>Ga0080006_1123863_pt1 | contig 17268 bp, 18 predicted proteins | sample RS3BMetagenome_FD_69209 | JGI IMG/M metagenome (GOLD analysis project Ga0080006, IMG submission 69209) | Ferric oxide microbial mat and aquatic microbial communities from Rainbow Spring, Yellowstone National Park, USA - RS3B (SPADES... ... | reverse complement strand
GTGCTCGAACCTAAGACGCTTCGGCGTGTTTTTTTCTGCGCGGATTGCGCCAGACCGCGTTGCGAGGCTGTTCGCGCGCTCTAGTGAAGGGGTTGACGTTGGTTGCTGCATCAGCATTGATGGCGTTGCGCTCGCCCCGCTGCGTATGGTGGTCACGTTAAGATACAGAGCTCCGCTCCACCGCTGGTGACGTCCTCGATTGCGTGCCGATCTTCGTCGGCGCGGGCAAAAATCCGATGCCAAAGCCGCTACGCGTAGTCTTCATGGGCACACCGCAACTTGCAGCCCATATCTTGGAACGGCTTGTCGCCGAATCTGCGGCGCATTCAGGGTTTGCGGCGAACCCAGCGTGCCAAGCACACGGGCGCGGGCCGCATGTCCAGTTTGAAGTGGTGGCGGTAGTTACGCGCCCCGAGCGTCCTCAGGGCCGCGGGTTAGTCGTAGAAGCCTCGCCGGTGGCGCAGTCAGGCGCGCGCCTCGGACTTGCCGTGTACAAACCCACTAACCTTCGCGAGCCGGACTTTCTGAACCGGGTTAGGGAGCTTGCGCCTGACGTTCTGGTCGTAGCTGCCTACGGGCGCATCCTGCCTGCGGAGCTATTGGCGCTGGCGCGGCTTATGCCCGTGAACGTGCATGCCTCGCTCCTGCCAAGGCATCGCGGCGCAAGCCCGGTCGAAGCCGCGATCCTGGCCGGTGACAGCGAAACCGGAGTGACCATTATGCGCATGACCGAGCGCATGGACGCCGGTCCGATTTTGCTTCAACGCGCGATAGGTATTGCGCCTACAGATACGCAAGCAAGCCTCAAAATGCGCTTGGCAGAACTTGGCGCACAAGCGCTGCTGGATGCGTTGGTAGCGATAGCACAGGGGACGGTCCGCGAGACCCCGCAAGACGAGGCGCAGGCCACCTACTGCAAGCCCGTAAAAAAAGAAGACGCGTGGGTCGATTGGCGGGCCGACGCGGTCTATATCGAACGCATGACCCGCGCATATGACCCGTGGCCAGTCGCGCGCACGAGACTGTTGGGACAAGAATTGCTCATCTTCAAGGCGCGGGCCTTGCCAGAGCTGACAGCGAGCGAGGCAGCGCCGGGAACCATTATGAAGGTCCAACCGATACCTTTGGTTAGCTGCGGCAAAGGTGTGCTTGAGCTGGTTGAGGTTCAGACAGCGGGACGAAAGCGAATGGCGGCCGCTGATTTTATGCGCGGTAGGCGAGTTGTGCCGGGCGTGCGGTTGGGAGAGTAGGGAGCGCGGCAATGTCCTTGCCGAACCGTCGACGCGCAGGCGCCCACGTTGATTCGCCACCTCCGGTCCCGCCCAGGCGCAAGGCAGGGCTTTGGTCGAGCGCGCGCACGGTGGATAAGTCGGATGGGCTGTCGGCGCGCGCAACGGCGCTGGAAATTCTGCTGCGAGTCGAGCAGGGCGCCTTTGCGGACGTACTTCTCGGTCATCGGTTGCCCGGCTTCAACTTCTCCGACCGGCGCTTGATCACCGGTCTGGTGCTGGGCACGACGGCCTGGCGCGCCCGGCTCGACTACGAGCTCGATAGGCTTGTGCGCGAAGGCGTTGAGCGGCTGGACCTGCCTGTGCGAACGCTTTTGCGCATGGGTCTTTATCAATTGCGGTTTCTGACTAGAATCGGCGCCTACGCGGCGGTTGACACCGCGGTGACGCTGGCCAAGCAACGCGATGAAACTCGTGCGGCGGCAGGGTTGGTCAACGCCGTGTTACGTCGCGCCGCGGCTCATCCTGCGCCGGCGCTGCCCGAGCCGCAGGCGGGTCTCGTAAGGCATCTGGCGATTAGATACTCGCATCCTGAATGGCTGGTCGAACGCATCCTCGAATGGTTCGGCGAGAGCGAAGCGCGACTTTTGCTTGCGCGCAACAACGAGCCTGCTCCTAATTGGATTCGGCTCAATCTTGCGCACGCGACCCGGCAGGAGGTGCTCGCACGGCTCTGTGCCGAGGGAATCGAGGTCGCGCCTTTTGCGGGCCTGCCAGAAGCGGGGCTTTTATGTGAAGCTTTGCCAAGGGAGACCGCCGCCAACGTGCGGGCTCTGTTCACGCCACAGTCGGCGGCTTCGCAGATGGTCGCCCGTCTTTTGGCGCCTGAAGCGGGAGCGGCCGTGCTCGACTGTGCAGCGGCGCCCGGAGGCAAGGCGACCCATCTTGCTGAACTTACCGGGCCAGGCGGGCGCGTTTTCGCGATCGATCGAAGGCTCGAGGGCCTGCAAGCCGCGCGCAGCCTAGCGCAAAGGCTGGGGCACCGAAACATTAGCTTGGTTTGCGCCGACGTGGTTGGGGGGCTCCCGTTCCGGCCGGGTTCATTCGGGTTTGTGCTGCTTGACGCGCCCTGCAGTGGCCTGGGGACTCTGCGCTCTCATCCCGAGATTCGCTGGCGGCTTGCACCGCAAGACCTGGAGAGACTGGCCGTGCTGCAGGGGAGAATGCTGGAAAGCGCAGCGGCCATGGTCAAGCCGAATGGTGTAATTGTGTACGCAGTCTGCAGCTTTGCGCCAACGGAGGGGGTTGAAGTGGTACGCCGTTTCCTTGGGCAAAATCGCGACTTCGTGGTTGACGACACCGGGCCGAAATTTAACAAGCTGAGGCTTGCGAGAAGCGCTGGCGGCTTCCTATGCTTATCATTAAGTCCGAGTCGGAACGGGCTTGACGGCTTTTTCGCCGTGCGCTTAAGACGCAGGAGCGAGGGCTAGTGCGACGGCCTTGCAAATTGGCGCCTTCGATTCTATCCGCCGATTTTGCTCGTCTGGGCGAAGAGGTGCGCGCGGTCGAGGCCGCAGGGGTCGAGCTCATCCATTTCGACGTGATGGACGGCCATTTCGTACCGAACATCTCTATAGGCATCCCGGTGCTCAAATCATTGCGCGCGGTGACCAGGCTGCCGCTTGACGTTCACCTCATGATCGAGCATCCGGAGCGGTACATTGAGGCTTTCGTCAAGGCCGGTGCCGACTCAATCTCGGTTCATGTGGAGGCCTGCCGCGACGTGTTGGCTGTGGCACGCCTGGTGCGCGGTTTCGGCGTTCGCGCTTCGGTCGCGGTAAACCCCGAGACCGACGTCCGCGAGGCTCTGCGCGTCGCGGACGAACTGGACATGATTCTCGTGATGAGCGTTCATCCAGGTTTCGGCGGACAGGAATTTATCCCGTCAGCGCTGGACAAATTGCGCTATGCGCGCGACGAACTTGAGCGGCGCGGACTCGACCTCGATATCGAGGTCGATGGTGGTATCAAGGTCGATAACATCGCTGCTGCGGCGGCTGCCGGGGCTAACGTACTGGTCTCAGGATCTGGGATCTTTTCGGCCGCAAGTTATGCTGACGTGGTTAAGCTAATGCGCCAGCGGCTCGCGGCAGTCGAGCTTTTGGCGTCTTGAGCAGGCGCTCTTTTCTGCCCGGGCCATCCGCGTTGTGGTCGTGAGCTTTGTTCGCTACGTTTGCGCACTTCTGCTTGCCCAACTGAGGCACAGAGGCGATGTCATCCCTGATGCTCTCGCAGGCAGTGGCGGTCCTAAACCTTGCGTTGTTTAATCTGCGTAATCGGTCGCGGTCGCTTGGGAAAAATGCTGCCGCTCGTCTACATTCGAGCGGACGCGGATGATATAAAGTACCTTCCGGGAAGGCGCCTTGCGGGGTTAAGGTGTAGATGCTTTGCTAAACGGGGTGTAGCTCAGCCTGGCTAGAGCACTGCGTTCGGGACGCAGGAGTCGGAGGTTCAAATCCTCTCACCCCGATTTTCCGCCGCCGAGGCCTATCGAGCTTGATCGAGCGGAGTTTTTTGGTCGTGTTAGCCTACCTGGCCGGATCGATTCCGGTTGGCGTTTTGGTGGGCCGCGCTTGGGGTTTCGACCCCCGTCAGGTCGGTTCAGGCAACGTGGGCATGACTAATGTGGCGCGCGCTGGTGGTGGCGGGCCGGCGGCTTTGACCTTCCTCGGGGATATGCTTAAGGGGCTAGTACCTGTGGTTCTAGCCAGGATGCTCGTGGCTGACGAATTTACGCTGGTCGCGGTGGCTTTATTCGCGTTTCTGGGTGCTGTGAGTTCAGTATTTTTAGGTTTCCGTGGCGGCAAGGGAGTCGCGGCAGCGCTTGGGGTTTGGCTTGGGGTTGCGCCGCCGGCAATTCTTATCGCTCTGGGGGTGTTCCTAGTGGTGCTATATTGGCGGCGTGTCGTGTCGCTAGCTTCGCTGGCTGCCGCGTTGGTCCTGCCGATAGCCGTCGCGGCGTTATCTTATCCCCGCGATTATCTGGGTCTGGCAATTCTAGTCTCGGGCGTGGTCATTTATCGTCATCACGGGAATATCGAGCGCTTGTTCAGGGGCCAGGAGCCTCGCATCGGCGCTGGGGCGCGGGGCGTGGCGCCTGCCGATAATTAGGGCACAAGCGCAAACCGTAGGCATGCGAGCTAAGCGGCCTTGCCGGCTGGCCCCTCGCGTGGCTTAGCCCTTTGGTTTGCTCGCTGGATATGGCGGCATTGTGCCGAGGTATGACAGCGGGCATCATAGTTGCTAGCTGCGACGCTGATTCTTCGCTCAGGCGAAGGCAGTTATTGTGTTTAGGGCTTAATACGACGGAGCCTTTAAGTTGCGACAACGGAGGGTCTTGTCTGGCTTCAGCTATTGGTAGTGTAAGACCTGGCGGTCGCCGGGGCGGTTTGGCGCTGCGGGCGTTGGGATGGAGCGGACCTGGAGGCTTTAGAGGCGAGGATGGTTTATGAAAAAAGTCGAGGCTATCATCAAGCCGTTTAAGCTTGACGAAGTTAAAGAGGCGTTGTCAGGCGTTGGAGTTCAGGGCCTCACTGTGAGCGAGGTGAAGGGCTTCGGTCGCCAGAAGGGACACACCGAGCTTTACCGGGGCGCGGAGTACGTGGTCGATTTTCTGCCCAAGGTTAAACTCGAAATCATCGTCTCGGACGAGCTGGTCAGTCAGGTTGTCAGCACGATCGAGAGCAGCGCCCGGACCGGACGAATTGGCGACGGAAAAATCTTCGTCTTGCCGGTGGAAGAGGTGGTGCGAATCAGGACTGGGGAGCGAGGGCCGAGCGCAATCTAAAGGCGGTTAACTGCGGTTAGGTCGAGCGCGCTTCCCCCTTGGCTGAATTGTGGCAAAAAAACGGCGGCGACGCGCGCAAAGCAATGCGTTGGCGCTGAAAGGGCGTCTACAGGGTCTACCCACGTCAGGCTATCCCACCTCTGTTGGCAGTCAGCATCGACCGCACGGCCTGAGCTGATGCTCGCCAAAAATGACAAAAACAAAGTTGGCGCAGGCCGGTCCAGAACCGGACTTGAGGTATTGGGGCGGTCTAAGATGGCGTTTGCTCAAAACAAGGCAGCGCCGTTACTTGAGGTTAGCGATAGGTACGAAACCGCGCACTCCCTTGTTTGGACCGCTAGTGACTTCCACGACGGCGCCAACCGAATCCTGGGACACGATCTTGACGGGCGTATCGATTGGCAGCTCTCTGCTTAGCGCTTGTTCGCCCATGCCGGCGACCATCCCAGCAAACGGGCCCGGCTGTTTTTTGAGCGCGTTTTTGATTTCCCGAAGCCTTTGATACGACTGCTCGTCAGGATATATTCTGACCGTGTGTTGGCCGGGCTCGGGCACGAGTTTATGGCCGCACGCGCCTACTAGAAGGGCGAGCGCGGCCGATACAAGCACGAGTCTTTTAGCGCGACGTGTCAAGCTACATTGCCTGCCGAGCGATCGGGCCAAGCGTCTTCTCGCTAATTGTAGGCACATTTTCTTCGATTGTAACTACTACGCAGCCGGGTTTTACGATATCCCAACCAAGCGCCGGCGGGTTGCCAGTGCCTAGTGCGTTCGCTTTTTTACCCGACGCACTTCAGCGCGGCCCAAGACCGGCATCGAAAGGAGCGCAGTGTCCAGCAAAGAGTCGGCGGTTCTGAAGAGCGACAAGTCCGGGGTAACGATGGAAAAGCTGGTTGGCTTGTGCAAACGCCGCGGTCTTATCTTTCCCTCCAGCGATATCTACGGCGGCCTGGGTTCGACCTGGGACTACGGCCCGCTGGGGGTGGAGCTCAAGCGCAACGTCAAAGAGGCGTGGTGGCGCGAGATGGTGCAGCGGCGCAGCGATGTGATGGGACTGGACGCGGCGATTCTGATGCATCCACGAACTTGGGAAGCCTCGGGCCATCTGCAGAGCTTTACCGACCCCTTGGTTGACTGCAAAGCCTGCAAGCAGCGTTTTCGAGCAGACCAGGTGGCCGGCGGGCGCTGTCCCGAGTGCGGCGGTGAATTGACGGAGCCGCGCAACTTTAACCTCATGTTCAAGACGTTCATTGGACCGGTCGAGGACAGTGCGCATACCGCGTATCTGCGTCCCGAGACCGCGCAAGGTATCTTCGTCAACTTCGGTAATTTGCTAGACACGCAGCGCGTCAAGCTGCCTTTCGGCGTGGCGCAAATCGGTAAGTCGTTTCGCAACGAGATCACGCCCGGCAACTTCATCTTTCGCACTCGCGAGTTCGAACAGATGGAGATGGAGTTCTTTATTCCGCCCGACCCGGACCAGGAAGCGCGCTGGTTCGAGTATTGGGTTGAGCAGCGTCTTAGCTGGTACGTCAAGTACGGAATTGAGCGTGAGCATTTACGGCTGCGCCCCCACGGCAAGGACGAGCTTTCCCACTACTCGCGCGGCACTACGGATATCGAATTTCTTTATCCGTTCGGATGGGGCGAGCTAGAAGGCGTGGCTAAACGCGGAAGCTACGATCTCGACCGCCACGCCGAATTCAGCGGCAAAGATCTGACCTTCTTCGACGAAGAAACCAAAACGCGTTACCGCCCCTGGGTTATCGAACCGGCCGCCGGCGTCGACCGCGCGCTACTTGCCTTTTTGCTCGACGCTTACGACGAAGACGTGGTCGAAAACGAGGCTCGCGTGGTGCTGCGCCTTGACCCGCGCCTTGCCCCGGTTAAGGTGGCCGTGCTGCCTCTGCTGCGCAAAGGCGGCCAGGTGGAAAAAGCGCTCGAGGTGCGTGCTCGCTTGCAGCCGTGCTTCTTGACCGCTTACGATCAGGCTGGCTCGATAGGCCGCCGCTATCGCCGTCAAGACGAGGTCGGAACCCCGTGGTGTGTCACGATCGACCATCAAACCATGGACGACGACACTGTCACGCTGAGAGACCGCGACTCAACCTCGCAGGTGCGCTTGCCTATCGCGGCATTGATCGGCGAGCTTAACGAGCGCATCGGCTGGCACCGTTGAGGCTCGAGTTGGCGCTCGCCATAGGGCTGTGCGGAGCGGTTAGGCGCACGCGGTGACCGCGCCTGGGCCAAAAAAGCACAAACACTCTCACGGCTTAAGCGCAAATCGGGCTTTGTTATCTATAATGGCTATAGCTTAGTTGACACCCTGTAGGTGCTTAACCTTCCGGTTTGTCGCGCGCCGCGCTGCCCGCGTTGCACGGGTTAAGCATGCGGCTAGGCGGCGAGCCCGGACCCAGACGGATTGGAGATGGACGAGTCAGATGGCACGTGTTCATTCCGACATCTATTTTTTTGGCGGAAATATTGCTGAGGGTCGCGCCGATATGCGCGAATTGCTCGGGGGCAAGGGCGCCAACCTAGCCGAGATGGCCGCGCTTAAGCTGCCGGTGCCGCCGGGGTTTACCATTTCGACCCGCGTCTGTACGTATTATTACGATCATCCGGGCTCGGATCCCTACCCGCCCGGCCTGCGTCAAGGCGTCGCTAAGAGTCTAAAGCGCATCGAGAAACTGGTCGGTCGGCAATTCGGCGACGCGCACAATCCGTTGCTGGTATCGGTGCGTTCGGTGGCGCGGGTTTCGATGCCGGGTATGATGGATACGGTGTTAAACTTAGGGCTCAACGATCAGACCGTGCAGGGGCTGGCCGAGGTGAGCAATTCACCGCGCTTTGCCTGGGACTCGTACCGGCGCTTTTGTCAGATGTACGGGAGCGTGGTGCTGAAGCTCAAGCCCGAAAATCCCCATGATCCCGATCCTTTCGAAGAGGTCATCGAGCAGAAGAAGCGGCGCAAGGGTGTGTCGCAGGATGTCGACTTGGATGTGGAGGACCTCAAAGAGCTGGTCGACGAGTTCCGCGCCCTGATTGCTAAGCGTGCCGGAAAAGAGCTGCCGCAGGACCCCGAGGAACAGCTATGGGGCGCGATCGGGGCGGTGTTCGGGTCATGGCGCAACGAACGAGCGATAGTTTATCGCAAGATTAACGGCATCCCGGAGGAATGGGGCACCGCGGTTACCGTGCAATCCATGGTCTTCGGCAATCTAGGGCCCGACTGCGCCACCGGGGTCGCTTTCACCCGCGACCCGGCGACCGGAGAGAAGGGCATATACGGCGAGTTCCTGGCCAATGCGCAGGGCGAAGACGTGGTGGCCGGTGTGCGCACACCCAACCAGATAAGTCTCAAGGCTGGGCGCCGATGGGCCGAGCGCAACGGTGTCGCTGAGCAGGAACGAAAGCAGCGCTTTCCAACATTGGAGGAAGCTTTCCCAGCGGTCTATCGCGAGCTGGTCAAGATCGGCCAGCGCCTGGAAAAACACTTCCGCGATATGCAGGACATCGAGTTCACCATCGAGCGCGCGCGCCTGTACGTGCTGCAGACGCGTACCGGCAAGCGCAGCGCCGAGGCGGCGATTCGCATCGCTGTGGACATGGTGAGCGAGCGCTTGATCGATCGCCGCGCCGCGCTCTTGCGGGTCGAACCTACTCAGCTCGAACAGCTCTTGCATCCGCGGCTCGACCCTGGGGCGAAAAAAGAGGTGCTCGCCCGCGGACTGCCCGCCTCTCCGGGCGCGGCGACCGGTGAAGTGGTGTTCTCGGCGGAAGAGGCCGTGGCCGTTGCCAGCCACGAGCGCCCGGCGATCCTTGTGCGTGTGGAAACCTCGCCCGAGGACATCCACGGGATGCAGGTCGCCAAGGGCGTGCTGACCGCGCGCGGCGGCATGACCAGCCACGCCGCGGTAGTAGCGCGCGGCATGGGTAAGTGCTGTGTGGTTGGATGCAACGACCTCATCATCGACGCCGCCAAGGGCTCGCTCTCGATCAATGGCCGGGTGTTCAGCCGCGGCGATTATCTTACGCTGGACGGCTCGACGGGAGAGGTTATCGCAGGCAAGGTTGCCACCGTTGAGCCGACCATGTCCGCCACCTTCAAAAAATTCATGAGCTGGGCCGACCAAGAGCGCCGCTTGGGCGTGCGTGCTAACGCGGACACTCCCCATGACGCCAAGGTGGCCCGCGAGTTCGGCGCCGAAGGTATCGGCTTGTGCCGTACCGAGCATATGTTCTTTGGCGAAGGCAGAATCGACGCGCTGCGCGAAACCATTCTCGCAGAGAACGAACAGCAGCGCGCGGCCGCGCTTGAGCGGCTTGCTCCTTTTCAGCGCGAGGACTTCATCGAGATTCTGCGCGCGATGAAGGGTCTGCCGGTGACAATTCGCCTGCTCGACCCTCCGCTGCACGAGTTTTTGCCCAAGACGGACGGCGAAATTCGCCAACTGGCGGAAAAGATGAGTGTCACGTATGAGCGGCTAAAGCAGGTGTCCGAAAGCATGTTCGAGTTTAATCCGATGTTGGGCCTGCGCGGTTCCCGGCTCGGCATCACCCAGCCCGACATATACAAGACCCAGGTTAGAGCAATCTTCGAGGCGGCGCTGGCCCTGCGCAGTCAAGGAATTCAAACGACGCCTGAAATTATGCTGCCGCTCATCGGCGAGCGCCGAGAATTCGAGATCCTCGCGGAAGAGATACGTCAGACTGCGCGCGAAGTGTTGGACAAAAATCGGGTCCGGCTCAAATATTCGATAGGAACGATGATCGAGGTGCCGCGTGCCTGTATCGAGGCGGGACCGATCGGCGAACTGGCCGAGTTTTTCTCTTTTGGCACCAACGACTTGACCCAGATGTGCTACGGGATTTCGCGCGACGATGCCGGCCGATTCCTAAAAGTGTATATCGAACGCGGCATCTACCCACACGATCCGTTCGTGCAGCTCGATGCGCATGGCGTGGGCGGTCTGATGAAGATCGCGATCGAACGTGGACGCAAGGCCAACAAGGGACTCAAGATCGGCGTATGCGGCGAGCACGGTGGCGACCCCGAGAGCGTGAAGCTCTGCCATCGTCTGGGGCTTGACTACGTGTCTTGTTCTCCCTACCGCGTGCCCGTGGCGCGGCTGGCTGCGGCTCAGGCGGCGATTGAGGAGCGCCGCGGCGTCGGGTTCAAGGACGTTTAAACGGCTACCCGGCACGCACCCAAAATGACGCTCGGCGGCGCGTGCTGCGACAATCCTGTGGCGTGTGCCGGCTAAAGCCCATGCCACCGCGATCTGCGCGCGGGTTTGCTTTCGTCAGGAACCCCGTTGGGACCGGGTCGTCTCGCTGTAGGCGCTTGCGCTGAGGCCAGCCGGCAGCGTTCGCGAGCCTTCGCGCTTGTGCTGCGCCTCTCTCCAGCAACGGCTTGAGCTTGCACGGCTAAGCTGCGTAAGGTGTCGGCGGAGGCTTTGGAGGAGCCGTGCCTCTGGTTGAGCGCCCGTCAGCAAAAGGCAGCAGAACGAGGGCGGCGGCGAAGGCCCAGACACCTCCGGCGAGACCGACAAGAAACCACGCGTGGCGTGACCGTCCGCGACGCGCCGCGACGCTCGCGGTTAAAAATGCGAACACGAGGCCGACGACCAGCGCCGTCGCCAGCAAGTCCAGGTCGCGGCCGCGAAAGCCGAAAAGGGCGAATCCCGAACTCACACTCACGATCCAAGCCAGCGTCGCCATTCGACAAGCCGTTGCCTAAGCGCTGCGGGTACCTACAAAACAGATGTCACTAAAGGAGAAGTGTAGTAAAATTGCCCGACAAATGGCACGCACAACCAATGACACATTTGCTTCGCGTCTGCGACGGCTTAGCGAGGAGGCGCTCTCGACTTTGTTCGACGAGTTCAAAACTAACCGCGGCTTGCGCCGGCGTTTCGAGCACGCAGGTGAGCGACTGCGCGACAATCGCGGACTTTTCGACCGTAACCTCGAAATCCTCCTCGACCTGGCCAATTTGCCGTCCAAACGCGACATTCGCGAGCTGCGCGATCGAGTTGAGCACCTGACCGGCCAGGTGGTGAATCTCAACCTTAAGCTCGACCGACTGCTTAATCGACCCGCCGACGGTTGGCCCGCGGGCACTCCCCACCGTGGCCGACATAGGACCGCGACGACCAGAGGTAAGGCGTCGGACGTTGAGACCGGAAGAACATCGGTCGCCCACGAGTGATTATCGCAGGCGCGCAGTGATTGCGCCGAGACGACGCGCTAGGGTTGGACGAAGGTGCGTGTCGTTTTGTGAACGTCGCCCGAAAAGCGAGAAAATCGCGCGGTCTTTGCGGGCATGAAAACTGAGCGGCGTCTATTGCTGCTGTTCAGGTCGGCCGAGTGACTGTACCGGCTGTATCCAAGCGCGCGGGCGATACGTTGGATGACCGGGTCCATGACCGATGTTGGAAATCACCGCGAGCGGGCAGGAACAAGGTCGCCTCAGTTTCAGATGGCGACGCTCGTTATTAGGGTGCCGGCTGCGCAGATGGCGTTGTTCAAGGCTATCATAGAGAGTTATGACAACCTGGCCACGCTGCGTACCGAGGATCCCGCCGAGGAGCGCCTTAAGCTCTGGTTTTCGCCCGAGACAAAAGAAGATATCGAGTCGCTATTGCGCTCGCTCGCGCCGGCTATCTCGGTTCAGTGCCTAGGCCAAGACTAATTCCAGCGCCGGGAGCGAGCAATCCTCGTCGGGCTTGGCGCCAAGCCGTCGAGAGCCCTTTCGCTGCGAGCGTTGGCGCTGTGCTTTCCTGAACAAAGACACGGCTTCTCAGACTAGGGCGAAATTTTTTCAGCCGCGCAGCGACGGTAAACCAAGGCGATTTTGCCGATCGCTTCGTGGCCAATCAGGCTTCGGTAATCTGTTTGGGCACCGGTTCGTCTGCGTTTTCCCCAGCCCGGGGAACACGAAAGACATACGCAACTCCGATGCTCAAAAGGTAGAGGAGCAGTAAAGGAATCGCGAGCAAGAACTGCGAGATCATGTCTGGCGGCGTCAGGGCGGCTGAGACGACGAAAATGATCAGCACGGCGTAGCGAAACTGCTTGAGCATCATCCGATGGTCAACGATTCTCACCCGGGTGAGAAAGAAGGCGAAGATGGGCATTTCGAAAGTCAGCCCGAACGCCAACATCAGCTTGGCCGAAAAACTGATGTACTCGCTGACGCGAATCGTCGGCGTGGCGCCGATACTAGCGTACTCGGCGAGGAAAAAGGCGTAGCCGACGCGTAGCACCACAGCCCAGCAAAAATAACCGCCGAGGCAGAAGAAAAGCGTGGCAAAAAGGACAAAAGGCTTGGCGGCGCGCCGCTCCGCTTCATAAAGGCCCGGAGCGACAAACTTCCATATCTCCCATAGGATTACCGGGCTGGCGAGGAAGAGCGAGGCGATAAGCGCGACCTTGATCTTGGTAAAGAACGCTTCCCCCACCCCGGTCCCGATTAGCAGCACGTGGTTATGGGAGACTTCGCGAATCGGCCAGGTGAGCATCTGGAACAATCGATTAGCTAGTGCGTAAGCGACAATAAACGCGACTCCAACCGCGATCAGCGCGCGGATAAGACGCGTGCGAAGCTCCTTGAGATGCGCGAGCAAGGGCATCCGCGTCGCTTCGTCTTGGGTCGGTCGTTCGTCGGTCGAAGCTTCGCTCACGTCGGGGAATGCGGGGGCTGGGACTTGCCGGAAACCGGCTCGGAACTTTCGCTGCTGGCCGAGTGTTCCTCCTCGCGGGCGGCTTCCAACTTCTTCTCAAGCGGTGCCTCAGACGCAACGGTTGGCGCACTGGCGGGCGGCATCGCAGTCGTGGCGGTCAGGATATCTTCGAGCGCCGGGCGATTTTCCGGCGCCTGACGGTGTTCAGAAGAGTCGGCCCCCTGCCCCGCGGCGCAAGGCTTGGCCTGCTCCGGCGACTCAGACGCGGTGTGCAGCCCAGCTATGTCTGCGGGTTCGGCCGCGTCCGTGCTTTCCCATATCTGTTCGGCTTCGGACGGGCGAGCTTGTGTCGGCGGCTCACCGCGGTCGTGGAGCCGTTCGGCATTGGACGCTTGGTCGCTGACTGCGGCCTCGAGATTCGCCTCGCGACCTTCCGCTGGTGACGTCTCGTCTGCAGCGCGCGGCTCGGGGCCGGCCGGGTGTGGGCCCTCGCCCTGGCCCGCTTGCTTCTGGCTCTCGTCTTGCTGATGGCCCGGCGGCTTCCATTGTGTGTACTCGCTGGGCGCCGGCTCTTCGAGCGATTGGCGTATTTCACTGAGGGTATCGTCGGCGGCGGCCCGCAGCTCGCGGATAATCTTGAGAAGCCCGCGCGCCACCACCGGCATCTGCTCCGGGCCTAAGACCACCAGCGCGACCACCAGGATCAAAATTATTTCAAAAACGTCGAACGTAGGCGTCGGACCGTAAAAGGGGGTAAAATCTAGCTGTTCAGGTGTTCGGCTCGCATGTCCTTAGCGATGTCGTATGAGTCAATCATCCTAGCTCCGATTGGGGGTGTCAAACGATGCTTAAGACCGCCGTCGTGACCGACCGGGCGTACCTGACTCACTGCGCGGGCCACGAACATCCAGAACGGCCGGAGAGGGTACAAGTATTGCTGGACATGCTCGACGGATTTAAGCGTAGCGCGCTAGTTTCGCTTAGACCGCGGCCGGCAACCCGAGACGAGCTGACGCTATGCCACGACAGCGCTTACGTCTCATTCGTTGAAGGCGCTGCGGCATTCCGCGATTACCAGTTTGATCCTGACACTTATGCCTGTCCGGGATCGTTTGAGACGGCGCTTTTAGCTGCTGGCGGGGTGCTCACGGCTGTTGAGGCCGTAATCGGGGGTGAGGCGGACAACGCTTTTGCTATCGTGCGCCCGCCGGGCCATAATGCGCTTGCGCGCCGCGCTATGGGCTTTTGCCTATTCAACAATGTGGCGATTGCCGCCGCCTATTTAGTCGAAAGGCTCGGGTGCGAGCGGGTGATGATAATCGACTGGGACTTGCATCACGGCAACGGCACGCAAGAGCTTTTTTATCAGTCCTCTCGCGTGCTCTACGCCTCCTTGCATCAGTATCCGTTCTACCCAGGCACTGGAGCGGTCAACGAGGTGGGGGTAAGAGAAGGGGCGGGTTTTACCGTCAATGCACCGCTGCCCGCGGGGTGCGAGGATGAGGAGTATCTACGGGTATTCGACGAATTATTCGCGCCGATTGCGCGCCAGTTCAAGCCCCAGTTTTTGCTGATCTCTGCGGGTTACGATTGCCATGCGCGCGACCCATTGGGCCACATGCGCGTCAGCGAAGCGGGTTTCGCCGCGATGGCGCGCCGCGCCAAGCGCTTGGCCGCGGAAAACTGCGGCGGCAAACTGGTGGCCGCGCTAGAAGGCGGATATGACTTGGAGGCACTGGCGAACTCGACTCGCGCCACCCTAGAAGAGTTCGGACGCGAAGCCGACGAGCCGATTATTGGTGCCCGCGCAGGTCGGCGGGCCGACGCGGTTATCGAAAAGGCGCTGTTCACACTCGGGCGCTTCTGGCCGCTTTAGTCGCTTAGCTTAGGCCACCGAGGAGCGTTGCGGCCATGGCGAGATGCGCAACGTGGCGAGGGTAACCCGCATAAGTTGAACGAGGTTAATAGCTGGAATAATCGGACGCGACAAGATTTTCAAGGCAACGGCCTGCGCGTTTTGGTCAAGGCCGGATTGTACTGTGCGAGCGGAGCGTAAAGTTATGATTAATCTCGAGCGTATCGGCCATGTGGTCCTAAAAGTGCGCGACCTGGAACGCTCGCGCCGCTTTTATGCCAACGTACTGGGACTTAAAGTGATGGGCGAGATCCCTGAATTCCAGATGGTGTTTTTTTCTTGCGGCGGCCGCGACCATCACGAACTCGCTATCAAGGCGATCGGTGCTGAGGCCCAGGGACCGCGCCCGCACGATGTAGGATTATTCCATGTTGCCTTCCGCCTGCGCAGCGAGGACGACCTCAAGGCTGCTTATCGCGAACTGTGCGCGCAAGGTGTGTCGGTATTGGGCAGCGTGAACCACGGCATCAGCAAAAGCATCTATCTTGCCGATCCGGACGGCAATCAAATCGAGCTTTACTGCGACAACCCACCTCAAGAATACGCGCGCATGCCGAATCCTTATGCCGGTCGCGCCCCGCTTGATCTGAAGTGATGAGCCGTGTCGGTGCTTGCATTACGCCGGATTAACGTCCGCCTGTCGGACGAAGTTCGAGGCGTGAGCAACCGCGGCGATGATTGACGGCGACAACGGGACTGGCGCTGTCTGAACTTGAGATGCGATAAACGGAAGCGCGAAGGTTCCGCCAGTTGACGCTGTGCACCGAAGCCTTCTCATTCAGTCTGTTTGAAGCTCTGGGAAGTTTCCGGCACGATCTCAAGATCGCCGTTGACTAGAGCGCCCTCGCAAACCCGCAACGAGGCAGCGGTAATCCGCCCGTTGACCCGCGCAAGGGGTCCGAGCATCACCTGGCGGGCGCCGCTCACATCGCCGTTAAGCTTACCGAGGACGATGAGCTTGGGTGCTCGAACGAGACCTTCCACACTTGCCTTGGAATCGACCACGACCAAGTATGCTGAACTGACTTCGCCGCGAAAGCGTCCTTCAATTCGCACGGGCTCGCTGAAAGCTAGGCGGCCCGACACGGTGACATCCGGCCCAACCGCTAGTCGGGCTCTGCGACCTGCGGACAACATCGCATCGTAACTAAATGGCATCTCATCCGAGGTCTCGCTGTAGGTGGAGGAGTCTGGATTTAGTCCGCGATTTTCGATGTCAGGCGTCATTGCCGCCTCATCCTCGGGCTATTTGCGCCTCATGGAGCCGGGAAGACGTGACAGGCTACTGCATGCTCCCCGCGGCCAGTTTGAAGAGGTGGTTCAACGGTCTTGCAAATATCGATCGCGTATGGGCACCGCGGATGAAACCGGCATCCAGGCGGGGGATTCAAAGGACTCGGCACCTCGCCGGGCAAGCGAATGCGTTCGGCGCGTTCGCCGGCTTTTATCGTCGGAACTGCGGAAAGCAATGCGCGCGTGTACGGATGGCGGGGATTGCGATATATCTCGTTGCGGTCGGCAAGTTCCACGATTTTGCCCACATACATGATAGCAACCCGCCGGCTGACATGCTCTACCACGCGTAAATCGTGAGCTATGAAAAGGTAGGTCAGATTAAGACGCGACTGGAGATCCTGCAGTAGGTTAATTATTTGTGCCTGGATTGAGACGTCGAGTGCCGAGACTGGCTCGTCGAGCACAATGAACCTCGGCTCGACGGCGAGCGCGCGCGCGATGCCGATACGCTGGCGCTGACCACCTGAGAACTCGTGCGGATAGCGTCCGAGCGCCTGCTCGTCAAGGCCAACCATCTGGAGCAGTTCCACGATGCGCGCGCGCTTTTCCTCGCCTCGCTTAAGCTTGTGGATTTCGATACCCTCGCCGACGATTGATTGGACCCGCATGCGAGGATTAAGGGATGAGTACGGATCCTGAAAAACTAACTGCATCTGGCGCCGTAGACGGCGCATCTGACGGCGGTTGAGCTGCCCCAACTCTTGGCCGTCGAAAAACACTTCTCCGCCTGAGGGCTTTATCAAGCCCAGTATGAGCCGTCCCAGCGTAGATTTACCCGAACCCGACTCGCCGACCAAGCCCAGCGTCTCGCCGGGATAAATATCGAGGTCCACGCCGTCGACCGCCTTGACCGTCAGTCGCGCGCGTCCTAAAAAACTCGCGGCGCCGCCGGCAAACTCTTTGCGCAGTCCGCGGGTCTTTACCAAGGGTGCGGAGGTTTTACTTTCCTGTCTTGGCAGACTATACGCGGATGCAGGCGACATAATGCTCAGGCGACTTGGCTTCGAGCGCCGGCACGACTTTGGCGCAGTCGTCTATAGCGATCGGGCAGCGCGGATGAAACCGGCATCCCGAAGGCGGGTTAAGCGGACTTGGCACCCCGCCCGGTATGGCGCGCAGTCTGGAGCCGGGGGTTGCGCCCATTGCGGGAATCGAATCAAGCAAAGCGCGTGTGTAGGGGTTGAGCGGGTTGGCAAATAGCTCCGCCGCCGGTGCCCGCTCCATCACGCGCGCTGCGTAAAGAATTGTCACTTCATCCGCGTACTCGGCGACCAAGCCCAGGTCGTGCGTAAC
>Ga0080006_1145437_pt1 | contig 17275 bp, 17 predicted proteins | sample RS3BMetagenome_FD_69209 | JGI IMG/M metagenome (GOLD analysis project Ga0080006, IMG submission 69209) | Ferric oxide microbial mat and aquatic microbial communities from Rainbow Spring, Yellowstone National Park, USA - RS3B (SPADES... ... | reverse complement strand
CTATCTGGGCTATCTTTATTGCCAGCTTGTCTACTTTGTCGATGTTCTGTATCACCACAAGCTTCGGCTTTATCGGAGCAACGCGAATCACCACCATTGGCGATCTGCCGGTAGAGACCTGGTCGAAGATGAAAGCGCGTTCGGTGGTGGTGCCGAAGAGCTTCGGGTACTCCGTTGGAGATATCTCGAGTATCACCCTTAGGCTGTCGAGAAGCGTGTAGCCGAATAGCTTGACCGTGTCGAGCAGGCCCGGATTGGCTGCGATCTTCGCCTCCAGCAAGCGGGAGAAGTCCATCCCGCTTATCGGGGTAGAGAAGTCCTTGATCGTGTAGAAGCTGCCAGCCTCTTCTTTCTTCGCGTTGAACTTTTCAAGATTGCGGGTGACCTCGCTGCCCTTCTGCTCGTCGAGGACCAGCAGCGCCTTGACAAAGCGCTTGATTATCCCTACTCCGGGGCTCGCCCTGCGGTTGCCTTCGTAGTCGCTTATGGTGCTTGCAGATATTTTTAGGTATTTGGCAAGTTCGACCTGCGAGATTCCGAAGAGCTCGCGCCACTTCTTCATCGAGCTGCCTGGGCTGTCGGACATCGCAATTTCTCCACCTATTCTCTCCTCTAGGCTGTCCATGTAAAAAATTGGGGAAAAAGAGGTTTAATAAGGTATCTGTCTAACCTGGGTTCGTCGGTTCACATTTGGCATGGCAGGCAGGGCGGAGGAGCTGGAAGGCGATAGCTGTTGAGCCAGCAGGCTTTAGCTGCGTGCGGCTTGCCAGAAAGGGTTTTATCTTTTCTTGCTTCTCTTCTTTCTGCCCTGCTTCTCTATTCTTTCATACTCCCTGGCCACGTCCTCGTCAATAGCAACCTGCGCCTTCTCTCTGTCCTTCGCTATCAGCGCATATATTGTCAGCCCCACTCCCGCAAAGAAAACGACCGCAGCTACTGCGAGGTATGCGCCCACCGAGGCTTCTCCTGACTGTATCTTTGATAAAGAAACAGTGAGTGCCTTTATAGCTATGCTGGCTGTGCTGCCCCCCTGATTGCGGAAGATCATGTAGTATGTGCCGGGCTGGAGCAGCGAAGAGTTGAGAATGTATGCTGGCGCAGTTACGTTAAGATAGCTGAGGAAGGGGAAGGCGCCGCTCGTAGCGTTCTCGTATATCTCATAGACGCCCCTGCCCTCCAGACCCACTGCCGTGCTCCTTGCGCTGCTGTTTCCTCCGCCAGCTCCGCTTATCGCCGCATAGGCGCTCGCGTTCGCGAGATAGAAGTCGACGCCGGAGCTGGAGCTAAACCTTATTATCGGCAACCCTGACTCGTTGATCTGAATTGGCAGGCTGCTCATGGCGCCTGGAGCTACAGTGGCGCTCTGCATGCTTGGCGCCGGGAAGAGCGACGGTATAACTGTGCCCGGCGCTATGAGGCCGATGCCAACCCCCACAGCTACAAGCATAAGGCCGAGATAGAGCAGTTTTTTCTTCATGCAATCAGAACGGATTCGCATCAGATGCTTAAAGCCTTTTCCTGACTCGCCTCAAAGATTATTAAACCATTTAGTAGTAATAGCAAATGGTAAAGCGATGGATCAGGATTAAGTGGTTGAATGGGAAATTTGGTTAAAACTGGAATAGCGGGCCTCGACTCCATGCTCTACGGGGGCATACCGGAGGGCAACCAGGTGATACTGGCGGGCGGACCCGGAGCCGGCAAGACGCTCCTCTCCTTTGAGTACCTTTACAGGAACGCCAAGCTCGGTTTTACGTCGGTGTTTTTCGCGCTTGAGGAATCCCCCGAAAGGGTGGTTGAAAACGCGAAGTCGGCATTCTCTGAATTCAAGGATATAGATGAACTTATAAGGAGCAAGAAGCTGATAGTGGACGGAGAGGATCCGGCGACTGTCATGCGCGGCAGCTCATCCGGAGGCAACGCCTCGCAGTATGAGTTCGGGAAGGTAGTTGCTGACATAGAGTCAACCATAGTCTCGACGCACGCAAAGAGGGTGGTGATAGACTCGCTCTCATTGTTTGACATGCTGATAAGCGACCAGGTTGCATACAGGCGCGCGATGCTGGCCTTGGTCAGCAACCTGAGAAGGCTGGGAGTGACGTCGCTGCTTACCGCTGAGATGGCTACGCCTGAGAGGAGCAAGCTCAATTTCAAGGCAGAGTATTTCATTTTCGACGGCATAATAATAATGTATGCGAAGGGCGAGGAGGAGAAGCGAATGCTTGCGATGGAGGTGATAAAGACCAGGGGCAATAACCACAGCTTCGTAACTACGCCGTACGAAATCACCCCACACGGCATAAATGTGATGTCCGCCGAGGAGATGGGTCTCTAGTCGGCTCGAGCTGGTCCGATGCGTGGAGTGGGCAAGGAGACTGAGTTTTCGAGGAGGCTCAGGTCATATGCCGCAATCACTGCGCTGCTGGTTGTAGTGGCTGCGCTTTCATTCCTGCTGGTCCCCCAGGGGAACAGCATAGGCTCGTGCGAGAGGCTTGTGTTCGAGAGCAGCAGATACGCGTGCATAAGCAGCCTTGCACTGGCAGAATCAAACGCCAGCATCTGCGGCTACGCGGGCACGTCCTCGGACTCGTGCTACATGCAGCTTGCTGAGAAGACGAACAACGCGAGCGTGTGCGGCAGCATAAAGAACTCGACCACGCTCAGCCTCTGCGTCTTTGCGATAGCAACAGCGAACGGCAACTATGCGCTCTGCTCGCAGGCGGGCCAGCCCTATGCGTCAAGATGCCAGGCGGAGATAGCGGTCAGGCTCGGCAACGCAACGCTATGCTCTGGAATAGGCAGCGCAGCCTACGGAGCCATCTGCTCGTCCATAATAGGGATACGCAAAGCACAGCTCTCACTTAATCCGGCCTACTGCCTGAACGTGAGCAGCTCCACCAACAAGACGCTGACAAACTACGTGATAGCCAACGTCAGCGCAGGCGCGGGCTCCGCGTACACACAGAACGGCTTCATATCCAGCTCGCTTTCCCTTGTGCCAAACGTGACATACACTGCGAGGGACTACTGCTACATAAGCCTGGCGACAAGGCTCTCCAACCCTCTGCTCTGCGCGAACGTGAGCACCGGCGAGGCGGCAACCCTCTGCGCCGATGAGTCTAGCGCGTACAGCGCTAACGCTACACTGAACTACACGCAGATGCTCAACAACTGCGCTCAAAGCGGCAGCTACGCGCAGGAGTGCACTGATGCTGTGATCATGGCAGAGGCGGTGCACACCAGGAACGCCACGGCATGCGCGCGGCTCACCAATGGCCTTGACACGAGCTGCTACAGCCTGCTCGCGAGCACGTACAAGAACGCCACGTACTGCGCCTACATAAGCAACTCGAGCGCGAAGAGCTCGTGCATATCGGGGTCGTGAGTGGTCGCTTGAAGGGCTTGGTATCCTGCATAAGGCGCCGCGCCGACGCCGAATCCACTGATTATTTCATAGTCGCCATCGACGGCATGCTCAGGACTCTCATGCTTCGCAGCAGGCTAACGCTCAACGTTGGCGAGCTTGCCGAAATGGAAATCGCCGGAGATTTGGTGGAAAGCTTTCATCCTTTGGAGAGCGCGCATGAGCGTGAAGCGCTCGGGAAGGAGATAGAGCGGGCGGCATCTGGAATGCTGAAAGGGGCTTTGCTGGTCAAGGGAGTGGAGGAGCTGGATGGCGCAACTGAGAGGATGCACGCAAAACTCCAGGAAGCGATGCGGCTGCTGGCCAGGAAGCTGGTGATAGGCGCGCCGATAGTGGTGAGGTTCCACAACGATGTCGACGGAGCAAGCGGAGCGTATGCGCTCCACAAGGCGATTGCGTTTGCGACTGGGGCAAACGAGCATATAGGCTACAAGCCCAACATAATGTGGCGCATGCACGGCTCGGTCTCGTACACAAGGGAGGACGCCACTGCCGACGTGCTGAACTGCAACAGCTTCGAGTGCGTGGAGAAGCCGCTGCTAGTCATCCTCGACTTCGGCACAAGCGAGGAGAGCAATCCAGGCATAGAGATAGTGGAGAAGAGGTTTGACATTATCTGGCTCGACCACCATCCCATAGTAGAGGGCTTCAGCGGCAGGAGGCTGGCGCACTACATAAACCCCTGGAACTTCGGCGCTGACTCAAACTACACCGCTGGCTTCCTTGCCTGCGCTTTCGCCAAGACCCTCGCAGACATAAACCTGGACGAGGTGGCGGAGGCCTCGCTGATAGGTGATTACAGCGAATACTCGAAGCCGAAAGCGGGAAGCAGGAGGCTTGCTGCCCTCCTCGACCTGGCCACCAGCGACACGCGAGTCATAGCCGGCTCGAAGGGCAACCTCACCCCGGAAGAGATAGAATCGGTTATGGGTGACAGCAGGAAGAGCGACGAGCTTATCGCATACGCGGAGAACAGGGTGAACGAGATGCTGGACCTCGCGGTAACTTCGGTGAAGGTGTACAAGGCAAAACAGGCGCAGATATACGTGCTTGATTTCGAGGGAGTTAGAATCAACGAGCAGGAGAGGTATCCGCTGCCCGGCAGGTTCGCCTCAAAGCTGCTGGGCAGGATAGAGGAGCTGAACGATTCGCCGGCAATACTTCTTCTGCACTTCGGCAGCTTCGTATCGGCGCGGATGAGCAAGCGGCTCATTGGCAAGGTGGAGCTGCTGAAGGTACTGGAGGAGGTGCGCTCCGAGTACTCCAATTATGTAGAATCTACCGGAGGCCACAGCAACGCGGCAAGCATAAAGCTGAAGGACGATGGGATGAAAAAGGCGATGATAAGCGCCGTGGTTGAGAAGCTCAAGGAAGAGGCGGACAAACTGGACAGATAGCTTGCTCAGATTCCGTGGAACCAGAAGCCCTTCTCCCCTGTTTCCTTCTTCTTAACGAGTTTGCCGAGGAGCGAGGCCCTCTTCTTCTCCTTCTCCTGAATTGCGCCTATGTCAACGCCTAGCTCCTTCGCGAGCTCTGGATGCTGAAGCAGGTATTCTTCCTGGAACGCGCGGAACTTCTCGAGCTTCGCCTTATCGTACACTTCCTTGCGCGATTCGTACTCTGCCTTCATGCCGTTCCTCCATTCCTCCAGCGTGTAACCGTAGGGCGGGTGCTCCCTTATGCTGGGCGGATTGAACTGGTACTTGTAGATCTCGTTGTAGTAGTCTACATCGCGCTGCTGCATCTGCCTCTCATCCACATGCACTCCCTCCTTTGCGAGGAGCTCGATGAGCTGCTGGAGGCTTATCTTCTCCTTCCTGTTGTTTGCATCATCCGGATTGTATGTCACCTTTATCCTCCTTGCCACGAACTCAACCTTGGCAAAGAGTATCGAGTCCTTGAGCATCAGCCTGTACTGCAGCCGCGCAGCATGCTCGGTGTCTATCAGCTCCTCCTTCTTTATGCCCGAGAAAATTACCTCCCTCACTGTGCGGTAGGGAACGTAGAATTTCTTCCCGTTCTCTTCTACATATTCCTGATACTCCTTCGTGTCTGCCTTCTCCTTCTCCAGCTCCTTTGCGTATGTGTAGGTTTCTGCATCCCCTCGCTTGTCCACTCAGCTCACCAATTGAATTGAATTCTGCTGCATCAGTGCCCTCCGCAGCCGCAGTCATCTCGGCCGCAGCCGCAGGCGCCGCCCTCGGAATCTGAAACTGCCTCGGACGCCGGCGTCTTTACCTCCTCGGTGCCCCCGCTGGTCTCTACGACAGCAATCTTCTGCACCGCCCTCGCCTTCGACGCCCTCATCTTGGCTGCCTCAGCCGCGTTGACAGGAAGCGTGAAGAAGTCTATCGCCTGGTTGTATGTCTTCTGGTACTCGGGCGTTGCCTCCAGCGCCTTTATGTCCCTCCTGTACTTGTCAGCAGCATAGTTCCAGTTGGGATGCGTAGCCTCCCACTCTTTGCTGGGGATTGCGTATTGCCTCTGGATCTTGTCCCTGTACACTTCTGGGAATACGTTGAAGGTGCAGAACGGCAGCACTCGCCCGTCTGGCATTGAGTAGTGTATGTCGCACTTCTCCACGCGCCTTATGTCATATGTGTACTCGTCCTGGAAGTGCATCATGCCAAGGAAGAGGCTCTTCATCTGGAACATGCCAACGCTTGAGAAGTCGTGCTTCATCAGCACAGCTGTCAGCAGCTTTGCGAAGTTTATGGATTTTGGCTGCTTCTCCTTGTCTATGAACTTGTTGATGTCAAGCAGCGCCTTTATTGCCATAAGCCTCCTCTCGAGCTTTGACTTGCCCTGCATCTCGTTGACTACGTTCTGCAGATGCTCCATCAGCCCTGCGGCATCGAGGAACCTTGTTATCGGCAGTATCTTGTTGTCCTTGTCGAGGAAGAGGTATGTGCCTGCGCCGCATGCGAAGTGTATTGAGAGGTCGTACTTGTACTCTCCTGTCAGCGCCTCTATGAACCTGTTTATCCCGCCAACGTAGGGCACTGAGAACCAGTCCTCCTTGGTTATCACTCCGTTTGTCTGCTTCTCGATCAGCTTTATCGCGCCGGGTATGGTGATGCGCTGCTTCTCCCTCAGCCTAGCAGGCATCCTGCCCACCAGCGAGACAGGCTGGAAGTTGACTGCGCGTACTATGTCTACATTGTTCAGAGCGAAGTTGATTATGCTTCCCAGCTCGTGGTCGTTTATCGTCCTTATTACAGTGGGCACCAGCACTATGCTGAGGTTCGCCTTCCTGGCTGCTGCGAGAGTGGCGGGAACCTCCCAGTGGTTCTTCGGGTTCGCCCTCTTGCTCACGCCGTCGAAGCTCATGTACAGCGTGCTTACCCCGGCGTACCTGAGCTTGACCATCATCTCTGGGTGGAGGCCGAGGTTTATGCCTGTTGTGTTGAGCTGAATCTGGTCGAAGCCAGCCTCCTTTGCCATTGTGACTATCTCAGGCAGGTCCTCACGCATTGTGGGCTCGCCGCCGGTTATCTGCAGCGCGTTTGCGGGTATGGGCTTCTGGTTCCTCAGCTTTATGAACATCTTGTTGAGTTCCTGCTTTGATGGCTCGTACACAGGCTCGCCCTCCTTGGCGTAGAAGAAGCAGTACCAGCACGAGAGGTGGCACCTGTTTGTTACGACAACGTTGACAAGCCCGCTGTGCGACTTGTGCCTCAGGCACATTGCGCAGTCGAACGGGCAGTTCTCTCCCTTGTTGATCACATCAGGGTTGTCAAATCCGCGGCCGTAATAGTTGTAGTTGCGCATCCGCATGTACATATCGTAATCCTCCCAGTACTTCTCTATTGTCCAGCCGTCTTCGGGGCAGTACTTGCGGATCATGACGTTGTCCCCGTCCTTGTAGAGTATGCCGTCGATTATGAGCTTGCATTCTGGGCAGACAGTCTTGGTCTTGTCTATCACAGGCATAGCCTCTATCTCCTCAATTGTCCTGTGGTACGGCGCCTGAAGCTCGTCCACCTGCGCGCCCGTAGCCGCATTCACCACAGTGTTTGTCCTCTCGTCTATCTGGAGCGTATCAGAAGGTCTAGAGGCGCTACTTATTCCCATCAAAAAACACCTTATTACTCTGTTATGAACGCAAGATATTTAAGGCTATTTCAATAGGCGCGCGGCATCAGCATCTCCACTGCCAGCGCCTCTGCCGATCTGCAAAAAAATCTGCAGGAAACCTGCAGGATCTATCTTCTCCTACTGTCTTGCCGCCTTGGCCCGCCGCCGTGCTGACCCCCCTGGCCAGCTGTCCATCTCGACGGCTTCCTGGGCAGCTTCTCCTTCTCCTTTATCTTGGCTATGCTCCTGTCTATAGACTCGCGCAGCTCTTTGCCGATGAACCTCTTCGAGATCGCGTCTGCGCGCGCCGCTATGCTTAGCTTGGTGGCGAAGAGCCTTGCTATCCTGCCCTTGCTGCGCCTGTCCGCCTCCGCCACCTCCTTGAGCCTGAAGAGCACGCCATACTTTGGAGGCTTGCTGCCGGAGCGAAGGTGCCTGAACAGCGCCTTCTCCGCGCCGAGCAGCTGGAGCGTGCCTGAAGGCATCATTGCCAGCTTGTTGAGCGAGCCGGCCCTGCTGAGCAGCTCCGCTGCCAGCTTGTAGTCCACAAGGTATGAAATGTTTGGCATCAGCTTTGGCACATTCTCCTTCAGGTATGCGTCTATCTCGCGCCCCCTCTTCGCAAGCTCATTCTCCGCTACGGCTAGCGCGCTGAGCGCCTTGTACTCGCTCGCCTCAGGCTCCGCGCCTATGCTGCTCCTTATCTTTGCAATCACGTTGTCCGCGCTGTCTCCGAGCAGCTCCCTCAGCTTCTTCTCATCCGCTGCCTTCTTGTTTGCGCCAGCCTCGAGCACAAACCTGGTGTACTTCTCCGCGCCGAGCGTGAGCTCGGGGAAGAATATGCCGTACCATTCCTCTATCCTCTCGTGGAGCAGGTTCCTGCTCTTCTCTATCTCGTTGTAGGCGTTTGCAGCCTGCGCTATGGAGTGCTCGCCGGTGGAGTAGGCCTTGCTGACAGCCTCCCTGGCAAGCGAGAGTATCCTCTTCCTCTTCTCCTCAACAGTCTCGGCCAAAAAAGCACCGAAAAGAATTGGAGCTTAGGCTATTAATACATTTCAGTCTCCGCGCCTAGGAGCCCTGGATTATGTCGTTAGTGCCCGTGACGCTCTGGCGCGCCACTGTGGTGTTGTCAAGCACCACAAGGTTGTTGTTGCCGCTTTTGGTGAGGGCTGAGATGCGGCTGTTTATGAATTTCACCCGGTTGTATGTGCCTGTTATGTCGAGCACCACGTTGCTGTCGAACATCGTGACGTTGTTGTTATTGCCTGCTATTTTCAGCGTCGCTGTGCTGTTGAATATCGCAAGATTGTTGTACGAACCTGTGGAAGAGACATTGATGAAAACGTCAGATAGCGTGAACAGGCCAGCGGTGTTGTTCTTTCCGCTGACGGAAACTGTCTTTGTGGAGTTGGAGAGCGCGAAGCAGGCGCCGTTGGTGTTTCCGGAGAGCGTGTACCTAGTGCTTGTGTAGTTGCTCGCGTTGAGCGCATAGACGTCTACAGCTGTCTGGTTGAGATAGGTCACGTTGAGAACTGCGGCGCAGCCATTGGAAAGCGTTGACACTGAAATGTTAAGCGAGGAGATACCTGGACCTGAGTATGACACATGAGGCTGGGAGCCTGGCTGTGGAGTCAGCGTTATGGTGCCGAGGTAGAGGGAGTAGCCGAATACGTCGAAACTGGCGTTGATCGCGTAAGGGCCGTTGGACCTCATGCTCGGCGAGAAGAGCACAAGCCCTATCTGCGGTTTGGTATACCTGCCGGTGGAGGCTACATAGGTGCCGACGTAGCTCTGCTGCACTGCGCTGCTGCAGTCCCCTCCGCCGAATCCGCAGTAGCCAACACTTGCGATTATGTTGCCGCTGACCTGAGCGCCGGGCTGCTGGAAGCTGCCGAGTTTCGCTAAGCAGACGAAAGCCTCTCCGGGTTTTATCTCGCCTGTTGCGCACTGCGCGGTTGTCGGCTTGCCTCCGGCCAGTATGCTCATTCTCACGTTAGTTATAGGATATTCCTGATCGTTGCTGCCCACTAGCACGAAGTACGTGCTGCTGGAATTCGAAACAATGGAGAGGTAGTGGCAGTTTATCCCCAGGTCAAAGCTGCAGCTGGCCGGAGCCAAGTTTCCAATGCTCGACCCCGCCCCAAGCAGCACGTATCCGGCTGCAGATATTACACTCAGAGCCGCAGAGAACGCCGCCAGATATTCAAGCGACGCCTGGGCCCTAAGCCCCCGAAGCGTATGCCCCACCCACCGCCTGACTTCAATGCCCAATATGCATTGGGCGTTTCCACATATTTAAAGGTTGATATAAATCACGGAAATGGAAAAGAGGTTAACCGTTTTGGACTATGTCGTTGGTCCCGCTTATGTTCTCATACGCCACTGTGGTGTTTATGAGCTCCACAAGGTTGTTGTTGCCGCTTTCGGTGAGGTTTGAGATGCGGCTGTTTATGAATTTCACCTGGTTGTATGTGCCTGTTATGTCGAGCACCACGTTGCTGTTGAACATCGTGACGTTGTTGTTATTGCCTGCTATCTTGACAGTTGCTGTGCTGTTGAACACCGCAAGGTTGTTGTAGCCTCCGGTCGATGAGACGTTTATGATGACATTGGAGAGCAGAAATACTCCTGCAGTGTTGCTCTGGCCGCTCACCGAAACTAACTTGGTTGCGGGGGAGAGAGTTAGGCAGTTGTTGTTGGAGTTGCCGGAGAGCTTGTAGCTGCTGCCGCTGTAGTTTGTCGCGTTCAGCGCAACAACGCCTATGCTGGTTTGGTTTGCGTAAGTGACGTTGATCATGCCAGCGCAGTAGTTTGCCAGCGTGTTTACTGTGATGTTCATTGAAGTTGCGCCGGGGCCAGAATAGGAGACTGCGGGCGGAGCACCGGGCCTGGGCGTGATTGCTATGTTTGCGAGGTAGAGCGATGAGCCGAAGAGATTGAAGCTGGCGTTTATTGCGTACGAGCCGTTAGGCATGGCCCTTGGAGGAGAGAGCACTATGCCGACCTGCGGCTTTGTGAACTGGTTTGTGGGAGAAGTGTATGCGCCAACATATGTTTCTGCTACGGCGCCAGCGCAATTGCCGCAGTTGAAGCCGCAGTATCTGAGGTTTGCTGTGAGGTTGCCGCTGGCCCTGAAGCCTGGCTTCTGGAAGGTCTTAAGCTTGGCGAAGCATACGAACTGCTGCCCTGGCAGTATTGCCTGTAGTGCACTGCGTGCCGCTTGTCACGCCGTTGAGGCCGACGTTCATGCTCAGCGCAGTTATAGGATACTGCTGCTCGTTCGTGCCAAGCATTGCAAACTCGGTGGATGTGGAGTTTGAGAGCAGCACCATGTCTATGCAGTTTATGCCCTGCACGAAGCTGCACTGGCTGGGCGCGGCATTCCCTATGCCCGAAGCCACTACCTCGAGGATGAATAGGACAGCTGCGATGACGCCGAAGCCCGTGATGACAGTCAGCAGATACTCTACGGCTACCTCGCCCTTTGAGGGCCTGTCGCCTTTTACTGTCTTAACCCACAGCATACGGCCCAATACTTAGTTGAAGGTCAAGTATAAAAATATAGGGTTGCGGGCACTGGCGCTGCAGCGGCAATTTAATAATACGTTTGCGTAATCTAATTGGTTGGATGGCGCCGAGAGCCGAGAGCAAAGCTGGCGACATAGCCGCGAGAAGGGGCATCTACTTCCAGGCGTTCGGAATCTACGACGGCGTTGCCGGCTTCTACGACTACGGGCCGATTGGCGTGAGGATAAAGCGCAAGTTTGAGAACGCCTGGCGCTCGATCTTCGTTGTCAAGACCGGCGCGCTTGAGATAGAGAGCACGAACATAGTCCCGGAGCCTGTGCTCAGGGCGAGCGGCCACCTCTCGGCTTTCACAGACCCGATGGTCTCTTGCACAGTCTGCAAGACTCCCTACAGGGCCGACAAGCTCCTCGAGGAATACTACAATAAGAGGGGAATGGCTGGCGAGGCGGCCGAAGTGAGGAAGATGAGCGCGGAGCAGATGGAGAAGAAGCTCGCGGAGCACGGGATAAAGTGCGAGAGATGCGGCAACAAGCTTGGCAAGGTTGAGAATTTCAACATGACCTTCAAGACGCAGGTGGGGCCAGCTGCAGTAGGCATAGCCGCATACCTAAGGCCGGAGACAGCGCAGAGCATCTTCGTAGACTTCATCCATCTCTACAAGACCTACGGGCTGAGGCTGCCGGTCGGGATAGCGCAGGTTGGAAGGGCGTACAGGAACGAGATAAGCCCGAGGCAGCAGCTGGTGAGGCTGCGCGAGCTGACGCAGATGGACCTGGAGCTCTTCATAGACCCAGAGGACGACCCCAAGGAGATAATGGGTTTCGACGTGGGAGGTGTGCTGCGCGAGAAGGTCAACTTTGTAGCCAGAGGCAGCGGGGAGGAGAAGGCAGCGAGCCTCGAAGAGCTGCTGAAGAAAGGCTCGATTCCGAACAAGTACATGGCTTTCCTCATATACCTGCAGGAGAAGCTGATGCGGGAGCTTGGAGTGGAGAGGAGGCTGTACAGGTTCAGGGAGCTCGAGAAGGAGGAACTGCCGCACTACTCCACTGGAAACGTCGACCTTGAGATGAAAACATCCTACGGCTACATAGAGCTCTCGGGAGCTGCGTCGAGGGCTGACTGGGACCTCTCGCGGCACGCGAAGGAGTCGGGAAAGGACCTTGCGGTCCTCTCGGAAAGCGGCAAGAGGATAGTGCCGCACGTGGTGGAGCTGACGATGGGCGGGGACAGGCCTGTCTTCGCAATACTGGACAACAGCGTGGTTGATGACGATGGCAGGGGCTGGTCCTGGCTCAGGCTGAGCGAGAGGATAGCGCCCTACAGCTACGGCGTCTTCCCGCTGCAGAAGGACGAGAAGCTTACAGCAAAGGCCAGGGAGGTATTCAGGCTGCTGCAGGAGAAGGGAATTGACTGCTACTACTCAGAGACAGCGAGCATAGGGAAAAGATATGCGCGCGCGGACGAGATAGGGGTGCCGTACTGCATAACAGTTGACTACACAACGCTGGAGGATGACACTGTAACTATAAGGAACAGGGACACCACCAAGCAGACAAGGAAGCTGATCGGAGAGATTTGATGCACAGCATGCGTGTGGCTGATTTTGACCTAGCGCACACGGTAGAGAGCGGGCAGCCGCTCACCTTCTTCGGCGACGAGCGCGGCGATAGAAAGGGGGTTGCGTACACCTTCGGAAACAGCCTGGTGGAGGTCGAGCAGGAAGGAAGCACGCTCAGCTACCGCGCCTACGGGGGACTGGGCGCGGCGCGGCTGAAGGCAGAGGTGGAAAGCAGGTTTGGGCTTGGAGACGACATGAGAAGAATATATGAGGGCATAGGCACAGATGCATTCATGAGGGCAGCCATCAGAAAGTACAGGGGGATGAGGATAACGAGGAACGGGCCCTGGGAGACTGCGCTCTGCTTCGTGATCTCGCAGTTCAACAACGTGAAGAGGATAAGGGGCATAGTCAAGAGGCTAATAGCAGTTTATGGCAGGGAGCACTCCTTCTCGGCAGGTGGCGTGAAGCTCCGGTTCAGGAGCTTCCCCACCGCAGATGCGATAGCGGGAAGCAGCGTGGGAGACCTCATGCGCCATGGCGCAGGATTCAGGGCCAGGTACATAAAGGCCCTGGCCAGGGAGTGGTGCGAGGAGCCGGGGCTGGAAGAGCTGGGAAAGAGGGATTACGCGGAAGCCAAGGAGGAGCTGATGGCCCTCGACGGCGTCGGGGACAAGGTGGCAGACTGCATACTGCTTTTCGGATACGGCAAGCTGGAGGCTTTCCCGATAGACACGTGGATAAAGAGGGTTGTGGAGAGCAGGTACTTCGGTGGAAGGAAGCAGGGAATAGCTGCAATACACGAGTTTGCTTGGGAGAGGTGGGGCAAGTACGCAGGCTATGCCCAGCAGTATTTATTTCACTTTGCAAGAAATGAATAGAGTAGAATAGAGTAGCTGATGCTTATGCACGCAATACCAGACGCAGCAAGAATCGAGAGGCGGCTCCTCTCGCTGCAGAAGAAGAAGGACAGGGTGATGGACATCTCAAGGGAGGTTGTGCGCATAGCTGGCAGGTCGATAACGCTTATGCACGCGGGCAGGATGAAGGAGGCGAATGCGGAGATGCGCAGGCTTGGCGGGCTTGCCGCGCGGCTGAGGAAAGCAGAGAAAGGCTTCGAGCACCTCACGATGCAGGCGCACCAGGAATACGTCGAGGCGATTGCCTTCTACACAATACTGAACGAGGGGCGGATTGTTTCCGCTGCTGAGCTGCGCGTCGGAGAGATACCGTACCTGCTCGGAATGATGGACCTCACGGGCGAGCTGAAGCGGGAGGCAATAGAGGCCATAATGAACAATGACATTGGCTCGGCCAACGAGTACTACGGATTCATGAAGGGGATATACGACTCCACGCGCGGGATGCGCTTCGCAGACTCTCTTGTCCCTGAGTTCAGGAGAAAGCAGGACACGGCAAGAATACAGCTGGAAAGCACCGCAAGCGAGCTTCTGGGCAGGAACCAATAAGATTAAAATGGTTTGCGTTTGTATATCTGAACAGACTTGAGGGAATGGAGGGAATGGGAAGATGAAGATGGACAATAATAATAGAAGGGTTATGAGAGCGCAGTCGGCGATGGAGTATCTGATGACCTACGGGTGGGCGATACTCATCATAGCAGTTGTGCTTGGAGCGCTGTTCTCCCTTGGGGTGTTCAGCAGCAGCAGCCTTCTGGGCACGTCGTGCATAGCCTATTCAGGATACACTTGCTTAAACCCTGTGCTCCACGGAGGCACATTCACGGCCACAATAGGACAGGCTAGCGGAACCTCATGGAGCACTGCGAACGTGATATTTGTCGGCTATGGCGTGGGAACCTCTATACTCAATGCTTCTTCCTTCACCGCCACTTGCGCGCAACAGTTTGCAGGGGGGCTTTCTAACGGCCAGACTGCAACAATCACACTGACTAACTATCTTAGCAGCGTAGGGACAAAATCATGCGCAGCATTTCCTACTGCAGTAGGCACAAGTCAGGCAGGCACGATATGGGCTTGCTATGCAACCTCAGGAACGGCGTGCACATACGTGGCGCAGATTGCAACTGTGAATGTCAAGGCATCATGATTGCCTTACTTCTCCACTTTCTCACGGAGGCCGGCTTCTGCAAGCCTTAGGACCTCGATCAGCTCGTTTGCGCTGAGCAGCGGCTTCCTCAGCCTTTCTGTGTCGTCTATAGCGATCCTCGGGCATGCAGTGTTGACGAATGCGTCGAACTCGAGCATGTTGTTTATCGACTCGAAGTCGAGCGTGCCCGAGACCAGGATCGCGGCTGTAAGCCCGCTTGCCTCTATCCTCCTCTTAAGCATCTTTGCGAGATTCATGTTGTACTGGCCGTTCTTGGTGCTGACAAGTATGCCGAAGTTCCTTGCGTTGAGAGCCGCGAGTATCTTGCCCCTGCTCCTCCTCCTGTACGTCTCCCGCATCTCGTCCATGCGCCAGACCCTGCCCTGGAAAGGGTCTACTATCAGGAAGGGCTTCGTTGTCTGCAGGAGAGCCCCGAGCGGATGGAAGATGCCGCCGCCGAAGTAGACGAATGCGTCGACGCTCCTGTCCAGCACTGCAACGTTTCCATCGTCGCAGCCGAGCACCTGCCCGTTCACCTTGGCGAATCCGTTGGGCCTGTTCAGCACGACCTCCTTCCCATTCTCCTCGTAGAATTTCTTGATCTGGTCCAGCTGATGCACGTGCTGTATCGTGGTGAGCAGGCAGATTTTCCTGCAGCCTTCTAGCTGCTTCAATGATTCGGGCAGCATCTCAAGAGACGCGTTTATTTGGTATGGCACGTACTCGACGTTGAAGTCCACGCGGTGGAACTCCGCGTGGCCGAAGTGCACCAGCTTCTCGGCGCCTATCTTCTTCGCCTCCTCTATGGCCAGGTCGCAGGCGCCGAAAGTGGGAGAAGCAGATATCACAACCTCGTTCCCCTCGGCCTCAAGCTTCTTGGCGTGCTTGAGCGCCTCCTGCTTGAGCCCCTCCGGGAACTGCAAAAGTATTCTCGCAAAAACACCTGATGAGCATGAAAGAGCAAAGATTAACGCGCGGCTACGCTGCCGCGGCTGCGGCCTGCATTAGCTTGGAATCTACCGTTATCGAGTAGGTGCCCGAGAGCTTGCCAGACGCCCTCCTGAGTGCCTCTCGCGCAACATCCTTGTTTTCGGCATTGGTTTTGATCTCGAACACGGTCTGGCCCTTGAAGACCCTGGCTGCGACAGCAGACGGCTTGCCGAAAGACAGCGTCATGCCCTGCGAGACCCTGTCTGCGCCAGCGCCTGTGGCAAACTTCTTCTCGCGCAGGACATTGTGCGGGAAAGGTACAACACGCATGAAGTAAGCTCCTGGCGTTTCCCTCTCTAGGTACTTGTTGGCCGCCTGCCTGGCAGCCTCGAGGGCGTTGGAGCGCAGCTGCACATCCTGCCTGGACCTGAGCTTAAGCTCGAGAGAATAGTTGGGGTTGTTGACGCCCATGTTGAACATCAGCAGGCTGGTCCTCGGCAGTGCCTTGATGTAGTTCTTTTTTGGCTTCTTCACTGAGTACCTCGCCCAAGCCTGGCTGTTGATCTTCCTTGTGGTCCTTGCCGGTCTAAGCTTCATGCTGGCTCACTTTATTTGCATAAAATATTCCTTTTGAACCTATATATTGCTTTCTACAGTGTTGTGTCAACCCAGATCGGTAACCTTTTATGAGTTGTAAAGCGCAAAAGGAACATTATTGATTCCCATGTGAAATCTGTCGTGATTGTACCATCTAATGTATTCCTTCAGGTCCTCTTCTGGATTTTCGAGATACTGGTTAAGTCTTAGAAACTCTTCTTTCAGATTCCTTATACCTCTTTCGACTTTACCTTTCGCCTCAGGGCAGTGCGGCGGTGCGTTCTCAAGTTCTATATCATTCCCGCCGCACCATTCTTTGAACTGTTCTTTGAACTGAGGGCCGTTGTCTGCAAGAAATGTTTTTGGTTTTACTTTTCGATGCAACAACAGAGAGTCAAGGCAGTCAGTCATGTTCTCCGCCGTGGGTTTCGCGATTGGGTTGACCGCGATGAGAGAACTTGAATGGTCGTCTACTACCACCAATAAATTCGTGCGCTTGTCTCCTAAGAGGCAGGGCCCTTTAAAGTCAATCTGCCACACATCGTCAGGGAATTCTGCCCTGCGCAGCACCACATCTCGTTTTACCCTGTATGGCGATCCGTTCATTCTGTATTTTCTGAGGGTTTCGTTTATCGTCTGCCTAGATATCCGCATGTTAATGAATGGCCTGCCGGTAACCTTTCTGACAATCTTTCTGAGGTATTTAGGGGCAGAAATGAGAACTTTCCTTATCCTCTCGGTTCCCCAATTCGCAAGTTTTCTTATTGCGATTATTTGCTCTTCCAGTTTCCTGTCGACTTTCCTGTATATCGTCTTAGGTATCGTCGAATGGCTCCTGTAAGAGATTCCTCCTCTCTTTCTGGTTCTTTTCCACCATTTCCATACAGTCTTTCTTGAAACGCCGAACATCCTTGCGATGTCCTTTACCTTTTCTCCTTTTCTTCGTGCGGAAACTATAAGTTTCCTAACTGCGATGTTAATGAATTCTACGTCGGTCATTTTAGTCGCCAAAGATTAGATGACGACGTAGAATAAAAATGAATGTTACCGATGTTGGTTTACTTTACACGTTCATGCAAACACTATGCTTG
>Ga0080006_1140836_pt1 | contig 17283 bp, 8 predicted proteins | sample RS3BMetagenome_FD_69209 | JGI IMG/M metagenome (GOLD analysis project Ga0080006, IMG submission 69209) | Ferric oxide microbial mat and aquatic microbial communities from Rainbow Spring, Yellowstone National Park, USA - RS3B (SPADES... ... | reverse complement strand
GACCGCTACGAACGCGAGTGGGCGCCGGTCGGGAGCCACCCGGAAAGAGAGAAGGAGAGATCGCATGGCGAACCTGGCCACACCGGACACGGCCGCGATCACGCCCATCTTGTCCCGCCTCAAGAGCGGTGAGATCCGCCATGTCGACCTGAAGGCGCTCGACCTGTTCGGGCGCTGGCGCCACATCACCCTGCCCGCCCACGAGGTGGACGAGGAGACGTTCCGCAAGGGCGTGGCGTTCGACGGCAGCTCCTTCCCCGGGTACCGCTCCATCGAGGAGAGCGACATGCTCATGCTGCCCGACCCCGAGACGGCCTTCGTCGACCCGTTCAGCGGCGCCGCCACGTTGTCGCTCCTGACGGACATCTACGAGCCGAACGGGGCCCGCTACGGCCGCGACCCGCGCGGTGTGGCCCAGCGCGCCGCCGCCTACTTGCGCGCCACCGGCGTGGCGGACACGGCCTACTTCGGCCCCGAGCTGGAGTTCTTCATCTTCGACACCGTCGCTTTCGGCGTCGCGCCGCACGACACGTTCTACGCCATCGATTCGGGCGAAGGCTGGTGGACGACAGGACGCGAGGGAGAGCAACATGGCTATCAGGTGCGCCTGAAGCAAGGATATGCGCCGCTCCCGCCGCATGACGCGACGTATCCGGTGCGGGCGGAAATCGTTCGTCATTTGCAGGAACAAGGCATACGGGTCGAAATGCACCATCACGAAGTGGCGACAGCTGGACAAGCCGAGATTGACCTTCGGTTTAACACGTTGAAGCGCCAAGCCGACACGGTCATGCTGTACAAGTACACGGTCAAAAACACGGCGCGTCGGTACGGCAAGACGGCGACGTTCATGCCGAAGCCGCTGTTTGGCGACAACGGGAGCGGCATGCACGTACACCAGTCGCTGTGGCAAGGTGGACGGCCGCTCTTCTTTGACCCCGAGGGGTATGCCCAACTGTCCAAGTTGGCGCTCTCCTACATTGCGGGCGTGCTTTACCACGCCCCGGCGCTGCTGGCCTTTACCAATCCAACCACTAACAGTTATCGCCGCTTAGTGCCCGGATACGAAGCCCCGGTCAATATCGTGTTCTCCAAGGGCAACCGTTCGGCAGCGGTCCGGATCCCCATCACCTCAGACCCGAAGGCCAAGCGGATCGAGTTCCGTACTCCAGACCCGAGCTGCAATCCGTATCTCGCCTTTGCAGCCGTGCTGCTGGCCGGGTTGGATGGGATCAAGCGGGGGTTGAACCCGGTCGACCTCGGGTTCGGACCAGTAGACAAGAACATTTACGAGCTGTCGGAAGAGGAGCGGCAGGGCATCCAGAGTGTGCCGGGCAGCCTTGACGAGGCGCTCGCGGCACTTGAGCGCGACCATGACTTTCTCTTGGCTGGCGGTGTCTTTACCGAAGACCTGTTGGACGCGTGGTGTACATATAAGCGCCGCGAAGAAAGCGACGCGGTGCGGCTTCGCCCCCATCCGCCCGGAGTTGGTGCCGGCACGGCGCTCGATTCGGGATCTGCCACGCCAAATGAAGTGGCACACGACGCGGCGCCGGCAGCGGCAGGGCGTGCCGCTGCCGCTCCCGGTTGCGAAAGCCGTGGGCCTGCGAGGGGCATCCGTCGAGACCGGGGACCATCCGTCCGGGGGGCGCAACCCCCCAAAGCCGCGGCCGCCGGGCCGACGGTGGAACGTGCCGCTCTGTGTCTGTACATCTCCACGCACACGGTGGGCGACGGCGGTATGGGGGACCGTCACCCGCGATCCCGCGAGGGGGCGCCGTGCCCTCACGCGAGCCTCCAATTCCGCCCGCCGTCGGTGGTCGCATAGAGCGTCCCCTGCAGCAGCATCCAGCCGGTGGTCGCGGAGACGAAGTCGATGCCCTGCGGCGACATCCCCCTGGCCAGCGCGAATCCGCCCGCGACCGCCACCGCGGCGGGGTGGCGCGCGGCCAGGAAAACGCCGCCGGTCGTGGGCCCGCTGTTGGGCCGCCATCCGATCACCCACACCCCGCCGGGGACCGCCTCGACCTGGGTGGCCACCCACTGCGTCGGGGGTGTGCCGGGCCCCACCCGCGCCGGCCCGAGGTCGGCCACGGGCCGCCAGGTGCGCCCGCCGTCCGTCGACGTGGCGAGGTCCCGCTCCGGGTGAAAGTCGGCCTGGGCCGTGTTCGACCCGGTGTTGAGCAGCGCCCAACCCGTGCCATCCGCGGCGAACGAAATCTGGCGGAGCGACTCCGGGGCGGGCGGAGCGGGCAGCGCCGTCCATGTCCGCCCGCCGTCGGACGTCCGATACAGCGTGTTGGAGCCGCACGCCCCGCTGGCCAGAAGCCATCCGTCCTTCGGGGTGAACATGCCGAGGCCGACCGGGGGACCGCAGGTCGCCGGATTCCCGAGGTCCGTCCACTGCGCCCCGCCATCGGCCGAGGCCTCCAGGTCTCCATCGGCCGTGAGCATCCAGGCGTGGCTGGCGTCGGAGAACCCCGCCGCCCAACCGTAACCCACCGGCGACGGCAGGGTACCCGTGCGGCTCCAGTTGGAGCCCCCGTCGGCGGTGCGCAGCACGGCGGAGGCATCGGTCTGCGCACCGAGCGCCCAACCGGCACGCGGGCCGGTGAACCCCCAACTCGCGCCCGGCGAGTACTGGCTGGCGGCCTGCCAGAGGACCTGCCAACTCGCGCCGCCGTCGTCCGTGCCCAGGATGGCGTCGCCGGGAGAGCGGAGGCTCCCCACCGCCCATGCCTGCCGCGGGCCGGAGGCCGCCAGGGCCAGGAGCGCCGCCCCGTGGACCGGGTGAAAGACCGGCGCCCCGCCGGCGGATACGACGGCCGTCTCCGTAGCGCAACTGCGGTCGGCGCAGCGCGGCGTCCCGTTCGGCGGTTGGGCCAGGAGCCAGACGGCGGACGGGAGCGGGGTGAGCGCCGTGACGAACTGGTCGACCGAGGCCACCCGGGTCCAGGTGGCACCCGCGTCCCCACTTTGGTACAGGTCCGCGTAATCGGTGCGCCGACGGCCGCTGCAGACCGGTCCGCCGCACCCGTTCGTCGCCATCCACCCGGCGGTCGGACCCGCGAACCCCGCCGCCTGGCCCTCCCCGGCGAGCCAGCTCTGCGTCCAGCGGCTCCCGCCGTCCGTGGTGGTGTACAGCGCACCCGGGTCCGCCGCGAACAGCCACCCGTGTCCGCCGCCCAAAAACCCGCCCCCGCGGAACACCCTCCACGGGAGGTTGGCCCCGGCCGACGTCGCTCCCGGTCCGGCGTTGCGGGCGAGCAGCCGCCAGGTGTGCCCGCCGTCGGCCGTCGCGTACACGGCGGCGCCGCAACCGCGGCTCGTACAACCCGCGGTGGCCAACGAGAGGAGCCATCCGTCCCGGGCGTCGGTGAAGCCTAGTTCCGAGACGGGCGTCGCCGGCACCGGCAGGCGCGACCAGGCCCGCCCGCCGTCACTCGTCGCGTAGGCGCCCCGGGCGCCCCACACCCACCCCTGCCGGGTGCTGAGGAACTGCACGCCGTCGAGGCCGATCGGCGGCGCGGGCAGGGGTGCCCAACGCCCCCCGCCGTCGGAGGTCGCCAACACGACCCCCGTGCAGGCCGGGGGGCTGCCGCTGCAGCGGGCGCCGACCGCCCACCCGGCGGCCGGCGAGACGGAGGTGATGGCGGTCAGTCCCACGGGCCCCGCTGCGGGCGGGGGCGAGACCAGCGTCGCCTGGTCGGTCGGCCCGGGGATCGACGGTAGCGGGACCGATGCACTCGGTGCCGCAGCCGCGGAGGGCGTGGCGGTCAGGGGAGAGGCGGTGCCCGCGGCGGACCCCCCGGGGCCGGTGGGGACCGCGCGGCCGCAGCCGACCGTGAGGCAGAGCGCCAGGATCGCGGTACAGGCGGCAGCCCTTCGCACCTGTTGCACGCCCCCCCTGTCGCGGGGAAAATCCACCGAGAGAACCCCGAGGAACAAGACGGCGCCAGCCGCATGCCGGTTCCGACGCAGAGCCATCCCGTGCCGGGAGCCCACGCCGCACGCCGATTCCGCCCAGCGCCCACCCCGCCCCCCGGCGCGCGGGTTGTTGCGTCCCCAGCGGGCCGGTGCCGTCAACTCGGCGCCCGAACCCCTGCACACCGTCGGCGCCAGCCACCCCCTCCCCCCGGCCCCTGCGCAACGGTGGCCGACCCCGCCCGCACCCATCCCGCACCTGCCCCCACCGCCGTCGGCCCCCATAGACCGGCGTAGGGCGCCGCCTGTCGGCGGCGCCCTACGCCTTCGCCCGTCCGTACTGCCGCGGCCAGTCGACATCCACGCCGAGCGCCCGCGCCGCGTCCAGGGGCCAGTACGGGTGGCGCAGCAACTCGCGCGCCAGGAGGATCAGGTCCGCTTCGCCGGCGGCCAGAACGGCCTCCGCGTGGGTGGGAGCGGTGATCCGCCCCACGGCCCCGGTCAGGATCCCCGCCTCTCGGCGCACGCGTGCCGCGAACGGCACCTGGTAGCCGGGGGCCTCGGGCACATGCACGCCCGGGATCGCACCGCCCGAGGAGCAGTCGATGAGGTCCACACCGCGGTCTTTCAGCAGGCGCGCGGTCTCCACCGTGTCGTCGCCGTCGATGCCGCCCGGGGCCCAGTCCGTCGCCGAGAGGCGGACGAAGAGCGGCAGATCCTCGGGCCAGACGCGGCGCACCGCGTCCACGACCTCCAGCAGGAAGCGGCGGCGATCCCGGCCGTAGGCGTCCTCCCGCCGGTTGACCAGCGGCGACAGGAACTCATGGATCAGGTACCCGTGGGCGCCGTGCACCTCGGCCACCCGGAAGCCGGCCTCGTGCGCGCGCCGCGCCCCGTCGGCGAAGGCCCGCACCACGCCGGCGACCTCCGCCTCGGTCAGGGCGTGCGGCACGGAATCCTCGGACGAGAAGGCCGAAGCCGAGGGCGCGACCACGGACTCCCCCGGCGGCGGGACGTCGGCGGCCGCCTTGCGCCCGGCGTGGGCCAACTGGATCCCGGGAACCGCGCCCTGCGCGGCGACAAAGCGGGTGATCCGCGCCCAGGCCTCGGCCTGCGCGCCGTTCCAGATGCCGGTGTCGGCGGAGGAGATGCGCCCGCGCGCCTCGACCGCCGTCGCCTCGGCGATGACCGCCGCGGCCCCGCCGACCGCGCGGCTGCCCAGATGCACCAGGTGCCAATCCGCCGGCATGCCGTCGCGGGCGGAGTACTGGCACATGGGCGACATCGCGATGCGGTTGCGGAGGGTGACCCCACGGATGGTCAGGGGTTCGAACAGCTTCGCCACTCTGAAGTGCCCGGCCGGGGAGACGCACGCCCACCGATCGCTCGGTCTGGAGGGTCCGCGCGCGACGCCGCTGCGGCACGCCTCACCTCCACGCCGCGCATCCGTCCGACCGGGCCATCGCCCCTTTCGGCCTGGGATTTGCCCCTGGGCGGGGCACAGGCGACAGGTGGGCCCGGACCACAGGCCCCGGACAGGCTCCCGGGACGGGGGTCTCTACCGTACCGCCCGGGTCTTCGCCCCGACGCGCGGACCGGCCCACGTGCGCAGTGTGGGCATAACGGCTCGCGGTTGCAACCCGCAGGGCGGCCGGCGTGCGGCGGCGAAGCCCACCGGACGCCGGGCCCGGACGGGGCTGCGCAGGTCCGGCCCGGGGGTGGACGATGCTCGCGGCGCTCCATGCCGGTCTCTTGGACGGCGGCCTCGTCGTCTGGGGCGAAGGGCCGGTGCGGGACACGGAGCCCGGATCCGGGACCACCGCCCCCCGAGCCTCCGCCCGTGGGCGTTCCCGCCGCGCCGCGCCCGGCACCTTCGGCCTGCCCGGTGAAGACCTCGCCGAGGCGCTGGCCGAGGCGGTACCGACCCTGGGCCTGGAGGCCTTCGAGCCCGCAGAGGCCGTCGCCTGGCTCCCGACGACCGCCGCGGCCGGCGGCCTGCCCCTCCCCTCCCAGCCGGCGCTCGGCGACCCCGCCGCGGCCGGAGACCCGCCTGTCCTCGCCGCATGGAGGATCGAGGGCATCCGCCTCGCCCCGGAGGCGGCGTTCGCCCTCCTTTCCCGCTGCACAGGCCGCGCGGACATCGCGCCCGGCCTGCTCGTCGGACCCGACCTGCGCTTTTGGGTGGCGGCGCTGCGCTTGGCCGCGGATCTCGCCGCCCGGCAGATGTTCCTCCCCTCGGTCCGCGGCGAAGGCGACGGCTATCGGGCCGGGTGGGAGCCGCTGCTGTCGGGACGCGCGGGCCTGCTGGCGGACCGCCTGGCCCAAGCCATGCCCGCGGCGTGCCGAGCACTGTCCGCTTCAGCGGGGGCCCCCCCGGACATCCCGGCGAGGACCCTGCTCCTCCACTTCGTGCGGGGCGTGCTCGACCACTTCGCCCGCGGCCCGGAGCCCGGCGCGCCCGCCAAGGACTTCGACAGCCTCGACGAGCGGTGGCTGTCCGCCCTGCGGACGCCGGATTCCGGACTGCCCGGCGCCCCGCGCGAGGTCCTCGGCCTGGCGGCCCGCGCCCGCGAGTGGGCGGCGCCGCTGTTGGTGCGCCGCGACGCCGCCTTCCGCCTCTGCTTCCGGCTGGAGGAGCCGGTGGAGGTCGAGGATGCGGGGGATGCGGAAGGCTCCTGGCATGTCCGCTACCTCCTCCAGGCCACCGACGACCCGAGCCTGCTCTTCCCGGCCGAACAGGTCTGGAAACCGGCGCGCCACGGTGGCCACGCCCACCACGCACACCCCGGCACCGCCCCCCTGCTCGCCGCCCTCGGCCGCGCGGCGGCCCTCTGCGCCGAGGTCGACCAGAGCCTCCGCGGGCCGGAGCCCTGCGGCTTCCCCTGCGACGCGGCCGGAGCGCACGCCTTCCTCACGGAGACGGCGTGGCTGCTGGAGGAGGCCGGGTTCGGCGTCATGCTCCCGGCGTGGTGGACGCGCGGCGGCACGCGGACCCGTCTGGCGGCCCGCGCCCACGTCCGGGCCTCAGGGGCGGCAGGCGCCGGCGGTTTCGGCCTGGATGCCGCCCTGGAATTCGATTGGCGGGTCGCCCTCGGTGACCAGATCCTCACCCATGCGGAATTGGAGGCGCTCGCGCGGCAGAAGTCGCCCCTGGTGCGGGTGCGCGGCCAGTGGGTGCAGGTGGACGCCGAGCAGATCCGGGCCGCGCTGGCGGTGTTCGCGGGGCGCGCCCCCGGCCGGGGCACGCTCCGCCAGGCCCTGCGCCTCTCCGCGGGGACGGAGGCCGCTGCCGGGCTACCGGTGGCCACAGTCGAGGGCGAGGGCTGGGTGGCGGAGCTGCTGGGCGCGGACGGCGACGGGCCGGCAAGCGGCGGGGACCCCGCCACCGCGGCGGCGCGCGGCCCCTCCCCGGATCCCCTCCGCGCCCTGGAGCCCCCGGCCGGACTGCGCGCGATCCTACGGCCCTATCAGGCGCGGGGGTACGCCTGGCTGCACCATCTGGCGCGCCACGGCCTCGGCGCCTGCCTCGCGGACGACATGGGCCTCGGCAAGACGCTGCAGACCCTCGCCTTCATCGCGCGCGACCGCGCCGAAGGCGCCCACGCGCCCACGCTCCTGGTGTGCCCCACCTCCGTCCTCGGCAACTGGGTGAAGGAGGCCGAGCGGTTCACGCCGGATCTGGCCGTCCTGCCGCACCACGGCCCGGACCGCGCGCGGGGGGAGGCCTTCACGGCGGCGGCCGGCCGCCAGGCGCTCGTGGCCACCACGTACGCCCTGCTGCCGCGCGACCTGGAACTGCTGCGCACCGTCGCCTGGCGGGGGATCGTGCTGGACGAGGCCCAGAACGTCAAAAACGCGGAGGCCAAGCAGGCCAAAGCCGCGAGATCCCTCGCGGCCGAATATCGCGTCGCCCTCACCGGCACCCCGGTGGAAAACAGCGTGGGCGATCTCTGGTCCCTCATGGAATTCCTCAACCCGGGCCTCCTGGGGTCGCAGGCGGAGTTCCGGCGGGGCTTCTTCCTGCCGATCCAGGTCTCGCGGGATGCGGAGGCGACCGCGCGCCTGCGGCGCCTCACGGGCCCGTTCGTCCTGCGGCGGGTGAAGACCGACCCCGCGGTGGCCCCCGATCTGCCGAGCAAGTTGGAGATGAAGGTCGCCTGCACCCTGACGCGGGAGCAGGGGTCGCTCTACGCGGCGGTGCTGCGCGATCTGGAGGAGCGCCTCGACGACGCCCTGGGGATCGCGCGCCGCGGGCTGATCCTCGCCACCCTCAGCAAACTGAAGCAGGTGTGCAACCACCCCGCGCACTTCCTCGGGGACCGCTCCCCCCTGCCGGGCCGTTCGGGCAAACTCGAGCGCCTCGGCGAGATGCTGGAGGAGGTCGTGGCCTCCGGCGACCGCGCCCTGGTGTTCACCCAGTTCGCGGAGATGGGCCGCCTCCTGCAGCCACATTTGAGGCAGGTGCTCGGCAGGGAGATCCTCTTCCTGCACGGCGGGGTGCCGCGCCAGGAGCGCGAGCGCATGGTGGAGCGTTTCCAGGCGGCGGATCCGGCGGGGCCTCCCGTGTTCGTACTGTCGTTGAAGGCCGGCGGCACAGGCCTCAACCTCACCGCGGCCAGCCACGTCTTCCACTTTGACCGCTGGTGGAATCCGGCGGTGGAGGCCCAGGCCACCGACCGCGCCTTCCGCATCGGTCAGAGACGCAACGTCCAGGTCCACAAGTTCATCTGCGCCGGAACGCTGGAGGAGCGCATCGACGCGCTGATCGAGGGCAAGCGCGCCCTCGCCGAGAACGTGGTGGGCACAGGCGAGGACTGGCTCACGGAACTGTCCGCGGCGGAACTGCGCGAGGTCCTGGCCCTGCGGCCGGAGGCGCTGGAGGAGTGACCATGCCGCGTCGGCGAGGCTATTGGGGTGACGGCGACTTCGCGCCCTCCCGGCCGTTGCCGGCCAAGGGGGGCGTGCGCGCGCGCTCGGGGCGCGGCGCCTTCGGGCAGAACTGGTGGGCGAAGCGCTGGATCGCGGTGTTGGAGGGCATGGGGATCGGGGCGCGGCTCGGTCGCGGCCGGACCTATGCACGCGGCGGTCGGGTGCTCTCGATCGACATCGAGGAGGGCGTGGTGCGGGCGCGCGTCCAGGGATCCCGGCCGACGCCCTACAAGGTGGACATCGAGGTGCAGCCGCTGCCGGCCGAGGCCTGGGTGCGGGTGGGCGCCGCCATCGCCGGACGGGCGGCGTACGCGGCCAAGCTCCTGGCGGGGGAGATGCCTCAGGACATCGAGGAGGCGTTCGCCGAGTCCCAGGCGGCGCTCTTCCCGCAGCGGGCGGCCGATCTCGCCACGAACTGCTCCTGCCCGGACTGGTCCAACCCCTGCAAGCACGTCGCCGCCGTCTACTACCTCATCGGGGAGGAGTTCGACCGCGACCCCTTCCTGCTCTTCCGCCTGCGTGGCATGACCCGCGACGGGTTGACGGAGCTGCTCGGGCATGGCGGCGGCGAAGGGGTTGGGGAGCCCGAGGCGGCAGCCCCGGAGCCGCTGCCGCTCGACGCGGGCGCGTTCTGGGCCGGCGCCGCCGGACCGGATGTGCCATGGGACGTTCCGGCAGCGCCCTCCGTGAACGCGGCGCTCGTGCGGCGGTTGGGCAACCTACCCTTCTGGCGCGGGCGACTTGGTATGGCCGAGGCGCTCGCGGGTGCCTACGCCGCCGCGTCGGAACGGGCCCTGGCGCTTCTGGCGGGGGACGCGGCAGGGGCGATGGCGGCCGGCAACGGGCAGGAACCCTTCACCGAGGCGGGACAAGGACAGCCGGCGCCGGATTCCGCGCGGCCGCCCGCGCGGGGGAAGGCGCCAACGGGGCGCGGCGGGGCCGGTACGCGGGGCCCAGGCCGGCGGGGTACCGCGGGGTCTGCCGACGCCGGGCAGAGCCAGCCGGCGCCGGAATCCGCGCTGCCGCCCGCCCGGGGGGAGACGCCTGCGACGCGTGGCGGGACCGACGCGCGGGGCACGGGCCGGCGGGGTGAAACGGGGGCTGGCCTCGCCGACACGGGGCAAGGACAGCCGGCGCCGGAATCCGTGCCGTCGCCCGCGCGGGGGGAGACGCCTGCGACGCGTGGCGGGACCGACGCGCGGGGCACGGGCCGGCGGGGCGCTGCGGGGTCTGCGCCGCAGGCGCCGCGGGGACGGCAGGGTCGCCGGCCGATGGCGGGGGCCGTGGGCCCAGGGGCACGCCGGACCCCGGGGACGGAGCCCGCTTCAGGGGAAGTTGGCCCCCCGCGGATGGTGGCCGCGCCAGGCGCGAAGTCGCGGGACCGGCATGCGCTCGAAGCCGAGGTCCGGGCGGGCGTGCCCGTCCCGGCCCTGCGCGCCAGATACGACGGCCGCACGTTACGGGCCGTGCTGCGGGCGGAGGGCCGGGCGCCCGAGTGACACCCGGGCCCCCGGCCCCTGTCCCCCGATGGCCCAAGTCCGCAGGGAGGCGGGACGGGGCACGGACCCTCCGTGCACGATACCGGCCCGGCTGGGAGACCCCTGCCAAAATCCGGCTCGTCTCGCCGCCTGCTCCATCCCGGCGTGCCTTCGACCCAGGTCGCGCTCCAGACGCTTCGCGTCCGCCGCTCCCGGGATCCGGCTCCTTCGCAGGTTCCCTGCCCTTCCAGAACTGGTCGGCGACGGCGTCCCAGCGGGCGGCAAGCTCGACATCGTCCGGGATGGACTCGGGTCACCACCTCAAGCACACCTCCACCTGATGTACGCACCAACGGACGGGGCCTCCGGCCCGCCGTCCGAGCGACCGACGTGGGCGGCATGGGCCAACGGGGACGAATGGCCCCACCAGAAGGGTCTGGTCGGACACCAACCCTGGGCCCTGGCGACGCGCGTCGGAGACAGACGCGCGGCGAGGGAGTGGGGGCGATGGCCGCGGAGCAGGATGCTACGGCTGGCGGGGGGCGCGTACCATGGCAGAAGAGCCCGGCCCGGATCGCGTCCGGGGCACCGTCGCGCATCACGACGAGGATGTCGACATCGGAGTCCGGCTCGGCGTCCCCTCGGGCGCGCGACCCGAACAGGCGGACTTCCAGCACGTCACCCGGCCGGTGGGCGGCGAGGTCGGCCGCGAGCCGCGCTACGGCCGCCCACTGTTCCGGGGATAGAGCGACGGTGAGTGGGACCATCGACACCCCCCTCGGCGAGTGTCCCATGCGCAGGCGGGGCGGGCCGCCGCCGGCGGGGCCTGCGGGCACACCCGCCTTGCCTGGACCAGCATAGCCGGGGTCGGGTCTACACCCCATACCGCTTAGATAGGGCGCCACGGCGGTCTCCGGCGGCGCGGTGGAAGGTCGCCATCATCGGCCCAAAGCGCTGGCTCGCACACGGACCCGTGGCTCCGCCAACGGCAGTACCCCCACTTCGCCCCTCGCCGCGGACATCTTCGACCGCACTCATCGCGGGGGCACCTCCGGTCAGGTCTCACCGCTCCACGGCATCCGCATATCGACGGTCAACCCCCCGTCGCCCAAGCATCGTAGGTCGCGAGAAAGAATGCCGTCATCTCACGCCAATTGGCGAGCCACCATGGCGGGGCCGGAGTCGCCGCCGAACCCTCGCGTTCCTGCCGCGTTTGCGGATCCATGTACACGTAGGTGGTGTTCCAGATGATCTGCATATCGCAATACAGCCACATGACAGGGTAACCCTCGATCTCGGTACGCGGGGGCCGCAACTCGTCCAAGTAGGCCTGCAGGGCGGATCGGGCGCATGCGTCCGGAGAGCGAAAGGATTGATTGAGCGCGTACATGAAGTCAAAGCCGCGCGGCAAACGCGAAAGGTTGTCAAAGTCGAGGACCGCCGTCACGTTGTCGTCCGCATCGAAGAGGATGTTTTCCGGGTTGCAATCGCCGTGCACCCACTGCAGCGGGAGATCGGCCAGTCCGCGCATCTCGCCGGCGAGGCCCTCCAACGCCTCGATACGCGACCGCAGCGCGGACGCCGATTTGCAGCCCGTGGGGTGCGGGCTGCGTTCGGCTTCGCGCAACAGGGCCGTCAGGCGCGCGAGCCCCCCGTGGATGTCCATGGGCCAATGGTTGTCTGGCCGCAGGTCGCCGTGGTCAAGTCCGGCGAAAGCCCGCTCCAGGCCCCCGATGACCCCTCCGAGATGTGCGGCGGCGCGCGTGGTAAACGAACGTTCTCCGTGATGGCGGCCATCGATGTGGCGATAGAGCACATATTGGACGTCGCCGCCATCCGTGGCTCGGCGGCCCTCACGGTTGGCGACGATCGGCGCCGTGGGCAGGCCGCACGCCACCGCTCTCGCGCTGCCCGCATCCGATCGCGCCAGCGCATCGAGACTCTCACGCTCCGCCGCATAACACTTGATGACAAACCGCCCGCTGGCGGAGTCCACACGAAAGACCGGCCGTGAGCCGTGCGCGATCGGGCGCAGCAGCACATCGCGCAGATCGTAGGATGTGGCCAAAACGGCTGTGACGGCCTCGTGCACGCGGGTCCCTCCGCGTCGCGCTTCGGCGGGTGCGGCGCGATTCCCTGGGCAGCCCGTCCCGAACAGGGGGTCGGTCTCCACCCAGGGGGCCGGTCTGCACGCGGTCGGGGTCCAGTCGAGTCGGCGGTCGGAGGCGCCCTCGGCCGCGCACGCCTCACTCAGACCACCGCCCACCGGCAGGCGTTGTGCGGCGATGGGGCGCGCGGCACCGCGTCGCGGGAGGCGCACCCGAAACATCGTGCGCCCACGCGCGTCGGGGCTGCCACCGCAGCGCCCTCCGCATGCCCTCTTCGCCTTAAAGGATTCGCCGCCGGCGGTCAGGACTCCCCCATGACAGCTAACCCGCCGCCTGCTACCCTGGGCGGCGGCCCCAGGGGGCGACCGTCCGCGGATGGCGCCCGGCAGCCCGGACGCTGCCTCACGCGCGCGGGACACCGGCCGCCGCCCTGCTTCCGCTCCGCCCCGCGCAGGAGGCCCCGTCAGCGCCTCGCCCACCGCGTGGGGCCGCCGGACGACCCAACGGGCAGGTGAGCACGCTTGCGCCAGTCCCATATCCCCTCCGGGCGGACTGCCCCCGGCACCGGTTCCCACCGGGCGCTCCTCCGCCTCGCCGCCGCGGCCCTGCGCCATGCCCCCGTCACTTTTGCAGCGTGGACCCTGGTGACCCTGGCCAGCGGCGTCATGCCCGGCATGACCCTGTGGGCGACCCGCGGCATTGTCAACGGCATCCGCGCCCTTTACACCCCCGGTGCGGGTGGCGGCGCCCGCACCGGGTTGCACGTCTGGCTCGCCGTCGTTGTCGCGGCCTGGCTCCTCACGCAACTCCTCGTGCGGATCGACCGGCTGCTGGAGACCGCCCTGCGGGAGCGCCTCGGCTTCTCCCTGCAGGCCGACGTGCTCGCCGCCTGCGGATCCTGCCCGCTGGCCGTCTTCGAACAGCCGGTCTTTCAGGATCGCCTGCAGCGCGCGCGCCCGATGATGGGGGGGCGCCTCACCAGTCTCATCCGCCTCTCCGTGATGGTCGCGCGTTCGGGTGCAGCCGTGTTGACATACACCGCGTTGCTCTGCGGGCACGCGCCATGGCTCGGCCTCACGGTCCTCGGTTGCGCCGTACCCGCCACGTACTACCGGACCGTCCGCACGCAGATGGGCAATCGCCGTGATGCGAGGCTTGTCCGGTCGGAACGGCTCGGCGCCTATCTCCGGGGGCTCCTCACCCGGCGCGAGACCGCCAAGGAGGTGCGACTCTTCCTCCTCCTGCCCCACCTCTCGGACAGGTGGGAGCGCGAATACGGCGCCTACTGGCGCTCCATGCTGGGCGATGCGCTCGCGGGCGGCGGCCTCTCGTTCCTCGCCGGCCTGACCCTCCTCGCCGGCTACACCGTCGTTCTGGCGGTGCTGGTGCGTCAGGTGGCGGATGGCGAGATCACACTGGGGACCTTCACCGTCCTCGCCGGCGCCGCACTCGCCCTCCAGGTCCAGCTCGACGGCGTGCTGCGGCAGGGTACGCAGATCGCCCGCGACCTCCCGTCCCTGGGGGCTCTGTTCGCCGTGGTGGACGCGGGCGCGCCGGCACCGGAGCAGGCACGGCGCGGGGCGGTGGACCCCGCGGCCGCCGTGTGCTTCGAGGGCGTCGGCTTCACCTACCCGGGTGCGCGGCAACCCGCGCTGCGCGACTTCACCTTCCGCCTCGAGCCCGGCGAGACCGTCGCGATCGTCGGCCCCAACGGCTCCGGCAAGAGCACCCTGGTGCAGCTGCTGCTGGGCCTCTACGCGCCGACGGCCGGGCGGGTCCTGCGGGCCGGTGTGGACTCCCGCAGTGTGCCGCTTGACCAATGGACGGCATCGATGGCGGCGGTGTTTCAGGACCCCGCGCCCATCCGGTTGCGGGTCCGTGAAGCCATCGGGTTTGGAGACGAGGACCTCGAACGGGATGACGCCGTCCTGGGTGAGGCCGGTGCGGCCGCCGGTCTGTTCGCGGCGGAAGCGCCACCCCTGGACCTATTGCTCGATCCCGGGCGCGGGGGGACGGACCTCTCCGGGGGCCAGTGGCAGCGGCTGGGCCTGGCCAGGGCCCTCGCGCGCCGTGCGCGCACCCTGGTGCTGGACGAGCCGGCCGCCGCCCTCGATCCAGACGCCGAGGCGGAACTGTATGGGCGCTTCCGCGACCTGGGCGGCCGGCGCACCACCGTGCTTGTCAGCCATCGCCTCGGGGCGGTGCGCTGCGCGGACCGGATCGTCGTCCTCCACGCCGGCCGCATGGTGCAGACGGGCACGCACGACGAGTTGGCCCGAGCGCCGGGTTTGTACAGGGACCTGTGGGAGGCCCAGTCGGGCTGGTACAGCGGCGCCCCGGCGCCCGGGGGGGAACCGGCTCCGGCGGCCCCCGGCGGGGCCGGCCGTATCGCCGCACCCCCGCCGGCCCCCCGTCCGGCGGCGCAGGCGGGGAGCGGACGGGCCGCCTCCCTGCGGGCGGGCCTGATGCGTCGCGGGCGGGATTGGCGGCTGCAGACCAGGGGCGTCGGGAACACCTTGACGATCCTGTGCACCGGCGCGCCGCTCGTCACCCTGTCGCTGGCGTGCGCGGTGCTGGCCGCGGGGGCGGTGCCGGCCCTCGTCTTCCTCTTCGAGCGCGGGCTGCTCGACGCTGTGCTCGGCGCGGGCCCGGCCCTGTACTGGCTCGCCGGCCTGGTGGCGGTGCGGCTGGTGGCGGCCGGCGTCGCCGAGGCCCAGACCCCCCTCCGGCGGCGCCTGGTCCCCGTCCTGGAGGAACGCGTGGTGCGCGACCTGATCGGCGTGGCGGCCGGCGTGGGCTGCGAGCGGTTCGAGGACCCGGAATTCGCGGCGGGCCTCGACCGCGCGGGCCGGGTGCCCGGCGTCGACGTGGAGAACACCGTCTGGGGGCTTTTCCAACTGCTGCAGGGCATGGTCGGCGTCGCCGGCCTCACGGTCGTGCTCGCGCGCCTGGGGTGGGGCATTCCGCTGCTCGTGGCCCTGGGGGGCCTGGCGTCGATGGCGGTGGAGTCCCGCTTCGAACTCGATCAGTACTACCTGGACCTGCGGCAGACACCCGAACAGCGGGATATGGCGGTGTATGAGGCACTCCTGACCGACCGGCAGGCGGCCAAGGAGGTTCGCCTGTACCGGGCGCGGGACGCCCTGCTTCTGCGCTGGCGCTCCGTTTTCACCCGGCTGCGGGCGCAGAACCGCGGGCTGCGACGCGGCATCTACGCCACGTTCGCGGCTGCGGACCTCGGACACGCCCTGCTCCTGGGCGGCGCACTCCTCTGGCTCCTGCACGACGCCGCGGCGGGCGGGCGGTCCGCCGGTTCCTACGTCGCCGGCCTCACCGCGCTGCTATCGGCGGAGGGGGCGTGGGGTGCCTGGGCGCAGGGGATGGGGCGAATGCAGGGGCACATGCAACGGCAGCAGCGCGACCTCTTCGCCTTTGTGCAGAGATGGCGCCCTGCGGAGGAACGCCACCCGGCGGACGAGCAGGGGGGCGGCGCCGGTGAGTCCCCTCCCCTGGGGATCGAGCTGCGCGGGGTGTCCTTCGCGTATCCCGGGGCTGCGGCGGGGACGGAACCCGTGCTCTCCCGGATCTCCCTGAGGATCCCCCCCGGTCAGCACGTGGCGCTGGTCGGCGCCAACGGCGCGGGAAAGTCGACGCTGGCGCGGGTCCTCCTCGGTCTGTACCTTCCCACGGCGGGACAGGTGCTCCACGGCGGCCGGGATGTGGCGGCGGGGGCGGAGGAGGGTCGCTGGCGCCGCGGGGCCGCCGTGTTCCAGGACCGCCTCCCTGACCAGGAGAGAAGGAGTAGGGAGAGGGGACCTCCGCCTATCCCTAGTCTACCCCACCTAACCGACCCGTCGGGACTGGACGTCCCTGTCGACCTAGCCTCGCAGAGGCTACTGCACGGAGTCGCGGGCTCTTCCACCTTAAATGCGTTTACTGTCAAAGAGGGTTTGCTGGTTACTCAACTCCCTTGGCAGAGGACCGCTGGACCTCTCTGTGGGGGCGCGTCATTACCAGTCCACAAAGCGGTTAACCAGCGAGGTCCTCCATCGATGGCGCCCACTTAGTGACTCTCCCCTTAAAGGCGGAGGGTAAGCGGCGTCCCGTCGATCGGTGGGTACACCGCCCACTCATCCAGTGAGGTAGGGGAGTGAAAGCCCTTCCGATGGCGGGATCGATGGGATGGGGATGGGAGGAGATAGGTACCCGGAGAGAAGCGAGTAACCTCGAGTTCCGCTACCCAGGAACGGACCGCGACTAATGCCCCTACCTCCATGGCAGTACCACAGTAGAGGTCCCCCACCGATTCCCGGCTTGTTTACTGAAAGCACCCGCGTCGCGTCACATAGATACAGGGACCTCCATCGATCCGACTGGAGTTCGCAGGGTGGGCACCCCTTCGTGGGCGGGACGGGGGGTGAGGATCGAGAGACCGAACGTGTGTTAACAAAGTAATGATAACTTATATACTATGAAATTATAAGGAATTCCGTGAAGAGACTCCTGCATTACGTCAGTGAAGGCGAAATAAGGGACTACTGGTACGCGGAGTTAACGAAGTACTTCTCCGGGAGAGCTGACAGCATTTCGATCCCGGAGATGTGGGTAGGAGGGCGCGGGAGAGCGGACTTAGTCACGTATGTGTGCTGGGGGGAACTCTGCGGTCCGCTGTTCCTGTTCGAGTTCAAGAGCGAACTGGGTTCGGGGAGGAGGATCACCCACTCTAAGGTGAGGAACCAGGCGTTGAGGTACTCCGCTGCAGTGGATCCCGAGTACACCGTCAGCGTGGACTTGACGAGCTCCATGTACCTCACGGTGTTCCAGCGTGGCGTGGTAGTGGAGGG
>Ga0080006_1160598_pt1 | contig 17284 bp, 16 predicted proteins | sample RS3BMetagenome_FD_69209 | JGI IMG/M metagenome (GOLD analysis project Ga0080006, IMG submission 69209) | Ferric oxide microbial mat and aquatic microbial communities from Rainbow Spring, Yellowstone National Park, USA - RS3B (SPADES... ... | reverse complement strand
CCTGCATGGCGAACCCGCCGCGCCTGCACGGACCGTACTGGCACCTCACGACCAAGGTTGCCGGAAAGACAGTCAACCGCCGCCTCAGCGAGAGCGAGGCTTCGGCCTATCAGGAGTGGATCGCGAACGACCGGCGTCTCCGTGCCCTGATCGAGGAGCTACGCACCATGGCCCGGGAAGTGATAGAACTCACCCTCACCGAGGGGTCTGGGCCGTCAAGGGTTTAATTGAAAGCTGAGCAACGTCGCGGCGGGGACTGGCACAGTTTCGTCGGCTACCAGATCTATCCGAGGAGCTTCGCCGACTCCAACGGCGACGGTGTCGGCGACCTTCGTGGTGTCCTCTCCCACCTGGATCACCTCGAGCGCCTGGGAGTGGACTTCGTGTGGATGTCGCCCATCTACCGTTCTCCCATGGACGACAACGGCTACGACATCAGCGACTACTACGACGTGGACCCGCTCTTTGGCACCCTCGGCGACCTGGACGCTTTGATAGACGAGTTGCACCGACGCGACATACGCCTGATGATGGACCTCGTCGTGAACCACACGTCTGACGAGCATCCGTGGTTCGTCGAGTCGCGCTCATCGCGCGAGAACCCCAAGAGGGACTGGTACGTGTGGCGGGACCCCCGCGCCGGCGCAGTCCCCGGGAAGGCCGGCTCCGAGCCGAGCAACTGGGCGTCGCGCTTCTCCGGTTCGGCTTGGGCATGGGACCCTCAAAGCGAGCAGTACTACCTGCACATCTTCTCCGTCAAACAGCCCGACCTCAACTGGGAGAACCCCGATGTCCGCCACGAGGTCTACTCGATGATGCGGTGGTGGCTCGACCGCGGCGTAGACGGGTTCCGTATGGACGTGATCAACATGCTGAGCAAGAACCAGGACTTCCCCGACGTGGAACCGCTCCCGGGGTCGATCTACGGGCTGGGCGACCCGCACTTCCTGTGCGGTCCACGCAACCATGAGTTCATCCAGGAGATGCACCGCGAGGTGTTCGCAGGGCGCTCCCACCACGTCTTGACAGTTGGCGAAACACCCAAAGTGACTGTCGAGCAGGCGGCGCTGTTCTGCGAACCGACACGCAAAGAGCTGGACATGGTGTTCGCGTTCGAGCACGTGATGGTCGACTTCGCGGCTCACCGCTACGACCCCGTCCCCTTGGATCTCCCACAGCTAAAAGCGGTGATGGCAAAGTGGCAGGAGGGCAGCGGTGGCCGGGTCTGGAACTCTCTCTACCTGGGAAATCACGATCAGCCTCGGTCTCTGTCGCGCTTCGGGGATGACGGCGAGCACCGGGTAGCGTCGGCGAAGACCCTCGCAACGGTTCTGCACTTGCACAAGGGAACGCCCTACATCTACCAGGGCGAAGAGATAGGCATGGCCAACGCGCCTTTTTCGTCGATGGACGACTTTCGCGACATCGAGGTTCTCAACTTCCACGAGCAGCGCCTCCTCGAAGGCGTCACGGACATGGCAGCTCTTGAAGCGGCCATGTTCGAACGCAGCCGCGACCAGGGTCGCACTCCCATGCAGTGGGACGCGACCGCCTCCGGGGGGTTCAGCACCGCACAACCGTGGATTATGACCAACCCGGACTACGAACACTTCAACGTAGCAGCCCAGGCCGACGACCCCGAGTCGATCCTGTGGCATTACGTACGACTGGTCCGGCTCCGTCACAGCGACCCGGTAGTAACCAACGGCGACTTCCGCCTCCTTGCCCAGGACCACCTGACGCTGTGGTGCTTCACCCGCCGCAGCGTAGACGGAGAACTGCTCGTAGCCGCGAACTTCTCAGCGGCGACCCAGACGGTCAACCTGCCCATCGACGAGGACTGGCGGCACGCAGAGCTGGTGCTAGCCAACATGGCCGGAGCACCCGTCGCCGGCCCTTCGATCACCCTGCGGGCTTGGGAGTCCGCGGTGTGGAGACGCTGATTAGGACCTGACGGCCAAGCTCCGGTGGGCTCGGCTAACGACCAGAGGTCGGCGCTCGTTTCGGTGCTTCGCGTGGCAGACTCTCACCAAGATGCCCAACGAAGCGGCGACGATAGTGGTCGTAGAAGACGACCCCAACATCTCAGAGCTGATATGCATGTACCTTCGACGCGACGGCCACCGTGTCGTAGCTGCTACGGACGGGGAGGCAGGCCTCGCCGCTGTCGAACGCGAAAAGCCCTCACTGGTAATCCTAGACGTCGGCTTGCCCGGAAACGTCGACGGTTTCGAGGTATGCCGCAAGATACGGGCTGGCAGTTCCGTCGCCGTGGTGATGCTAACAGCGCGAGACGAAGAGATCGACAGGGTCCTCGGCTTCGAGCTCGGAGCTGACGACTACGTGACCAAGCCGTTCTCGCCGCGAGAGCTGGCGGCCCGGGTCAGGGCGATCATCCGCCGCTCCGCGCGACCAGCCGTGGCGAGCAGACCCGTCGCCGTCTTCGGTCGCGTCACGGTCGACACCGGGCGCCGGGAGGTTCTCTTGGACGGCGACCCTGTTGCACTCGCAACACGGGAGTTCGACCTTCTCGCCTACCTGGCGGCCAACAAAGGTCTCGCCTTGTCACGGCGCCAGCTCCTCGACGGTGTTTGGGGCCCTGACTGGTACGGCGACGACCGGACTGTGGACGTCCACATCGGACAGCTCCGCAAGAAGCTAGGCCCGGACCTCGCCCTCAGCACTGTCTGGGGCGTGGGGTACCGGCTCGACTAGGCCAGTCCGCACAGATGACCAGCCCGCACAGATGACCAGACGCCTTACCGCCGCAATGGTGCTCATGGTCGTCGTCGCCTTGGTCCTCTCCGGCCTCGTCACGCTTTACCTTGCTGCGCGTTCCAACAGCACCCAGACCCGAAACGAGCTTGTCCGGGAAGGCGTCGGGCTCGCCGCCGGGGTACAGCAAGAAGCCAGGAGCGCTCCGGGAGGGGACCCTGCCAAGGCGTTACGGTCGTTGCTCCTAGCACTTCGCGGACCGTTCCGTCTGGACGGATCGGCTGTCGTAGCCGTTCTCCCCGACGGGAGGGTCTTCGACCCGGTGACGCCCAGAGCCAAGCTCATCTTGCCCACGGGAGTGACAGTCTCGGACCTGGACGCTACCGCCCTGTACCAGCTTCGCACCGTCTCAGGCGAGACAGGCGGGGTCGTGTTCGCTGCGGTGCCGTACGAGGCATCGATCCTGATACTCGGCAAAACCCGCCAGGTGGTTCAAGCAGTGGTTCTCACCCGAACACCGCCGAGCGCCTGGTCCACGGCGGGACCGTGGTTCTTGGTGTCCTCGCTCGCCATTATCGGGATCGCATGGATCGTCGCGTACCGGCTAGGCCGGCGTTTCGTTTCACCGATCAGGGCCACCCAGATTGTGACCAGCCGCATAGCATCGGGGGATCTCGACGCCAGGGTAACGCTGCCCTCCCGCAACCAGCGAGACCCGGAGTTGACGGCGCTCGCCAGGTCAGTCAACTCAATGGCCGAGGGCCTCGGGAGGGTGAGAGCCGACGAACGCAGGTTCTTACAGTCCGTGTCACACGACCTTCGTACACCCCTGACGTCGATCCGAGGCTTTGCCGAGGCCATCGAGGACGGGGCCACCCAGGACACCACCGCAGCGGCACGGGTGATCGCCGGACAGGCCCGACGGCTCGAAAGGCTCGTCGCCGACCTGCTTGCCCTGGCTACGCTTCAGGCACGTCGGTTCACTCTGGAGACCGCCACCGTGGATTTCGGGGCTGTCGTTTCAACCGCTGCGACCGCCTTCAGCCCGGCCGCAGACGATCTCGGCATCAGCCTACGGGTAGACGCGCCAGTCGGCGTCCGTAACGCCGTCGTGGACCCGGACCGCCTTGCGCAGGTGACCGCCAACCTGATCGAGAACGCCCTGCGCTATGCACGCTCTTACGTGGAGGTTTGCGCGTCGCACTCCACGAGCGAGACTCCGCTCGCCGGGTGGCCTCCCCCGCCAGGCGGATGGGCCGGCTGGGTCGCCTTGACGGTTTCCGACGACGGACCAGGGATTCCGACCGAGGCTCTCAGCCGGGTCTTCGAGAGGCTCTTTGTGGCCCGGCCCGGTCTGGGTCGTCCGATCGGCTCCGGCCTCGGCCTCACCATCGTCTTCGAGCTCGTGACGGCCATGGGAGGCCGGGTGCACGCCGAGTCGCCTACGGGTCCGGGCGGTGGCACTCGTATGGTGGTGTCCCTGCCCGCAGGCCCGCTCACTCCCGCTGGGAGCTGACCGAAACCACCTCTCGGCGGGACTCTTGGGTGGCCCCAAGGTTCCTGAGGGCCGCCTGGCTGGGATGAGCTGCGATCACGTGGCGCAGTCCTTGTGCGGTCGCCGACAGGTACCTTCGGGTCGTCTCAAGGCTGGAGTGGCCGAGAAGCTCCTGGAGCTCGACCACGTCCGCTCCGGCTTCGAGCGCGGCCGTTGCGAACGTGTGGCGTAAAGCGTGAACCATCGCTCCCGGCGGAACCGACGCTCTGACCCCGGCCCTCACATAGAGCTTCGAGATCAGATAGTGGATCTGGTGGACCGTCATTCGCCGCCCTCGCACGTCTACAAACAGGGGGGTACCGGGATGATCGACACGGTCCTTGGGGAAGCGTTTCCGCCGGTCGAACAGGTACCGGTCGACGACGGACTCCAACGCCGGGTCGACGGGAACCGCCCGCATCTTGGAACCTTTGCCGAGCACTTCGAGGCGCCTCGCTCCCCGGTCACCGGCGAACGAACCCATACTCAAAGCAGCTGCTTCCGCTTCTCGCACACCGGTCACGCAGAACGTCGCCACCAAGGCCAGATCACGAGACGGCCAAGGGTCCCGAGCCGTAGCGTCTGGCTCCGAGGCGACGCTGAGGAGCCTAGACACGGCGTCGGGAGCTCTGATCGAGCGGGGCAGGGTCGAGGGAGCCTTAGGTTTCGTTACGGATTCCATCGGGTTGGTGCCCAGCGCCGCCTCCGATACCAAGAACCGGAGAAGACCTGTCCACGCTGCGTGAGCCCGACGGACCGAGGCCGCTGCGTGGTCCGAAGCCCAAGACGAGAACGCAGCCTGCAGCGACCGACGGTCGAGATCGTCCACGGTGACCTCGACGACGCTGCTGCGACCCAGTTGCTGCGCCAAGCGGCCACCGACTCCCTCCACGTCGCGCCGGTAGGCGGCCACCGTGGCAGGAGAAGGTTTCGCAGCTCCGATCTGGAACAGCCAAGCCTCCAAAGCGTCAGACAGAGACGACGTCGAGTCGACGCGCCTGCGCGGGGTAGGTGTCACCAGCCACAAAGATAGACGCCATGAAGCCCTCCCTAGTAGATGACTCCGCGCTTCGAGCTGACATACGCAGGATCGTCGGCATGCTCGGCGACACCCTTGCGCGTCAAGAAGGACCCGAGGTGCTCGAGCTCGTCGAGAAGGTGCGTTCTGGCAGTCGGGAGGACCGCGACGCCACCGCCGACCTCCTCGACCGCCTCGACGTTGCGTCGGCGACGCGACTGGTACGAGCTTTCAGCGCCTATTTCCACCTTGCGAACGTCACCGAGCAGGTTCACCGGGCGCGCACCACCCGCCCGGGGTGGCTTTCGGACGTTGTCGCATCAGCTCGAAGAGCGGGCGTCAGCGACACCGAACTGCGGAGGATAGCGTCAGCCGTCCAGCTGCGCCCAGTGTTCACGGCGCATCCAACCGAAGCGGCGAGACGCACCAAGCTGGTGCAACTAGCTCAGATAGCCGACCTGCTCGACGTCGAGCCGGGGCCGAAAGTGGACACCCAACTCGCGCGGGCTGTCGAGCTGCTGTGGCTGACCGACGACCTTCGAGTGGCCCAGCCCGACCCTCTCGACGAGGCACGCAACGCGCTCTACTACTTCGATCAACTGGCGCGCGGCGCAGTACCCGAAGTGCTCGAGGACTGGCATTCGATCGTCGGCTCCGACGCCTGGTCAACTCCCCTTCGCTTCGGGTCGTGGATCGGGGGAGACCGGGACGGCAACCCGAACGTCACCCCGCAAATAACCTTGGAGGTAATCCTCCTGGCCCACAGCCATGCCGTCGACCTAGCCGTCGCAGCCGTGGACTCCTTGCGCGGCCAGCTTGCGATGTCAACCCGCCTGAAAGGCGTGTCGGATGAGCTGCTGAGCTCCATAGAAGCGGACCTGCGAGTGCTGCCAGAGATAGAGGATCGCTACCTCCGCCTCAACGCTGAGGAGCCCTACAGGCTCAAATGCATCTGTATCAGCCAGAAACTGAGGAACACAGCGCGCCGCTTGAACGACGGTTCGGCCCACGTGCATGGCAGGGATTACCTCGACGGAGAGGGCGTGCTCGCCGACATGGCGCTCATGCGCACCTCCCTGTTGGCCAACGGGGGAGAGCTTGTCGCATCCGCCCTCGACGGGCCCGCTCGAAGCATCGCCTGCTGGGGTCTGCACCTGGCCTCGCTGGACGTGCGAGAGCATTCCGAAGCGCACCACCTGCTTCTAAACGAGCTATACGAGCGCCTCGGAGAGTCATACCTGGGCCTGACTCGCCAGGAACGCCTCGAGCGGCTCCGCGGCGAACTGGAGAACCGGCGGCCCCTTGCAGCAAGGCCTGTCCCGCTAAGTGATGCCTCGTCGCGGGTATTCGGGGCTTTCGAGGCTATCGGAACAGCTCAAGGTCTGCTGGGCCCCAAGGCCGCCGAGACCTACATAGTCTCGATGACCAAAGGGGCCGACGACGTGCTCGCCGCTGCTGTCGTTGCCAAGCAGGCCGGCCTCGTCGACCCTGCGCTCGGCGTTGCAAAGATCGGGCTCGTTCCGCTTCTCGAAACCGTCGAGGAGCTACGCTGCGCGGCCGAGATCCTCGGGGACATGCTGAGCTCACGGGCCTACCGGTCGCTTGTGACCGCCCGCGGGGACGTGCAGGAGGTGATGCTCGGCTACAGCGACTCGAACAAGCAGGCTGGGATCACCACCTCGCAGTGGGAGATCCACAAAGCGCAGCGTGCGGTGCTCGAAGTGTGCGCGTCGTTCGGCGTTCGGGTGGTGTTCTTCCACGGTAGGGGCGGCACGGTCGGCCGTGGAGGCGGACCGACCCACGATGCCATCATGGCCCTGCCACCGGGGAGCATTACGGGTTCTGTGAAAATAACCGAGCAGGGCGAGGTCATATCCGACAAGTATTCCTTGCGGGCGCTCGCCAAGGAGAACCTTGAGCTTATGCTTGCCTCGACCCTCGAAGCGACCGCCCTGCACAGCTCCCCCCGACTGAGACGAGGGGAGCTGGAGCGTTGGGCCCCAGTGATGGACGAAGTGTCCCGGGGCGCCTACCGCGCTTACAGCGAGTTCGCGGGCAACCCGATGCTCGCAGAGTACTTCACCTCCTCGACCCCGGTAGACCAGCTAGGAGCGTTGCACCTGGGGTCGCGACCTTCTCGCAGACCTGACGGGTCGGCTGGGATAGAAGGCCTTCGCGCCATTCCGTGGGTGTTCGGATGGACACAGTCCCGTCAGATCGTTCCCGGCTGGTACGGGGTGGGTTCAGGTCTCCAGGCGGCAGCCGTCGCGGGGATGGCTGACCTCCTCGGCGAAATGCGAGACGGGTGGGCTTTTTTCTCCAATTTTCTGTCGAACGTCGAGATGACCCTCGTCAAGACCGACCTGGCAATCGCCCGGCGCTACGTGGAAAGCCTCGCCCCGCCCCACACCTGGCGGCTGTTCGAGATGATCGAAGCCGAGCACGCCCGAACCGTCGCCGCCTTACTGGAAGTGACAGGCCAAGAAAGTCTCCTCGAAAAGGCTCCCGTGCTGCGACGAACGCTGGCGGTGAGAGACTCATACCTGACGCCCATCCACGACCTGCAGCTTTCCCTCCTGCGCCGAGTCCGAGCTGGTCAAGGAGCTGACCGCGCCCAAGATCCCGACGTCGAACGGGCCCTGCTCTTGTGCGTCAACGGGATTGCAGCAGGACTGCGCAACACCGGCTGAAGCCCCTGCCCCAACCCAACTAAATGCTGTTAAGTTAGTGTGTCGTCGGACACATCGGAGCCTAGGAGAAGCCGCCCATGACCGCAGTCAAATTCAAGGTGACGGTCGACCCCGACCGCTGTCAAGGCCACAACCGATGCTTCGCCATCGCCCCTGAGGTCTTCGACGTCGACGACCTCGGCAACGCTTTCGCGATTGGCGACGGGCCCGTCGGCGACGTCCTTGCAGCCAAGGCCCGCCAGGCCGCTGCGAACTGCCCCGAGTACGCGATCACCGTCACGGAGCTGCAGGGATGACCGGCCGCCAAGCGCCCGTCGGTGACTGGACGACCGACTTCGACCACACGGACCCGACCTGGGTGCGCGACCCATACCCCATCTGGGCGGATCTCAGGGCCCACTGCCCGGTAGCTCACAGTGCGCGCTACGGAGGCACCTGGCTGCCGACAACCCACGAGCTGGTGTCGGAGGTCGCTTACGACACGGAGCACTTCACCTCGAGGGCGGTCGTCGTAGACAATCTTCGCCCGACGGAGCTTGACCTGCCGGCGCCTATCGGCCTGGCTCCGCCTATCACGTCGGACCCTCCCTTTCATGCCGTGGCCCGCCGGATGCTCCTGCCAGCGTTCGCGCCGAAGAAGATCGCATCGTTGGAGCCGATGGTGCGCAAGCTGTGCGGTGAGTTGCTAGACGCGACCAGCGGACGCGCCGACTTCGACGCCGCCGTCGACTACACCCAGCACATCCCGGTGGGTGTGATCGTGGGAATGCTCGGATTCCCCCTCGAAGACGCTGACATCTTCCGGCGTTTCATAACCCAGGTCCTCGAGAAAGTCGACCTTCCCAGCGACGAACGCCTCGACATGTTCATGCAAGGCGAGATCGAGGCCTACCTTAACGACCAGATCGAAGCCCACAAAGAGCACCCTCGCGACGACCTCACCTCGTTCCTCTTAGAAGCTGAGATCGACGGCAACAAGCTGGCCATAGAACACGTGCGCGGGACGATGATCCTTCTGATGGTCGCCGGTATCGATACAACCTGGTCGGCTATCGGGGCCGCCCTGTGGCATCTCGGTTCGCATCCCGAGGATAGGCGACGGCTGGCCTCGGACTCTTCGCTGTGGCCGACCGCTGTCGAGGAGCTCCTGCGAGCCTACGCCCCGGTGACGATGGGCCGGCTGGTCATAGACGACTTCGACTTCCACGGCCACCGTATGCAAAAAGACGACTGGGTTCTGTTACCGTTCCCCTCAGCCAACCGGGACGAAACCGTGTTCCCTGACGCCGACAAAGTACTGATCGACAGGCAGGAGAACCGCCACGCGGCCTTCGGGCTCGGAATACACCGCTGCCTGGGCTCGAACCTGGCGAGGATGGAGCTCACAGTGGCCTTGAAGGAGTGGATGGCCCGCTACCCCGAGTTCGAGCTTTCGGACCCCGACGCTGTCAGCTGGTCTGGGGGCCAGGTTCGCGGTCCGCGGAGCCTGCCTGTACGGATTCTTGCCTGACGGGTAGATTTGCTCCGTGCCAGCCGAAAACAACGCAGCGATATGGACCGACGAGGCCCAAGTGGCGGACTGGGTGGCTTCGTCGTCGCAGCGGGAACGCAGCCGCAGCGCGCACCGCCAGGTGATGGTGGACCTCCTGCCTTTCGCCGAAGACGAGGACTTCACCTTCGTCGATCTGGGAGCAGGGACCGGGGCCGCCAGCCGGGCGGTCCTCGATCGTTACACGGCCGCTAAAGCCGTCCTGGCTGATTTCTCGCCGCAGATGATGGCCGAAGGAATGACGTCTCTGGCTTCGTATGAGGGCCGTTTCCGATACGTGACTATGGACCTAGAAGCCCCGGGTTGGCCCGACGGCCTTCCTAAGACCGCACACGCGGTGATCAGTTCCCTGTGCGTCCATCACGTTCCCGACGAACGCAAGAGGCAACTGTTCGCGGAGGTCCTAGAGCACTTGGAGCCGGGCGGCTGGTACTTGAACTATGACCCGGTTGGTGCCGCCTCCCCTGTCGTTGCCGACGCGTGGCAGCGCGTCGGGGATCGCCGGGACCCCGATGCCCCGGCCGCTCGGGCGAACCGCACCCCAGAGCAGCAAAGGCGCTGGGAGAACCATGTCCGCCACATCTCACCTCTCGCCCCGCAGCTTCGCTGGCTCGAAGACGCCGGCTTCGAAGCGGTAGACGTCTATTGGAAAGACCTCGACAACGCCATCTTCGGGGGGCGCAGACCACTCTGAGGCGCTTCGCACTCCCATCGGGCTGCCCGCGGTAGCCTTCGAAGCGATGGAAGCTCCTCGGCCTCTCCCGACCACCGACGACGAGTTCTTCATGCGCTTGGCGCTCGAAGCCGCCGCCGGGGCCGCCGAGCGCGGCGAGGTTCCTGTCGGCGCTGTCATTGTCAGCCCAAGAAACGGTCCTGACGGTCCCGTCGGAGCACCTGACAGTGTCTCAGTAGTATCCGTTGCGTCCAACCAGCGGGAGGAGTCAAACGACCCGACCGCTCACGCCGAGGTCCTCGCCTTGCGAGAGGCATCCACAAAGCTCGGCACGTGGCGGCTCAACGATGCCACGATGTACGTCACGTTGGAGCCCTGCCCGATGTGCGCAGGAGCGTTGGTGGCCGCTCGGTTAAGACGCGTCGTGTTCGGCGCTCCCGATCCCAAAGCGGGTTCGTGCGGATCGTTGTACAACCTGTGCGTCGACCCTCGACTCAACCACGAACTGGAGGTGAGCCACGGCATACTCGGCGAGGAATGCGCGACCCTTCTGAGCGGGTTCTTCGCGTTACGTCGTTAGTGGTACCAGCAAGAAGACAGTCAGGGCGGACCCTTCTCCGAGCGACGCAGGTTCATCACGCTAGTTGGGCGAACCACAAGGCCGAGTTAGCGGGTAGAAGCGGTGCGGCTTTCGGGGCGTCCGGCTTGGAGCGCTGCGGCGCGTCGACAAGCGCGTTCGAAGTCGCGCTCGAAAGCACGACGGGTCCAATCCGGAGCGCTTCGGAGGGCACCTCGGCTGGGACGTCAGAGCAGTTCACGACGCAGCTTAAGCTCCCGCCCCGTTCGAACGCCAGCAGGCCCGGGGCTGCGTGAAGCCACTTAAAGTCTGCGCCGGCGCACCGTGGACGCAGAAGCCTGCGCAGTTCGCAGGCCCGCCGGTACAGCGCAAGCGTGGAAGTCGCGTCGGGACTTTGGTGGCCGACCGATAGCTCAGCCCACGACGCCGGCTGGGGAAGCCAAGGAGCCCCGGTCGAGAACCCAAGCGCTGGGCCGCTCTCCTCCCACGGGATCGGGACCCGGCAGCCGTCTCTGCCCCGCACCCTGCCCTCCGTGCGGACAAAAGTGGGGTCTTGCAGGACGCTGTCAGGGAGGTCGGTGACCTCGGGAAGACCGAGCTCCTCTCCTTGGTAGATGAATGCGCTTCCTGGCAAAGCCAGCATCAGCAGCAGAGCCGCCCGCGCCCGGGCAATTCCTGTCGGCCCGTCACCGTAGCGGGTTACATGGCGTACCACGTCGTGGTTGGACAGCACCCAAGTCGGCGCCGCTCCTACCTCGGCTAGGTTCGCGAGAGTCGAGGAGATGGTCCTCGCGAAATCGTCGGCGCTCCAGTCACATTTGAGGAAGTCGAAGTTGAAAGCCATGTGCAGCTCGTCGGGGCGCAGATAGCGAGCTAGCCGGGCTGGGGTTTTCACCCAAGCCTCAGCGAGGAAAACCCTCTCCCCCGGATAGGAGTCAAGGATCTTCCTCCACCGTCGGTAGATGTCGTGGACCTGATCACGATCCCAGTACGGGTGGTCGTCGCCGCTCATCCCCGACGGATCCGGGTCGCCGGTCGCTTCCTCGTCGCTGTCCAAGTCAGGCAGGTCCTCATGCTTGATCATTCCGTGAGCGACGTCGATGCGGAAGCCGTCGACATCTCTTTCCAGCCAGAATCGCAGAACGTCATCGAAGTAGCGCCTCACCTCCTCGCACTCCCAGTTGAGATCCGGCTGACCCGGCGCGAACAGATGCAGATACCACTCGACTGGCGCGTCGCTGACCGACTCGGGATCGGGACCGGTGACTTTGCTCCAGGCGGGACCGCCGAACACGCTCTTCCAGTTGTTGGGCGGTTCGCCACCGTCGGGGCCTCTTCCCGGCCTGAAGATGTAGCGGTCCCTCTCAGCACTTCCCGGAGGCGATTTCAAAGCCGCCTGGAACCACTCGTGGCGTGACGAAGTGTGGTTAGGAACGAGGTCGACAAGCACTCGCATGCCGAGAGCGTGCGCATCGCCGACTAGGACGTCGAAGTCCCTCAGCGTCCCGAACAGGGGGTCCACGTCGAAGTAGTCCGCCACGTCGTAGCCGCCGTCCTCTTGAGGCGACTTGTAGAACGGGTTCAGCCATATACCGTCAACGCCCAGCCCGGCGATGTAGCGGAGGCGCGAGGTCACACCGGGCAGGTCGCCTACACCGTCGCCGTCCGAGTCGGCAAAGCTGCGCACGTAGACCTGGTACATGACCGCGTCACGCCACCATTCGCGTCCGCCACCGACCTTGATCTTTGAAGGTGACAGCTCCTGGGTTTCATAGGTCACGTCGTCCATTGCTTTAGGCTACCTGCGAGCGCGGTCGCCGGTGTCGGGGCCGGTTGCGCCTGAAGAGTGCGTGATCGCCTATACGAGCGCTGCTAAAGCCAACCCCGCACCAGCGCCGAGGAGCCCGAGGGCGAGCGAACCCCCCACGTTGTACAAGGCTGACAGGTTACGGCCTTCTAAAATCATGGTTACGGTCTCGTAGGTGAAAGTCGAAAAGGTCGTGTAGGCACCGCAGAAGCCAGTTCCGATCAGGGCTACGGGCTCGGGGCCGAGGCGGTTGTGGACTGACAGCCCGATTATGAAGCCAAGGAGCAGCGCCCCCGTAAGGTTCACCACGAACGTGCCCCAAGGAAAGGCTCCCTCGGTTTTGCTCGAGACGAACTGGTCCAGCACATACCTGGCCGGTGCTCCGAGCATCCCCCCGGCGCCAACTTCGAGCAGGACGATCATGAACGGGGCCCACCGTGGAGCCGGTCGCTTTGGAACACCACGCGAACCGGGCTTCTCACCACGAGGGCGCCTTCGAGGAGGTCCCCTGTTTGTAAGAGGAACTCATCGAGACGCTCGGGACTTTCTACTATTGTCATCTCTACGGGTACGTCGTCTAGGTGCGAGACAGCGTGACGGCGGTGGACACGGCCGGTATGCCCGAATCCTGATATCCCTTCCGTCACGATAACCCCTGCGAGCCCAGCATGGCGGGCCCGCTCGACGAGCGCCACGTACACCGGCAACTTGCCGTGTCGGTCGGTCTCGACCAGAAGAATGCTCAGCCGTTCGGAGCGCTCCGGTAGTGGGGTCAACGGTCTCTCGGCTCCCTCGATGCCCCCGAAGACGTCGTGGGGGCCCTATCCCGGGCGAACAGTCCCCGCGGAAGCAGCACCCTGAGCTCCAGCCGGCCGGCGAGCACGCCCATCCAACCGGCCAGCAGGCCGCCGCAGATTGACGCTACTAGGTAGGCGACCCCCATGGGCAGGTGGCCGCGTTGAAAAAGCTGGTCTGCTTCCACCATGAACGTAGACCATGTTGTGTACGCCCCGATCAGACCGCTAGCTAGCAGCGGCCGCACGTACTCGCTGGGCCGCCAGCGCTCCAGCAACACTGTAAGCAGCGCCCCGAGGACGAAACTTCCCGTGACGTTGATCAGAAACGTCGAGACCGGGAACGCAGCCGGCCCGCTCGGCAACGCCTTAGCCACCTCGTAACGCAAACATGCGCCGATCACTCCACCAGCGCCGACCGCCGCCACCATCCCAGGTCGCGGCCACACGAAGCGGGATCGGCGACGGGAAGTACGTTGAGCTGGCAGCGGGCCTTGGCCCGCGCCGGACGACCCCCTGAGCGAATCGCCGGGGTGTTGCGTCCGCACACTGTAAGAAAGAGGGTTTTCGCTAATAGTCGCTCTCCGGGCTTGAGGGTCATTGATTCTAGGAGTCATCAGCCCGGAAGGCGGTTCAAGGCGAACTCCATCGCCTACTTCAATCTAGCAGCCAGGAGCGACTACGCGGCCTCGTGGTGGACTAGACACGTAGCCCGCGCTGTGCATACCCCGGTGAGAGTTTCAGATAGAGTTGAAGCAGGCCATTGCTCACAGCACACGATGGCTGCTGGAGGGATGCGAGAGCGGCCGAATCGGACGGTCTCGAAAACCGTTGTGTCCTATGGGCACCGTGGGTTCAAATCCCACTCCCTCCGCCAAGGGGTCCTTACGAAAGTGAGGTCCCCGAGGTTACGAAACCCCTCGCCGCAGGCCCTCCACCGGCTTCGGCGGGGGTTCGTCGTTGTCGGCAGCTTCCTCGGGTCCACGATCAGATGGCCCCTGACGCTCGTGAGGCCAGGCGGCGCGTCCGGCTGGCGTTTCGTCCCGGGTCGGGGCAGCACTTTGAGTCCGCCGGCGTGATGGCTGGCGGGCTCGATTGTGGCTGAGCGGATTCAGGCGGCTCGGGGTGGCTCGGTGGCGGGGTTGGCGCTGCCGGGGTCGATTTCCTCGAAGCCGTGGTCTTCGGGGTCGGCCCAGGTGAGCCGGTCGGTGCGGTCACCGGTGCGCTCGGCCCAGGTGCGCAGGCAGCGCAGGTTGGCTGCGGCCTGGGCGACGGCGACCATGAGGCCGGTCTTGACTAGGCCGACGACGTGTATCCAGCCCCGGCGAACGTTCTCGGTCTTGGAGCTTTTGATGTTGCCGAAGCCGGCCTCGACGCGGGAGCGGCGGTTGTAGGCGGCTATCCATTTCGGGCCGCCCCAGTAGAGACGCTGGCGGATTTTCGGGGTGACGTCGCCGGGCACGGTGATGGTGCGCTGCGAGCAGGCGGCAGGCGCAGTGCCGGCGGCTGGCGGGTTCTCCACGGTCGGTGTGCCCTCGGGCAGGTGCTGCGAGAGGGGGCAGTGCTCGCAGCGGCGTTTGCCGGCCTGGGCGGGGCACTCGTAGCGTTCTTTGCCGGTCTGGTCGGGGCCTTCGACCCGGCGGAACGCCCAGGTTTCCCGCTCGGCGATGAGCGCCTGGAACTCGTCGAGGGCTTTCTGCTTCTCGGCGTGCTCGGCCCGCTCGACTGCGGAGGCGTTGGCCTTGAGTGCCGGGACCGACAGCTGGGCGGGCCGGACGATGACCTCGAGATGCTCAGGGGTGGCCGGACAGTACGGCCAGCCGTCAATCATCTTCACCCCGTGGGCCTGTGGGGAGGTCTGTGTAAGAGGGTCCACCACTTGATCCGGGGGAGCATCAACGGTTGCCACCCCTGGTCCTGCGCTGCAACAACCCCACCGCGATAGCCCGGATCGAGGAGCGGGCTCCCGGTCTCGGCACAGCATCGGCGCACCTAGCCGCGTTCCACCGGGTCCTCGTCCAAGCACCATGAACTCGACTAGGTTCTGCTCCCTGTGGCGGACCGCACGTACGAGATCATCGACTGGCCTGATAGTACGCGAGAACGTGACATCGTCCTCAGAGAGATCATTCGCGACGGCGCCGAGCTGGTCACGATTGCTCAGCCTCCTGCTGGCCGCGCCTACGCGGTCATCCACAAGGCCGGCAAGCCCTAGCAGCCAACACATCCGAGTCAGTGCTCGCCGCTGCTCGGCTCGCTAGGGCCACGTGCCAAGGTCAGGGCCCCAGCCCGTCCGGGACGACCACTCGCTGTGAGCGCCTGCGCCCACCGCCCATAACGCCGATTTTGGCGCGGTTGGGCACGAGCGGTAGTGGGTTCGAGGTGGAATAATCCGCGCTTAGACGCCATACAACGTAACCCGGATTTGATACAATGGCGGTATGACACGCACCACTGAACACATCATGACGGTGTCGCGTAATGGCCAGGTGTCGATCCCTGCCGACGCCAGAGCCCGCTGGAACACCCGCCAGGTGATCGTTGTCGACCTCGGCGACCGCGTCGTCATGCGCCCGGCACCCGAACAGCCCATTAACGAGCTAGAAGGCAAATACCGCGGGCGCGGTCCTTCAGCCGACACAGCCCGCCACCAGGCCCGCCAAGCCTAAGCATCCCGCAAACGTTGACCGTCCTGGACGCCTACGCGGTCATCGCCTACCTGAGGGCAGAACCCGCATCCGGCGAGGTCCGACCCCTTCTCGACGGTGGTGACGCCTTCCTGACGGCCGTAGGCGTCGCCGAAGTCCTCGATCACCTTGTCCGTCTGGCCGGGATCGACGAAGAAGGTGCCGCCCTCGACTTGGCCCAACTCGGACTGATCGACGGGGTCGTCGTCGACTCCGAAGTCGGGCTCGGAGCAGGCCGGCTACGAGCCCGCTATTACCATCGCAGCCGCTGCCCGGTCAGCATGGCCGATTGCATCGCCGCCGAGGCCGCCCGACGAACACGACAGGCTCTCGCCACCAGCGACCCCCATCTGCTGGACCTTTGCCACCAGGAAGGCGTCGCCATGATCGTGCTCACGGGTTCCGATGGCACGACGTGGACCCCACCCGGCTGACGTCGTCCCGACGACAACCTGCCGTTCTGCACAACCAAAGAGCCGCACGCAGGCAGCCCCCGCAGTCACCGAGATCGCCGGTAAGTATTCGGTGAAGCCGTCCGGGGATGTCGTTCCCGAGCCCGGGACTACTGGCGTTTAGGTTGGTGCGGTCAGGGTGTGCTGGTAGTTGCGCTGCAGCGGGTAGAGGTAGATGTCTTTGATCGGCAGAGTGTGCTTGTTGTAGCGGTCGAGCTTGCCGCGTCCTTTGGTTTGTCCGACGTGGAGCCAGTTAGCGGCCCGGTAGCTTGCCCCGGTGAATCGGCCGGTTTCGACGAAGGTCTCTAGGAGGACAGGCTGGTAGCCGTAGACGTCCTGCCAGTCAGCCGCTAGGCGTCGGGAGACCTTGCCCAGGATGTGGCTGGCCAGGTTCGGGACCGTGACGTTGGGCAAGATCAAGAACCGGGCGTTGCCGACAACCAGGTGGAGTCGTGCTTTGCGGGTCGGGCTGTCCCAGCCGATGTGGTTGTCTCGTGGTGCGCACGCCCACGCTGACGCCGCGAACCCGAAAGCCCCGAGCGTCGCGTGGGGGGACTCGACCAGATAGCGTAGCTGTGCGCCGGCGAACGGGGTGTAGCCGAGGTAGTGATGCGTGGCGATGAGCGTGCGCCAGCGGATCGAAGCCGTCTTGGTGTCGACTCGAACTAGCTCGATCGGCCCCAGCTCGCAAAGGGTGGTCGGCACGCTGATCGGCAGCTCGGAGATCGGCTCCATGCGGGCCGGGATCGCACCGTTGCCGTTCCCGTTACGCGGGGGCGGCAGAACGA
>Ga0080006_1178324_pt1 | contig 17300 bp, 14 predicted proteins | sample RS3BMetagenome_FD_69209 | JGI IMG/M metagenome (GOLD analysis project Ga0080006, IMG submission 69209) | Ferric oxide microbial mat and aquatic microbial communities from Rainbow Spring, Yellowstone National Park, USA - RS3B (SPADES... ... | reverse complement strand
GGCTTTCTTGATTATGAGAGGAAAAGCATCAGCAAAAAAGAAATCAAAAAACCTAGCCATGGTGTTTAATCCAACTTTTAACAAGAATTCTCATACTTCTAGCCTTTTTCAAATAAACAATGAAATCATATTTTCATTGTAACATGGTTAGGAGGGGATGACATAAATCTTTCGGTATACTAATGAAATACATTTTTGCTTTAAGGCTTGCCTGTCAGCAATAGGCTCCAGTGAGCTTTTATTGTATATGATAAGCAAGCTTATGACGGTTGAGCAACTTGCAGAGCAGCTGAGGGTATCAAAGTGGACCGTATATAGATGGATAAAGCGAGGAAAGATTAAAGCCGTAAGGCTTGGCAGCAAGACTATACGCATTGATGAAGAAGAAGCAAGGAGGCTGATGAAGCAGTCTTGAACAAAGACATCAGCGGCATTAATCTTGACTTTGAAAAGATGAAGGAGAGGATTGAAGCAAAAGGAAAAGAGAAGCCGCGAAGCATGTTTGACAACCTACTTAGCCATGAAATTAAGGTGAAGCTCAGGGATGGCCAGATGATCAAGGGGATATTGTTAGAAGTAAGTACTTACGAAATTGCACTTAATGCTTCAATTGGCAGGTTGATAATAATGAAGCATGCAATTGATACAATTTCACTGTAGTTTTAAAAGAGCCTCAATATAAAGGATGAATGACAGACGCCTCCTTCTGCACCATACGAAATCTTCGATGTAGAGATAGCTATAGGCTGAGCATGTCATTATGAAAGCAAAGAGTAGGAGAAGGACGAAAGGCAAACCACCGTATGAAAGCCTCACTATGTATTCAGAGATCCGGAGATCCGTGATGAGTTTCACCCTATATTTGTCTGGTGGCATACATTTAGTCACTTGTTAATCAGGGTTATAAGCGGATTCGGGATATTCATCTGCATCAATAAGAGAAAGAATCTATTTCCAGAAAGACGGCGATAAAGTTAGCGGCGGCTTGCTCATGTATGCAACACAGCCAGGAAGTGAAGGAACACTGGGTGGCATGATTGCCCTGACACCGCGTTTCAAAGAAATTCTCACAGATGCATTTCAGCGGCTCGAGATGTATTCTAATGACCCACTGTGCAGAGAACAGAGCTTCTCTGAAGGCAAGAATTTGACATAAAACACAGAGATATGGTGCTGAATTCAAAATTATCGATAAAATAATAACTCTGTCTATGACGAAATAATATTACCTACTAAACTGCACCTACAACAATTTATATACAAATTTTAACTTTTTATTATGTATGAGGTTACTAATAAAGCTTGAATCATTGCGCGACCAGCTTTATCAGCCTGATTACCATCACTCTCTACAGGGGTTCATATATTCATTGCTTAGGGATACGAGTTTTCACTACCTTCATGATAAAACGGGATACAAGTTTTACTGCTTTTCCAATATATTTCCGCCAGATAATGTCATCAGGAAAGGGGACATCAAAAATCTGTTGGTTTCATCGCCAAATGCAGATTTCATAAGAACATTGTATGAAAAAATAGAGGATCTTATAATGACCAACGCGAAGAAAAAGATAGGTAACATGGAGTTTGCCCTTATTGGGGCAACCGTTGTACGACACTTGAAGAACGTTGGTAACATGAAGCTATCAAGTGGAACTCCCATAATAATCAGAATAAATCGCGAAAAATATACCAGATATGGCATTCGACCGCAGAAACCATATCATTACCTGTACTGGCGCAGTGAATACCCATTAGACCTCTTCATAACTCAGCTTGAAGACAACCTGCGAAAGAAATATCATGACTATTTTAAGCTGGATGCTTCAAACGAGCCCATCTTTCAGGGAATGACCTTCCTGAAAGAAGTCAGTAACAAGTTAAGGATCGGCGGTAGGGAATATACGGTCATAGGATCACTTTGGAACTTCGAGTTCTATGATATGGACAGTGAGTTACAAAAGTTAATTAAATTCGGAATGGACACAGGATTTGGCGAATTGAACTCTATGGGATTTGGGTTCATGAATGAGGTGATCTAATGATTAGTTCTTTCGAGAGGTGCCTTTCATGCTGACTCCTATAGCCGAAATAGGAAGACTGCAGCCAGAAAGCATCAGTTCCATGCTTGATAAGATAACTGCCAAGCAGGTTTTGGCAGTACAGATGAAGTATGAAAAAGGAGAAATGAAATATGATGGCATCTCGCTTGAAGAAGTGAAGGAGCCTGAAAAATACCTTTATAAAAAGGATCCATCCGGTAAGCCTGGTCTCTTCATTAGTTGGAGGATTGGAAGGGGTGATATAAACAAATTCAAAAAAGCCATCAAGGATAATGATACAAGGAATTTGAATGATTTTAGGGACAAAAAAATCGATTGGTTGAGCAGGCTCGAAGGTTCAAAATACAAGTCTGGGCTCAAAATTGTGGGACGTGAGGTGCTCAAAGGAAATAAGGTGCTTGATGACATACTGCTTTGCTATGCCAAAAACAGCGATGCCATATATAATGATTTGAAAAGTAGCATAAATAGTTTGCAAGAATCTGAAGAACTGCTCATTACGATTAAGGTGATGGATCAAAATAGGTGGAAATATCCAGGAGACTATAATGAATTTGTTAGTGAAATAAGAAATTACATTCTTGGCGGAACATATATTCGTGGTGAAAAAAATACTAGGTGCATAATATGCGGTAAAAAGACAGAAAACATAGTTTTTTATGAGAAAGCTTTGCCCTTCATTTTCACTGATCAAAAGGTATACTATCCAGGGGGAAAAGAAGATGAAAAGTATAAATCACTCCCCATATGTGATGATTGCCACTTAGATCTCTCTAATGGATGGTCATTCGTCAGGGATCATCTTGATTTTTCGATAGTTGACCCTGCAGGAAAGAAAACTGGCCTCAGATTCTGTTTGGTTCCTAACATAGGAAACAGTGCCCTCTCTTTGAAGGTTTTGGAAAAAATTAAAAGCCAGAACCTGTATCTCAGAAAACTTAAAGACCTAGTGGAAAAGAGCGAATATGCCAAACTTCTTAATGATATGGAAAATGTTGAAGAAACAGATGAAGAACTGGTGAAAGAATCATTTCTCACGTACACCTCCCTGTTTTACTACATCGACGAAAAAGGCCACATGAGGCTGCTCAACAGCATTGATGGAATATATCCACAGAGGCTAAATGAACTCGCAGAAAAGAGCTGGCTCATTTATAAAAATTCGTATCGCGAGCTCGGAATCGGCTTTACTTTTTCTGTTTTAAGTGACTTCTGGAGGGGTGGGGACAGCAGGGAAAAGGCGGAGCTTGCCGAACTAATTGGTGACATCTTCCTTGGAATAAATCTTGATCCCTCTTATGTCTATTCCGTGCTGGTTGAAGGATTAAGAAGGGAGATAACAGGTCCAAAGGTGAAAATTGATTTCGCAAAATTAAAATCTCTTAGACAATTAAGTTTAAGTAGCATGTTGGTACTTGAATACTTCGCGATGATAGGTTTGCTGGATGTGAATTCTGAATCTTCACATATGGAGACGCCAAGAATCTCAAATGAAATGATTGAAGAATTCCGGAAATTTGTTAACAATCATACAGCCATGTTGTACAACGGCACACTCGTTGCGGTCTTTGGCATAGGCACAGCATTTGGCATAGCGCTCTCAGAGCAGCAGAAAAGGCTGAAATCCACTTCGCTATGGACAAGGTTGAACAGGCTGCAGCTTGATGCTGATAGGCTAAAGAGGCTGTATCCTGTGGCAGTGGATAAGCTGAAACAGTACAAGGCTGAGGGCTACAATGAATTGATTGCCTACATATCAAGTAGCGCTGTATCCAGGCTTGATCCCAACGAACTGGACAAAATGAATAATGATCTTTTGAACATCGTGTTCACAGTAGGATTGGGTGAGGGTTTTATGATAGCACAAATTAGCCCAGAAAAGGAGGAAAACTAAAATGTCAGAGATAGCAAAGCGTTCTGAAATCCTTTTCTGCTATGATGCAAGGATGTCCAATCCAAACGGTGACCCTGATGAGAACAGACCTCGCATAGATCCCGCCACCAGAAGAAACCTTGTTACAGATTTCAGGCTAAAACGCACCGTGCGCGATTTCCTCCAAAAGCAAGAGCAAAGAGTGTTCATAAGGGCTGAAAAAGATGATGCAGGTAACCTCAAGCAAATAGAGGATTTGGCGAAAGGTTATATCGTAAACGAATCGGGCAAAGCTTATGTGAAAAAAGATGAACTGTTAAAAGATCATATAGACCTGAGGCTCTTTGGCATTCTTTTCGCAGTAAAAGTTGAAGTGCAACAAGTTGGAACACGAAAAACTAAGCAGGAGAACATATCATTTAAGCAGATTGGTCCAGTGCAATTTGCCATAGGGCAGTCACTGAATCAGGTGGAAGAACTGACGATAAGAATGTCCAGGGTCGTGCCAACCAGAGAGGAAGCCTCAGGCGGAACGTTTGGAGAAAAGAGCGTACTGAGGTACTCATTCATCGCTTTCAGGGGTTTCATAAATGACATAGTTGCAGCAGAGACCAAACTAAGTGAAGATGACGTTATGCTTATGCTTCGGGCCATGTGGCATGGTACAAATAACCTTTCAACAACCTCAAAATATGGACAGCAGTCGCGGCTGCTGGTAAGAATTGTCTATAAGGGACAGTATACGTATATTGGAGACATTGACAGGGCAATTGGAATTGATTCAAACGGCCAAGACGTTTCTAAGTTTGAAAATATATCGCAGTTTACACTTAACATTGACAAGCTAATAAAGCTGTTCGAGAGTAACGCTGATGTAATAGAAGAAATACAGTATATTTCAAATTCTGAGCTTGCGTGCAAGTATCAAGATAAAGTCGGAACCTTCAATACGCTTCTGGAACAATGGCACAATGAGGTTGGTAAACAGAAAGGCATCAAACTGTCTCAGCTGGATCTCTAATGACATTAGAGCATGCGCTTGTCTTCGACGTCTGGGCCCCTTATGCCAATTTCAGAAGGGTATATACGACCACAAGCGCAACCACTTACGCATTTGCGCCAAGGAGCAGCATTGAAGGGTTCATTGCAGCAATAATGGGGCTCGATAGCGAAGCTTACCCAGACGTGCTCAACTCATCCCAAATATCCATTGCCTTGCTTAGCAGGGTCAACAAGACATCACTTTCGGTGACTTATACTCACAGTGATTTCTGGGTGGATGTAGCCAGATACCTTAAGCATGGTGGAGAACTGAAACATAATAGAGCCCCAAGAAGCATGGAAATTATCAGGGAACCAAAGTACAGGATATTCTTTTGTTCCAAAGACATTGAGCTGGTCAGTGGTCTGGCATCCAAAATGGAAAGACACCAGACAGTTTACACACCTTACCTCGGGAGCAGCAACATGCTTGCAAACTTTCATCTCATAGACGCTACAGCTTCGATCAGAGAAATAAAGTCGGAGGATTATTTACCCATATCTAGCATAATACCATTCAGGGATAAAATGCCTTCAATTAAAATTCAGAAGGGGGTTACTATCGCCGTAGAGCACAATATTCCAGCTCACATTACAGCCAAGAGGGAGCTTCAATATTCATATTCGGCAGTCTACAACCCAGCTGGGTCGGGGGAGATCTGGGCTAAGGACATAAAAGTATACAACGTGAATTACCGGGAGGAAAGCAGCAACATTGTGTTCATACCAGCTGTGGGCCCGGCCGCAAAGTGATAGCAAGGGTTACCTGCTCTGTGACCACCTTTCCAGGGTTTCAGAGAATTCAGCCAGAATTTTATCAGATTTTCTCAGCAGGTCGGATTTTGATCTTGATCATGATGAGCTGCTCGAAGCTGAAAGACTGATAGGCGGTTCTCATGATGTAGGAAAGGCTTCATCGTATTTTCAGGCATACATAAAAATGCAGGGACAAGTTGATCGAGAATTAAAAGCACACAGCCCACTATCTTCGGTCTATGTTCACTTTGCGATAAACAGGGTTTTGGAAAAAAATAACTTACCGCTGGATTCATTTGGTGCAATGTGCGTAATGGGCCACCATTCTAGGCTCTTCTCTCCTGTCGAGCTCGGGGCAAAGTTGTACGAATGGAAACCAAAGCTGGAAATGCAGGCGAATGCCATTGATGCAAAAGCCCGTGAGGAACTGAACAAAATACTGAATAAAATGAAAATGCCAGATTTTGAACTCTTCAGGTCAGAGTGGAAAAATGAACTAAGCAAGATGATGAGAAAATTACCAGTCACTGGTGCATCAATGAATGGCCTATCTGGCTTCTACATGCTGAATGTGCTGTATTCCGCGCTACTTGATGCAGACAGGCTTGATGCTGCAGGAATACCAATTCCACCTGTAACTCAAAGTGTTAATTCGAAAATAGTAAAAGAGTACATTGAGAGACTGGTTGAACTTTCAAAAGAAAAAGCTTCGCCTGAAATCCTGTCTTTGAGGAAGGCTCTCTTTGAAGGGCTGAAGAGCTCTGTAGAAACCATGAGTCCAGACAGGAGGATATACTCAATTACTGCACCAACAGGGTCAGGCAAGACACTTTCAGGCATATATCTAGCCTTGAGACTCAGAGAAAGACTCATGAGCCTAGGAAAAAATGTTTCAAGAATAATATACGTTGCACCATTCCTCAGCATAATTGACCAGAATTTCGAAGTTCTGGAGAAAGCCCTTGGAACCAAGGGTCAGAGCAACGTTCTGCTGAAGCATGATCATTTGAGTGAACTTTCATACAAGAATGTGGACATTGCATCAGAGACCTACAGCACTTTCGAAAGTGAATTGCTGATAGAGGGGTGGAATGCCGAAATAGTGGTTACAACTTTTGTTCAGTTCCTTTATACTATACTGGGCAACAGTGTTTCCCAGCTGAGGAAACTGCACAACCTTGCTGGAAGCATAGTGATCCTTGACGAAGTGCAGTCGATACCTCACAGATGGTGGCCCCTCATAAGCGAAGCACTCAAATTCATTTCGCATAGAATGCAAACGTTCTTTATTTTGATGACAGCTACTCAGCCGCTCATCTTTGGCGAAGACGAAATAGTTGAACTAGTTCCGGAAAACGATATCTTTGATAAAACATTCTGTAAAATCAATTACAGCATAGATGAGCATCTGGATTTAGAATCATTTAAAGAATATATTATTGGTTTCATAAATCAACACCGGAAGAAAAGCGTCATGGTCCTCCTGAATACGATTGATTCAGCGACTTATGTTGTCGATGGACTGATTGATGCTGGAATCGATCCGGAGTACCTATCAGCAGAAGTAGTGCCTGCTGACAGGATCAGCAGGATAAAGGGAATAAAAGAGAAGCTTGATGCCCGTAAACCAGTGGTTCTTGTCACAACGCAGGTGGTTGAAGCTGGCGTAGACCTGGACTTTAATTATGTAATTCGCGATATGGCTCCTCTGGACTCCATAATTCAGGCCGCAGGGAGATGTAACAGGAGAGGGAAAGAAAGCGTAGAAAATTCAATAGTGAGCATAATGGAAATCGACAGAAACCATTCACCGTCCAAGCTAGTTTATGGTGAATTTCTAATAGACAAATCAAAGGAAGCCATACAATCAGGAGAAAAAATCATAAGGGAGCTAGCTAAAATTTACTATCAAAAAATCAGAGAGGGCATGAGCGAGGCAAGCAGCAACGATGTTCTGAAAGGTATCTGCAAACTTGATTACAGCAGCCTAAAGAACTTCAAGGTTATAGACGATGCAGGTAGTGTACAGGTTTTTATAGAAACGGATGATGAGTCTCAAAGAATATGGAAAGAGTATGAACTCATATCTAATGAAAAAATATCATGGCTTGAAAAGAGGGAAAGGTTCCTTAAAATCCGTCATAGATTTTTCAATTATGTCATAAACGTCAATCACAAATACGCAATGAACATACCTGAAAGTCAGGGGATGTACCATATAGGCAAGGATCAGGTGGAGAAATTCTACAATAGATTGACTGGGTTCAAGAGGCAGCGTCAAACGTAATAGCAGCGAATGATTAGTCTATGAAATTGGATCTTGGTTCGGCTCGTCGTAAATGAAACAAAAATGAAAGGTCAGCATTTATATATAAGCAGCACCATTTAAGGTTGACCCAAGCATCCCCCTCGAATAGACTTGCGGGCTGGGTAAATGAAAAGGGGATGGCCCGCTTAAAAACAGAGAGGGTTTCAATCGAACTATAGTAGTATGGAAACTGTGAAATCGAAGTTAAGAAAATAAAGCGTTATTTGGTTTCAATCGAACTATAGTAGTATGGAAACTATTTCCCAGTGTAGCAAATGTGGTGCTGTCTCTTTGGGTTTCAATCGAACTATAGTAGTATGGAAACTTTTCATCCTTGTAAACTGTTACTTGACCCGAATCTAGGTTTCAATCGAACTATAGTAGTATGGAAACAAATTTTACTACAAGGGTAACAAGCTAAAGTTAAAAGGTTTCAATCGAACTATAGTAGTATGGAAACAAAGTTGAACAAAGAGAAAATGCGGGTGAAATAGTAGTTTCAATCGAACTATAGTAGTATGGAAACTAATAGCTCTTTGCAATAATATCATTATTTAGCTTCGTTTCAATCGAACTATAGTAGTATGGAAACAAGAGGCAGGCATGACAACTATCAGAATTATAGCAAAGTTTCAATCGAACTATAGTAGTATGGAAACTTTTCAGTCCACTTGAGCGTATAAGTTGCACTTGGAGTTTCAATCGAACTATAGTAGTATGGAAACTGCAGGAAATGTGATGGGGGTATATACAGAACTCATGTTTCAATCGAACTATAGTAGTATGGAAACTGGATATCTCGTGAAAGTAGCTGCAAGCCAGACGCTGTTTCAATCGAACTATAGTAGTATGGAAACGTTCCTGATATGGCTGTTATCTGTGCTGTGATTGCTGTTTCAATCGAACTATAGTAGTATGGAAACAAGGCAAGTGCTGGAGGGAAATTCACTGGAATTCCAGTTTCAATCGAACTATAGTAGTATGGAAACTTCTTATCTTTGAAGACATGAAATTCAGCCTCATGAGTTTCAATCGAACTATAGTAGTATGGAAACCAGGCAGAAACAAACTATGAGGCAGGCGTAACTCAAGTTTCAATCGAACTATAGTAGTATGGAAACTCTTTAAAAACACATAAGCAAGCACGACTCCTGCTAGTTTCAATCGAACTATAGTAGTATGGAAACTCGCTTTGTTTCCAGTTGTCCTCGGTAGCATATATGGTTTCAATCGAACTATAGTAGTATGGAAACTAAAAAGTTACTACTATGTCATAGTTGTTTAACTCTGTTTCAATCGAACTATAGTAGTATGGAAACGTAATCTCTATACCAAGCAATTCCTTGACTTTCTCCCTGTTTCAATCGAACTATAGTAGTATGGAAACACTGCAAGAGTATTCACATTTGCTCCTTCTCTAGTTGGGTTTCAATCGAACTATAGTAGTATGGAAACATTGACTTATTGTCTGATTCAGTTGCAGTGAAAGAGTTTCAATCGAACTATAGTAGTATGGAAACCCTTAAACGTCATGATGTATGATGCAAAGAATACCAGTTTCAATCGAACTATAGTAGTATGGAAACAGACCTATCACAGCAGGGCCTAATAGTGCACCATCAGTTTCAATCGAACTATAGTAGTATGGAAACATCATCATTGTGGCATCACTGATAGTCTTCGCTCTCGTCGGTTTCAATCGAACTATAGTAGTATGGAAACGTTCCTATGAAACCGTTGCCCGTGTTGGGGCCTATCGCGTTTCAATTGAACTAGAGTAGTACGTAGACTTTTGTGTCAAATCTACCCTTATATCTGCGTCAGAAATTTCAATTGAACTATAGTAATATGGAAATCTTGACACACTTCAGTATGCTGAATTTGGCTAGTTTATGTCATGAAATATTGAACAGCTGATAAACAGGAAAAAGGTTCGTAGGTGTGAAGAGCGAACATGGACATAGTGACGACGAAAAGATCGTGTTACAAGAAGAGTACATAAGGACTGAATTTGAGGCGATCAGCCTTATACCTTAGTAGGAAGTCTAATCTGCACATATGGATCAAGTGGGATATGGAGAAGAGAGTAGATCTCCATAATCTCTTCAGAAGACCCATAATCTATCAGAGATGGACGATAAACGCTAGCCATATGGCTAACTCCTATTAGATTCATACCTTGGAAAGCGCGGTGCCAAATGTTTGGAGGACCTATAGGGAGAGAAGCGTTGTTACTATGGGCCTAACAAATTTGGCGTCGTCTGTCCCAAGTAGTACAGTAGTTCTTATTTTTCATTTAGTTACAATCGCATTTCCGTTAATGATCCATATTCTCCTTTTGCTCCTTTTAGCTATGTTACTTCTCTGCTTTTGTGATATCATTTCTATGCTAGTATGGGTTAAAGCAAGCTTCTACAAGGGGTGTTCGTATATGTGGAAACGGTTCAGATGAGCATGGGCGCAAAACTTTCAGAGAAGGACCCGACCCTTTTGGGGTCAAATCTCTTGGGTCCGTCTCGCTGGCTCCTTCACTTCTGTGACGATTTTCTTTTGCTATACTCAGAAAGACCCTTCCTAGTCTCTTGAAGCCCTCTCATATACCACGTATTTTCTCTTTTCCATTTTATCAGATATAAATCCAAGGGGGATATCAGAGAGTGAGGCAAAGATCTAATAATACCACGGTCAAGTAAGATATGGGACTACGCCTATCTGGAGAAGTCCATATATCTCATCGCTAAAGCAGTTGAGATTTACTGCTTCCCCCAAACCCCTAACAATACATTAACTTAATGATGTATAGTAGTCATAATTTATATCGCCAAGACGGGTTTTTGTAGTAGCTTGATACCCATTTGACAAAATTATATTTTTGTCAAACCTTAGCCAAGTAGTCATAGTCTGGCTTACTTTTGCCATGGGTGTGTGAGTTTTAGTTTTGACCCTTTATAGTGACAGACATGTTAGCATAACAAAGAGTCTCAATTATCAAAATGTTTCGGTACACACTTCAGGACCGTGAAAAAGGACCTGAATGTTAGGCCATGGCGGAGAAGGTCAGACAAGGTAGTGGAAGGCGATAGGAGGGGGTAGCGGAGGGGTGTAGGAGGGGGGGTAATAGGGGTCTGGAGGGGGTGACGGAGGGGGGTACCCAGGGGTCAAATGGGGTGTCAGGGAGGGGGTCAGGAGGGGGGTTATGGGGGGTACAGGATAAAGTAGGAGAGAGGGGACAGGTGGTTGCCCGCTTTTACAGATGGGCACAGATGTCAACTCTTTGACCTTTTTCTTGGCACATCCCAGTATGGGCTTTTGCACTTTGGGCATACCTTTGGTACAGAATCCTTTTTCACTGGTACCCATGTATGGCCGCATCTTGCACACTGATAGCCTTTGACTTCTACTTCCGGCATGGTTCAGGATAACAGTCCAAGGTATATTAGTGTAGTTATTGTAATTACCGTAAAAGGGAAGCAATATATTACCATGAGTAATATACTGTGGCGATGGCTGTACAGGAAAAAGTCAAAGTGGAGATTGAGCTTAATCCTGAGCAATACAGTCTGCTAGACTTTGCGGCAATGTTGGCTATGGATTCAGTCGAAGGCATAGCAGAAAGAGTGATTGCAACTCACATAGAGGGAATCGAATCGGAGATTAAAGATATAGCAGAGAACATGCGAAGGCCTGTAAAGACAGTTGCTCATGTGTAGCATAGATCACTTCTATTTTTTTTATTTTTGAGAAGATGTCCCAGTTTGAATCTTAACGCACCTTATGGGCTAAATCTATCAAATAGCAAAGACTCAGACATGAAAAGAGCTTTCGCGTTTTGACTCAAATTAACCCAAGCTCGTGAACTATCTGGACAGAGCTCGACCGAAAAGGTCGCCCCCTCCACTTTGGTCCCCATATTTATGTTATATATGTTAGGTTTGGCTTCGTCGGCCCGCTCCACTTTGACCCCCTCATTTATGTTACATATGTTACATTTCGTATATCCACAGTTTTTGTTTTGCTTTCACTATGTGGTTTATGTCCGTCACGCATCAACGAGCCTGCCTGTGCCTCGTCCGCCCGCTCCACTTTGACCCCCTCATTTATGTTATATATGTCAAATTTCGTATAACCACAATTGCCACATACATCATTCAGGACAGCTGGCTCACATGTACATTAAGGAAGTGAGAAGCCCACGTCATTCGGACGTGGGTAGTTCACCGGGACTGCAACGTCTAGTTAGGTTTATTTGTTGATAACAGATGTTGCACAAAAAAATAAGGAAAGTGGGAAACTCACCTGCAATATTCCTACCCAGGTCAATGTGGAAACTACTGAACGTGGAGATGGGAGATGAAGTCGAGATAGAATTGAAAGGTCGCTGCCTGGTCATCTGGCTGCCTGAAAAAGAAGAGGAAGAGGCCAGAGGCATCGAAGGAGAAGGAGGCCCTGAACCCCATGAGTAAAAGCACAAAGCGATGCCTACTTTGTAAGGAGAGAGAAGAATTTCCAAAAGAGGACCAAATCATAACTCTATCCATACATCTTGTCTGCCTACAGCTGATTGCTTTTAACCTGCCAACAAAGAGCTGGAGGATTTTAATGAAGGCACTGAGGGAGCTGAACCTTGACTGAGGAACTTCGTTTCTCAATCTTCCGTGCTATGGGTCAGGCTTATCTTCTCATCGGTAGTGATCTAAAGGTTCCTTTGGTCAACGGCCCGAATGGGCAGATACAGATAGCATCTCTGCAAGAAGAAAAATTAGCACGGGCACTTGGGGATCAAGCCTTAGCAGAAGTTTTAAAGTACTTGCAGACGGAAGAGGTGCAAAAACAATTGGGTCCTCAAGCAGAAGCTGAGCGGATTCTCGCATCAGAAGACCCTTTGAACGAAGTCAAGAAGCATCTTGATAATTTCATCGTCGGCGAAGATGCCAATAAGCAACTTCTCTTTATTCTGCTGCTTTCTGGGAAAGCTGATAGAAAGCTGAAGCAAATTATTCTCATTGGAGGTCCTTCTGGAGCAGGAAAGTCAAACCTGGCAAGTCTTGCGAAGTCGTTCAGATGTTATGAAGCTGGCAGATTGACGGAGCATGCATTAGATTATCTCGATCTCAGCGAGTATGAAATCCTCTATTTGAAAGAACTTGGCTTCATGGACCGGGAAGGTAATAACAGAGAGCTGGCAACTGTCAAGTTTCTTTCAACTGATGACATGGGGTATCGCATTGTCTATGTCACAAGAGACGAGAAAGGTCGGCTGACTACAGAGGAAAAGGTAGTTCCGCCAATAACACTACTCAGCACCACAACTAGGATAGCCATTGACTCGCAATTTGAAAGAAGAGGCTGGGTCCTGAATCCAGATGAAAGTGAAGAACAGACAAAGAGAATTCTTGCCTTCAAGGCAAAACTGAAAGAGCAGGAGAATGAAGTTATTCTAAACCTGCGCCAGATGACTGATGCGGACTGGTCCAGACAGGTCATAGCAGAAGTTGCCAGGTTGATTGAATACCATCCTGTCATAATTCCCTTTCCTGAGTCCATGATCGCCTTGCTTTCTGTCAAGAACCTCAGAGTCAGGGGTGATATTGACAAGCTGTATGCTCTGGTCACTCTTACCTCCCTGATCTATCAGAGGAGATTGCCCAGGCTTGGGGATGCAATTATTGCAATGCCATGGGTTCTTGAGAGAGCACTCTCGATCGCTTATGAACCTGTCGTTACAATGACAATGCAGCTTGACAAGAGAACGAGAACTTTACTTCAACTCATGAAAGAGTTCAAGGTATCGCCTGAAACCGGTATAACTGCTACAATTCGAGGTACATGGGCTACAAGGCTCAACCTGAGTGAAAAGACAATCCGGAATTACTTGGATGAAATGGCAGATAAGGGATTCTCGAGGATGGAACGTCCGGCGAAGGATGAGAGAGTTGACTATCTGCTCTATCCTGTTGAGGAGATTGAAGCGAAGCAAAGCTCTCTGACGTTGGAAAATTTGGTTGGAAACCGAAAATTTCCAACTTCCAACCGCAAAATTTTGGTTGATGAAACAAAAAGGCGACTAAGCAGTCTGGTTGGAAAATTTGACCTTGCTGGAGAGGGACTGTTTGACCAGCTGGACCTATGGGTTCAGGAGGACCTAAATTGACATCCTTCCCTTCCAGCGGACTCAAATTTTCCAACCAGGACCAACAACATGAAACGAAGATGTTGGAAGCTGGAAAAATCCGGTTTCCAACCAATTTTTCCAACACCTGGTTAATCCATGCAAAAAACAACTATCCACGGGAATGCTGGTCAGGAGAAGGCCAGTACTTTGTTGCCAGGTCAGCTGATGACTTTGTCAACTTCTGTGCAAAGCAGTATGATGAGATTAAAGAATGCCATACCTCACTTTATCCTTCAACCATCCCTGATTCTGGTTATGCACATCCCTGGGTTGACCAGTTCATAATAGAGCTTGACGGCCAGCTTGAGCAGAGCTATTCAGCAATGCACAGAATTTATTCTTGGTTAAGACTGAAACTCAATGCAGAACCAAGGGTCTATTTCTCAGGACATAGATCATTTCATGTCTTCGTTGACTTCCTTCCTCTTGTCATACCGTTTGAAAGCATGGCAGAGCTTGCGAGGCAGATAGGCAGAGAAACAGAGACACTTGGATTGATAGACTTCCAGATGTATCATGCCAGAAAGCTGAGCAGGGTTCCGTACTCATACAATACAAAGACGGCAAGGCTCTGTGTTCCTATTTTAATAGACTGGAGTGTTGATGAAATAATCAAAGAAAGCTCAAAGCCAGAACGTTTTGCAGGTATCAAGATACTGAATAATGCAAGAATTAGGCAAGTTCTTGCTTCAATAAAGCCAGAGCAGACTAAGACAGAACCCAAGAAAAAGCCAGCAAAGGTCAGCTCTGAATGGATAGAGCAGCTTCTGCAAAAGTCCTTGCCAGATGGCAGGCACCGTTTAGCACTCTACGTTATAACTCCATACCTGTCAGTGAAGTACAGGCAGCTCGAGCCTGCACTTCAAGAAGCTGAAAGATGGCTTTCCTTGCAGAGAGGCACGACTTTGCGAAAGAACCAGCTCAGACTGCTACTCAAGAGAGCATTGAATATAAAGAAGATTCGCTTTATTTGGTCAATCGAAGAACTGGAAAGGCAGGACCCGCAACTTGCACAGATTGTAAAGGAGGGCCTGCAATGACACAAACAACGTCTTTTGAGCAGAGACCCCCTGATGTCTTAGCAACAAAATACCCTGTCTTGGCAGGCAAAACACAGCTGCTTGTTTATCGCTGGCTCTGGCATCATCCTGGTTCAACTCTTAAACAAGCTGCACAGGCTTTAGGTATCAGCTATAATGCAACAAAGCTTGCATGGAGCAGGCTGAGAAGGAAGAGAAGCTTTCAGCATTTGTGTCCTCTGTGCTTACACTTTGCCCTATACGGAGAAGCATGCCAGAACTGTGGATACGAACCCAATGGCTTTGATGATTCACTTCCAGGCTTCCTGTTTACGGTACAGAGCCCTCGTTATCGTTTGCAGGAGAATGGCGGACTAGGCTCTTTCACAGATTATCAAGAGCTAAGGCCAAAGTATGGAGCAAAGAATCTTGAGCACCTTGTTGAGCATGGACCAGAAGAGGACAGAATCCTCCTTTCGTTGAGGTCAGGGCTCTGGGAAGTGCTGAAGGGCAGCATGCTTGACGATGGTAAAACTGACCTGGCAGCAAGAATCCTTGAGAGTGAATACAATCGGTTCAGGGTGCTTTATCCTCAGCTATTGCGAAAAAGAGGGTTCAGAGATGCAATTCTCAAAGCAACACTGCGCAGATTGAGGCTTTTAGGTGTCAGGGTGTCATTGCAATGAGCGAAGAAACAGTAACAGTAAAGAAGTCTGATTTGGAGCAGCTTTTGAAAGAAATCAGGGCTCTGAAGAACCTGTTAGGAGCCTTTCGAGAACCTGCTCAATCCTCTCAAGCCTCTTCATAATATCATCTTCCATCTGAATCGCAAGCTCCCTGTCAAGAACAAGACCGCACCCCTCACACCTTGGAGCTGCAGGGCCATTAACAAGCCCACACCTTGGACACTCCTTTGTTTTCATCAACTGCTTTTCCTGGGACTGCTCTTCTTTCATAATTCCATGAATCTGCAGGATATTCCTGTCAAGGTCTCTGCCGCTCCAGTGGACATATCGCCTGCTCATCCTTGAGCCAAGTGTCCAGCCAGCAAACAGCTCGAGCTTGCTTTCAGTCAGCTTATCGGCCATGTTTGTCAGCTGGCTGTGGCGAAAGAGATATGGCCATGCATCCTTTGAAAGTCCAGCTCTCTTTGCATTGCTCTTTATGATAACTCGAAAATTCTTGTATGATAAGGCTTTTCCCCTGTGCCCTGAATCAAGTGCACACCACAGGGGCGCATTAGGCTCATTCTTCCTTGGATGCACACTTAACCATCTCAGCAGGCTTCTGTATGAAGCAACCAGAGGTATTCTTTTCTGTCCAGTTTTTCCTCTTGTCGAAACAATACAGTACTTGTCAAGGAACTGAACAGAGGAGACGGTCATGTTCAGCATTTCGCCCGGCCTGAATCCTCCCTCATAGAGTACAGAGACCATGGCTTCATCTCTTGGCGTCCTTGCAACTTTCAGCATCCTTACAACGTCATCAGGCGAAAGCAGTGAATCTGGGGTAACCCGCGCTTCTTTTGAAGCCTTTGTTTCAGAGAAGTTTATTTTGATCCACGAAACTTCAGGCGGGAAGGGTGTATCCCTTGAAGTGTTTCCATATTTCAGGAACTGAAAGACTTTTCTTGTCACGAGACGGTATGCTGCCTTTGTTGGTTCTCTGAAATTTGAGGCGTTGATTGAAGCTATGAAAGAAACAACGTCATTCTTCTCAGCCTTTGAAATATCAAGGCTGTTAAGTATCCTTGGAAGGCAGTTTGCGTACTTTATCACGCCCAGGTTGCTGAGGCCTTTTGCCTGCAGGTGTTCGAGAAACCTGAGTGCAAGGTCTCCGTTCTGAAACTGCTGTAACCTGGCTCTATGCCATTCAAGGATTTTATCTGTACCATAAATATCCCGGAACATCCTACCATCTAAAAGCAAGGATAATGACCCTGATTATGTTAGGAGGGGATGGGATTTGAACCCATGTATACTCGCTCTGCAGGCGAGCTCGTAACCGCTCCGACACCCCTCCGTGCTAAGGGTTCAGCTTCTTCAGCATCTCAAGTATAGCGGAAAAA
>Ga0080006_1144583_pt1 | contig 17304 bp, 10 predicted proteins | sample RS3BMetagenome_FD_69209 | JGI IMG/M metagenome (GOLD analysis project Ga0080006, IMG submission 69209) | Ferric oxide microbial mat and aquatic microbial communities from Rainbow Spring, Yellowstone National Park, USA - RS3B (SPADES... ... | reverse complement strand
GGTCAAGATGATGCTGGATCCGTTGTTGGGGAGCATTCTCATGGATCCCTCGATCATCGAGGAGTCCATGGTAGCGTTCCGGAACGCTTTGGATGCGCACCTGCGACCCGCATATATCCAGGGGTTTGAGCGCTGGTGTCGACGCTACCACCCCCGCTGGAATGTACAGTTCTGGGATTTCCACGACGTGTTTGATGACCCCGCCCTGGGTGCTGCTTTGGAAAGCAGCACATGATGAATGCATGACCTATGCAAGCGCATGGCTGCTGGAGCGTGCCATTTGTCCTCAAGGTCCGCTACGCTTCGCAAACGGGCGCAAGTGCGCTACCCACAGAAGCACACCAGCATCACGAAGGTGAGCAACGACATGTCGGGTACGCGAGGCACGCTTGAGCATCAGCCGAATGGTGTCTTGGATCACGCCCGGTGCGAGGTCGCTCAAATATGTGGCTCTCGCCACACGCTCTACCTCGACGACCTGCAAAAAAGTACACCTCTGCGAATCATGCTCCAGAGGTATGCATCAAAGGTTCCGCCCGATGTTCGTCGAATCGTCATGCAGACTGGTCGGTGGATGAATGCAGCACCTTCATCGCCAAAGTGAAACGCGTTGACGTCCGAGTGGAGAGCGTGAACCGTCCCCGGTCGACTGGACGCGGAATCCGTCCGAATTCCCGGTAGCGAAATAGACGCGATCCGCCACTGGCTACCCTGAAAAGCGTCTCTGGCGGGTACTTCTGCGAAATCCAGAATGAGGCATGCTGCGCTCTGTCCACTAGTCTGCAGGTCTGGCTCTGACGCGGCCGCATCGATGCTGGAGTTTAAGCTGCGCCCCAGTGATCGGCGAGTGCTGCGGTTGCTGAGATTGGTCTCTCGATAGTCAGTCGTAGTGCCTCAACCAGCGCCAATATTCCTGCTGAATTCATGCTTGTCGCGAGTACGCCTTTGAGCGCGTTTGCCGACAGAGGCCGGCGCCGTGGTGCTCGCAGCACAGCACGCGATCATGTGCTCTTTGTGGAGCTGCAGACAAGCACCACTTTTGCAGCACATGGTACACGCGATGGACGCGAGCGTAGCCTCCAACGATCCGCGGTCTAGTCCTGAGGTATTCCGGCGGCGATAATCACCACCCAGGATCATGGGTGAAACGCTGTAAACGATGCATCATGCGATATCCACAGGGCCAGGGCAAGGCGATGATTCGGCGGCACTCTCGCTCAAATGCTAGCTTACTGAGGATTCTCCAGGGTTTCGTTTTTGTTGGATGATCGTCGCCGATGATGTCGTCTTTTCTTTCTCGCGGACGACGCGTTCTTGGCCGCTGGGTGCACGTCGTCCTCGTGCTCTGGATCTAACGACGACGACGATGACGACGAAACGGATGCAGACCTCCCGTGGTCGCGCTTTGCAGAGGCGCCATCCTGCGCTCCACCAGGTGCCCTCTTCCTCGAGCGCATGCGTTCGGGTTCAAGTCTCGCATCAGAGGTATCCAATGCCAGCATCAAACGCCGCTCGTCGCGTGTGCAGAGCTCCTCGCCAAGCTCTAGTTTCGTGAGCAAGAGTCGAAACCGACTTTCTGGGCGACGTAAGATACGTGACATCGACCGCGACTGCGAACCGAATACACCATCTGCAGTTGCCGCATCTGCGAGCTCTTCCAGATGCTCCCAGGCAACGACCTGGCGGTATCCCGGAGTCTTGGATGCCTGGTCCGCGATCTTCGCGACTTGCCTCACAAAAGGACTGCCTTCAGCCTGCAGTTCATGCTCGCCTTTCCGCCAGTACGACCTAGCGACTGATGCGACGCCAAATACTGAGTTGGGTGAGTCGACGCGTGCTGCCAGTTTGCTTTTGCTGTTCGAGATCGGCAAGGAATCGTCTCGCAACACGGTCCACAGCAGCGTCCGATCTTATTTCCCAGTCACACGACTCGTTCTCTATGTCTTGCTCTAAAGATGTAAGCGACTTGTCGAGTACCTCAAGTGCCTTGGCTGCCAGCCCTGCACACTGCATCCCGAAACGCACTTGCTCCTCGGGTGTCAGTTTCGCTTGGACGAGTGCTCGCAGCTCTGCAGGTGATGCAAGCTTGCTCAGATGACCGGCTTCCTTGGCTTTGCGCCACCTTTGATGCAGCTTTCCACTCTCTCGATGCCCGGGTTCAGCTTTGGCTGCCATGAGAGCTGCTGCGCGTGCCGTTGCAACAGAGATGCGAGCGTGGTGGTTAGGAGGAGGTCAGAAAACTGAAACCATCGATATGATGGTCTCTCTAAAGCGTCTAAGTCTTCAAGGCAGTAACCGGACTCGTCGCTTCCGCTGTCAATCAGCAGAAAAGCGCATAGCGTACGCCCCGTGCCGCACAGAGGAAGCAGCACATTGGTTTCGAAGATCGATAGAAGACGTTTTTGGTAAACAATTCGTCTCTGGAAACACCACCAAACGCCTTGCAAAAGAGAAACGCTGGAAAGCCAGTGTACAATGGTGGCACTTGGCACACCGTCCGCCGTAGACCGATTGTCTACCCATCGATGTGCAGACGCCTGTGCCGGCGTTCCGCAACTGGCCACCTGCTACTGGTTTCAACTTCATCTCGTATAACTCCATTTTGGGAGGTTGCCCCGCAAAGTTGGCTCTCGCCAACTCCGAGGGTCTTCTTTCCAGTACTGCACACCTCCTTACACTGATGGCGGCGTTAAAATCTCAATTCACGAACTCTATTCGTTTCTTCCCATCATTAGTTTTACTAACCAAAGCGAGTAGTCCTCGAAGTTTCGCCCTCCTTGCCATTTGCATTTCCGTCAGCGAGCCGCTGGCTTTCTCCATCGCGACCCTCTGAAGTGTACAACACAGCTCGTGGTGTGTAGAAGATGTTCGAAACTCATCTAAAGGTATTTTTACATAACGGTGTGCGCACTCCTTGTACGTTCTTGTCGTTGGAGCTGGTGTACACCCTTTTTGGGTCATCCATCGACCTGCTCCGTATGCTTCTACGAGCCTTTGGCTCCTGTCCTCCTTGAGGGCGCTCAATTGATTGAAAAAGCTGGCGTATGCTCGCTGCTTCCAACAGTACAGGTTCATACGCAGACGAGCCCACCTGAACTTTGTGCATTCTTTCCAAAGGCTTCCGTCATGAGCTGCGTGAATGCTCATAGCCTCTCGAAACGCTTCAATGTCGGCTCCGCGGCTCGTCACCTGGCTGATCGCTTCCAAATTCCCTTCACTCCTGAATTCGATGTCTCACTTTTATTCCTTGCATTCATTATATCGGATTCTCGGTAATATCTCGCTCATGAGAGCTTCAACAGACTTATGTCTTTCTGACGTAAGTTGCCGTCAGAGCCATCTTCCTCACGCTTGGGTGCTGCGATGGTAACGATGTGGGTGTTCACGGGATCCATGCCAACGACAAACGCGTTCTTCTGCACCTCCAGCGCCGTCGGGCCCGCTTCCTGGTCCGTCCTCGGCTTCGCCCCTGGCGAAGGATGTAGATGAGAATGATGCGGATCCTGCGATGCAGGAGGTGCAGGATAACGACTTTGTCGTTGGCGCGGACCCTGGGAATACGAGCATCATAACCATCTCTGTACCAAAGTGTGCGGAAGATGGGACTGATGGTAACTTACGTCAGAAAGATATGCGTCTTTTGAGGTTCTCGAGAGCAAGATACTATCGAGAATCCGGTATAATGAATGCGAGGAAGAAAATTTGTACGTGGAATTCAGGAATGAAAGATCACCTGGAAGCTATGAGCGAGGTGACGAGCCGAGGAGCGGACTTTAAAGCTTTTCGGAAATTCATGGAAGTTCGCGTTGCTCACTGGGAGGCGCTATCGGAGGAGTATACCAAGCCCCGGTGGGCTCGTTTGCGCATGAATCTATACTGTGGGAAACAGCGGGCGTTCGCGAACTTTTTCAATGAGTTGAGCGCCTTGAATGAGGATGACAGTCAGAGGCTCGTAGTCGCGTACGGAGCAGGGCGATGGAAGACCCAAAAAGGGTGTACACCAGCTCCAACGACAAGAACGTACAAAGAGTGTGCACGGCGTTTCGTTACGATACCGATAGATGAGTTCCGAACGTCCTATACACAGCATGAACTGGGGTGTACACTTCAGAGAGTGGAGATGGAAAAGTGTCAGCGGAGAACTGAAGATATAAAAAAGTATGGACCGCTGACGGAGGAGCAAATGGAAAGGAGGGCGAAAGTTCGTGGACTCCTTGCATTGGTAAGTACAACCAATGATGGCACGAAACGCATGGAATTCGTGAATCGCGACTTTAATGCCGCTATCAATATAAGCAGATGTGCAGCGCTGGAGACGAGACCTCCAGAGCGGACAAGAATGAACTTTATTGGACAATCTCTCAAAGCCGAACTATATGAGAAAAAGTTGGAAGCAGTTGCGAGTGCCCGGTCCAGAAAGCCTAGGAAGCGTCTGCACTTCAGTTGGAGACTTTAAGTCTAGGGCACGGTTGCCGCCACTACTGTACACGCCCGAAGTCGTTCGACTTTAGAGCGGCGTTGATGGTGCGGTGTCGGGCGTGCACGAAACCGCCGCTCGAACGTTAACGCGCATCACGAGCGAGCCGGAGGTGCCGCCTCGTTCAGAGCGCTCGACTTGGAGAGCGTGCAGGAGCACGAACGCGCTGTGCGTTGAACCACTATTTTCTTGCTGATCTTGAGCATAGTATGCAACAGACGATTTACGTTTGAGTACCATGAAGTTCTCAAAGCAGCTCATGTACAATGCAGTTGCAGAGTGGCGGGAGCACTATCTTGATTATAGCGAGTTGAAAAAATATATCTCCCGACTGGGCAGTGTGCGACAGCAGCTCCGCAAGTACGGGGCCGGTGATCCCGCCATGAGCTGTTCGCCGCTTCGTGAAGTTACGCTAGCTATATGGATTCGTGGAGATGCGGTCTGTGGACGGGGTGCTTCGTCTTCCACTGCTTCGGTGTCGAGTCCGCCCCCAGAGGAGGAAATTGAAGTGGATACGCTACATGCGAGAGCGACAGCAAGAATAGCCCCGCTCCGTTCCCCTGTGGAACACGGTTCCTGGGGTGCGGAGGCAGTAGCATTAGCACCAGAAACAGCTGATGGCGCTGGTGCTGCACCCCATGCTCAGACGGACGCTAAATTCGAGCGTCTTCCTTCAGACGCGGCCAGCGCGCCAAGCACAGGACTCGAACACCACGCGACAGAGCAGGAGCGAGCCCGTCTGGCCCGCGTGTCGGTTATCTCTGCTGGCTCGGAGGATATCGAGCAGCGCACGCGGGCTAGTGTGTGGATGCACGCCATTGGAAACGAGAAACAGGTGCTGGGCGGGATATCTGCGCAAGCGAGCACCGCAGTGGAACCTCGGTCTGCTTCACCGGGCGATTGCAGCGAATCTGCACGGGGAGCAACCAGAATGCCCTGGGGGGTATCGCAGGTCTCAGAATCGCCTGGATGGGTGGAGGATCACGCGGAACGTTTGCGGGTCGCGGACATGGCATCCTCCGGGGGCGCTAGCGCCGCAAATGACAGCAGGACTCGCAACCGCAACACCGTTACCAAGAACGATAACGATAATGACGATCATGATGATGATGATGATGAAAGCGATGACGACGACGACGACGACGACGACCACATTGGTGACCCGGGTGGCAACGCGCTGCGTTCACAGCACAGCTTCTCGGTTACGGGATGCGTACCTGATTCTCTGAGAGGTTTCCCGAGCGCTGCAGAAAATGCAGGGCACCGCGACGCACCGTGCCCAGCCGCACGCGTACCTCTGAATGGTGCGCAGACGGCACCTGCGCAAGACGAGGCTGCGTCGCCGAGTGTTCATCAAGATGCTCACGCAGCGGGAACAGCACGAGCAGCAGATGCACACGTTACTGCGTTGAATCTAACGCCAGCGATGCATACGGATACTTATCCACGACCGTTAGCATCGCCATTGGCCAGCACGGGGGACACCAGCGCTGCTGCGATCGAGCGTCGCGAGAGTCGTAGCGCTCGACTGGCTCCAGCGCTCCGGAAAACGGCCAGTGCGAATGTGCTCTACGAACTAGAGCACGGTGCACCGCGTCATGCACCCAGCGACTATTTTGCGGCGGCGCCTGAGCGGTCCGCCAATGCCTGCTCGTCCGCAGCACCGCCACCGCTGCAACTCGCGAGGCCGCTTCCGGGCGCCGCACTGCGAGAAGACGCTTCCGCTAGACGCGATGCACCAGGCACGAGTCCGGGAACGTCTGTTGGCTCTGGCAGGGCGTCGCCAGCGTGCTACCCAGCATCGGCTGTACGGAGCAAGCCCGTGCACGAGCGCACCCCGCTCCTGGGGGAAATCATTCCACCCAGAACACCTCCTGCACAGGATCGTAACGAGACGCCTCCGGGAGCTTGCTGCAATAAGAGGCCACCGTCTCGTTTTCAAACCGCCGAGACGACTCATACAATGGCATACTCGAGCCCGCTCGCAGCGCCCGTAGTCGCAGTGCCGCAACGATCCACACTTGCGTCTCGGAACCCGACGATGAGAGCGCAGCCTTGGAACGGTGCGCTACCCAGCACACCGCTCATGTCGAGCGAGCAATGGGCTCAATCGCATCGGGAGGCCTTTTGGCGAATGGAACGTCGCTTCTTCGAGCGCCTCCATATCGAAGCTGTCAAGGTAGACGCTTTCTTTTGCGCCATGGAGCGAGAGCTCGAGCGCATCTCGCAAGCGCTCGCCGTCGATGCCGAGGCCTCCCTGCGACGTCAAGACCAGCAGCGACTCGCGCTCCTCCGTCAACGGTATCGAGAGCACTACGTCGAAATCATGGAACTGGTGAATTTTATCGAACTGAATGCAACCGGCTTCGAAAAGATCTTGAAAAAGCATGACAAGGTGACAGGACTACAGACAAAGGCTGTTTTTCAGCGGCAAGTTCTCCAAACGTTTACATTCTACCAGGCAGCACAGCAAACCAGACAAACGGATACTCATGATGATGATGATCATGATGAAGATGATGATCATCATGCGGGTAATGGTGCACCGACGTCGTCCGGTCACTAGATAGACGACGCATACACAACGAGCGGGCCGTTGATCAGTATCGAAGCTCGCGCTTGATCAACCCGGGTGCCCGTCGCAGGAACCCCTTTCGTTACCTGCAGACTCGAGAACTCGCCATGTATCGTAAACAACAGCCTGCTGTTTATTCGGGGGAGCACCAAACCCCCGTGTCACCAACAAACAGCCGACGATGCATACGTCACGGGGCCAGGATTCCTCTCTGGGACGACAGCCGCGAAACACGCCCTGTGTGCATGTATGTCTGTCTCTCTCTGTTTGTGTATGCCTGTGTGTGTTTGTGTGTGTACGTTTGGAGCGCACCCGCGGTTCCCCAGAAGCCGCACCCGCACCGCTGACTCGCTACCAGTCGAGACGCGTGCGCACCAGCACGACTGGCACCAGCGCAGGTGCTCGCGAACCAGCACATCGCTTGCGCGAGCTCATAGCCCCGGGAATATATACTATGAAGCGGGCGTTCCAGCCGATATTGCTCGCTGAAACACAATACCAACGAGGGTCCCTCGACGATGTGCTCGCTGCCCCGTTCGAGTCGTTGAATCCGCTGCGGGTGCGTTGACGTAGACGTGCATCTCCTCAAGGGGCGGTGCGTTCTGCGGAAGGATGTGTGTCGCCCACTGGGCATCGTTTGTGGTCCCACTGATACCGGGTGGTGAACGCGCTCGCTCTGATTGCGGCCACGGACTCTGTAGAATGACCATACCGCCCATACGCTCTACGAGCTGGCGCGTCAAGTAGAGTCCTAATCCATGCTGCGCTGAGTCAGTGTCGGATGCGCCCGACTGCATCCGTCTCGATGTTGACGGTAACGAGATAGGCGAGTTCTCGCGATTCTCTGCTCCAGCGGAGCATGCTTCCAAACTCGCGCGCTCTGCAGCGCTGTCCTGCCGAGCGCGACGTCCTCGATAACCGCGCTCCCAAATTCGTTCCAGTTCACCACGAGGGATACCCGGACCGGTATCCCCGACGAACAGGGCCACTGCGAGATCGTCGTGTGCCTGCGGCTCCTCTGCATCGAAGGTACCACCAGGCACTGCTTCCAGGGGGCGCAGTTCCGTGATTTCACCCGCGCTGCGATCTCTGCCTGCACTCAGGGATACGAGTTGGAACCAGAGGAGGACAAGGCGACCCCGAGCGCCAGGTTGTACCGTGCCCGTATACTTGATAGCGTTCTCGAGCACGTTACTGATTGCCTCACGAAGCGCAAAGGCATCGGCGAGAATCGCAGGTACCTGATCAAGGCGCGCGCGCAGCTCAACGCCGTGCTCCATGGCCAGCGCAGTTGCAGTACCGAGCAGCGGGCGCACGATGTCGTTCATCCAACAGAGGTGTAGTCTGCCGTTCTCGAGGGCGCTACTCCTACTATGGAGTAGCTCATCATCATCATCATCATCATTGGTATTGCTGGGTGTCACTACTGCGTCCTGTGCATTTGTTCCTGGTGCCGGGAGCAGCAAGGAGCGTGGCGGCGGTGGCAACATCCTGCCTGGTAGCGCATACGTTGCCGCTGTTGTTGTTGTTGTTGTTGTTGTTGTTGTTGTTGTCGGGTGCGGCATCGACCTTGGCCACGGGCGTGCGTTCTTTGAGGCCGCAGCTGGCGAAACACGATCGATATCCTTCGCTGGTGGCAACTGGGCAACCTGCAAGGTCACAGTGTCCAACGGCGATAAGAGTTCATTCAGTCGCTCACACTGTACAATGATATCACGGGCCAGGTCTCGATTCACATCACCGGGGGGCAGTCGACGCAGAAGTAACTTTCCAAAGGTGCGCAAAGCCGTGATTGGGCTTTTCGCTTGGTGCAGGATATTGCTGAGTACGTCGCGAATTTGTGCGATCATGGCGCTCTCCCGAGCCTGCGCAGAGCCCCAAGTTTGGCGCTCATGACTGGACAGTACTCGCGTGTCAACCCAGTGCGCAAGCGTTTCCGACACAGGCAGCTGGGCGCTGTTCTCCGTGCGCTTCCGGCGGTTGCGCTTGAGCGACGTTCGCTCACCTGTCGGGGCCTTCGGTTCTCGCGCTGACGCTGGAGCCAACGGGTCGGCATGCGAATGCGGTGGCGCTTCGGCTGAGGCACGGGGCTCGCATCTGGAGCCTACCTCTTGCATGTCACCGTCATTCGTCGGTGATGATGACACCACAGCTCGCGTTGACGCCTGTGATGCACCAGACGCCTTGTGCCGATGACGCTGGTCCAGTACGAGCGCTAGTGCAAGCGTCTTCGCAATTGAAACGAGTCGCACACGCTCGTCCATGGTCCAGTGCGAGGGTTCTTCGGGCAGTATTCGTGGCTTCGGCGTTGAATCGGTTCCCTGATCGCGCCAAACGACCAAGATTCCGAGCACGGTATTCCCATCAAGGAGTGGCGCCGATAATCCCCCGTCAGTCAAGGGCATTGCAGTGTCAGCGTTCAGGTCAATAAAAGGGTACTCGGGGAGCAGTCGTCCAGCGGCAACGCCACCCGGCAGTGCCGCTGGGCCTACCGGCGGACGAGAGCCAGGCGCTGCGCCAACCACCCAGACACACTGCGACTCGGGATATACACAGAGCGGCACAAACTCTAGGGCACCGTCGGGTGCTTCGCGCCGTACGCACAGTGCACAACGAGTTACGCCGAGGACACTCGCAAGTACTTCGAACTGTACGCGACAGAGTTCGATGAACTCGCGCGAGCACTGCGGAATGGTGCTCTCCGTCGTCGCTGTCGGTGGCTGCGACTTTACCGCTACTGCTGCACTACCAGAGGGCGATTTTCGCGTTGTGTCCGCTTGCCTCGGTGTTGACTGCTCCTCCTCGTTTGTAGCACGCTCGCTGTCCGGTGAAGTCAAAGACTTGCGCGGGCGACGCTTTCCGGACGCTTGCCCAGGGCGCTTCCACCGTCGCTGGTGCTGTGCTGGCGAGTCTGCGCTCATGCAACAGCTGGACGGACCCCCAGCGGCAGCGCCTCCACGCAGCTGTACGTTCGATCTAAGGTATAAATGCACCGCATCCAGCAGACCGATGTCCCTCGACAGCGGCTTCGTGCCGTGTCGCAGACAGCCAGGCCAGTGTCTACGCAGGGAGGGCCAAGGCGTGGTTTCGCGCCGCAGTTTGACACAGCGAGGTTTTTCGCCAAGTGCAGGCGTCGCTAGGATGCCCCATCCAAGCGACTGTGTTCTGTATGGTGCGCAGGCAACGTCCATCAGGCTTTATCTACGTGGGCGTTGATCCCAGTACGCATACCAAGCGCCACGACAGGGTTTTTCTTTGCAGATCCCACGGGCGCTCTAGCGTCGCAGCGATGTGAGTGGCGTCTGGCTGGCGTTCCTACCTGGTGGACGCTGCGACCCTGGATGTCTTCTGCTACGCACGACCGTATAGACCAATTATGTATATAAAATTACCCATAATCATGCCGATAGCGCTTCTGTGCATCGGATGCGACCCTGGATGTCTTCTGCTACGCACGACCGTATAGGGAAAGTATGTATATAAAATTACCTATAATCATGCCGATAGCGCTTCTGTGCATCGGATGCGACCCTGGATGTCTTCTGCTACGCACGACCGTATAGACCAATTATGTACATAAAATTACCCATAATCATGTCGATAGCGCTTCTGTGCATCGGATGCGACCCTGGATGTCTTCTGCTACGCAAGACCGTATAGACCAATTATGTATATAAAATTACCTATAATCATGCCGATAGCACGGCGTGTGGCATCCAACGGTGCGCGCCGACGACGCCCGCCGCCGGAACGCGATCTCGTCAGGAGCGGGCGCGCTATATATCCGCAGGCACATGTAAATGAGCGTTTTACGCATCCCAGTGTGCGGCCTCCTGCGCCTCGATCGTGAGCTCGGCGGCGATCGTCGGAGAGCACGCATCGGTGCAGTTTCAACACGGAGCACGTGTTGCTCGTGTGCTTGCCTTTGGAACGTGCCTAAGCACACCTAGTCCAGTTACAAGAACAAGCCCTTCTCGAGTTTTTCGCTATATACTATCCATGGTCAACTGTGCTTTCGTTTCTCCGCTGGGTCTCGTTCGGGGACCGGTTTCAGCGGGCACTAGCACCAGCAGCACAACGCTTAAGCTTGCTGTGGCGGCAAGGCGAGTTCCCGCGCGTCTTCAGTGTGCGCTGCATAGTACGAAACAAGAGCGCGCACGGCTGCCGGCAGGCTGGCAGGCAGTGCCCGTTAGCGCTGTGACCACGCTAACCTCATGGGTGACCCTGGGGTCTGCCGCCTGGGCCACCGACGGCACCGGTGAGCCGCTTGGAATCGACGACTCACGTCTGCTCATCGTGCTGCTCGGTGTCTTCATCACGATGCTGGTACTCTTCATTAGCTGGTCTTCGAAGCAGGATGACGGGGATGATTTTGTTGGTGAGTATGACCCACGGCGTCGTTGAGTTTGCTCGAAGAGCGTGTACCCGTGATCTGCAGCTGGCAACCCGTAAACGTACAAGTCTCTATGTTTCCTCACCTGAACGCTCCATGTTTTATACGCAAAGCATCCGTTCAGCGACTGACACTGTCGTCAAGCTGCGGAGCAGGGAACGCGCCCGCCCGGTCTGCTGCAGTCATCTGGGACCTCGTCGATGCCTCCGCAAACAAGTCCTCATCCGGTGGCAGTTTGATCAACGGCTGCGAGTCACGCCGCAAGCCCAGCAAGCACGCTTCGTGCAGCAGACGATACTGGGCTGCGGTCTGAACCATACCCATGCGCTGTGCACGCAACTGCAGCACCGTCTGGGCTGTAAAGTCAGCGAAGGTTTCGCCGGGTGCCGGCCCATCACCGTGTTTCAGTTTCTCCAGAAGCAAATGGAGCGCGATCCATGTACCCGTGCGGCCAATACCTGCACTGCAGTGTACCACGACAGGGCCGTATCGAGTCCGGCTGGCCGAGCGTACCAGCGGCGCTGAGTCTCCGACTGGTCCAGCACCAGCACCAGCTGCTGCCGCTGCTGCTTGCGAACACGGCCCCATCGCTGTGCCCCGCTCCTGCAAGCTAACCGTTAACAAACGCTCTCTGGCGTCGAGGTTGCCACGGAGTCGATCCAACATGGCCGCCTGGCTAGCTCCGTAGAGCGTCCGGGCATCGTTCACGAGATCGACGAGCTGCAGGAGCGGCACCACCGACTGCGGGACCCCGTGATCCGGCCACGCCGTATACTGCAGCTGGACGAGTCGCCATCGATCCCCGATGCGCTCCAGCGGCAGCGAGATGGTGCTCTGGGTGCTAGCTGCATCCCGCTTCTGGTTGAGCGGTCGCACGCGTTGAAGCTCTATCACGCGAACAATCAACGGTGTCGTCGTTTCCGCGTCGCGTATAGCCGCCAATACCGCAGCGTTCGCATCGCTTTGCACTGAAGCACACGGCGGTTGCAGGCACCAGGCTGAGCACGCGCCCTCCATACGCCAGTGGTACTCCCGAACGATTCGCAGCTGGTAGGCCCCGAATACCCCGGTTCGCATGTATGGAGCGCATTTCTCTCGCCCCTGTTCCATGGTGCGCGTAAGCATCACGATACAGGGCACTCGTTGTTCGGCGATCATGTGCCAAAAGTCTCGTTCGCTTTCATGGTTGGCACGCGGTGCCTGCGTTGCGATGTAGGCGAAGCGCCGACTCTCGGGGATCGCTCCCCGTATCCAGCTGGCGTTGATGTAGTCGGTGGCGGGGAGCCAGGGCGGCCCACCAGCGGCCGCGGACTGCACCTCCAGCAAGCGAACCCGCGTCCGATCGAAAGGGAGAATATCAGCGTAGCGATTCTTGACCCAGTTGCATGGTAGTCGCGCTGCATCCGAGGTTGCGCCTGCGGCTAGGCCCTCGCGCTCCAGGCGCCTGTCAAGTGCCCTGAAGGATACCGCGAATCCATCCGCACACGTTGCTACCGCGAATAAGGCTTCCGTCTGTGATGATGCTGCTGCTGCTGCTGGCACAGCGTCGTTGTCCGAGTCCGCTGCTCGAAACAAGTCCGTGGCGTCTGCGGCCGGCAGGCACGCGCTTGCAGCCCCAGCATCTGCAGCAGTCTCGCTGGGACCAGGACGTGTCGCGGCTTTTCGTCGTCGGCAAGCGAACGAGTGTCCGCGAAGTTGCTCGAACATGTGCAAACCAAAATGGTGTGCATGCTGTTTTGGGGCCTTGGCTAGCGGTCGATCCGCAGCTACCGCATTTGCCACCACAGGAGCCTTGAGCCGTTCGATGGTCCGCTCCAAGTCCGCTGCCAAGCGATCATACAAAGACTGCTCCAGCGACAGATCCGTAAACCCCTGCGCAGTCTGTTTCACGGCCGTGTTGCTGGCGACGGAGACGCTCTCTGGGCACCGATCCGCGGCCTGGGGTCTTGCTCCGCTCGGATGGGTACAAGCGCCGGGGCCCGAAGCGCGTTTTGCTGCTCTTTGCACACTCTGAACGGCGTGTTCGAACGAACGAGCTACTGCAGACCTGGTCCGCCTCCAGACGCTTTGGCCTTTTCGTAGCGCATGCTTGCGATCTCGGCGATGCTCTGGGAGCGTCTCCGAGGACTTTGTCGGTGCCAAGCAGTCCGCGATTCCTGGAGCGACTGCAGCCGAACAGGGTACTTTGCCCGAGCCGGCAGTCACGTGGCTCGTGTCACCTTCAACTAGTAGCGTAGGCGCATTCGAGGCGCTGCGCGAGTCCGCTCGCAAACCACTCCCATCACCGGGATCCGCAATGGTGGTGGTACGGCACCATTTGAGCGAACGTGGACCCGACGCATCCTCCGAGTCTGAGGGTTGATCTGTACGCGGAAAAGCAGGTTCGTGGACACTTGGAAAGGTTGCTTTGCGGGCGGTCGTGTCCACAGCGTGCCAAGCGCCGACATCTCGTAGCCCACACCTGGATACTGGTGCATCACCGCGATCTGCGTTGTTGACCTGCGCCCGTCCGGAGACTGGAACGTCCTGCTCCAACGCAAGACGCAGCTCAATGGACGTGGTGTGGTCCAGAACGGCCGCAGAAGGCGACAGCGCCGTTTGCTGCATCCGCTGATGGTGCTCCAGCGTCCAGCGCATTGCAGCAGCAGCAGCAGCAGCAGCAGCAGCAGCAGCAGCAGCCTCGTCGTCGTTGTCGTCGTCTTTGCTCACATCATAGGAAGCAGATGAATCCCAGGCACCGCTCGAGTACGCTGCAGTTTGCTTCGAGTCAACAAGGTGCAGCAGAGGCGCTGGTTTCTCGTGTGCAGCATCGACACCACAAGCGCCGTCTACCGGCGCAAGGTCGTGCGTACACAACGGCGTCGCTGACTTGACTAGGGCGCATCCGGACTCGCCGATTGGCGCCGACCAGGCCTGCGTTGTGTCGATTTGCGACAGGTGTGCACAAGTCACCAATGCACCTGCTGCTTGCTCATCTGGAGGTCCACGCGGCTCCCGTTGTCGCCGGGCGCTCTGCTGTGCTCTTTCAGCAGAAGCGTCTCGCATGGGCGCTGAGCGTAGCGCCCCAATGGAGTCACTCGATGAACACGAGCCGGGTGGCGAGTTCGCTGAAGGCAAATGATGCGAGCGTTTCGCACCATCATCCGCAGGAAAGCTACTCGCGTCTGATGAGAACATGCTGCCTCTCGCGACTGTCGACGACGATGGCGGTGACGATGCGTTGGATGTCGAGTCATCACAACCCGACTCGGTGTCCATGAGATCGGACGGCTCATGTGCCGCGCTGCATCGCTGCGTTGTTCGGCTGGGCAGCTGCCGACCTTGAAGCAGGGATCGGAACGCGTTTGCCGCAGCAAGACTACGACGCCGCCCAGAGCCAACCAGCGTCTCCGCTGCAGTGCAGTCCAGATGCCTATCTAGTGGAAATCCGTTTCGGGTTTGTTCTTGTGCCGCGGAGTTCGTGCCTCCATAACCTGGAAGCAGCGCCATGCACGCTGCATCTCGATCCTCCGGACGTGCGTCGTACGCACTTGCATCCGCGACACTGCTCCGAAGAGGAGGCGCATCGCCGGACGCTGCGGGAACATTCCTTAGTGAACTGAGCCCGGAATCCCGTGAACTACGTTCCCCAGTGGAAAGAGGGCATACGACGCTTGACTGTGCATGGTGCACACACTGACTCGGTCGTTGCATGGTGCATGATGTGCATACCTCACATCGCCGCTCGTGTTGAGTGTCAGATGAGGAGCGCTCTGCATTGCCCGACGCATGCTGCGCAGTCGATACCTGTGTTTGATCATTACTGCTGCCTGCTGCTTCAGTTGTTCCGAGACCACAGCAAGCATCAGTCCGTTCTATTGGGCATTGCTCTGGCAATCTGCAGTGGTCGTTTTCGGAATCACTCGGGCTGGCGGATACTACCCCGTCCACAATCCCAGCGCGAGAGACGCACGCCTCACACATCAATTCTATGCGATACTGGCACAGGCAAGCGCTCGTCGACTCCCTAATTGGGTGTACCAGCGGCCTATCCTCCGTCGTATCGTCGGTTTCGCTCAGCGGAGAAGCGAAAGGTGGCCGCTCCGGACGCACGTCTACCCCGCCCGATGTCGAGTCCGAATACGTTTCTCCATCGATTGCGGATGTGTCAAAGCATTCATCGTGAATCATCAGGGATGAGTTCGGCTCATCAGCGTACCAGTTGGAAAAGTCCGTCTGCTGGAGGCACGCCCCATCAAACGATCGACCCGGGAGTGGTGTCGAGTCCGGGTTCCAATGGGCGGCAGACCTGTCCAGCGGAACCTCCGCAGCAGTGCTGAGTTTCAAGTCGCCCGAGACAAAGGCGTCGACTCCCATGAGCAGCGGCTCTGAAGTCGATCGCTCTCGGGGACCGGGACGCTGCCAAGCATCGTCAAAAGCTCGATGGTAAGCGTGTCGATCCCCAAGAGCTCGCTTTTGGCCAAGAGACAGCATCGACTCTTCGGGCAATGGCTGCGGGCACGCGTGCTCCCAAAGCGGCGACGATAACTGCGCCTTTCGTACCCTAGCCGGCTGCACTGGCGATGCATGCGGGCTTGGCTCCTCGCTCGTGAGGTATCTGGGACGCGACATATTCGCACCACGGAGCACGAAGTGGAACCCAACTTATTTCTGATTCGCCGTTCCCGCAGCACAAGCTGCTTTTCATGACGGTTTTCCGGCCAGCAGAGGCGGCGATTGCCCCGTGCGTCTCTCGGTTCCGCACCAAACCTTTGAAATGCGCTACCTATGCCACGAAAACTTATTCTTCCTCCTACGCTCAGCTGAGCACGCGCTTGGATAGTCTCGAAACGAGTGCACAAACTGTGCACAAGGCGCACAGGCTCGCAGGCTGCACACTGCGCCACGGAGCACAGGCGCAGCGTTGTACCTAGCGTTGCGTCGCAGGCAACGAACCGTACTTGATAGTGCAACACGCGCTTTTGACACTTGTTTCCCTGTGGAGTGCGTAAAATGTGCTTCAATACAGCGTTCGAAACCAGAAAGGGCACACACACGGAACGGCTGCTGCTCTCTGGGCAAACGCAGCAGGTGCTGCGGCTGGAATACTGGTCTTCAAAAAGCCGTCGCGCCAAGGCGGTGCGAAAGGCTCGGGAGGAGGCCTCTGTTCCGGCTGCTCGGTATCTTGGACAATGATACGCAATTGTGGAATATGATGGCGGTAGGGCGACGCGTCTGCGCTGGATCCTCGCTGTAAGCGGATTCATTTCTATTGTTTTTTGTTTGACAAAGCGTATAGATTGGCCATTCATCGTTGATTCCGTGATAGATATTGGCATTCGGTGAACGCATCCATCATGGTGCACGCTACCTTCAAGTTCCATGACTTGTACTTTTTATCGGATGTACTGGTTATTTCGTACGTTCTATTGTGCACCGAGGCTGCCTTGATGGTCAGCAAAAGTGCCTGTACCGATGATTCGAATGCTGCGCAGAGACTGCGAGGCATTGCCATATGACTGAGGACGTCAGCTGGAGGTATCGTTCACCCGACACGGCATCGGGATTCATGATCATTCTGGAAGCTGGAAAGCCGTGCAGAAAGGCCTGCTGCCTACTGCCTGCGGCAACGCGAAGCGGTATGCTCGGAGACGATCGGGTCTCGGGCGATGTCTAGATGCATCCTGTTCGCTGCTCTTCTCAGCGTAATCTTCGTTGCAGACGTTCTGCTCAGATCTCTCTTCAGCACCCGGCACTATAGATGCCTACAAAGTACAATCACCGTTGACTCGTCCGTCTCTAGGGCGCTTCCGCTTTGGCGATAAACTTTCGTAAATACGGAGAACGTTTCCCTGTTAAAATGGCTACCGTAGATTGCCA
>Ga0080006_1138048_pt1 | contig 17315 bp, 18 predicted proteins | sample RS3BMetagenome_FD_69209 | JGI IMG/M metagenome (GOLD analysis project Ga0080006, IMG submission 69209) | Ferric oxide microbial mat and aquatic microbial communities from Rainbow Spring, Yellowstone National Park, USA - RS3B (SPADES... ... | reverse complement strand
CCACACCAGTGGCGCAAGACCCGAAACGGCGACGGCTTGCTTGGCAGAGCCCAGGTCGGGAAGGACCGCTCGTCCCGACCTGGTGTTACTTATGGGCACTCAGTAGGAACGGTTGCCGAGAGCACCGCATCGGATTGCGCGCACTGGTTACGGTAGAAGTTGACGACCTCCGCCGAGGGCTCGTCGCTTGTGAACACCACCGTCAGGGGGTCGTACGCCGGCTGATCATCGGCGAGGTCGCCTGGCAGCTCGGGCTGCTTGCCCGCCACGACGCCCTGGAACCAGTGCCACTCGGCTCCGCCCAGGTGCTCCACGAGCCCGGCCGGCGTCCAGCCGGTGGGCACGACAGAGCGGTGCCACGCCTCCTCGTCGAGTCCTTCGACGATCGCCAAAACTGACTCGCGCTGGCCGCGCAGAAAGTCCCACAGCATTCCGTCGTCGGCTTCGCTTTCGTGATCTCCAACCAAATCCACTCTCCTCGCGCACCGGCGCGTAAATTGCAGGCTCGTCACCGACCTGATCCCCGAGTGCGGTCGGTGGTCACCCCATCCCAGGTGGGATTTACTCCGTGAGCACAAGCCACTGCCGGCCGTCGATCAACTCGCGGGCAGCATCCAGATGGCCCGTGTGGCATGCGGTCTCCGTGATGACGTGGAGCAGCACCTCCCGCATGTCGTGCAGGCGCCAGGAGCCGAACAGCTCGTCGGGCCACCACCGTGGGGCGGCGGTGAGCGGCGTCGCCGTGATCACCTCATCGCTCTTCTGGGCCTCACGACGGTAGAGATCAATGATTGAGCTGCTGGAGGCGTCGGCAGCAACCTGCCAGGCGTTCTCAGAGGAGCCGATGTCAACTCCCTCGCCCTTGACCACGGCGGTGAACCAAAAGTGCTCGACGTCGACAGCCAGGTGCTGGATCAGGCCGAGGAACGTCCAGCCTGACGGCAGCATTGCCCTGTGCATCTCCTCCTCGGTGAGGCCCTCCATAGTCCCCAGCACATGATCACGCTGCCCCTGCAGACAGCGCAGGAGCACCTCGGTCTCCGTCTTCAGGATCTCAGCGTCCATGCTCTCCTCCCAGACTCGTCCGCCCGCCCCTGAGCCGGTCCGGCCGCCTCCTCTCCACGGGCCCAGGGGAGGTGTTTCATGGTGAGCCATCCCCGTAGCGTGGAGGGTCGGTGATGGCGGGGGTCTGGCGCAACACCGCACCGCCATTGTCGTCAGTTGCCTTCCCCATCTTGGCCCCTTCCGGTACATCCTCATGCCAGATCGCGGCGAGCCGACGAACGAGATAGCGGCGCTCGGAGTCGGTTCTGACCAGATTCAGCGCCGCACGGCAATCAGCCGCCGCCTCTGCGCGGCGCCCCAGCCGACGCCGCAGATCGGCTCTGGTTGCAGGAAGGAGGTAGTAGCCGTCCAGAGCGCCAGTTTCCTCCAGGGCGCCGACCAGCTCCAACCCTGCCTCCGGCCCCTCGGCCATGGCCACCGCCACCGCTCGATTCAGCTCCACGATCGGAGAAGGGGTCAGCCGCTGCAGCTGCCGATACAGCTCGGCAATCCTGGTCCAGTTGGTGGCGCTCGCCTGGCCGGCGGTGGCGTGGCAGGCGGCGATCGTCGCCTGCAGGCAGTAGGCACCGGGCCGTTGGTCATGCCGAGCCGCCGCGAGCTCCTGCAACCCCTGATCAATCTCATCATGGTCCCACCGACTCCGATCCTGCTCCTCCAAGTTCACGAGTTCCCCGGCCTCATCCACGCGGGCCGCTCGGCGGGCGTCCTGCAGGAGCATCAGCGCCAGCAGGCCGCGAGCCTCGTTGTCTTCCGGCATAAGGTGCACCACCAGCCGGGCGAGACGGATGGCCTCGGCGCAGAGGTCTCGCCGGATCAGGGCCGCCCCAGCACTGGCTCCGTACCCCTCGTTGAACAGAAGGTAGATCACCGCGAGGACTCCGGCTGTTCTTTCGGGCAGGCGGTGGGGCGAAGGCACCTGAAACGTGATTCGCGCGTCGCGGATCTTGTTTTTGTTTCGCACCAGCCGCTTGGCCATGGTGGCCTCCGGAACCAGGAACGCCCGCGCGATCTCAGCCGTGGAGAGCCCAGCGAGCGTGCGGAGGGTGAGCGCGACCCGGCCCTCCAGCGGCAACGCCGGGTGGCAGCAGGTGAAGATGAGGCAGAGCCGATCGTCCTGAATCTCCGGGAATGCTGGCTCGTCCGGGTCCCGAGCCAGTTCCGCGGCCACCTCGATCAGCTTCCGTTCCTCCGTGGCATGGCGACGGACCCGGTCGAGCGCTCGATTTCGCGCCACGGTGGTGAGCCACGCCCCAGGACGTTTGGGCACCCCGTCATGGGGCCAACGCTGGACGGCTGCGGTGAAGGCATCTTGCGCACACTCTTCGGCCAGATCCCAATCTCCCGTGAGACGGATGAGCGAGGCGACAATGCGCCCCCACTCCCCGCGGAACGCGTCCGCGAGCGCACGATCCGTCTCTGGGTTCAGCTCTGGCATTGTTGCGGGTCTCCCTGGATCACCTAAACCGGCCGGCCCAGTCACCTTCCCCGTCGCATGGGCAAGGCCGGCTGGTCGTCGACGAAGGGGCGTAGCTCAATCGAGCCCCACTGGGCCACCGGGTGTCGCGACGCGACCTCGATCGCCTCATCGAGGTTGGCGCAGTCGATCACGTCGTAGCCGGCAATCTGCTCCTTGGTCTCGGCGAAAGGACCATCAGTCACCAGGAGCTGGCCATCACGCTGGCGCACCGTGGTGGCAGAGCTGACGGGCTGAAGTTCGCCGCCGTGCAACCTCACTCGGCGACCATCCACGCTAGAAAGCCAGGCCCCCATTCTGCGCATCGTTTCGGCTGCCTCCTCCCGGCTTCTGCGCTCGACCTGCCGCCGCCGCCCGACCTCGTCCACGCAGATAAGCATCATGTACTTCATCGAGCCTCCTTTTGGGAACTAAGCACCCCTCGACCCTCTCGTGACGGCTAATCGGGGGAGGTATTGGCTGGCGACCGACTGACTGCGGCGTGTGATGGTACCGATTTGGAGCAAACTCCTCCGCCCGATGGCTTCAGAGGTCCGTAGGGTGCTGAATAGGTGCCTTCGCGAACCCGCCCGCACCCTTCGGGCGTCCAGGACTGTTTGGGCGAACTCCCCTCCTCCGATCTAGAACGACTGAAACTTGGCTCGAACTTCGCGACGCAGTGCGATGACCAGCTGCTGTGCGGATCCCGGGTTCATGCTCTCTCTCCTCGGCGATGGGTGCTGCCCGGCAGCCTCCGGACAGGCGGTCTTCGAGCCATTTGCTAGAGCGACGATCAGAAACCGTCCGGATGGACAGCGGTGGTCCGCTGCCAGGTCAACGGGCCGGCGGCGGTGAACAGGCAATTGGCAGTAGGAGTTGGAACCAGCTACACGCCTCACCGCCGGAGCGACCACCAGCGAAGTGTTCCCCGCCTGCCGGGAGGCCCCATTGCCTGGTGATCACCGACCTCAACAGCCTCAACGCCCCCCCTGGAGACGTGCCGACCGCCACGGGAGCGCCGGCTGCCAGGTGGCCTGAGGCCCACTTGGCTGTCGCGGCCGCCACCCTCCCCCAGCAGGTCGAGCTGGCCGCAGAGGCTGTGGAACTCGACGAGGATTTGGAGACCGCCCTCACCAGGGGACTTCCGGCATGGTTTCCAGTGGTGGCCAGGGCGGCGATGGAAGTCTTTGACGAGGGCTTGCGGTCGGTTTTCCACAAGGGAATCTCGAGCAGCGAGCCTTCGACGATAGATTCGACGGTGCTTTGTGATTTTTAGTTTTTAACACTTGACCTGAACGGGCCATGGGTGTGCTATAACCAGATGGTCGAATGCGAAGGCGGGGAGGGCTCGAAACTGCGGGCAGCAATGGCTGAGAAACCTGGGGTGACCACTCTGTCTCCTCTGCTCTCCATCACCTCGGTGACAGAGGTTGTTTACGAGCACCTCCGTCGCCAGATTCTCCGAGGCATGGACCCGGGGCAGGCTCTGCGCCTGAACACCCTGGCGGCCGAGTTGGGAGTCAGCACCACCCCCGTGCGGATGGCTCTGGAGCGGCTCAGCGCCGACGGGCTGGTGCTTCAGGAGGGGCGGCGCGGCGCGACCGTCGCGCCGCTGTCCCTTGATGACTTCCAGGACATCTACGCGGTGAGGCGCTGTCTGGAGGGGGAGGCGGCCCGTCTTGGAACCGAGCGAATGAGTGAGGGCGAGCGCCTGCGCATGCGGGAGGTGGCATCGGCCCTGGATGGGGTTGTGTGCTCGAAACGAGTGGACCTCGACCAGTACCTTGAGGCCGAATGGGAGATGCACGACCTCTGCTACCAGGCGAGCCATCACAAGCTGATGCTGGCCGAGATCCGCTCCTTCCGCCGGCGCGCGGAGCGTTACTTTCGCCTAGCACTGGCCGGGGGCATGACGGTGCTGGAGGACCTGGATCAGCAGCGCGCCTTCTGCGATGCCTGTGTTGAGGGAGACTGGGCCGGGGCGGAGGCGCGGGCCGTCTCCCTGCTGGATTGGACAGTCGAGCGCGTGGTCCCGATCCTGAGAGATTCGGGAGCCATCGCCAAGGATCGGATGAGCAGTTGAAGAGGATCTGAGATGGCCAAGAGCAAGGCCGGGCCCCGCCCGGTCCGGGCCCCAAGGGGTAGCGCGATCACATGCAAGGGCTGGCCCCAGGAGGCGGCCATGCGGATGCTGATGAACAACCTCGACCCCGAGGTGGCCGAGCACCCCGACCAGCTGGTGGTCTACGGTGGGTCGGGACGGGCCGCCCGCTCCTGGGACGCGTTCGACGCCATCATCCGAACCTTGAAATCACTGGAGGGCGACGAGACCCTCCTGGTGCAATCGGGCAAGCCCGTGGGTGTCTTCCGCACCCATGAATGGGCGCCTAGGGTCCTCATCGCCAACGCCAATCTCGTCCCCAACTGGGCCACCCCGGAGGAGTTCCGCCGCCTGGAAACGGAGGGGCTCACCATGTACGGGCAGATGACCGCCGGTTCCTGGATCTACATCGGCACCCAGGGCATCCTCCAGGGCACCTACGAAACCTTCGCGGCCATCGCGGCGAAGCGGTTCGGCGGCTCGCTTGAGGGGACCGTCACCCTGACCGCCGGTCTGGGCGGGATGGGAGGCGCTCAGCCCCTGGCCGTCACCATGAACGGCGGCGTGGCGCTATGCGTGGAGATCGACCCGGAGCGGATCGAAAGGCGGATTCAGCACCGCTATCTCGATCAGTGGGCGCCCGACCTTGACTCCGCGCTGGAGCTGGCTGAAGGGGCCCGCAGGGAGCGCAGGCCGGTCTCGATCGGGATCCTGGGCAACGCGGCGGAGGTGGTCCCGGAAATCGTCGCCAGGGGGTTCGCCGTCGACATCGCGACCGATCAGACACCGGCGCACGACCCCCTCATGTACCTGCCCGTGGGCCTGACCCTGAGAGAGGCGGCGGACCTGCGACTGGAGGATCCCGACGACTACATAAGAAGGAGCCGTCACAGCATCGCCGTTCATGTGGAGTCACTGGTGCGGCTGATGGACCAGGGCGCCGAGGTGTTCGATTACGGCAACAGCCTGCGGGCCGAGGCCCAGCTCGGTGGCTACGAGCGGGCCTTTGACTATCCCGGCTTCGTCCCCGCCTACATCAGGCCCCTCTTCTGTGAGGGGAGGGGACCATTCAGGTGGGCCGCGCTGAGCGGAGATCCCAATGACATCCTGGCGACGGACCAGGCGGTCCTGGATGAGTTTCCCGAGCACGAGTCGCTGGCCCGCTGGATCCGCATGGCGGAGGAGCGGGTCGCCTTCCAGGGGCTGCCGGCGCGGATCTGCTGGCTCGGTTTCAGGGAGCGTGATCGCCTGGGTGGGCGCTTCAACGAGCTGGTGGCGAGCGGGCGGGTCAGCGCCCCGATCGTGATTGGCCGCGACCACCTTGACTCCGGCTCGGTCGCATCCCCCTACCGGGAAACCGAGGCCATGCGCGACGGCAGCGACGCCATCGCGGACTGGCCGCTGCTCAACGCCCTGCTCAGCACCTCCAGCGGAGCGACCTGGGTCTCCATCCACCACGGCGGGGGAGTTGGCATCGGGCGCTCGATCCACGCCGGCCTGGTGGCCCTGGCGGACGGCACCGACCTGGCGGCCGAAAAGCTGAACCGATGCCTGACCAACGACCCCGGCACCGGAGTCATGCGCCATGCCGACGCCGGCTATGAGATCGCGATTGACGTGGCGGCGGAGCGAGGGCTGAGAATCCCGATGTCCGAGGGCTGATGAGGAGCTTCGTCCTCGAGCTGGCATGGACCGGCAGGGGCCTGGAACGGCGCCTTCTCCTGGAGGAGTCGGAAGGGGTCATCCGACGGCTGGAGCCGCTGCGGGGCGGTCCCGCCCCGAGCGGGGCTACGGTCTGCTCCGGGCTCACCCTCCCCGGGCTCTGCAACGGGCACTCGCACTGCTTTCACCGCGCCCTGCGTGGCAGGACTGAGGACCCGACCGCGGCCGACTTCTGGAGTTGGCGCGATCGCATGTACGGCCTGGCTCACAGGCTCAACCCGGACAGCTATCACCGGCTGGCGCTGGCCGTCTATGGCGAGATGGCACTGGCCGGAATAACCACAGTCGGGGAGTTCCACTACCTCCACCACCGGACGGATGGTCGGCTGTATTCGAATGGGGAGATGGAGGCCGCGCTGATCTCGGCCGCCGACGAGGCCGGCATCCGCCTGACCCTGCTGGACACCTGCTATCTGCGTCCGGGTTTCCAGGGCGGGAGCCTGGAGGGGCCGGCCGCGAGGTTCTCGGACGGCAGCGCGGAGGCCTGGGTGACCCGTGTCAACCGGATCGAGCCCACGGGTCGGCTTGTCATTGGCGCCGCCGCGCACAGCGTGCGGGCCCTGGACGCGAGCGCGCTCTCAGTTGTCGCAGACTGGGCGAGGGAACGTGGGGCACCCCTCCACGTGCACCTGTCCGAGCAGACCGGCGAGAACGCGGACTGCCTGGCGGCCACGGGGAAGACCCCGACCGCCCTGCTCTCAGGACTTGGGCTGCTCGGGCCACAGACCACTGCCGTCCATGCGATCCACCTGACCGCTGATGACGTGCGCTTGCTGGGCGAGTCGGGAACCGGCGTCTGCGTGTGCCCGACGACCGAGCGGGACCTGGCGGATGGCGTCTGTCCCGCCATTGACCTCCGCTCGGCCGGAAGCCCCCTCTGCCTCGGCACCGACAGCAATGCCGTGGTCGACCTGTTCGAAGAGGCCCGCGCGGTGGAGCTCGACCAGCGCCTTTTGACCCACCGGCGAGGGATGCACTCGGCGGCCGATCTGCTGATGGCAGCGACCGCGGGCGGCGCTCGAGCCCTGGGCTGGGATGCGGGGGAACTGCGGGTGGGGGCGAAGGCTGACTTCGTGAGCCTGGATCTCGAGAGCACCCGGCTGGCCGGCCCAGGAATCGAGGACGTGATCTCGCGCGTGGTATACGCGGCAGCGCCATCCGACGTGGCCACCGTGGTCGTCGACGGCCAGGTGGTGGTCAGAGACGGACTCCACATCCGCCTGGGCACCGCCGGATCGCTCCTCAGTCAGGCACTCGCCCAGCTGGAGCTGGCATGAAGGCGCTTCGCAACATCGGCCGCGTCTTCACCCCGGGGCAACCGGTGCTAAGCGGGGTTGATCTCCTCATCGACGGGGAGAGGATTGCCGCGGTCGTCCCGGCGGGGACGGGCAGGGACGTGGATGACTCGTTTGATTGCCGCGGAGCGCTGCTGACCCCGGGCCTGATCGACGCCCACACCCACCCCGTCTACGCCGCTCCCCGTCTGGAGGAGGTGGCGCGGCGGGCGGCAGGCGCGTCCTACTCCGAGATCGCCAGCCTCGGGGGCGGGATCAACGCCACCGTCGCCTCGACCAGAGTGACCCCCGTCCAAACCTTGCGGGAGGAGGCCAGGTCTCGCTTCTCGAAGTGGCTGCAACAGGGGACCACAACGCTTGAGGCCAAGACGGGCTACTGGCTCAACCAATCCGGCGAGATCGAGGCGGTGAGGCTCCTGGCTGGACTCTCTTCGGATCCCCGGCTCCCCCGGCTGGCGGTGACCTTTCTCGGCGCCCACGAACTGCCAGCTGAGTTCCGCCACGACCGGGACTCATTTGTCCGGGCGGTCCAGCTGTGGTGCCCGGAGGCGGCGGCCGCGGGTGCGCGGTTCTGTGACGTCTTCTGCGACCAGGGCGCATTCTCGGTGGAGGAGGCTCGGTCCATTCTCCTGGCCGGCCGCAGAGCCGGACTGGGGCTTCGCATCCACGCGGACGAGATCGCTCTCACCGGAGGATCCCTTCTCGCCGCCGAGTTGGACGCGGCCTCGGCCGACCACCTGCTCAGGATCGCAGATGCGGAGATTGCGGCTCTGGCGAGGTCCAATTGCGCCGCCACCCTGTGCCCGGTCACGGCTCTCAACATGGGTCGGCTGCCGCCGGCCCGCGCCCTCATCGACAGCGGGGTCCCGGTCGCCCTGGGGACGGACCACAATCCCGGGACCTCAGGTACCACCAGCATGAGCCTCATCGTGTATCTGGCGGTCTCCGATTTCAAGATGACGGTCGAGGAGGGACTCACCGCTGCCACCTGGGGTGGGGCCCGCTCACTTTGTCTGGAGGATCGGGGCCGGATCGAGGCGGGCATGCTCGCCGATCTGGTGATGTGGGACGCCGATCACGAGGGAGCATTCGCCTGGGAGCCGGGGCTTGGCGCCATTGCCGTCTGGCGAGGCGGCCAGCTGGTCAACGACTGTTCCTGACCCTCAGCACCCTGGTCTGCCCGGCCTCCACGATCTCAGGATCTGCCAGATGGTGGCGCTGGCACAGGAGCCGCAGATCCGCGGAGACCCCGACCGACCCTCCCACCAGAAGCAGGGCCGCTCCTCTCGGCTTCAGGAACGGCGCGACCTGGGGAATGAGGCGAAGAGGAGGGGCGGCGGCGCGAGAGACCAGGATGTCGGCTCGTGGATGGGGCTTCTCCCGGGCCAGTTCCTCGGCATTCCGCCCCACCACCTCTGCTCCATCCAAACTCAGTTCCATCAGGCAACGCTCCAGAAAGCGGGCCTTGGCAAGGTTGCGCTCAAGCAGGACCACGCGCACCTGGGGCAGGGCGATGGCGAGCGGGATGCCGGGAAGGCCTCCCCCGCTGCCGAAGTCGAGGACCACCTCCCCGGCAGCCCACGAGTGCAGGGGCAGCAGGCTCAAGGACTCCTCGATGTGGCGTTTCCAGGCCTCCTCCCGGCGGACCCGGGTGAGGTTCCGGCGCGACGCTTCCTCGTAGAGAAGCTCCAGATACCTCTCGAGCCGGCCGCGGAGCGCGGGCTCATCGGCCCAGGCGTCGGCATGGTGCATGGCGCTGGAAGCGTAGCTGGTCCGTCGGGCTCCAACGGCAGCCCGGCGGGATGGCTGTTGGGGATTGGGCCCGACGCGTTCCGCGACCTGCCCTTGCTGTCCGCCAAGTTCAAGCAGGCCCATCGGTTTGACACAGCCACCCCCATCTCGGTAGCGTCCCCGCCATGCTTGATGTAGCCGCCGCGCGCACCACCCACGCTCCCGTCCTGTCCGACCTCATCCCCGGGGAGAGGGTTCGCGACCTCTTGGTGGTCGTCGGATTCGCCGCCGCCATCGGACTTTTCGCCCAGCTTGCGATCAAGCTGCCGTTCACCCCGGTGCCGATAACGGGGCAGACCTTCGCGGTCTTGCTGGGCGGCTTGGCGGTGGGCAGCAGAAGAGCCCTGGCGGGCACCCTGCTCTATCTGGCCGTGGGGCTGGCGGGAGTTCCCTGGTTCGCCCAGGGGGCAGGGGGATGGGCCGCTTTGGCCACCCCCAGCTTCGGCTACGTCGTGGGATTTGTCTTCGCCGCGTCGGCCCTCGGCCGCCTCGCCTCGCTGCGCTTCGATAGGCGGCCGCTGACCGTGCTGGCGGCGATGATCGCAGGCAACCTGGTCATCTACTGCTTTGGAGCGACCTGGCTGGCCGTGGACCTCCACCTCAGCGCCGCCTCAGCCATCTCGCTCGGGGTGGCGCCGTTCCTGCTCGGGGACGCCCTCAAGGCCCTGGTGGCGATGGGACTGTTCCCCGCAACCTGGAAGCTGGTGGGCAATCCGGCAGCGGACCGCTCCGCTCAGTAGAGGCCCAGCTCCAACTTCACCTCGTCGCTCGCCATGGTGCGGGGATCCCAAGGAGGATCCCAGACCAGCTCGACCGTGACGTCCTTGATGCCCGGGAGGAACTGGGTCGCAGTGTGCACCTGGGACTCGATCATGGGACCGAGCGGACAGTAGGGGCTCGTCAGAGTCATCCGCACGTTGGTGTCGCCATCCTCCTTGACGTCGACACCGTAGATGAGGCCAAGGCTCACGATGTCCAACCCCAGCTCGGGGTCGATCACCTCACGCAGTGCGTCCTCCACATCCTCCGACCGCAACACCGGTCCCGGGCTCTCGGCTCCGATCGAATCAGCCCCCAGGGCCCCGTCCAGATCCTCAGCCATTGGCCTCCTTCAGGCCCGCCTCAAGGGCGGTCCACGGTAACATTGCGCACTTGATCCGCGCCACGTACTGCCTCACCCCGGTGAGAGCCTCCAGATCCCCGAGTTCTCCTAGGTCGGCCGGATCCTTGCCCTCGACCAGGAGGCCCCGGAAGCGTCCGATGATGTCGCGGACCTCGGAGAGCGGCTTGCCGTCCACCTCTTCCGCCATCATCGAAGCTGCGGCCATCGAGATAGAGCAGCCCTGCCCCTCGAAGCCGATCGCGGCCAGCCGACCATCCTCGAGCCGGAGGCTGATGTCGACCTCATCGCCGCAGAGGGGATTGTGCCCGTGGGTCTTGGAATCCGGCGCCTCCACCTCGCCCCGATGCCGGGGGTGGCGGTAATGGTCTAGGAGGATCTCTCGAAAGAGCTCGTCATCGATGGGGGTGGTTGCCTCTGGCATACCTCCATGCTACCCCATAGAAAAAGGAGGGGGCCGGTATCACTCCGGCCCCCTCATCGGGTGCTCAAACAAGGACCCCGCTCGAAGGCCCGAGGACCGGGCCGGCCGAAGGCTGGCCCGCGTTCCTTTTGATCAGCGCCTCCTTGGGTTCAGGTCCCCGCCGAGATCCTCAGTCTGCACCCTCGAGGGTGAGAGTCGGCTGTATATCATCGGGCATGGGCAGTCCCTCCTTTTTTTCGAGTACCGCCAAATTGGAGGCTGGCGCCACCTGGCGGCCGGACGACGCTGTCGAGTACCAGTTTAGACTCACAAAGCTGCTGCTGCAATTTTGCGGCCGGCCCCCTGGAGCCTGTCCGCTCAGAGCGCCCAGAACTCAAGGTACCGGCGGAGCGGTCCCAACTGCACCCCTCCAGGCATCCAGGTACCGCTTACGGGGTACGCGCCTCACCATTCACGGCGCCAGCCCACTAACACGGCCGGCTGGACAGTTCGGCAGTGAACGACCCTCGCCCACAAACCCCACTCTGCTCGGCTGCCAATGGCCTGGCCCCACCTGCTGGCTCACAACAAGGCGTCCGAGGGCTTGGCTAAGAGAAGCACCCCGCCAACGGCGAGGTCCAGAATCGAGTGGTGCGCCAGCTGACGAGGTATGTGACAGGGGTCCACGATCAGCTGAACGCGTACGATCCGAAAGCCTGCGAGCATCAAGGTGCGCTGCAGGTTGCCAAGTGTGATTCCGTTCAGATACACATCAGCCACCGCCTCAAGCTCCGGGTCGCTCGCCTCCGCCACATCTGCTCTCCGCCGCTTCAGTTCGGCCATCGGCTGGACCAAGTGCGCAAATCCGGCAGGATACCAGCGGGACAGATGCGATCCGTGCTCCGACATAAAGAACGGCCACAGTTGCACGAGCAATGTGCCATCCGATCTGAGGATCCGGTGGATTTCGGCGGCCATCGCCACGGGGTCGGACATGTGTTCGAAGGCCGACCAGCTGATGACAATATCGAAACGCCGCGACGGCGCTGGTATCTGTCGCGGCTCGGAGGCGACAAAGGAGAGCGCGCTGGGCAGCCCTCCCGCTGACCGAGAGACAGCCGAGAGCTGCGCCAGCTGGCCGGGGCCAGGTGGACGGACATCGAAGCCCAACAGCTCCTTAGGATGCCCACGTTCACAGATACCCAGGTCGATGAGGCCATCTCCGCAGCCCACATCGGCCACGCGGCGGTCCTCTACCACGACGTCGCTCTCTGCGAGAAAGCGCAAGACGTGATCAGCGGCATCCGAGTAGTGCGCTTCCACCCAGTCGTAGGTTGGTGGATTGGGGGCAATAGCCTCCAACGGTTCCGCCGCCGTCTGATGAGCTGGGTGACGGAAGAGGCGCCTGATGCGTTCTCGGAAATATCTGTGCCCCGCCGCCACCGGAACCTCCCAAGGTACGGCCAGCAGGAGGCTGCCCTCAATCACCTGGTCGGCGAGTTGTGCTCCCTCGCACTCACGCGCGATGTCTTTTGGAGGTGCGTACAGCGCCACTTTTGTGATCGCTAAGCCACCAGCGAGCAGCCCTCGCTGAACATCCTCTAAGGAAATCGCGACCGGGGGCTGGCTGCCACTCCTCGCCTCTGCGGGACCATCGTCGGGCACTCCGCCGCCTCCCCCCTCCACGTTGCTCATGTCCTCATGGAGTGCAACGGCAACAGCCACCACCCCTGACGGCTTCACGATCCGGCCCACCTCTCGGCACCAAGCTACGGTCTCTGACCTGCGTTCAATGGAGTGCCAAACAATCACCAGATCGAACTCTTCCGCCCGAGAAGGCAGTGGGGGCGACGGCACGGGCATGACGAGGACGGCCGCCCCCGGGCTCGACCCTGACGCCCCGACATCTCCCGGCACCCGTATGCGGGGAAAGACAGTGACGGTCCCAGACCCTGCTCGCTGCGCGAATTCACGAGCGAACTCGCCGCGGTCGTCCGTAAGGACGGCAACGGCCTTGCCGCTGCAGCTAATCTGATCGCCCCCTAGGAACCCCAGGAGCTCGTCAACTGCACTGGCAAGGCGCGTTTCGCTCCGACCTGGCTCTTGCGAAGCCTGCCGAGCTACCGCCATGCCGCCAGCCTCACTCTTCCCTCACATCAACCAAACCATGGCTCCGGCGCCTCCGAGGGACCGCTCCTCGAAGGCGACCCGCTCTCAATTCGAATCTCCCGCACCTCAAATTAAGCCGTTTCGAATTGCCTGGTCGATCCAGGGGATCACCTCGTCGAGCATTGCATCCAGCGAGGTAGCTGCCTCAAACCCCAAGAGCTCGCGGGCCTTTTGCGTGGCAGGCACGCGACGCTGCACGTCGTGCTCGAAGGGAGGGTCACTGACGTACCGGAAGCTCTCGTCCCCGCGAACTTTGCGCCAAATGAGCGCCGCCAGCTCGAGGACGGTAGTTGACTGGTCCGTCGACAAGTTGAAGTCCTCATTGAGCGCCGCCGGACTCTCCATGGCCAATTGAATCCCTCTGGCCAGATCGCCGCCATAGGTGTAGTGGCGAATCTGCGTCCCATCTCCCAGGATATGTAAGGGATCTTGGCCCTTGAGCACCTTCTGAACCAGGTCCGGGACCACATGGCTCATTGCCAGGGTCACATTGCCACTCTGGATCTCAATATCGCCGCGCGCGCGCTGCTCGCCGATTCCGACGCAGTTGAAGGGCCGCAGGATGGTGTACGGCACGCCGTATTGTTGGTGGGCCGCTCGTGCAAAGTACTCAACAGCCAACTTCTGGAACCCGTACGACGAGCGAGGAGGCGCGACCTCCAGTTCCTGCCCTTCATAGGATGGCCAGCGATCGGTCCCTTCGAACACCATCGAAGAGCTTAGATAGGTGACCTTGGTGAGGCGCCCTTCGCGGTGCGCTCTTATTGCTGCATCACACGATGCCGCGATGATGCGCTCATTTGTAGCCAGGAGGTCATAGGCGTAGGTGTGGAAGTAGGAGATCCCCCCTATCATTGCCGCTCCGGCAATGAAATGGTCACAGTCTCGAACTAGGGAGTACACCAAATCGGCGTCCCGGGCGTCGCCGACCACCAGCCGATAGTTGGGGTGGTCATCGTAGGCCCTACTCACCGGACCGTACTTGGACTGGTCATCAAGCCCAACTACTTCGTAGCCCGCCCCCAGGAGACGCTCAACCGTATACCCGCCGATGAACCCTTCGGAACCCGTTACCAGAACTTTAGCCATTGGGTGACCTCTTGTGATCCTGCTGTCTCTTGAAGCTGGCACGCACCGCGAACAGGTACCAGTGGAGGTACCTCGGTAGCCACTTCCGCATCTTGAAGTTGGATTGACCCTCGGTGCGATCCCGCCAGACCGTCGGGATTTCCACCACGGGCAGGCCCGCCGCCTTAGCCTTGGCCACCAGTTCGATGCCCATCTCAAAGCCTCCGTCGGACGCTATGCCGACCTCTTCAACAAAAGCTTTTGAGTAGGCCTTGAAGGAATTGGTGGCATCTCGAGTTCCAACGCGGGCTAACAGGTCCAAGGAGATTCCGGCGGCTCGCGAGATGCCCCCCTTCACACGTGGGCCACCGATCTGCCGCCCACCCCGCGTGTAGCGCGATGCCGCAGCGATGACGGCACCGCGGTCAACGCACTTCGCTAGCTGGTCAATCTGGCTGACATCGTCGCTGCCGTCGGCCATCGTGACCACCACGACAGGGGCATGGGCGGCGCGGAACCCGGCTCGTAGAGCTCCGGCGGGTCCTCGACCGACGTCGTTGAGAAGCCCCCGAACGCGCTGGTCGCGGGCGGCCAAGCGGCGAACTGGGGGAGCCGTAGTGTCATCGGGGGTGTCATATACGACCAAAATTTCGCACGGTGTGTTGACGCTCGTCAGCAGCCGCTGGAGGCAGGCTGTGATCGCCTCACCTTCGTTGTATGCAGGCACAACGATGGAGACCAGCGGATCGCTCAAACTCGCGTACCCTGTCCTCTAAGGTTCGTTATGTCCACAATGGGGACGCTCACCTCAAGGTCCCTGTATTCAACGTGAGGAGCCCCTATGACGAGGAGGTCGGCCTCCGCCAGGACACGTTCCAGGGGCACCAAGTCCGGGTCCACCGTCACATGGGAGTCGGTGCAGAGGACTCGCTTGGCTTTGAACTGGAGAATGCGCTTCAGCCGGTAGCTCAGGCTCGACCTAATGTCATCGGATTCTCCCTTAAAGGCCATGCCCAAAATCCCGATCGTCATGGTGGCAAGATCGAATCGCTGTTCCAGGCGGGCCACCTCATAGAGGGGCAGCCCTTCGTTGATGAGCATTGCCGAGTGGCCCAGAGTGAACTGGTTGTTGTTGAACGCGGCCAATTGCATCGTGTCCTTGAGGAGGCAGGGGCCGGCGGCCAATCCTGCGCCCGGAAGGTCGCTGGCTCTCGGGTAATCGGTCGCGAGAGCCCTTCTGATCTTGTCGTAGTCCACTCCGTAGTCGTTGGCGATCATAAAGAGCTGATTTGCGGTCGCGAACTTGATATATCGCCAAGTGTTGGTGAAGAGCTTGGCAAGCTCCGCCTCTTCTGGCTCCAGTTCGACAAGGCCATCGGTGAGATGGCGGAACAACCTAGCCGCTCGGGTGCGCACGGATGGCGACCTAGCGGCGATGATTTGGGGCAGCACATAGAGCTCGGTCATCGCCTTCCCTTCGGCAATCCTCTCCGGGCAGAAGGCCACCTCAATGTGCCGTTCATCCTCAGCGAACAGCCGTTCGACCATGCGGGTCACGCCCGGGTAGAGGGTGCTGCGCAGGACGAGCAACTGGCCGGGGCTGAGGAATGGGGAGAGCTTGGCAATCTCGCGCGGGACATCCAGAGCCTCTGGGTTCAGATGTTTGTCGATCGGGGTGCCGATCACGACCACGACGTTTTCCGCCAGCGCTAGAGACGTGGGGTCCGTACTTGCTGTCAGGTTGCCACTCACCAATACCCTGGCGAGAATCTCGTCCGCCCCGGGCTCCTCGAAAGGAAGCCGCCCAGCCATGATCAGTTCGACCGCCGGCTCACTGATGTCGTAAATATGGACTCTCAACCCGCGATCTGCGAAGGCGATGGAAAGAGGCAGGCCCACATGCCCAGCTCCACCTACGACGACTACATCGAAATCAGCCATATCGGCGCTAAGTGTACAGGAGCCCTCAAGATCGGAGGTAGGCGGGCGAGTGACTACTTTGAGCATCGAGAGTTTGACCTTGGAGCTCTGCCGGAAGTGCCTTCCGGAACTCCGCCGGGCCTACCAGACGATCCAAAATACCCCTCGAAGGGGGTCCCCGTGAGGCTGGGATCTATGGGTGGGTCCGCGGCGGGATAAGAGCTCACGCCCCAACCGTCCAGTTAGAGCCCGTGATGGGCCTCCACCACAAAGCGACTGATCACAGCGGGCTTCGATCGGCCGTCCCCTCGGCGGTCCAGCCGATCGGACACCGGGGCCTCTGGCGACACCAGCGGCCTCGGCTCTAGTGGAGCACCCCATCGCATTTGCCGGATGCGCGCCATGGCTCCTACGGGAAAGCGGGGCAACAGCGGTGTGCGTTCCGGAGCAGCAGTGATGGTCGCACTCCAGCTGGACCGCGTCGAGGATCCGGATTCACGGTAGTAGGCAGATGCGCGATAGGGTGGCTGCGGTTCCGGTCAGGGTCCTGAAGGTGGGCGGCAACGAAGCGGCCTGCCCTGGGCACCAACTTCTACCTGTGGTGGGGTGCGCAGCAGGCCGCCCCCGCCTCGCGGATTCATCAGAAGCGGCAGAGACTAGCCGCGGCCTACGGGTGCGCTCAGACCCGATCGATCGAACCGCTGACGGCTTTCTCCCCGCGACCGCCGGAGTTGCCGGGCAAACAGTGAGCCACATCCCGGGTACCCGCAATCTGCCATACAGCCGCCGTGGATGATCGTGCCCTGGCCCCCAGGGCACACCGACGGCCCTCTATCCTGGTGGCCGACCTGTGCCGCGTTCAGGGCTGGCAGCCGCTCTCGCCCAGTCAAGTCCCTTCGATTGGTGGAAATAGGGAGAGAGACTGGAGGCAGTTCATCAGGCAGCCGGCCCAGGATTTAGAGGGTTGGCACTACTGAAAAATGGGTGCGGCTCTTTTGAAGGGACGGGGCTGATAGTGGCAGCGGCAGAGATCCGGGCAGTCTTGGCGCCCGACTGACCGTCGCTGCCTGGCCTCGTAGAGCTGGGGAGCGGCCAGATGGGGACCGATCTCAGGTCCAGTTCAGCAAAGGGGGTGAGGATTGTGCTTTCATCTGTAGGTGAACTAGCTACAGATTGGAGGTGCTCATGCCCCAGCGATCCAGCTCTGC
>Ga0080006_1188564_pt1 | contig 17324 bp, 20 predicted proteins | sample RS3BMetagenome_FD_69209 | JGI IMG/M metagenome (GOLD analysis project Ga0080006, IMG submission 69209) | Ferric oxide microbial mat and aquatic microbial communities from Rainbow Spring, Yellowstone National Park, USA - RS3B (SPADES... ... | reverse complement strand
CCCACCGCCTGCTGTTGCTGCACGAACGCGGCAATGTCCGGCCCAAAGTGGCTGAGGTATTGATCTGTCATCGCTGTTCCTCCCCCGTCATTTCGATGCCTTCGAGCCCCAATGCACACGCTCGAAGATGTTCGGTATCGGTGGAAAGATAGACTTTTGTGCTGTTCTTGTCCGCATGGCCTAGCACTCCGGCGATGATAGGCAGGGGTGTTTCTGCCGCGAGGAGGCGTGCCGCCAGGGAATGGCGTAAACTATGGGGCCCTTTTCGTTGTCCCGGTTCTTGGCGGATTCCCGCGCGTTTCATGGTCGTGCTGACGACATGATAGACGCCGGCCTTTCCGGATAAACGGGTGAATGGAGCCTCACTGCGAAGAAAGACATAGGGCGATGAGGAGGCGGGGCGGCCGTGCAAGAGATAATCGATGATTGCATTGCCCACGTCCGCGAGCAGAGGCGTCTGTAAACGTCGTCTGGTTTTGTGTTGGATCATATTCAGCGTGTTGGTGCGCCAATGAATGTCCACCAACTGCAGGTTCACGATGTCCACCGATCGAATGCCCAGTCTCAAGGCCAAGAGTACAATGGCGAAATCGCGACGGCCGATGGCTGTCGTCCGGTCTACGGCCGCGAGAAGCTGGCGTTCTTCCGCAACGGTCAACGTCGGCACGACCGTTGTCTTTCTCCCAAAACTTTTGGGCACAGCGCCTGTAAGATCGGTGGTCGTGAACTGTGCGTCAACAACAAATCGCAGAAAATGCCGCAAGGCACTCAACACCGTGCGCATGCTGGTGGATTGGTAAAAGGTGGCGGCATGCGGAATGAAACGGCTCACATTCACCAGGGTTACGGCATCCAGATTGGGAATCGCGGTCTGTTCCAAGTACCGAAGAAACTGCTTCGCCACATGCGGATAAAGAGCCCGCGTTCCGCGACCATAGTCCGCAGCGTCCAGGTGGTGTACATACTGCGATAGGATGGACGCATAGGCCGGGTTTTCCACCCGCTGTTGCTCCCACTTCGGCAGGTGTGTCCAGCGTACGCCCCCCGTCTCGAAGTACTCCGTCACCAGCGCCACGGCTTTGCGCATCAGCTTGAACTTCCATGCCTTCATTGCGCCGCGCTCAAACTGTTGCCGCATATCATGGACGTACTGCTCGGCCAGCTCTGTCGAAAAGTCACTGGTTTCCCGAGTTGCAAAATATTCCTTTACTTTGCGCCACGCATAGTCGTATTGCCACCGCGTGGAGGCGCTATGTCCTAACGGTTGCACGGCCGCCTTTGTTTGCGAAATCAAGTCATCGACAGTCATGGATTCCAACGTCTCGACCCCCTTGTCAGTACCCGGCATACTGCCGGGTGATCTCAGTATGGGGAAAACGTACGTCAATCATCCGTGATCACAGCCATTTAGTTATCCCGAACTAAATCGTTGATTCTGAACCCCAGACGTGACAAGCCAAAGATAATCGGGATAACTCATTGATCGGAATAATCTTTTTTATCCAGAATTCTGGATAAAAAAGATTATACAAATTTAGAAAGAACGAGGGCGTGTAGCGTAATGGGAAAAATTGCTTAGAGGAAGCTACACGGATCCGCAGTAGTTCCTTAATAAGCTCTGTATTCGTTGGATCAAATGGATCCAATCTTCTGCATGGTTGCTCCAGGCACTGTCCGTTATGCTCGTACCGCGTCATGAAGTAGGTTTCCGGTAAAACCCGGAATCCGAATGGAGTATAGAGTCTTGGACTTTCCGTAAACAGTAGCGAAAACTCAGCGCTTGAATCAATATCCCTTAACATGACTTCGAAAAGATTTTTCATTAGCCCTCGACCGCGATAGTCGGGATGGGTCATAACCGATTGAACTCCAGCGGCTGAGATTGGTTTGCCTGCAACCAGCATCGGTAGGTCAAACCTGGAAACGTTTGCGATGGCACAATTATCTTCGAAGAGAGTATAGGGGCGATACGTTTCATCCCAAAACCCCCGCCAATAAAAATCGCTAAGTACGTCGGACGAAATCCCGAACACCTTATCAAACAAAGGATAAAGTCGTTCCCGGCAACCCTTATCTGAGCAATAGTCTTTATGGAACTCCACCTATTTGCACCATCTTTCTACACAAGAACGTGAAGGCGTCGCCACGTTATATTCCTGCCTGATACCGAGAAACTGCGACGATTCGTCCCGAGTGATACCTCGTGTGTTCAACAAGGTGATAAATACTGTAAAAGTCTATAGACTGGAGTCCCACATTGTTGTTTATTCAATACATCCAAACAACTCTCGGATCCACACAGCTATATATACTGCTCCAAGCCAGATTGAAGCGCAATTTCGTCGCCAGATTCAGCACCGTACAATGCTTCTTGCAAAGCAAATGTTCCCGTGTAGAACGCAATACGACTTGCGTAGTGACGAATATCCTGATCGTATATTTCCATCAGCTCCAACATTTTAGGATGGATAGTCGAAGCTGCTGCATAGTCAATTGCAGGATCTCCCCGACCTACGGAACCGAAGTCAATTACGCCTACAACCCGACTGTAATCCTCACTCAAAAGAATATTTCTTCCACCAAAATCCCCATGAATGAGCGATACGTCAATGTCAGCGTGCTCTGATAAACTTAGAAACAATTCGAAGTGATCTCGAACTTGCTCCTGTGCTGCAACCCTCATATAAGGGAACAGCAATCTCTGAATTCGATCAAAAACGTTCCGCCAATAATTATTCATGTTATGAAATGGAATCACCTTGGCGATTTCTTGGGGTATGGGCAAGGCGTGCAGGATGCGCAAAAAGTCGGCGAGTTCAACTGACATTGTTTTCAAATCGTTACTGTGAGTGGTCGTAGCCCATTCTCTTGAGAGTGGAACGCCAGAGATCTTGCGATATCCCATGAAAGACGAATCGTAATCCGAGTCTCCCAGATAGGAGTAGTCCGGGAATGGAACTTGCAGGGGCAACAACCCTTTCAAATATTGAAGGACCGCTACCTCGGTCGCCAAAGTTTCCGCCCCCAAATGGTGGCGGGCGAACCGAAATATCCACGAATCATTAAGTACAAGAACGTCGTTGTTCTGACCGCTGTCCAACCACCGGACTGAGGTTATCTTAATATCAGGGTACGCGCGTTGGACTTGCTGGATGAGGGATTGAATTCTTGGTTCGATAACATCGTTCAATACCGCTCACCTCTCAATTTACGACTACACACTCTGTAGCGCGACTGCCCAATTGCTTCAGAATGACTAGCCAAAAGAATTGTACTTTCATACACGATTCCTATCCACGCCACCGTCGCCCATTTGCGCCGACAAGTCCAAATTGTCGAACTCGGAATTTCCAGCAAAGGCAACAGTAGTCCATGTGAGTACCCCTGACTATGTCTGCTATTTGTGGGCGGTAACAATGGGTTGATAATAGCCCGATTCTTCCGGCATGTGCCACGTGACATCCTTGAATCCGCAGGCGCAGAGTATTGAGTCCAATTCATGCCGCAGCAGGGCACGGTATTGTGTTCTACGATGCTTTGTCTCCCACTTTCCATTGATGTCTTGGACAATGAAATGATTCAGAATGTACGTCTTGGAATCATCTTCCCAATCCCACACCTGAAACACAATTCGCTTCCCGTTATCATACACGTTCGGCTGTGTGACACAAGGCTTGTCTTGCACCAGAGCATCGTAGTCCCTTGTTGTGACGACCAATAAGCCACCTTGGCGGATCTTCGCATACATATTCCGCCCGGCCAGGTACAAATCGTCATCGGATATCAAGTGGGGTAGAGCATTGTCGGCTGACAGGACTACGTCAAACTTTCCGGTAACGTCTGTTTCCAGTGACCGAAAATCCGCAACTCCAAAGTCAATCTCGACACCGAACGACTGTGACTCACGTTTGGCGCGTTGTATCGCAACCGAACTTAGGTCCGTCGCGGTAACCGTGAACCCTCGTTTTGCCAACCCGATGGCTTGCGTTCCAATGCCACAAGAGCAATCCAGCAGTGAGATTGGGGCTACACCTGAATTGGTCAGGTTTGACCGTATGAACCGATTCAAAATGTCGCCGTGACGTTCAACCGCAGCGACCCAATTGTAAAAAATAAGGTGATAATTCTCTGCGAGATCATCATAAAATGCCATGACTGAATCCTTCATATTGCACCTCGACAACATCAAATTTGAGCCGGTCCCAGTGATTATATTAGCCCTAAAATCCGACGATTCCTCCCGAATGTGCCACAGCGGTTCGCTCCCATTCTGCTGCATTTTTCTGCCCGAGAGTTGAGGAAGCTAAGGAAGTCCGGTATGGATCTTCTCGCAAAATTAGTGAATAACCCGTTATCAGCGCCGATGTTCGCGCTAGTTCTTGACGTGTCAGCGTTCACGATATTTGACGGTGGTGTTCTCACCGCCAATTGCGGAATCGCAGTACCGACAACCCGCCACCCACATGATCGACGTAACGACACTTACCGTGGATTAGGTTGAAACCACAGGTATGTGATTTCAACCACCAAATCCAGTGTAAGCGCCATAAGCCGTCTGTCAAGGCGAACACACAGTTCCCCTTTTTGCAGTTGGGTTTCGTCAAGATCCTGTGTATAACGCTTCCCAATCTCACGCAATCCATCGCGATAATGCGCCTTCCAGTTCAATGGCGTGTGGTAGTTAATCAGAGTCTCACCTAAGTCAAATCCGAAGGCTCGTATGATTTCACTCCTGCCCAAGTCCTATAAGAACATGTCCCAAGGCACCATATTTTGATGCACCAGCGGTTGTGCACGCTTCTGGAATTGACGTCCCCTATGTTCAAGAAGATATTGGATAATTTCGTTAGGGATCGGTTTTTACGAATAGCTGTTATAGCAACTTGTCATCATCAACTGGGATACTCAGTGTCCATGTAGGCCCCACTCGTACTGTTTCTCCATACTCAATCATTGGTTGCCAAGTTGATTTGTCGTGTTTGTCGAGAAGGAAATACCTCCCCTTAAAGACTACAACGAGCATCTTATCATCCACAAAGTGATTGTAGAAGTCTTCTGTCATAGTCCGTGCCAAGTCCTCGGCGAATTCTATCATATTCTCAAATTTGATCCGCACAAGCCTTCGACTCCAAATCGGATACGGGTCATCGGGCGGTGCCTTGATATTGGACTCTCTGATAACGCTTACCCGATGATCAATGATGCTCGGATCTTTAAGACTTTCCAAGATAACGATACCCAAAAAGTTACTCATTTGCATCCCCCATAAAAACGAACATACATTCCCATGCCCAGCGTATCAAATCTGGTATTCAGTAGCAACACTTCTCGCTAGCTGACCTTTAGCCCCGTAAAGATGACGTCGCATTCGCCCGCGTTCGCGCGGTAAGATAGGTCGAGTCGCACCACGTATCTCCATCGAAATTCAGATAGGCGTTACACGGAAAATGCCGGTCATCGACGGTGAATAATCCTTGAACCCGTACCGTTCATAAAACGGTATAGAGCCCTCTGCTGCAAAAAGACCAACGAACGCTTTCTCTGGAGCATGATGCTTTAGATATTCCATCAACGTGTCCAGGATTCTCGCCCCAATACCCTGTTTCTGATGCTTCGGAGATACGGCGATATCTTGAATGTAGTAGAATATTGCACCGTCGCCAACGATGCGCCCCATCCCAACAGCTTGCTCATCATGCACCGCTACAACTGCGTACAACGAATTGTCAATTGCTTTTGCGGCAACATCAAAATTCATAACAGATTCCCAACCTACAGAAACGCAAAGATGACAATATTCTTCTGGTGTTGGTGGGCGTTCCACGATTTTGTAGTTTCCCAATAATTTCACCTTCCTGTACCAGACTGTCGCAAAAGCACCCGTTGCCTGAATAGGCAAGGCTATCTCCTCAATAATTCCCATCTTGCGGTAAACTCCAAACTTCGATGAAATTTCCATCTAAGTCATAGAAATAAAAGAATTTTCCTTGGTAGTTGTAGAATTCACCGACCTCCACACCATTGTTCTTTAATTCCTGATAAACCAATTCCGTATCTGCAACGATGAATCCATGTACTGGCTGAGGTCCATTCGGAAAATTCATATGCGAGTTAGCTTTCATTTCAGTTAGAATCAAGGTGAGTCTAACACCAGACTCCGTGACTAATTCGAAAAACATCGGATCTTCCGTTACGATCTTGAAGCCGAAATGCTTTGCATACCATTCTGAAGCAGCCTGAAGGCTACTTGCGGGTATAATCAGATAGGAATTCTCTAATACTGCCACTGCAACTGTCCCTTTCTCATTTTGGAGATGTAGATGATTTGCCCTGTATGGGTATGTACTTCTCGCACCATCTGCACCATCACATCAACCAAGGACTCACCTTCCAAATTTTATATTTTATTAAATTATGGTAAACGCATATTCTTTTGTGGACCGATCTTGCGCATAACTCCCTTATGCGCAAGATCATTCTCCATCATCATACTACTCCATTTTCCAATTGTTCCGTATAAATTTCTACAAGCCCACCTCACGCTCTCGACAGCGGGCTTTTCTCTTTGCGAGGAAACATACTTGTGTCGCCCTTCCATGCTCAATTGAATCTTGCCACGCTGCTCAAATCAGAATCACCCAACTGACACAAAAGATCATTGCTGCAGCAATCCCCATAACAGTCGCTAGCGGAATCGTGGAAGCTCGGGTTTCGTCCATATGGCGTACACTAAGTGCCTGCAACCACGGCTGCAGCCATCTCGCAAACACGCATCCGACAAACCAAATGAGAGCGGCCAGCAATGTGCCAACCGCCGCCCCGAGCACCATCGCCATCTTCCAGTCGCCGACCCCCCACCAGCCCCGAAGGGTCGGGATCAGCGTTCCGAGTCCCATGACACCCAGCCCGATCAGTGCCGCAACCCACGTTCCCTGCCAAATATGAAGCAGGATAAATCCCAAGCCACACCCTGCATTCCACAGGTTACGAATGCGGCGCGTCCGCAGATCCTGCCATCCGGCTCCAGCCAGATAGGTCATAACGGACAGCACAAGAAGCCCATTCATTTATCCGTCACCCCCTTACTGAATCGAAACGGGAACCCATTGCTGCGTGTTGAGCGTCACCCACCCGTAAGCCGGAACGCTTCGATATCCGGTCAGCGTTTCCCACTGGGTGACCGGCACAGACTCGGTGGTATACACGGGAATCGTCTGGGTCGTGTACACCGGAACGGTACTGTAGACGGGAATCGTTTCCGTGACGTAGACAGGCTCCGTCGTGTACACGGGCTTCGTGACCAGAGAACCGGAGCACATCCAGTGCCGCCTCGAAACGTTGTATACCCACTCTCCGTTGCACTGCTGCTCCGTACCCGTCTGGACTTGCTTGGTTCCTGTCTGAACCTTTTGCGTGATCGTGCCGGTCTGCACCACTTGCTCCGCACCCGTTTGCACCGTCCGGGTCATCGTGCCAGTCTGGACCTGCTCGTTCTGATACGTCGTCACATTCGCCTGGTACGTATATGCTTGCTCTGTGATCCCCGTCTGCTCCCACTGCTGCGTTTGCACCGTCTTCTCATATCCACCCGTAATGGTGACCGTGTTGCTCTGCGCGACCGCTGCAAACGCAGGAACCGTCGGAAATACTGCCATGATCACGACACCCAGCAACATCCCGCACCTCTTTTTCATCTGCACTTCCTCCTTCAATTGACCTGTGCGACAAAGGTGTTCGTCACGTCTTGCTGCATCGTGATCTGCGCATTAAGCGATGTGCCTTGGCTCGTTTGTGCGAGCGTCTGCCCCGTCGACTGATCGAGGATACGCAGTGTGTATCCGTTGAGCGGCTGATTGACCGTGGCCGTCAGCGTCACGTTGTTGTCCGTCTGGTCACCCGTTGCGGTGAGCGTCACGGTAAATCCGCGCACAAGGATCGCAGCCGTACCTGAACCGCCGTCACACTGTGCCGTGATCGTATCTGCCCCACCCGTTCCCGGCGCCGTATACGTAACGGTGAAGTTGCCACTCGCATCCGTCGTCACCGTCTGCGGGTTGATCTGCCCGCCTCTTGCCGACAGAGTGACCACCTGATTGGCGATTCCTGTGCCTCCGACTCCTGTCACGTGGCCTGTAATCGTCACAATTTGGCCTGCCCCCACCGCCGGAACACTATCGATCGACACGGTCGGCGCCGACACTTGCACCGTTTGCGCGGTATAACCCGTATCAGAACTCGCCGAGACAGTATAGGTGCCCGGCTGTACGGGAGCCGTGTACGTGACGCTAAAACGCCCGCTTCCGTCGGTCGTCACCGTCTGCCCGTTTCGCGTCGAAGCCCCGTTTGTCACGTTGCCCCCTGACCAGTTGAGTGTCACCGTCTGATTCGCCAGCCCCATCCCGGCAAAGGATACGGCGCCACTAAGCGTCTCCGATTGGCCCGCTGCGATCGTCGCCAGTGGATCGATTGAGACGGTTGGCATTGCCGACTGATTCGGATACGTCGTGTCAAACGTACTGGTGAGATTCGTCTGCGGGTTTCGCACGGTTACCTGAACCGCATCGCCCGGTGCGAAGATCCACTGGCCGCCCCCGCCTCCGTACTGGCTCATGTTCGTAATATCGATCTCGTGATCCCACGACGATGGCGCGAGCGTGTACTGCACAGCGCCGACACCCCACTGGCGCGTGGTATCCACCACATTGATGTCACCCGGCTGCCAATTCGATCCGAGGTACTGCCCCGCAATCATGACTTGCGGCGGCCATGTAGACGTATTCCACGTGACGGACTGAATCATCGGCGGAGTGATCACATTCACACTCGTGTTCGCCGTGATGCTGTCGGCCATGGCGGACACGGTGACGTCACCCGCCGTATTCGGAGCCGTGAAAGTCGCCGCATAATGACCATTCGCATCGGTCGATACCATGAAATCCGTGGGTGTCGCTTGCGTACCGCCCTGCGCAAAGAAGGCGCCACTTTGCGCCATCAAATTGACTTCCTGATTGGCTAGCGGCTGCCCGTGAAACGTCACCGTGCCCATGATCGTGACCGAATGCCCCGCCTGTACGCTACCGTTGGAAGATGAGACTGTCACCACGGGCATGGGTGCATCGGTGGGGTACTGCGTCTGAAATGTTCCGATACTCCCTGTCTGCGGATTGGTGACCGACACGGTGATCTGATCTCCCGGCGCGAATACAAAACTCCCTAACCAATCCGCGAAATTGGCTGTGTCCGCACCCCCGTAACCGACAAATCCGCTCACGACAATCTGGTTGTTGGTCCAGGACGCGATCTGTTCGATGACACCCGATGCCGTGTTATTGGCCATCCACCCGCGACTCCCATCGCTGATCGTGAGTACGAGTTGGTCGGAATTCGGAGGATTGCCAAACCCTGACCCGAGAATCGTCAATATCGGCGGGAAGCTCGAAGCATCCCACTGCACCGAACGGATCTGTGGATCGATAGCGCCGGGAATAATCGAGACGTCGGTGGCCTGCGGATACTGCGTATTGGCCTCAATACTCGGCGGAACTTGCGAACTTTGACCCCAGAGTGCCTGCGCCAGATTTGCGTTTGATACGACGCCCTGATCAGCCGCTCGCTGCGTCGTGTTCCAGGCGACCGGGATAAATCCGGCGGACATCACCGCAATCGAAAATAGTCCCCATAGCAACACCTTGGTTTCTTTCTCCACATTTTCACCTCCTTTAGTCTCCTGCGACGTAATACTCCTCTTTGACGCGCACCTGCATGGGGATCGCGGCCTGCTCTATGAGTTGAGGGAAGACGGCGACCAACTTCTCAAGAAATAAGGGTTGAAACACCCCCGACGCCTGCACGATGACGTCCTGCCCCTCCACGCTCACACTCGCCTGCAGGTTAGAGAATGCCGATGGCAAGTGTTCGTCTTGGACCTCTTGCTGCCATAAATCCTGTGCCGCAGCCTGCGCCCGTGACGGAGACAGCGTCCATGATCGTGATCCAAACCCGGTGCCGGAGTCCTGCTGCACGGCCGTGACCTGTGACTCCCCGGCATAGGCAGCGGACGTCGCTGCATTTTGAAGCGCCTGATACCCTTCCATCGCCGTGCCAAGCCACAAGAGAATCACCAGCAACACGGCTCCAAAGGTGATCGTCAAAAATGTCATGGTGAGCGAGAATGTGTACGCCCGATCATCTTGTAACCACCGGGCGCACACGTTGGTCGCTGTCCATATCCGAGTCCAAAAGTGACGCAGGGCTCACACCCCCGTTCCGGTGTACTGCACCTCGTTGTAATAGGAAGCCGACTCTGTGATGGGTACCGTGATCGGGAGCACGGGTCCGCCAATTAGAGTGAGGACGCGGTCAAACGGCAGCGGCGCATTGTACTGAATGGTCACCGTCGTGCTGGGCGACGTGTTCCCGCCCGCCATAGTGAATCCCGTCGCACCCGGCGTAGGTGTCGACAAATTGGTGATCGAAAAAAGCGTCTGACCATTCCATGTCATCGGAAGTTTGGCGTTTTGCGCGTCCACTGCGATCTGGTTTTGCACATCCGTCGGGTTAGCGGTGATCGCCGCCACACGCGCCGCATTTTGCGCGATCGTCTGCACCTGCATCTTCGCCCAGACCATCGTGGGCGCGAGCAGCACCAAGACGACCATGGCAAAGGAGGCGGCGACACTAAAGAGCGTTGTAATCAGTTCATCTGGCACCAATTTTTCCTCCCATCAAAAAGGGGACAGGACGGATGCCTGTCCCCTCGGACCTAGCAATGGCTTACGGAGCGGTAAACGAGTTGGTCGGCGCCTGAAAGGCCGTACCGCCACTTCCCGTGGTAAAGCCGGAGAGCGTCTTCTCGGCATTTTGCGCCATGCTGTTGAGCCCTTGTTGGCTCGATAGGCTTGTCATGACGTTCGTGGCGCCGGTTTGCCCCTCATTGATCATGTTGCCAAACACCCACCACGCCGCCCCTGCGATGACCAGAAATGCGATGATGGTAGCTGCCCACCACGCTCCTTTGTTGGTATTGACCTCGACCGTGTCGCCGTTGTCGCGACGCAGCCAAAGCAGCGTGCGTCGTACGGCCGGACGAATTCGTTTGACGGACTGCAAATGCATGCAAGAGCCCCTTCCTCTGGATTAGAACAGGTTTTGCAGGATGCCAATGAGCCCCTGCAGATCGGAATTGAGAGCTGCCCAGATGAGCCCTGCCATGACGATGACGACCATAGTCGCGAAGATCCACATGCCGGACTTCGTGATCCAGTAGTCCATTTCTGCTCGGTCCTGGGCCAGCCAACGAAGCCCTCCCCTCCACGCTGTCTGGATGCGTAGGTGTTTTTGTCGCACGCTGCGCACCTCCTTCACATCTTTCACTGTACAGGTAAGGAAGGTGGCTGGATTGTCATGTGAGTGTCAGAGTGTGGATGTGCGGGGTTCTTGGTGGGTGGAAAACAAATTTTGGCCGTGCGGTGGTCAGACAAATTCTAATGGCCGTCACCTCAAATATTCGGAGAATCGTTCCGATATCTGGATCCCCACGGGCCAATCCGAGTTCTCATCTTCCACGCGCCAACACGCTTCGAGCACACCACGCGCTACACCCCACTTCGCGATTCGGCGCGGGTCCAGACTGAGATATTCAGAGATCATCGTAATCCGTCTGTGTAACACGGAGAGAGGGTCGCCGCCACGCTCCTCGTAATTGAGCAGGTATTGAATCGTATCGAAATGCCGATCACCGATCATTCCCTTGGGGTCTATGACGACCCAATCCCCTTCCCCAAGGCTCAGGATGTTGTCGTGGTGCAGATCGCCATGAAGCAGCACACTCTCGTTGGTGGACGAGATCAAATCGTTCAGGTATTCTTCCGCACGCTCCACCCAATGCTCAGACAACGGCCCCGTGCCTTTGCTAAATCGACGGCGGTATCGTTCGAGTCCTGAAAAATGCGCCTTCATAGATGGATACGCGTCCGTTGAGGAAGGGCAATGAAGGCGCCTGAATACACTGGAGAAAATCTCCGTCGCAAGTTGATCGTCCTCGATTGAGGACAACGGCGCTCCCGGCTCGACATGTTCTAACAGCAGGGCGCCTAGCTCATCGTCTCCATCAATGACGCGTACGGCTCCACGTCCGGCGTAGGCACGCAACACGTGAAGTTCCTGAACCAGCCCGGCTTTTAAGAATCCGAGTTTGAGCACAACAGGCGTGCCACCGTGCTGTCTCGCCTTCAGAATCAGGTTCCATGACAAATTTGAAAAGGGGGCTTCAAATCGTATACCAAAACGGCTTGCACATCTCCCTAACAGTTCGGGTAAAGTTCGCGCCCATTTTTCTCCTTCGCGCCCATGCAATTGGCGCATCCTGACCACGAATTCCTCAGGAATGAGGGTCATCCGAGCATCGACCTCCTATCCGAATATCCCAAGCACCACCACGCCAATGGTGATCAACCCTGCGGCCACAATCCGCCGCGCACCTTGCGCTTCTTTGAGCACGACAATACCCAAGATCGCGCCGAATACGATGCCGATTTCCCGCATCGGCGCGAGTTGCGCCAATGGGAGCAGCTGCAGCGCGTACAAGAACAGCAAATATCCACCGGGCGCCATGATGCCGCCAAGGAGAACCGTCCTCCAATTGACCCGCCACTCCGATGCAAGCGCGCCAGACCGGATGGCCGTCACCGAGAGCGCAACCATGTTTCCGAGATTGCTGGCGTCGTTGAGTGACACGGCAGGCACATAGGCCAGTGTGATTTTATCGAGCGTAGTATATACGGTAATCGATACGCCCACCGCTAAAGCCAGCCATGTGGCCGTTGGCGCGAGTGTTCTGGCCTGGCTTTTTCTGGTCAGGCGCCAGTTGCTCAAGGTCCAGATCCCGACGACAATACAGACCACACCCAACCACCCGAAGGTGGACAGATGTTCGCCAAGTAGAACAACGCCTATAATCGGCACCAGGAGAGGGCTCACACCGCGCATCAAGGGATAGACTTGCGACATGTCGCCAGCCGTGTACGTTTTGGACAAGAGCGTCACGTATAGGCCGTGAACGGAAACGGTGAGAGCCAGCAACCACCACCCGATTGCTGGAATATCGCGATGCAGGATCGCGATGATGGCCCACGGCAAGTAGATGGCCGTGGCCAGCACTTGCATCCACCACAGGAAGGCCGTTTTATCCAGGCTCCGCTTCGTAAACAGATTCCAGACTGCATGCAGCAGCCCCGATATGACGACGAGGGAAATCGCGAGAACAAACAAGATGAGCCTCCTTGGGAGACCTATTCAGTCGGTCGTTACCCGCCCCGCTTTATAATCCGGTCTTCTGCTGTGCAATCCGTAACTTGATGTGCGCCTGATGATGTCGGCTATGGTCACCCATATGCCAAAGCACCCAATTGAAGGGCGGCGCAATTCCCATTCTCAAAAGGTACAGCACCATAGCATGAAGCAATCCCGATGGTTGGGGACATATGGGGGTCGTAGATTGAGGTCGTAGATTTTCAATTATCCACCTCCATCGCGTTTTGTGACGTCGCACAGATCGCTAGCAAAGGCTTACGAATTCTCTATGAGTAGCCGAAGATTCCTCTCGTTCAATCCGTTTTGACAGAATTGAAATGACATAGAGGTCATCCATTGCACCCGATCAATAATCTGACCAAGGTGATACCCGGTATGTTCAATTAGATGAAATAGATGGTGCATATCCTCAGCATGACGTGCCTGTACAGCCACTTGGCTGACGGCGCCATGCCACTCGGAAAATACCCGTTCCACCATCGATGCCAGTTCACCTGGTGAAATACCGGTGTCCGGGAAATATTCCTCTATCCCTTGCCCATGAGGGACATACATAGCCGTCCGGTATCTGTTCGCGCTCCTTTGCACTTGTTCAGCAATGTGCAAAACGATCCCACCTGTGGAATTGAGTTGCTCCGTCGGATGCCTCCACAACTCTTCTTGATTCAGCTCGCGGATGGCTCGCAGAAGTTTGATCAGATAATGATCCATCATGCGATGTCTCGCGATTCGAAGAAACAGATCCATGTCTATGACGTTTTCAGTTACCCCGTCCTGCTGCACTCGTCTAAATCCCTCCTCTCGTATCCTTCACACCTCCTTTGGTTCGAGAGGCATAAGTGTAAGTCAGACTTACTGCTCAAACTGTAGAAATACTAAATGGATGCCGCGGATCATCAAGACTACTGTAAAACATAGCACAATTACGAGCATTTTGAATCAGGTTGATACGGACAGTGTCACTTACCAGCTTATAACGGACCATCTTGATGTCACGCGCAACGGCTCGCGCTATTGCCCGCTTACAATATCGACCCTTGAAACAAACTCAGCGCATACGCAAGAAGCGCGTACAGCACAAACCCGAACCCCGGAAACGCGATCAAAAACGTCGCATACATCGAAAGTTGCAGTTGTACCTCCCCATACCGCCGCGCCGCCCGCGCATCGCGAAGCTTGGTCTCAAGCGTCAGACTTCGCATGACTGCATCCGCGACGGGCGTTCCATACCGCTCCGACTCCCCGATGAGTACCGCGAAGTCCGCCAACTGCGACACACCCGTGCTCTGAGCCAGCATCTCCATCGCCCCAGGAATCGTCGTGTACCGCTTGTTCACGTTCACCTCAGCAATGCGTTCGCGAAACGGGCTTTTCATATGCGCTTCGAGCGTGTGCAACGCTTCTCCCATCTGCGCCCCCGATCGCATCAGAAACGCGACAAGAATCTCCGCCTGACGCGTCTGTCGTTCCAGATTACGACGGTACAATGTGCGAACCTCTCGGGCGTACAGGATGGGGGCGATAAACACCAACGGGATGAGTAGCAAAAAGAGCGGTTCACGAAACAAGACAGCCAACGCGACAGGAAGACCACTGATCAGCAGTGTTGTTCGGTACCAGACATCGGCTAGTTCCGGCTGCCCGATGAACGCCGCATCTTGCTCCAGTCGCTGCCGAAATGTACGCATGGATGCCTTAACGCGAGTTACACTGACCATGCCCGTCATCATCCTGCGAAAGAGCATCGCTACTTCCCGATCCCGCTCGGCATGCGCCAGCCACAAGAACAAGACGGCCAGCGCGATCAAGCCGCCAGTTGCGACAGATAACACTTGAATATCGATACGGGTTCACCCTCCCTTATACGTCGATCGACTGGCTTTCCCGGACAATGGCGTACAATCCCAGCGTCATCACGCCGAGCACGATCCAAAATACTACCCGCGTGACGCTCGCCATGTGCGACTGCGTAAACGGATAGGTCAGCAGCAGCGTTCCTGCCAGCATGCCGTAAAAGATGTAGCCGCCTTGCCGGTAATGTGCAGTACGGTGTCGCATGTTGCGTCGGTATTCGAGATCCTTGCCAAGGATGTCGCGCATGTCGACCCACAGTTCGGACAGCGATACGCCGTACCGCTTCGCCTCACGGGTGGCTAACGCAAAGAACGTAATCTCCGAAATTCCGAGCTCCGTCGCCCAAGCAAAGAACGCGGCTTCTGCCGATTCATACTGGGGTTGTTTCGTCATGGCCAGCAACTCTTGCAATCGCTGTTTCATCGGCGCAAAGCGCACGAGCCCTGCCATGCGCGCAATCGCCAAATCCAGCCGCAAAGACGCTTCGAGCACATGCAGAGCGACCGGCACCGCTTCGTACAAAAAGGAAAACGTCAGGTCCTCGGCTCGGCGTTTTGCTCGACGCGCATAGTGCCACCGAAGCAGTGTGAGCGATAGGACAATCGCCACGAGCAGCGCCACGGGTGCTACTTCATGCAGCGCCAACCCGACCAGAAAGAATCCGGAGGTCAGCCCCGCAAGTTTGGTCAGGATCACGCGCCGATCAACTGCCATGTCAAGCATCCGGGCATGCGTCTCCAGAGCGCGCCAATACCCGCTCCAAAATCCCCTCTTATGACCGTTAGTCGTTTCACCGATCGTCTGCAGCGCACGAAACAGCCGCGTCCACTCGGCGTCCTGAACCACGCGCCCGAACAGCGCCGCCAAAGCACCCGCCGTCACAAGAACGCCCGCTAGCTTGGCCACCCAAACGATGCTCATATTCCACCCCCTTATAGAACGCTGTACTCGCGCACCTCATCTGTGACCGCAAGCGCACACGGTACACCTTCGAACCTCGCCCGCTTCGCCAAATCCGGAGATACGCCGTAAAAGACCCAGTCCTGCTGGTCATAGTCGTATTCGACGATGGGCGTCCACCGCAGCGCCCGCTTGACCGCATCGAACCCCACAATCTCCCCGATGGCCGTGACCCGAATGAAGCGTTCCCCCGCCACTTTGACCTCGCGCATCGTGATGATGTGGCGAATCTTGTTCGCCATGAGGCTGGCCATATTAAGCATGGAAGCGTAGGCGCCCGCGCCTTCAGTTGCCTCCAGCAAAAAGCGCTGTAAGACGCCCGGCACTGCGTGATCAAATCCGATGTGCGCGTGAAAGGTCGTGCCCGTCTGCCGCTTGACCGATAGAGACATCCGCAAAAACAGATGTGCGATCTCCGGCGTGCGCACCTCGCCGATATACTCATTCTCGGCATCCATGCGAAACGAGTTGACCAGATTGCGCATCATCGTGATCATTCCGCGCCCTTCGGCATTGTGCGTGCGATCCGTGAGTCGGATGGCCCAGCGGCACAGCGGCGTCATTTCCGGCAGTTCCTCGATAAAGATATTTTTGTACCCGTCTGGAATATCGCCGGTCAGCGCGTTCATGAGCGTAGTCTTCGCCGATCCAACACCGCCGGCGATAAGAAACGAGTCGCCGAGTTGTTGCATGACGCGAAAATAGCTGCGAATGTCGTCGTTCATCGACCCGAGTGTGACCAAATCATCGAGCGTAAACGGGTAAATCGGCTTACGGATCGTCACAATGGTGCACGGCTTCGTGATGATCTGCCCCGCCTCATCCTGTACCGTATAGCGCGTGGATGGACCGCCGATCACATTCATTCGGTAGCCGTCGGGCAAGATCGCGTCCGTGATCGGATCAGACAGGGAGAAGGAGTACGGCGTCCCCTCCAGTTGGCGTTCAACGAACTCTTCGAGTGCCTTCTCGTTGGCGAAGGTCGCCTCGATGGAGTCGAGATTGACCCCGTTTCGTCGAAGAATCGTGGCGGAATCGCCAATCACCTGAATATCGGACGTCAGTGCATCGTCCATCGCTGTCTTTGCTAATGTAGTTTTGAGCCACTTTTGTAGCGTTTGATTAGATTGAAAGTGAGCCACGTGATTTCCAAATCTACGATCCTACCTCTATGCTTGTGGTGACGAAACCCAAGATAG
>Ga0080006_1157803_pt1 | contig 17333 bp, 14 predicted proteins | sample RS3BMetagenome_FD_69209 | JGI IMG/M metagenome (GOLD analysis project Ga0080006, IMG submission 69209) | Ferric oxide microbial mat and aquatic microbial communities from Rainbow Spring, Yellowstone National Park, USA - RS3B (SPADES... ... | reverse complement strand
CACAACCCCCCCACCCCCCCCCCCCCCCCCCGCCACTATCGCCAGCGACCCCGGGCCGAGGTCTTGCTCGACGCGATCGTCGACATCACCGGCGTCCCCGAGCCGCTCGACGCCGCGCCACCGGGGACCCGGGCCGCCGCCCACTGGACCACGCGCAACACCTCGCTCTTTCTCGACACCTTCGGCCGCCCAGATCCCAATCAAGATCCCCCTTGCGAGCGGACCCCGGACACGTCGGTGGTCCAGGCGCTCCACCTGATGAACTCGCCGAACCTTCACAAGAAGATCACCGCCGACACCAGCCAGATGGCGAGACTGGCGAGTTCGGATCTGGCCCCCGCGAAGGTCGTCGAGGAACTTTACCTCCTGATCTACAACCGCCTGCCCGACGCCGAGGAGGTTGCTTTCGGTGTCGAGTTGATGGACGGGAAGGGGGGTCGTCGCCGGGCCGTGGAAGATCTGACCTGGGCTCTGATCAATTCTCCCGAATTCGTGTTCGAGGATTGACCCGTATCGATCGAGGTGAGTTTTCACTTTCGGAGAGGGACACAAGCTCATGTCGCTTCACTTCAATTGCGAGAGAACGACCCGCCGCGACTGCCTCAAGCTCGGGCTCTCGGCATTGATCGGCGGCGGGCTGGTCGATGCGCTCCGACTCCGAGGGCTCGCGGCATCGAGCACGGTGCAGGCCAAAAGCGTCATCCTGATCTGGATGGATGGCGGCCCCAGCCATTACGAGACCTTCGACCCCAAGCCGGCGGCGCCCGGCGAGATCCGGGGGAAGTTTGACCCGATTGCCACTCAGGTCCCGGGCATCTCGTTCTCGCACCACATGAAGCGGCTGGGCTTGATCGCCGACAAGATTGCCGTCGTCCGGTCGATCCGCCACGATCAGGGAAACCACGGCGCGGGGAATCATTACATGATGACGGGCGCCCCGCCACGGATTCCGGTCGGCTGCGGAGCCTTCGTCAGCTTTCACCCCAGCCTCGGATCGGCCACGGCCCAGGAGATCGGCGCCAAGGGAGGCTTGCCCCCTTACTTCTCGATCCCTTCGATGACGCGATCGGGCGGGCCGAATTTTCTGGGTGCGCGATACGCCCCGTTTGTCGTGCCGGATAATCCCAGCTCGAAGGACTTCCGGGTCCGCGACGTCTCCCCACCGCTCGGTCTGGAGATCGAGCGGGTCGAGGACCGCAAAGGGCTTCGAGCCAAGGTCGACCGGTTCCGGAGGATCACCGAGAAAGCGGCGGGTGATCCGTCGATGGCTCTCGACGAATATTACGAGCAAGGCTATGACCTGATGTCCTCGCCCGAGGCTCAAAAGGCGTTCGACATCCACAGCGAGCCCGACAAGGTCCGCGACGCCTACGGCCGGACCCCGTTCGGCCAGCGGGCCTTGCTCGCCCGTCGACTGGTCGAGGCCGGCGTGCCGTTCATCACCCTCAACGAAGGAGGCTGGGACCACCACGAGGGTCTCTTCGACGCCTTCGACAAGCGAATGCCGGCGTTTGAAGGGTCGATCGCCGCTCTGATCGAAGACCTCGATGCGCGGGGGATGCTCGCAACGACGCTGGTCATCGCGCTCGGCGAGTTCGGCCGGACCCCCAAGATCAACGATAAAGGCGGGCGCGATCACTGGGCGAACGCGATGTCTGTGATGTTCGCCGGAGGCGGGACGCCCGGGGGTCAGGTCATCGGCGCGACCGACGCCCGGGGCTACGCCGCCGTCGAGCGAATCCTCTCGCCCGAGAATTTCGCCAGCACGGTTTACGCCAAGCTCGGCATCGACCCCGGCAAGATTCTCCATGCGCCTAACGGTCGGCCCGTCCACCTGGTCAGCGACCCGACACCGATCCGGGAGCTGATGGGATGATGATCGCTCGGAGATCCTGGCTCGCCGCCTGCTTCTGGCTTTTGGGACTGGTTGCGGTCGCCTCGGCGAAAGCCCCGACGCTGGAAAATCTGTTTCCGGCCGGTGCGTCCAGAGGCTCGACGGTCGAGGTGACGGCCACCGGCCAGTTCGAACGCTGGCCGGTCAAGGTCTGGGTGTCAAACCCGACGATCGAGGTCAAGCCGGGGGTCGAGAAAGGGAAGCTGACGGTCACGATCGCCGCAGACGCCCCGCCGGGCCTGCACTGGCTCCGGCTCTTTGATGACGAAGGGGCGACCAGTCCCCGACCCTTTCTCGTGGGCCAGCTTCCCGAAGTGGTCGAGGTCGAGCCCAATGATGAGATCAAGCAGGCTCAGCCGGTCGTCTCAACCGGCCTGACGATCAACGGTCGGCTGGCGAAGACCGGGGATGTCGACGCGTTTCGAGTGGGTCTCAAAAAAGGACAGACCCTGATCGCCAGCCTGGAAGCGAACCGAAGGCTGGGCTCGCCGATGGACGGGGTGCTTCAGGTCGCCTCGGCCGAGGGGTTCGTCCTGGCTCAGAATGACGACGACCAGGACCGCGACCCCCGGATCGCCTTCGAGGCTTCGCACGATGGCGATTACCTGGTCCGGGTTTTCGCCTTTCCGTTCGTTCAGGAAAGCTCGATTCGCTTCGCCGGTGCGCCGGGTTACATCTATCGATTGACCCTGACGACCGGAGGATGGAGTGACCACGCCTATCCGCTCTCGGTGACGCTGGGCCATCCTTCCGAGGTCGAGGCCGTTGGCTGGAATATACCCGGGGGCGACCGTCATATGGCGCTCGAAGCGCTGGATGATCGGGATCGACTCTCGATCGTCCATCCGATGCTGGCGGAGCCGGTCGAGGTTCAGGTCGTCGAGGAACCCTCGATCGTCGAGGTTGAGCCCAACGACTCGAAGCATCCTCAACCCCTCGCTTTACCCGTCGCGCTCAGCGGCCGGATCGACCAGCCGGGTGACGTGGATACCTTTTCCTTCGAGGCTCGCAAGGATCAGGTCGTGGTCTTTCGTGTGGATTCCCGGTCGATCGGCCAGCCGCTCGACGCGGTCCTCCGGGTCGGCGACTCGTCGGGAGCCACGATCGTCGAGGTTGACGACGCCCGCAAAGGGGTCGATCCCGAAGTTCGCTTCACACCCCCCTCGAACGGGACATTCCGGGTCTCGATCCGGGACCTCAACGGCCAAGGGAGCCCGCGCCATGTTTATCTTCTGACCGCCGGACCTCCTCGCCCCGATTTCGCGATCACACTGAAGGCCGACCCGTTGGCTGTCACCCCGGGCAAGCCTTTTGATCTGGTCGTGGCCATCGAACGTCGCGAGAATTATGGCGAACCGATCGAGATCAGTCTCGCCGAGCATTACGACAGCGTGATCGCGCCACCCGTGATCTCCCGAAAGGGCGAACCGTCGGCCACCAGCGTGACCTTGAAGATCAACGCCTTCGACTGCCTGAAACCCGGCCCGATCCAGGTCATTGGAATCTCGCGAGACGGTCGGCGGAGGCTGGCCAGGGTCCCGGTCCCCGGTCTGACCGCAACGATCGAGACCGCCTGCTTGCCTCCTGGTCGAGCCGCGACCGAAAAGCCGGCTCAGCCTCCAAAATGAGTCGCCCGCGAGGATCGCTGCTCTGTTCCTGGATCATCAATCGATCCGCCAGAGTGGGTCCAGACAGCCCCGGTCAAACGCAAGATGGCCCGATCCCCCCTTCACGGGAAGATCGGGCCATCCTGAGTGCGAGTCGCCAGGACAACGACCTGTCCGGTCGTTACTGACTGACGGCTTCTTGCATCAGATCCGCCCAGGCCTGGACGGCCTCGCGGGTCAGTCGAACGGCGTTCGAGACGCGATCCGGCCTGGAAGGAGCTTCCTCGACCGTCTCGACCGGACTGGCCTCCTCGGCGGTCACGACCAGGCAGCCCGCTTCGTCAGACTCATTGAGGACGGCCGGGGCCTCCTCCTCGGTCTCGACGCTGGCAACGACGACCGGATCAGCCAGCGTTTCCTCGCGATGATTCGCCAGGAGGTCGGCCGAGAAATCCGCCGCGATCGACTCCGTCAGAGCCTGAAAGACGCTCTCATCTTCTTCCGGGCAAACGATGCTGGGGAGTTCGGATGTCTCCACGACCTGCTGGCAGTCGGTCGGCTCGGCAGGGTCGAGCGAGGGCTCGACCGTCTCCGGCCCCGATGGTTCGATCATCCTCGACTGGAACCATGTCTGGCCGGCTTTCGCCCAGCAAGAGAGGTCATTCCCGCTCGGAAGCTCGAAACCCAGGCTCGCCACCAGGCCCAACAGCATGATTCGGAGCGTCATGAATCCTCCATCCTAGAGCTGACCCAGGATGCTCGGGCTCACGCCCGCCCCGAGAAACCACCCTGGGACATGATGCCGACTTCCTGATTTTCGACATCCGCCGACCCGACCATGAATCAGGGTCGGAGGAATCATGACGATCCTCCGACCCCTCGCGAAGGAATCGGTCAGCGAAGCTTCGAGGCGGGCGAATGAGAAGCCAGATCATCCACCATGTCCTGGACGGCCTGGGCGATCGAGGCTCGCCAGTCGTCGCCGAACTTGCTGAAAGCCCAGGGTTTGCGGTAAGCGAAGGTGATCCCTCTCGAATTATTGATCAGGGCGCCGAGCCCCAGACTATCGAAGGCCGGAGCCACGTCGGACGCGCTACCGCCCTGGGTGCCGTATCCAGGGACGAGGAACGGCACGCCTGGCAGAGCGTGGCGAAGTTCCGCCAGCTCGGCGGGATAGGTCGCGCCGACGACGGCACCGACGAAGCTGTAGCCCGAAGTCCCACGATGCGGCAAGGCCCAGCTCGCCAGTCGTTCGGCCACATGACGATAGATCGGCCTGCCGTCGGCAATCAGATCCTGAAACTCGCGGGCCGACGCGTTGCTGGTCCGGACGAGGACGAAGATCCCTTTCCCTTCGCGGGTCGCGACCTTGACGAACGGACTGATGCCGTCGATCCCGAGATAAGGATTGACCGTCAGAGCGTCGACATTCCAGGAGGGCTCGAAATGGCCCCCGACCGGGACCTTGCCCAGATACCCCCGGGCATAGGCTTCCGCCGTCGAGCCGATATCATTCCGCTTGCCGTCCATCAGGACGATCAGGCCGGCCGATTTGGCGGCTTCGGAGGTCGCATGAAGGGCCAGGACCCCCTCGGGACCATAAGCCTCGTAGAAAGCCGCCTGGAACTTGACCGCCGGCACGAGCGGCGCGACAACCTCGACGACTTCCCGACCGAACGATTCGAGAGCTTTGGCCACGCCCGCCCGGTCGCCCGGAAAGCGGTCGAGATAACCATCGGGAAGATCTTCCGGCCTGGGGTCGATCCCCACGCAGACCGGGTTTCCCACGCGGACAATCGCCGCCATCAAGTGATCCGCGAAATGCACGAGGACAATCTCCAACAGCCTGCATTGACAGATCGGTCTTGAATTCTACAATAGGCGAACCTCCAGGGGGAAGCTACCTGGATATCGGGGCGTAGCGCAGTTTGGCTAGCGCGCTAGACTGGGGGTCTAGAGGTCGTGGGTTCAAATCCCGCCGCCCCGATTTCATTTGAGGATGAGGTCTGACCACCCGAGGGATCGAATTCTCGGAGGAACGGGTTGTCGCTGATCCCTGGGAGACCATGAGCGTCTGGCGAGCCCGAGGAATTACGATTGCTGATAGCTCTCGCCCTCGGGTGATGGGCATTCTCAACGTGACCCCCGACAGTTTCTCCGACGGTGGGCGGTCGCTGGCTTTTAATGATGCCCTCGCCACGGCCGACCGACTGGTCGCCGAGGGGGCTGATCTGATCGACGTCGGTGGGGAGTCGAGCCGTCCCGGAGCGGCCGTTGTGTCCGTCTCTGAGGAGGTCTCACGGGTCATCCCGGTGATTCGTGCTCTGGTGGGTCGCGTCGGCGTGCCGATCTCGGTCGATACGACCAAGGCCGAAGTCGCCCGACTGGCAATCGAAGCCGGCGCCCAGATCATCAACGACATCCGGGGTCTTGAAGATCCGGAAATGCTGGCGATCGCCGCGAAATCCGGCTCGGGCGTGGTCCTGATGCACATGCAGGGAACGCCCCGGACGATGCAGGTCGATCCTCGATACGACGATGTCGTCGTCGAGGTTTACGAGGATCTCGCCCGCAAAGTTGATCGCGCCGAGCGGGCGGGGATTGATCGCGAGCGGATCGCCGTCGACCCCGGCATCGGATTCGGCAAGACCTTCAAGCACAACCTGATTCTCCTGAAAAACCTGGAGCGATTCACCACCCTCGGCTGCTTGCTTCTGGTGGGAACCTCGCGCAAGGGTTTTCTGGGAAAACTGGCGGGGCGAAGGACCGGGGATCAAACGATCCCTTCCGTGACTTCGGCACTCGCGGCGACCTCGGCGGGGGCCCGGGTGGTTCGGGTCCATGACGTCGCCGCGACGGTGGAGGCCCTCCGGGTCTGGGAAGGGCACCGCGGCTGGAACGGTCCTTCGACCAATCTCAGCCTGTAGTCAAGGCGAATCCACCGCAAGGAATCGATCGGGGCGAACCTGCCTCGCTTGACCTCTCACCGGATCAGGGCTTAATATCGAGCGAGAATCGACGGTGAGTCGCTCGCAGCCATCATTTCCATTGTCCATACCGGACGGCGAGTACGAACCGTTCCATTCTCCAGAGAGGGCTTCGTACTTATGAAATCCTGGGTCATCCTGATCGTCCTGGCCGTGGGTCTGACGGCCGCCGCGACGTTTGCTCTTCCATTTCTGGCCACGGGTTCGAAGTCGGAGCTGGCATTCCCGGCACCGCTCAAGCCCGAAGGACCAACGCCCGTCGTGGCCGTGGTCGAGGATCTCGTTTACGATTTCGGCAAACTTCCCCAGCAATACACGGGCCATCACACCTGGACCTTCAAAAATGAGGGTTTGGGAGTTCTCGAACTGAGGGGGGTCAGCTCGACCTGCTCGTGTACCACCGCCGACCTCCTGACCGAGAAGAAAGAAGCCAAGGAGCTTTTCCTCAAACCCGGCGAATCGCACGCCATCGACGTCTCTTTCCAGACCAAGACCTGGGATCACTTCCATCAGACAGTGACGATTGCCACCAATGATCCGACCAAGCCGACCGTCGTTCTGACCATCAACGGAGAGCCCAAACCCGCTCTTTCGACCTATCCCCTCGACCCTTCGATCGGCTTTGGCGTGATCGGGAACGACCAGCAAGTCACTCGCAAGCTCGCCCTGTTTTCCGGTGATCGCCCGGACCTCAAGATCCTCAGCGCGACCTCGACGAACCCTGCGATGATCGAGGTCAAGACGCGACCCTTGACGCCCGAGGAGGCGAGATTCGCCAAGCTCGAGTCCGGCTACAACGTGGACGTGACGCTCAAGCCGACCGGCATTCTCGGAGCTTTTGCCGAAGAAGTGGTCATTGAAACCGATCACCCGGTCAAGCCGAAGCTCGCTTTCAAGGTCGGCGGCAAGGTGACCGGTCCAATCACGATCGTGCCCGAGCGGGTCAGTATCCGAGGGGCGACGTCGAGCGATGGCGGGACCGAGCGGCTCAAGGTCGTGGCTCGCAACCTGCCGGCGGTCAAGTTCTCGGTCGAACAAAAACCCGATCCGATCGAAGTGACCTTCGAGCCGATCGCTCAACCCGAAGGGTCCAAAGGCTCGCTCTACTGGATGATCGTCAAGGTCATACCGGGAACCGTCTCGGGCCGGGTGACCGGCGACATTCTGATGAAGACCGACGACCCGCTGGCCAGCGAGGTGAAGGTCCCGGTCGACGTGATCGTCCAGGGGGCCAGGTGAGGATCAAGTCCACAAGTCGGGCTGGTCTTTCCGGTCGATGGCTTCAAGATGGCTAGGGACGGGGGTCCGCCCCCCCGGCGAGGGCAGGATGCCCCGCCAATCGTCCTCGTTCCTCCCGAAAGGATGATGATGTCGCGTAGCTCGTTCCGGCCGATGGCCTCCGTCGGCCTGGTCGTGGCCGTCCTGGCGTATGTCGGGTGCTCCGAAACTCCTCAGACGATCGACCGTCCTCAGGTCGAGAGCGTCAAACCCTCGACTGATATCAAAGCGTCGATCAGTCCCAAGAAGACCGACGAGCCGGCCAAGCTTGAACACTCTCCCAAGATGTTCGCCTCTTTTTCGAGCCGAAGACCGAGCGCGGCCCTGGTGATCTCGGGCGAGCAGGATGGCTATCCGTCTCCTTGCGGCTGCACCGAAGGCCAGCTCGGCGGACTCGGGCGACGTCACGACTTCATCGAGAAGCTTGAGGCCCAGGGGGTGCCGCTGGTGAAGGTTGACCTCGGCAACCTGATTCACTATCGGGGGGATTCTCGCGGCGGGCTTGTGCAGGAAAAGATCAAGTTCAATATTATCCAGAAAGCCCTGGCCGCGATGAAGTACGACGCGGTCGCGCTCGGACCGGAAGACCTCAAGCTCGGCGTCGTCGACACGCTGGTCTCACTGCTCAACACCAAGGAGCCGAGATTTCTGGCGGCGAATGTCAAGGCTTCGGACAAGGAACTCGGCGAGGCGATCAAGCCGACCCGGTTCGTCGAGGCCGGCGGTTTGAAGATCGGGATCACGGCGGTTCTCGATCCGTCGAGCTACCAGACGCTTCAGGATGCCGACGCCGCGACGCTGACCGTCCTCCCTCCCGACGACGTCTTGCCCGGGGTCCTTCAGGAACTGAGCCAGCAGTCGCTCGTCCAGGTCCTCATGGTCCAGGGGCCCCGCGAGGAAGCGAAGCGACTGGCCGAGAAGTATCCCAAGTTCGAGATCGTGATCGGGACCTCGGAGTTTGACGATCCCGACGAGAAACCGACGAGACTGCACGACGGCAAGACTCTGCTGATCAACAACATCGGCAAGCGCGGCAAGTATGTCGGAGTCGTCGCCTTCTATCCCTACCTCGACCAGAAGATGGAGTTCTTTCGACTGCCGCTCGACGGTAAGGACTTCAAGGAGACCGAGACGATCCGACTCCTGATCGACAAGGAATACCAGGACATGCTGAAGCTCGAAGGGGTGGTTGAAAACTACCCCAGGGCTCGGAATGGCCAGGCGCCGGGGTCCAGCTACGTCGGAGCCCAGAATTGCCAGGCGTGTCATCCCAAAGCTTTTGAAAAATGGATGACGACCAAGCACGCCAAAGCTTATGAACCGCTGACCAACCCCAGGCGAAACCGCGAGTTTGACGCCGAGTGCATCAGTTGCCATACCACGGGCTTCGGTTACGCGACGGGATGGGTCTCGGCCGAGAAGACGCCTCTGCTCAAGGGAAATCAGTGCGAGAACTGTCACGGTCCCGGATCGCAACACGCCGCCAACCCCGATAATCTCGACTTCCGCAAGCCGATGAAGCTGACCGCCGAGTGGGCCGAGACCACCGCCTTCTGCACCAAGTGCCACGACTCGGATAACGACCCGCACTTCAAGTTTTCGAGCTACTATCCTCAGATCTTCCACAAGGGGCTCGACGACTACAGCGATCCCAAGGTTCACCAGGCCCAGCCGGCGAAGGCCGCCGTCGGGGCGAAATGAGATCCAGGAAAAGGACTTCCGCGATGCCTGAGATCGTCGAGACTCCCGCGCCGACCTCGAAATTCGACCGGTTCGTGACGAAGTACCGCGAGGACCATCGTCACCCGGTCAACCACTTCCTGCACCTCGGGGTGGGCTGGCCGATGTGCGCGGCGGCGGTGATTCTCTTGCCGTTTCGACCACTCTGGTCCCTGGGACTCTTCCTCGGCGGCTACGTCCTGATGTTCGCGGGCCACTTCCTGTTCGAGGGGAACCAGCCGACGGTCCTGAAGCATCCGAGCACCCCCTTCGTGATCGCCTGGGCCGTCATCCGGGGAATGGGCACTGGCCTCGTCCGCCTTTCGAGCGGATCGAAGAGCCGTTAAGCTGGGATCGATGACCGAACCGCTGGAGCGACGCATGGCTACTGTCACGCAGACCCCGCCCACCGAGACGACCTCGCTCCCGCGTCCCTTCGTCGGCCGCGATCGACACGGCCTGGCGATGGATTACGAGGACTTCATCCGGGCCGACTTCGAGGTGTCTCACGGTCTCTACGAGCTGTCCCGGGGGATCGTGATCGTGACCGAAGTACCCGCCCCAGAACATGGAGATGTCGTCGATCGAGTCACCGAATTGTTTGTGGTCTACCGGCTCACGAACCGAGACCGCATCAAGTATCGCGCGGGTGGCAGCGACTGCCGGATCCGCTTGCCGGGAATGAAATCCGACCGGCACCCCGACCAGGCCATCTATCTGACGCCTCGACCCAAGGGTCCGAGGGTCTGGACGCGATGGGTGCCTCAGATCGTCGTCGAGGTCGTGAGCGAGAGCGGCGAGAATCGAGATTATGTCGAGAAACGTGAGGAATATCTCCTCATCGGAGTTCTGGAATACTGGATCCTCGATCCGATGCGGCGACGCATGCTCGTCCTCGTCCGAATGGGCGACGTCTGGGAAGAGCGTTTGATCGCCGAGGATGGTATCTATCAGACCGAACTACTCCCGGGTCTCGAAGCTCGGGTCGGCGAACTACTCGGCCCGCCGCTACTGGTCGAGGAAGATTGATTCAGCATCCGCTGGTTTGACTCCATCCAGCACATTCGCTCTGTAGTGAAGGAATCGAATGGCCGACACGATCCAGTACGAAGATTTCGCCAAGATCGAGCTGCGAGTAGCCCGGGTTCTCGAAGCCCGGCCGCACCCGAACGCCGACAAGCTGATGCTGCTCCAGGTCTCGCTTGGCGAGGAAACCAAGCAGATCGTCGCCGGGATCCGGCTGCATTACACGCCCGAGCAACTGGTCGGCAAGAACATCGTCATCGTCAACAACCTGGCTCCGGCGATGCTCCGGGGCGAGGCATCCAACGGGATGCTCCTTGCCGCGACCTCGGGCGAGAAGGTCGTCCTGCTCACGCCCGACGATCCCGATTGCGTCCCAGGGGCGAAGATCAAGTAACTCGACCCGCCCTCGACCTCCTCGAAAAGATCAGGTAAGCCGGCAAACCCGCGGCGACAATCGCCAGCCCCGCCAAGGACTCACCCAGGCTCTCGTACAGCATGCTTCCCAGCAGAAAGAGCGAGGCCAGGGTGTAGAGCAGGGGGGTGAAGGGGTAGCCCCAGGTCTTGTAAGGTCGAGGGAGGTCGGGCCGCTTGACCCGAAGGACGAAGACACTGACGATCGCCAGGCCGTAAAAGATCGTCCCGCCGAAGATGACGTAAGTGTACAGGACGTCATAAAGCGGCTTCTTGTGCAAGATCTCCCAGGCAGTCGCGATCCCCCGAGGGAGACCGGTCTCGGGAGGTTTGATCAGCAGGAAAGCCGACGCCGCGACCGTCAGGATCACCGCCCAGACCGTCTGGGCGATGATCGCGTTGGCCGGGGTCTGATGCTTCGGGTCGACCGTGCAGAGCCCCTTGGGAAAAAGCCCGTCGCGGGCCATCGCGAAGTAGGCTCTCGGTCCCGACAGGGCATTGCCGTTGAGCGTGATGAAGGTCGAGGCCATGATCACGGCCGAGATCAACAGAGGCCCTTGACTGCCGATCAGGCGTTCCAGGTAGCGGGCCGAGACGATCCCGGGCCCGTTCTGGATCAGGCTGATCGGCAGGACCATGTGATAGAGCAGGGTCATGCCCAGATAGATGGCGATCAGGGCGAACAGTCCCAGGATCAAGGCCCGGGGGATGTTCTTGCCCGGTTCCTTGATCTCCTCGGCCAGGGCCGCGGCATTGACCCAGCCGTCATAGGTCCAGAGGACGCTGATCATCGCCAGCATGATCCCCGAGAGCAGGCTCGAGTCGTAGGCCGCCGGAGCCATCGGCGTGAGCAGCTTGGGATCCGCCTTGCCCAGGACGAACGGCAGGACGATCATCGTCACCAGGGCGCCGATCTTCAGGGCCGTGCCGACCACCTGAACCCGGCCGCCGATCCGGGTTCCGATCACGTTGACCGTGGCCAGGACGATGATCGCCACGACCGCCGCGATCGTCTGCCAGGCGACGAAGTTCAGGCCGTTCGGGGGCGGAACGACAAAAGCGAAATTCAGGCCGAAGGCCGCCGCGAGGGTGGCGATCGATCCGGTCCGGATCCCCAGAAACTCGGTCCAGCCGAAGAGGAAGGCGGGAAGTCGGCCAAACGCCTCGCGGAGGTAGACGTAAGGCCCCCCGGCGCTCGGGAGCATCGCCGCCAGCTCTGCCAGGGTGAGAGCCCCCGCCATGCTGAACAGTCCGCCGACGATCCAGACAAAGGCGATCCCGCCCAGGTAAGGGACGTTACCCGCCACCCGAGCCGGGACGATGAAGATCCCCGAACCGATCACCGATCCGACGACCACGCAGAAGGCCGTCCAGGGTCCGAGAACTCTCGGGAGCTTCGCCTCGCCCGGCTCAGATTCCATCGACATGCGGCCTCAATTCATCGGAGAAGGTCAAAGGAGGATGGATTTTGACGGAGAGACCATCGTGTTTCTTTCAACCCCGGCCCGCCGGAGGCTTGGGCACCGCGTTGGCCGGAGGGGTGGTCCCCGCGCCGGCGGGGCTCGGGGCGACGGGCTGCGGGGCCGCCGGCTGAGGGCTTGCGAGAGGCGGGTTGCCGACGCTCGCGGCCTCGAAGGCGACCTTGAGGCTTGCCGTCGCCGCCTCGATCCGCTCGGCCAGGGCGGGCAACTGCGCGGTGATCATTTCAGGGTCGTTATCAATGATCCCCTGGCGAAGGCCGGGCAAGGTCCAGGCGGCATAGCCGGTGGTCAGGCCCGGGGCGTAGATCGCATGCTTGAACCAGGGGCGACCGGGAAGTCCCTTGGGAAGAAGGAAAGACCGCTCGACCTTCGTCAAGGCTTCGTTCACCTTGAGAAGCTGACTCGGGGCCACGCCGTCGCGTTTCGCCAGGGCGTCGGTTGCCGCGTCGAGGGCGACCGCCTGAGCCTCGAACCCCTTGATCGCCGCGACCAGGCGCGGCAGGCCATCCATCGTGACGGGCGGCTTGCCCGCTTCCGACTCGACCGACCGCGCCTTCCGGGCGACGATCCGCCGAAGGTCATCGACGTACTCGCGAATCGCCTCGCCATACGGCACGAACTTCATCGGGACGACCTCGGCGCCCGCGGCCCGCATGGCGATCAGGGTATAGAGCTGGGCCGCCGTCCTGTGGGTGACGAACTCGGGGTCGCCAAACTTCTCCATCCAGAAGAAGTCGTCGTAGATCGAGTGATAAACACCGTAACGGCCGTTGAATCCGACGTCGAGCGACGGTACGCCCAGATGGTCGAGAAACGCCGTGTAATCCGAACCCGAGCCGAGCGGATTCATCTGCGGCGAGAACCGTCGATTCGCGACCTTCGTGGTTTCCTCCGGTGATCCGGTTCCTTCCCAGACCCCTTCCAGATCCACCGGCGACGTGCTGGCCCAAGCTGCCCGACGCTTGGCCAGCCAGACCTCGCGGAGCGGCTTGCCGGATCGGACGTCGTGGACCGACCCGGTGGCTTCGAGCAAGAAGTCGCGGAGAGAGGGGACGCCGTCGACATCGAGCTCGGGACCGGAAACCGCCGAGTCGACGTTGAGAAGCATCACGGCTTTTTGATTGATGTCGTCGCGGTGCTCGTCGCACCACTCGGTCGAGCCGACGAGGCCATATTCCTCGGCATCCCAGCTCGCGTAGACCAGGGTCCGCCTCGGCTTCCAGCCTTGCTTGAGCGCCGAGCCCAGGGCCCGGGCCATTTCCAGGGTGGCCGCCGTGCCGCTGCCGGGATCGACCGCGCCATAGACCCAGGCGTCGCGGTGGTTGCCGATCATGACCCACTGATCGGGCTCGACCTCTCCTTTGATGGTAGCGATCACGTTCCAGATCGGCCGGATCTTGTAATCCATGTTGACCCAGAAGTGGACCTCGGCCGGTCCGGGTCCGACGTGATAGGCCAGCGGAATCCCGCCTTGCCAGCCGGTCGGGACATTCGGCCCGCCCATGGCTTCGAGGATCGGTCGGGCCGCGTCATAGCTGATGGGCAGGCTGGGGATGGTCGCGTAATAGTCCTCGCGGACGAGGCCCGTTCCCTTCTCCCATTCCTTGATGGATTCTTCCGCATCGAGGGTAAACCCGTTTTTTGGATCGATCGGCAGCCGTTTGGCCCCCTTGGTGGACGGCCCATTGGGCGTCGACGGGTCTCCCGGCCCGAGCGAGAGGAACTGGACGCTGCCGCGCTGGAGCGAAGAGCCGGGTCGGAACGGCCCGGCGGGGAAGACGTCCCCTCGGGCGTAGCCGTCGTCGATCGGGTCGGAATAAATCAGGATCCCCCTGGCCCCGCGCTTCTGGGCGTTGCGGACCTTGAGGCCTCGAAAAAGCTCGCCATAGCGGACCAGGACGATCTTCCCCTTGACGTCGACGCCGAGCTTTTCGAGAGCGCCGAAGTCCTCGGGGCGTCCGTAATTCGCATAAACAACCTGCCCGGTCACGTCGCCCGAGACGCCGTATCCGTGGAAGGCGGGGAAGGCGTCGGGGCTGGCCGAATCCTTGTCGGCGGCGATGGCGTCCTCGATCACCTTGAGCTTCTGAGCCGTCGGCCGGACGATCTCGCAGCCGACGCCCTGGGGATAGTTGAGCAGGACCTCATATTCGGCCAGGTCCGCCTGCCAGCCCCATGACCTAAGCTTGTCTCGGAGCGAGACGGCCGTCTTGTAGTCGGCCGGGGTCCCGGCGACGTGGGGTTCCTCGGTGATCTCGCGGAGCCAGGCTCGTGCGGCGTCGGGTGTGGGGACGCCCAGAGCATGAATCTCGGCCTTCGACTGGGCGGCTTTCGATCCGGGCGAGAAACCGATCGGCCCCTCCTGAGCCTGGGCCGAGGTGCCCAGCGCGATCAGCGTCAGCAAACCGAGGAGGGGGAGGCGGGAACGTCCATGCATGAGAAAAAGACCCTCTTCTGGAAGAGATACTTGACAGATCGGGTGTCCCGCAACCAAACTCGGGCAAGCGGATCGATGGTCTTCGAAGATACGATGCCCGACCGGGCGAATCTAGACCTTAGACCTCGACCGCCACGTCAATCCGCATTTTCTGGACCCTTAACCGCGTGCCTTTCCTGTCCCGCCGGATGCCGGTGGCCCGATTGAAGTCGAGGCCGGTGTTCGTTGTGGAGAAAGAGGTGCCTCGTGGGATTATCGTTCACGGTCGGCGGAGCCAAGGGGACGTTCGAGGAGCGGTTTGCCGTCGAGGTCGCCGGAGTCCTCGACAACGCGTTCGGAGCCGAAGGCGACTGGGAAGGCTCGGCCCCTCGCCACTTCGGGGAATTGGTCGAGACCGGCTGGGCGGAACTCCAGGCGAGAGCCGAGGCCGAACTCGGCGACGAGGCCATTCCCAACCTCCTGGCCCTTGGTTCCGAAGGGCGAGGCGTCTATCTTCCCGCTCACGTCCGGGCGGTCTCGTTGCCCCTCTCCGCTGGGGGGCCGCTCCGATGCGCCAGCCTTCCCGGTCTTCGCCGTGAACTGGCCGAACTCGCCGAGCGATGGGAACTGCCCCTCGATGATCATGGCCTGGAAGCGCTCCTGGATGTGAGCCGGGACCCCGACGACGGATGGGTCGCCGACGCGCCCGAGATCCTGACCTTCGCCCGACTGGCTCTCGCCGCCAACGAGGCGATCCGACGCGACTGCCCGCTCTGGCTGGTCGGCTGAGTTCAAGAGGAAGCGAATGCCGCACAAGCCCCAGCTCGACGGCCTTCGCTTTCTCGCCTTTCTCGCCGTCTTTTATTTTCATGCCCGGCCGGACCGGAACTTCTGGGGGCCGGAAGGCGTCTTTGTTTTCCTGACGCTTTCCGGCTTCCTGATCACCCGGATCTTGATCCTGGGAGAGTCGGGCGACTTCGTCGCTGATCTGAAACGGTTCTATATTCGTCGAAGTTTGCGAATCTTCCCGCTTTATTACCTGGTCATCCTCTGGCTCTGGATCACCTGTCGATTGCCGGCGATGGGCTGGTTTCTCAGCTACACTTATAACATCAAGGCATTTCTGACCCGAAACTGGGTGGGAGGCCATGCCGACCACCTCTGGACTCTTTCGGTCGAGGAGCAGTTTTACCTGCTCTATCCGATCGCCTTTCTCCTCACACCCTCCCGACGTCGCCCGATCTTGCTCGTGGCGCTGCTGGTCGGCTCGAAGCTGTTCCAGGCCTATGCCGAGACCCGGCTCGTGATGCCCTGGGCTCTATTCCTCTTGCCTTATTGCGGCGAGTTCCTGCTCTGGGGATGTCTGGCGGGGCTGATCGAACTCAAAACGAAACCCGGACGGTGGGAAGGACCGCTGACCCTGGCGGCCGGGGCCGTCCTGATTTGCCTCTACTCGACCCATCACGATGTTTCCAATCGTTTGCCACCGCCAGGCTGGATCGAGGTCATCGGCCGGTACTCGGGTTTCGGCCTCGGCGCGGCCCTCGTCATTTTCGGGCTCTGGCGGTCGGATCATTCCTGGATCGTCGCTCCCCTTGCCTTCCGTCCGGTCGCCTACCTGGGTCGAATCAGTTATGGCTTGTATGTTTATCACTTAATCATGCTGGAAACCGATTGGACGGGTTACATTCCCGACGGCTATCTTCTGCGAAACCCTCCGGGGATGCTCCTGGGGACGATCGTGGTGGCCTCGGCGTCGTGGTATGGCTTCGAGCGGCCGATCAATCGCCTGAAAGACCGACTGACGACGCCTCGGGGCTCAGGGCCGGCGGCGACGGAGCCGGTTCCGTCGTCAATCCAGGCGTCGAAGTCCGCGACGGACCGGGATTGATTGCATATTTTGCGGGCAGGATGATCACATTTTCGGGCGTGACGTGAACCGTGAGGCTCTGTCCTTCTCGGAGGTTTTGCGACTGTGACTGGAGCGTCAAGGCCGTCACGGGCCAGTCGTTCGGCCCCCGGAGATGGACCCGGCGGACCTCGCCGAGGAAGACGAGGCGCTCGACCGTGGCGGGAAATCGGTTCGCGTCGAACGGTGCGTTGGGGCCGATCCCCAGGGCCTCGGGTCGGAGCGCGACCGTCACCGGCGAGCCCGTCGCCAGGGAGCCTTGATCCGCCCGACCGATCCAGCGACCGAGCGGGGTCCGGACGACGAGGTCGCCGCGAGGGTCGGTCGACTCCACCTGTCCTTGAATCAGATTGATCGGCCCGAGGAACTGCGCCACGAAGGCGTCGACCGGCCGGTTATAGACCGAGGCCGGGCTTCCGGTCTGGACGATCCGCCCGAGGTCCATCACGGCCAGATGATCCGCCAGCGCCAGAGCCTCGCGGGCATCCGAGGTCAGGATCAAGGTCGTCGTCTCGGACTCGGTCACGACCCGACGGATCTCGTCAAGAAACTCGTCGCGGACCCGGGTTTCGAGCCGACCCATCGGCTCGTCGAGGATCAAAAGG
>Ga0080006_1149701_pt1 | contig 17335 bp, 19 predicted proteins | sample RS3BMetagenome_FD_69209 | JGI IMG/M metagenome (GOLD analysis project Ga0080006, IMG submission 69209) | Ferric oxide microbial mat and aquatic microbial communities from Rainbow Spring, Yellowstone National Park, USA - RS3B (SPADES... ... | reverse complement strand
ATCCGCCTGGACATTGACCCGATACTCCTGCTTCCCCGTCTTGCCGTCGCTGGCGCCATCGGTGATCACGACTTCAATGCGCATCTCCACTCAGTTCCGCCTCCCCGAACATCATGCGGAATCGCTGTCCGCTTGTCGAGGATGCCAGTGCCAAGTCGGGCCGCGGATCTACTTCACCCCGTTACCTAAGTGAATTGCACAGGTCGAAAAATGGCGCTCTTTGCTGAGGGAGGACGGTTCCGATGGCGAGCACCGAGCCCCATGACCGGGTGCGCGAGTCGCTGGCGCGGCTCGAGGACGGCGTGCATGCCGTCCAGACCGGGCAGGCCTGGGCGGAGTACCTGCGTGCGGTCAGCCGATTCCACCGCTACTCTGCCGGGAACGTCTGGCTCATTCTCGCCCAGCGCCCCGACGCTTCCCGCGTAGCCGGCGTCCACACCTGGCGAGCCCTGGGGGGCCACGTGCGCCGGGGCGAGCACGGCATCCGCATTCTGGCACCCGTGACCATGCGTTCCCGGGACGACGAGGCGACCGACGATCCGGAGGCTGCCGAGGTTGACCGCGTCGTCACCCGTTTTCGGGTGGTCACCGTGTTCGACATCGCCAGCACCGACGGCGAGCCGCTGCCGACGCATCCCTGCCAGGCCCTGGCCACGAGCAGCGAACGAGGCCGCTGGCTCCTCGCCCGTCTCCTCGATGTAGCGCGCGGCGAGGGGATCGCCGTCCGCCAAGATGTCCCTGGTCTCGGCGCGGCGCACGGCGCCTACATCCCCGCCGATCACGCCATCGTCCTCGCGGCGGGGCTGTCTGACGACCAGTGTGCCAAGACGAGCGTCTCGGATGTGCGTGATACGGAAGCGGCGGAGGCGCTGATCGCCGAGTTGGACGGGTTCAGCGAGTAGGGAAACGCCTTTGCCGGTTGCCAATGCCACAAGCCGCGTGTAGAATCCGCCATGCGGCGGCCGGCGGCCCGGGTCCAGCTTCCAAGCTGGATGAGCGGTTCAACTCCGACTCCGCCGCTCCACTCTCGCGTCTTGGCGGTTACGCGCCGGGGACGAGCACCTTCGCCGACAGGCCAAGGGTGGCCAGCACCAACACCCCAATGAACCAACGCTGCTCTCCCCGCAGGCGCTCCGGCTTGGCATCTAACGCAGCGCCTTGCCGCTCCATCTTGGCCTCTAGGGCCTTCAGATCGGAGCGGAAGTCGTCTTGGGCGCGACGTACGTCGCCCATCTGCTCTTTGATGTCTGATAGCCGTTGCAAGATCAAATCATTCAATACTGACACCCGGAGACTGAGGCCCCTGTCACCTTCGACGCGCTGGCCGAAGAGGCGGTGGGGCTACTCGCGGTTTACCGCTCCAAGGTCGCATCCGCGGTCACCGTGCGCGCCGCGGAGCAGCGGACCGAGGTGAGAACATCGCCGGGGTCGCCTTCACGGTGGTCGCCGACGTGATCACCGAGGACGGCTTCGTTCGCGACCCCAAGGTCTCCAAGCGCAAGCCTTCTGAGGTGGACACCGCCGAGGAGCTGCAACGGCGGAATCGACGCCGGGCGCACGGTGGACGTCGCGCTCGGAGTGCCGATCTCCCACTTCGCCCGGGTTGAGGAACGGGATGCGCTTGAAACAACCGCGTCCAACGGATTGCCGTTCTGGGACGGCACCGTCACCACATCACCCTGACCAGTCCCACCGGGCTGCCTCGCCATCCAGGCAGCCTCCAAGATCTCGCCCAACGCCCAGGCGCGGGGCTTCCACGGACGGGTTCAGGACGCCTTGCAGTTCCTCGGGCGTTGTCAGTTTGACGGAGAGTCGGGGGTCCTGCCACTCCACCGGGGTCTGCGTTTCGATGCGGAGCAGGAGCCATCGCCGCCAGTAACCCTTGGGTGTGGTCACTGGTCCTCGGGAACGGGTTCGCGGAGAACATAAGGCGGCACGTGGGGCGGAAGCTGAACAAGTTCGCGTACGGTTCGCCGATTCCGATGCGGCGCATGGAGGGGATGTACCGCGAGGAACCGGAAAACCGCGGCAACTCGTGGCTCGTGCGGGAACTGGCCCGCGGAAGTTGAAATGGGTGGACGGAAGGGCCCCTGCGCCACGCGTATCCGTGGCCGCCTTGCGGCAGGCCTACGGCGGTGCATCCCCGACTGGCGCCGCGAGCCGATCCGCTGACTGCGCTGTCCGATATCCTGGAGCATGGCACCATGCGGACATGAGGGCGGCGATAAAAGGGGGCCAGACGGAATGGCACCTGCGTCGCGCGTGTACGCGGCCGCCTTGCGGCAGACGGTGCGGCGGTGCGCAGCAGACCGGTTGTCGTCACTGCTGCTGGATCTTGTCGAGCGCGACAGGGTGGCACGTCTGCGTGTCATCGCGGAGTTTGCCGACGACCTCGCCGCCGCCTGCGGTTGGGCGCCGCTCGCCGCAGAGGTCACCTCCGAGGTGGAACGGGCGCTGGCATTCAGCATCCGCGCCAATACGATCCCGCAGCCGAGGAACCTGGTGCCCATCCGGGCGGCCCTGCGTGCCTGCCCCCGGCTGCTGGCGCGGGCCAATCTCGATGCCGCCGCACAACTGGCGGACTTCCTTGGGCACTATGGCGATGTGCGTTCACTCCCCACCGCCCTCGACAGCGCGCTGGGCGCGGCTCGTGCGGCGATCTCGGAGGTGCGTGATACGGAGGCGGCGGAGGCGCTGGCCGCCGAGTTGGACGGGTTCAGCGGGTAGGGGGCTTACCCCATGCTTGCGTCGGCCTACGCATCAGCCACTCCGCCCGCTTTGCAACGGTAATACAATGCCGCGGAGCCTAGCTCGCCCCTGGCCTAGCCCCAACTTGAAGGTCCGAGCCGACATGCCAGCAATGGCGGCGGCCTCCTCGTAGGAAAAACCGGCGACATCGTACAGCACAACGGCACAGCGCAAGTCTAGGTTTAGACCCGTGAGGGCCTTCAGCAGGTCCGGCTGCTGATTCCTAATGCCGGCCCCACCGTTGGGGACCGCGCCCATTCTTGCGTTCACACCATGGTCGGTGGCGCCCTGCGGCGCACCGAGCAACAAGGCCTCGACACATGTCGGGCTAGGGTTCGTCCACCGTCGGCGTCCTGGATCACGAGTGTCAGTCCCCTGGGACGGCTGCAGACCAAAGCATCGTGATCTCGGCAGCAACTTCGGGCAACACGCCGCATACAACGGCGACACGCCCTCCAGGTCACCGACGTCACCGCCTGCTGGCACGCGGGGGACAGCACTGACCCGTGTTGCCCGAACTCCGTCAATCTCGACGTGACCTCCTGTACCAACGACCGGATCGTGATCGCCGGCTTCACCGGGGCCTACGGCGGGGTCTAGTCCTTCAGTCCCGGCGACCAGCTACTGGTGTGGGTGCGTAATCCGCAGACGGACGCCGGCCCAGCCGGCTATCTGCTGCGGGTCTCCGGCACCCTGCCGCAGACGGGGCTGAATCCCCTGGCGCCGGCGGCGGGCTGGATGCTCCTGCTGCTCGGGGCAGCCCTGCTGATCCAGAGCTGGCGGTGCGCACGGACCGACAATTCCTGAGGACAGGTCGGCACGTACCGCATGCGGACGGCTGAGGCTCTGCGGCCGCTGCCCTGCCCTGCGCATCCCACCGGATCCCTCACTATATGGCCCGGTCCGCCTCACGCCTCCGCAGTTGGTCGGGTGGTTGGCGATGGGGCTACGGGAGAGGGCGCTGCGGGCCGTTCCCCACGGTCCCGAAGAGGGTCGGGTGGTCGAAGGCGGGGACCGTTGAAGCCCTCCGAAACCGGGATGGGGGAAGGAACCATCTCCACTCTATAGAACACGGTCGACAGCAGGGCTCCGGAAGGATCCGGTTGCGCATCGTTGTGAGGCGGATCGCGTCGTCCCTGTCCAAGCGGACCGAACGGTCCATCAATAGGGCCGCTTGGCAGCGGTGGGGCTCGTAGGAAGGCTCGCCCCCGCGTGGGAAGGCGCCCTCCCGATGCTCAGCCACGGGGGAGGGGCGTCGTTGCGCACGGTGGGCGGAATGCGGATCAGCGTGGACCCGCGCGTCGAGTTGATGCAGACGGTCCTCTACTTGACGGGCCCTTGGGCAGAGACTGACCAGTCCCAGGCATGGACACCCTATGTGGAGCGCCTGCGTGCATGGTTCGCCCCAGTCGCCGCCCACCCGGCCGTGGCGCTCGCCGCGGACTTGGTCGGGCAGGGCTTCACCAACGTCAAGCCCAACCGCGTCGCGCTGCACCTCGGCGACCCGCCCGACCTTCCGGAGCTGGCCTCCGTCGCACGATGCGTGGAAGAGGCGCTGTACGACTGGCCGGCGGTCTCGACCATCCGCGACTACCTCGAGCGCCTGCGGGAGTTCGCGGTCGAGAGCCGCTTCATGGCGTTTTTCGCCGAAGCGCAGCCATATCGTGACGAGATCGAGGCGCACCTCGCCGAAACCGTGAAGGCCTCCGTGGTCACGGAGTTGGAGGCGTACTTCGGCGCCCGAATGGACGATTACGTCTTGATCGGCTGCCCGCTGTATGGGAGCAACGGGCTGAAGGTGCCGGTGCCCCGGCCGGCCACGGCCGCCTGCATCCGGATTCTCCCCCACGCCGACGACTCCGGACACCTGACATGGCCGTCGCGTGCGTTCCTCACCCACGGCATCAAGCACGAGTACGGCCACTGCTTCGTGAACGACCTCACCTACGCGCGCATCGACGACGTGCGGGCGCTCGCCCACCTCCGGGCCCGTCACCGGGATAACTACTACGACTGGTGGCCAGCCGTGGTCAACGAGACGATCATCCGGGCATGCAGCGCAAGGTACTTCGCCCTATACCCCGAGGACGGTCTTCGGGAGCGGGGGGCGGATTGGGAACGGGATCCGCACGAGGCATGGCTGGTCAGCCAGGAGCAGCAGGGCTTCCGGCTGGTGCGCGGGCTGGAGCGCCTCCTCGCCACGGAGTATGAGGGGCGCCGTGACAGCTATCCGAGTTTCGCCGACTTCTACGCGGTGCTGTTGGACTGGCTGCGGCAGGAGGACCGGCGCGCGTGAACGGGACCGCCACGCGCGACGCGGCGTGTGGCGCATCGGCCGCGCGTCGCGGTCGCACCACGCGGACGCCCCAGGCGCGACACTGGCGGTGGAGGCCACGGGGCTGGCTGGCGACTACCGTTGCCCGCCGTCTCACGGGGACTGTATGGCCATTGCCGACGGAAGAGGCCCATCGCTGCCAAGGTCGCCCGGACCACGACCACCTGCGGCTCCCCCGAAGGCCGCGGTGCTCGCGATGCCCCCCAAGAACCCCGCAGGGGTGACTGACGGCGGCGCCCTCGACGCTCGGTCATGCGCGCCGTGATTGCCCTCATCATGCCGCGCAGTCAAACGTCACGGTCCAACTGCTGCCATGAACATTCAAACTCACGCTGCGAGCCGAGACGAGGACGGGGCGCACGCACGGGGCGGTTGGGGACCACGGTGCGCAGGATCTTCTGGGCGCGTCCCAGGGCCTTCTTCGCGATGTGCACGATGTGCGCGATAGGTGTCTCCTTTCGCTGGCGGGGTGGGGCGCGGGTCAGCGGCTCCTGCGGCAGCGGAGCGTGCGCCCACTGGCGTGGAATTCGCGAAGGCCATCGGTGGGAACGGCTCCGTTGAACGGGGGCGTCTCGTCGGCGAGGAGTTTACGGACGGCGGCGCGGACGGCCGGCGCGCCCCCGTGCAGGGGCGTGAAAGCCGTCCGCGATGGGTAAACGGTTTGCTCACCGGTGCGGCTCCCTTCCGTGGGCGACTGGGCAGGGTCCGCAACCGCACACGACCTCCCACGGGCAGGGGCCCTGGAGTGGCGCCCGCATAGGAACTCGCCCCCCTGGTCGGGGCACCAGACGCGGATGATGGACAGCGGGATGCGGCGCAGGCCGCGGACATGTGACATGCAGGACACCTCCCTTCTTGGCGTACAGCGCATCCGCGCGGCGCTCTGTCGATGGGGTGGCCTTGAAGCCCGGGCACGTCGGCGTGACGCCCGCGGTTCACGCGCCGCGGCAGGCGGTCAGTCGGCTTGTCACGGGTGGGTTGGCCAATTTCCAGACGCGCGCCGTTCCGATTGCGGCCGGGGAGATGTCGTGCGCATGGCGAATGGTTCACGGCGCATGGGGGGGGTGGCTGCCATGGCGCTGACACTGGACACCGTTCCCATCGACCTTGCCGGCCGGCAGGCATTGTTGGACGTTGCTGCTGCCGCCAAGGTCCTGTTCATCGGCGACCTGCACGGGACACGGGAGATTCCAGGGCTGCTTGCGACTCTGACGACGCAACTCGCTCCACTCGGATACGGGGCGTTGGGGTTGGAAATGCCGCCGGAGGAGAGCGGGGCGCTCTCGGCATGGGCCGATGGGAAAGCGGACATGCCGCCGTTCTTCGCCCAGCCATCCGGCGACGGTCGCGGCAGCCTGGAGGTGCTCGCACTCGTGCGGTCCGTCCGCGGTGCAGGGTGGCACGTTTTTGCATTCGACGGCACCCGTGAGGACTGGGAAGGCACGTGGGCGTCGCGCGACCTCGGCATGGCTCGCAGTTTGGCCATGCAGCGTGCCGCGTTGCCGGCGGGAACCCGAGTGCTGGCCGTGTGCGGCAACGGCCACGCGCGGCTCGCGCGCCATCCGAAGTCTCCAGCGGAATTCTGGCCGTCCTGCGCCGCCGATCTGGCCGCAAGGATCGGCGCGGAGCGTGTCCGCGCCGTGAGCGTCTGCTTCCATGGGGGGACGTTCTTCAACCTCAACCGCGTCCGCGTCCGCAAAGAAGGGTCCACCCCATGGCCTTGGGAAGACGAGACCGCGCACGTTACGACGTGCTCCGACGGTGGGTTCTCGCTCGAACTCCATTTGCGCAAGTGCTCGCCGGCTACCTTCGCCGCGCCGTGTGGGCTGCGCTTCTCGCCGATGTACCTGCGGGCACGACTCGCGACGGACGAACCAGACAGGGGTCTCCGCCCGATCCGGTTCCTGGCGGTCATGCTCGCCAGTGACGGTCGCTCGCCCGGCGTCGCGATGTTCCTGACAGCACAGGGGAACGTGATCTGCTCCGAGGTCGGTCCCGAAGGCGATCGCGCGGGAGGCGTGCTTCGCGTCTTCCCGTCTATCGCCGAAGCCGCCCAGACTGGCCGGTACCGTCCGGGACTTCTGGAGCAGGCCGCAGCCGAGGAAGGAGACCTGCGTGCCCAGGAGATCGAACTGGACCCGCACCTAAGGCCGCAACTACAGGCGTTGCCAGACGCCGAGTTTCTGGACGTCTGACATCAAAGGTTGCGCCGGAACGCTCGGCATCGCGCCGGGCATCCCCCGGGGGACATCACCCTCGGGGGGGGCTCCTTCCGGTACCCGGGGGCCGCGGCGGCGCTCACCGATATCCACTGCACCTTCCGGGCCGGGGAGCGCGTGGGACTCGTCGGGGAGAACGGCTCCGGCAAAACCACCCTGGTCAAGGTCCGGACCGGCCTGTTTCAGCCCACAGAGGGCCGGGTGCTCCTGGGGGCCGCGATCTGCGCACGCTCGACCGGACGGAATTGCGCGACAGGACGGCGGGCGGTCTTCCAGGACCACATCCGCTATGCCCTCACCCTGCACGACAACATCGGCTACGGCCGCCACGAGCGCATGGGCGAGCGTCCCGCTGTGGAGGCGGCGGCCCTGCGCGGCGGTGCCGATGAAGTGGCCTCCGCGCTGCCCGACGGATATGAGACGTTGCTCACGCGGCAATTCTCCGGCGGCACCGACCTCTCCGGCGGGCAGTGGCAGCGGGTCGCCGTCTCCGCGGCTTCATGCGCCAGGCGCCGCTGGTCGTGCTGGACGAACGACGGCCGCTCTGGTCGCTCGGCTTGCCTCCATCCTGGCGCCTTGCGACCCAGGTCGCCTCCGACGCATCGCGTCTCCGACTCCCGGCGTCCAGCCCCGAAGGCCGAGGCCGACGTGTTCCGACGCTTCGCGGCCGTGGCCGGCGACCGTACCGCCGTGCTCGTCTCGCACCGGCTCGGCTCCGCGCGGCTCTGCGACCGCGTCCTGGTCCTCCACGAGGGCCGGTTGGTGAAGCAGGGCACACACGGGGAATTGGTGGTGGCGGGCAGCGCCTTTGCCCGCCTGTGGGCCGTGCAGGGCCAGTGGTACCGTTGACTTAACATAACCGGCGATCGGAGCCAGGTGCTACGGAAAGGCGCCGTTACGCTCTGGCGCCCCCTGCCCTGGACTGCATGAGCCCAGAGTCCGAGTCCAGAGCCGCCGCCGCCTCCGCGAGGGCGGCCGCAGGCCCTTCACTCTGATGCCCCAGGTCAGAAGCGAGTTCTGCCAAACTGGGGGAGACCCATGCGCCGTGCCACCTCGCTCAACCCCTTGAGCCACTGGCCCGGTTGTTCGTCGGCATATCCGGGTCCGAAGACCCCCCTGCGCAGCAACTCCGCCTGGAAGGCCTCCGTGCTCACACCTGCACGCTGGGCGGCCTGCTCAAGGCTCAGAATGCCCTTGGTGTACTGCAACAGCGCACGGTCGAACATCATCTCCCGCATGCCTTCCACGGCCCAGCGCCGGAGGAGAGAGCCTTCGGAACAGCCCTGCTCTTCCGCCAACCTGGCCATCGCCATCGCTTCCTCCGGAGCCAAGCGTACCGACTTAGTGATCCACTCCATCACCGCCACCCCCTCTGCCATAATGATTCCAGCATCGCCCGTGCCGTTGTCAGTAACGCCGGGCTTGTCCGTTTGGTGTCCTCCAAGTACCGGAGACCAGCCCAGGCCGGGCCCATAGGCATCGTCTTCATGAACACGAGGGTCACAATCCAGCGCGGAACGTCGAGTACGGGCAGCCCCTTGCGCTTGGCGAAGTCACCCGCGCGGTAATCGTTGAGCAGGGCAAGCGTATGGCGCTCATGCGCCAGCAGAAGGACCTCCTGCTCGGCCTTGCCCCCGAAGGAAACCTGCCCCCACTCGACCGGCCATCCACCTGCCGGGCCCTCCACTCGCAGCACGCCCGTCGATTCCCACAATTGAAACGCCTCGGCGTTCGGGAACAGGCCACGTCCGGTCACCCGGTCCGCCAACACCTCGGCCCTGACAGTTGGAGGCGCGAGGACGCGAAAGATGCGCGGCAGATACATCTCCACGCGGGCGCCCAGCGCCGCGTTCCAGAATGAGGTATCGTGGACTGCTTCCTGCAGTCTGCTGCGCCGTACATCATTCTGCATCATATCAAGGATAGCAGGTCGGTATACACCGGAGCCAGGGGTGCCGCCTCCGTGCAGCACGTGGCCCTCCGTGGCGGCCCCCCCTGGCGATGTGGGAAATTGCCGCCGGATGGATAAGGATACCAGGCATTGCAGACACCGGGGACGCCTATCCTGGTAGCCCGAGGACGCCCGCCCATCCCTGGCCGAGCCGCTGGTGTACGGACCCATACGCACGTGGAACTCGGCCCCGCTGACGCGGTCCGTGCACCTTCGCCCCCCACCGATTCCGGGAATGCTCGCCCCTGCGTCGAGGCGGACCAGCCGGTGGCGCCACTGACTCCCGGCGACCGGCGGTGCCTGGGCAGCCGTACGGGACGAGCCGGTCACTCCGAAGCAGCCTTGGCACCCCGCGATGGTCGCGGGCCCGGGCACTTTGCTGAGCGCCGATGGCTAACGCTGATCGCCGCGCTATCGGGCTACCCAGTGGTCAAGATCGACACCGAGGCCGAACGCATCTACGCAACCGTCGCGTCGGAAAGGCAGATCCCAGGCGACGGCCATCCCCCTGCAGGTTGCCGCCTGCAGCCGTTACGTCGCGGTATCCGGGTGCTGGCCGCATAGACCTACGGCCTGACGAAGACCATGAGGGCTCCCGCCTTGGTCACCTCCCTGGATCCGGGCACGGAGGTCGGCCATCCTGCGGGTCAGTCCGTCAGGGCCCTCGACGACCACGACCAGCGCACGCCAGGACGTCGGACGCCGCCAGCACGCGAGTCGGCGCGGTCACGGGCCGGTCGCGCGTCAGTCACACGATGGTCACGCGTTTGCTCACGCGTCGGTCACGCGTCGGTCACGCGCTGCTCACGCGCTGCTCACGCGTCGGTCACGCGTTGCTCACGCGTTGCTCACGCGTTGCTCACGCGTTGCTCACGCGTTGCTCACGCGGTGCTCACGCGGTGCTCACGCGGTGCTCACGCGTCGGTCGCGCGTCGGTCACAGGTCCGTCACCCGTTGCTCACGCGTTGCTCACGCGTCGGTCACGCGTTGCTCACGCGCTCCGCACAGGGCAACAAGAAACCCGCCAACATGGCGGGTTTCTTGCCGTCGCCGCAGGAGGAACGGGCGTTTGCCTTATCCCCGTCCGGCTTAGAGTATCAAGGCTTCCCGCCGTCCCCCAGAAGCCGCGCCACCTGGGGCATGTCCTTGTCGCCCCGCCCTGACACGCAGACCACGACGACCGCCCCCTCCGGCAGCCCGGCACAGATCCCCGGCAGGGCGCCGATGGCATGCGCCGACTCCAGGGCGGGGATGATGCCCTCGGTCTCCGCCAGGAGCCGCATCCCCTCCAGGGCCTGCGCGTCGGTGCAGGCGAGGTAGTCCGCCCGCCCGCTGTCCTTGAGTTGGCTGTGCTCCGGGCCCACCCCCGGGTAGTCGAGCCCGGCGGAGATGGAGTGGGCGCTCAGCACCTGGCCGTCATCGTCCTGCAGCACGTAGGAGAGCGAGCCGTGCAGCACCCCCGGCCGCCCGGCCGTCAGGCTCGCCGCGTGCATCCCGGTGTGCAGGCCGTGCCCGGCCGCCTCCACTCCGATCAGATGCACCCCGGCGTCGGGGATGAAGGGGGCGAACAGGCCGATGGCGTTGCTGCCGCCGCCGACGCAGGCCACCGCCGCGTCCGGCAGCCGGCCCTCCGCCTCCAGCACCTGGGCGCGCGTCTCTCGCCCGATGACCGACTGCAGTTCGCGCACCATCCACGGGTAGGGGTGCATGCCGGCGGCCGTGCCGAGGATGTAGTGGGTGGTCTCCACGCTGGTCACCCAGTCGCGGATGGCCTCGTTGAGCGCATCCTTGAGCGTGGCCGTGCCGGCGTCCACCTGCACCACCTCGGTGCCCAGCAGCCGCATGCGGAAGACGTTGAGCGCCTGCCGCTCCATGTCCTCGCGCCCCATGTAGACCCGGCAGGAGAAGTGAAAGAGCGCCGCCGCCGTCGCCGTCGCCACCCCGTGCTGGCCCGCGCCGGTCTCGGCGATCACCCGCGTCTTGCCCATGCGGCGGCAGAGCAGGGCCTGGCCGAGGGCGTTGTTGATCTTGTGGGCCCCGGTGTGGCAGAGGTCCTCGCGCTTGAGGTAGACGCGCACGCCGCGCGGCAGGCGCGACGAAAGTCGCGACGCATACCAGAGCGGGGTCGGGCGGCCGACGTAGTCGCGGAAGAGCCCGCGGAGTTCCGCGTGGTAGGCGGGGTCCGCCAGCGCCGCCGCGAACGCGTCTTCCAACTCCCGCAGGGCGGGCATCACCGTCTCCGGCACGTACTGGCCGCCGTAGGCCCCGAACCGCCCGAGCGCATCGGGCCCGCCGGGCCTAGAGTCCATCGACACCGCCATCCCGCACCCCCGAGAAAAGGCTTGCGCTCACGCCCGGCCCTGCGACACCATCTGCGCGCGGCCTTCCTCCCACCGCCGCACCGCCTCGCAGAACAGGCTGATGCGGCTCGGGTCCTTGCGCCCACCCACCTCCACACCGCTACTGACATCCACCCCGAAGGGCAACGCGGCATCGCAGGCCGCCGCCACGTTGGCCGGGGTGAGCCCCCCGCCCAGCAGCATCGGGGCGGCGAGATCGAGGCCGCACGCCCGTCCCCAGTCCCACGGCCGCCCGGCGCCCCCGGAGCGGCCGGCGTGCGGCTCGACCAGGATCCAGTCGGCCGAGCGCGGGGCGGGGTCATCGAGATTCCAGGCCGTGATGACCGGGAAATCCGCGCGCAGCGCCGCGCGGTAGTCCTCCGGTTCACGCCCGTGCAACTGGACCACGTCACAGCCGACGGCCCGGGCGGCCACCTGCACCTCCTCCAGCGGCTGGTCGAGGAAAACCCCCACCGCCAGCACCCCCGGCGGCACGCCCTGCCGGAGCCGCGCCGCCTCATCGACACCCAGGGTGCGGCGGTGCCCGGGGGCCAGGATCATGCCGATCGCGGAGGCGCCGGCGGCGACCGCGGCGGCCACGTCCTCGGAGCGGCGGCAGCCGCAGATCTTAATGAACATGGATGGCCGCCCCGCCGCCGGAACGGATCGGGGCGGTCGGGGCACTCTGGGCATTGTGGCCGCTGTCGCGGCTTGGGAAACCGCCGGCGCCGGCCAAGCGCGGGCGGCGGGGGCCTCTTCCGGGCGTGGCGGCCCCTGCCGCGGCACCACCGGCCCGCGCACCGCGGCCGCGCGAGCGCACCGCCTGCGGGGCAAGGGCCCCATCGGCACCGGCACCGCGGGACGCCGGCGCGTCGCTCCCGCGCGGCCGCACGGCCCGCACCATCCGCCCTCCGTGACCACCCATCAGTCCGCCACTCCCTGTCCGTCGCTTCCGCCCGCGGCCGCAGGCCCGTGGCGCTCCGCCGGCGCGCCTGAGCCGTCCCCGGGGGTCGGCGCCGCGGCCGGCGGACCGCCCGCGCCCGCCGTCGCCAGCGCCCGCACCGCCGCCTCCGGGTCCGCGGCCCGCACCAGGGACTCCCCGACCAGGATCGCCCGGACGCCGGCCCCGTACAGGCCGGCCGTATCCGCGGGGCCGGAGATGCCGCTCAGGGCCGCGACGGTCCGCCCACCGGCCGCCGCCCGCGGGGCCAGGCGCCGCGACGTCCAAAGATCCACCTCGAACGTGCGCAGGTCCCGGTTGTTGATGCCCACCACCCGCGCGCGCGTGGCGAGGGCGATGTCCAACTCCTCTTCGGTGTGCACCTCGACGAACGGCTCGACGCCGAGGTGCAGGCAGAGGTCGACGAACTCAGGCGTACGCTGCCCCAGGACGACCACGAGCAGCAGCACGGCGTCGGCGCCCATCGCGGCCGTCTCGTACACCTGCCAGGGGTCGACCACGAACTCCTTGCGCAGCGTGGGCAGCCCGGAGGCCGCCCGCGCCCGGCCGAGGTCGTCCGGCCGCGCGTGGAAGAACTCCGGCTCGGTCAACACCGACAGGGCCGCCGCCCCGCCGCGCGCGTACCGCTCGGCGAGGGTGGCCGGATCGAGTTCGGCCTGGAGGTCCCCGCGGGCCGGCGACACCCGCTTGACCTCGGCCATCACCGCCAGGCGGCCGGGCGGCGCACCCGCCAGGGCGGCCGCGAAGGGACGCGCGTCACGGGCCGCCGAGGACGCGCGCCGCGCCATCTCGGGCAGCGGGACCGCGGATCGCGCCCGGGCCACGGCGGCACGGCGGGCCTCCACGATGCGCGGGAGGAAGGTGGCGGCGCCGCTCATCCGGCCGTCCCCACCGCGGCCCGCCGGGTGAAGGCCCGGAGCGACTGCAGCTTCTCCATCGCCCCGCCGCCGTCGATCACGCGCCGAGCCAGGGCCACGCCCCCCGGGAAGTCCGGCGCCGCCCCCGCCGCTACCAGGGCGGCCGCCGCATTCAGGCAGACCACGTCGCGGCGCGGCCCAGGCGCCCCCCCGAGCACGGCGAGCGTGATCGCCGCGTTCTCCTCGGCACTCCCGCCGCGCAGGTCTTCCCGTCCGGCCGGCATCAGGCCCGCGGCCTCCGGGCTGATCTCATAGGTCTCCGTCCGGCCGCCGGCGGCGCCGGTGTCGGCGACCTGCGTCGGGCCGCAGAGGGTGATCTCGTCCAACCCGTCCGAGCCGTGGACCACCAGGGCGCGGCGGGTGCCGAGGCGCCGCAGCACCTCCGCGATCGGGCCCACCAGGCGCGCCTCCGGGACGCCGATCACCTGCACCTGGGCCCCGGCAGGGTTGCAGAGGGGGCCCAGGAGGTTGAAGATCGTGCGAAAGCCCAGTTCACGCCTCGGCTGCGCGGCATGGCGCATGGCCGGGTGGTGGCGCTGCGCGAAGAGGAAGGCGATGCCGACCTCGTCCAGGCAGCGGCCGACCGCCTGCGGATCCAGGTCCACCCGCACCCCCAGGGCCTCCAGCACGTCGGCGCTGCCCGCCCGGCTGGAGGCGGCGCGGTTGCCGTGCTTGGCCACGGCCAGCCCGGCCCCGGCGACCACGAAGGCTGCGGTGGTCGAGATGTTGAACGTCCCGGCGCCGTCGCCGCCGGTGCCGCAGGTGTCTAGGAGCAGGCCGTGGCGGCTCCGCACGGGCGCGACGAAGGCCCGCATGGCGCGGGCGCAGCCCACGATCTCCTCGACCGTCTCCCCCTTGCACCGCAGTGCCGCCAGGAAGGCGCCGATCTGGGCGGGCGTGGCAAGGCCGCCCATGATGGTGCGCATCGCCGCCTCGGCCTCCTCGGCCGTGAGATCGGCGCCCGCGGAGAGTTTGCCCAGGAACTCCTGCACAGGGTCCACCCCCCGGTGGAGGGTGCCGCGAAAGCCCGGCTGCGCGGCACCCTCAGGTTCCGGCTCCTTGTTCGCTCCATGCCCCGGTGGCGCGGCCGGAGCCCGGACTCGGCCCTCCGGCGTTCCCCGGGGGCGGGTGCGCCGCCCCCGGATGTGGCTACTGCACCGTCTCGCGAGCGGCGACCGATCCCGGCAGGCCCCCGGCGGGCCCGGCCGTCCACCGCCGCGCGCCGTGTAGGAAGTTGCCCAGCAGGCGCTTGCCCTCGGAGGTCAGGATCGACTCCGGGTGGAACTGCACGCCCTCCACCGGGTGCCGCCGGTGGCGCAGGGCCATGATCACCCCGTCGGGGCTCTCGGCCGTGATCTCCAACTCCGGCGGCAGGCCCTCGCGCCGCACGCACAGCGAGTGGTAGCGGGTCGCGGTGAACGGGTTCGGCACGCCCGAGAAGAGCGGGCCCCCGAAGTGGCTCACCTCCGAGGTCTTGCCGTGCATCAGCTCTGGCGCCAGCACCACGGTGCCCCCGTAGACCAGGCCGATGGCCTGATGCCCCAGGCAGACCCCGAGGAGCGGGATGTCCGGCCCCAGGGCGCGGATGAGGTCGCAGCAGACCCCCGCGTCCTCGGGCCGGCCGGGGCCCGGCGAGATGACGATCGCCTCAGGGCGCATCGCGGCCGCCTCGTCCACCGTGATGCGGTCGTTGCGCCGCACCTCGGGTTCGGCGCCGAGTTCGGCCAGGTACTGCACCAGGTTGTAGGTGAACGAATCGTAGTTGTCGACGACCAGGATCATCGCCGCACCCCCTCCCGGGCGGAGCGGGCCGTCGCGGCGGCACCCACGCCCGAGTCGCCGTCTGGCCGGGCCGCATCTGAACAATCGGGGCCCCCGTTGGAGGCGGTGGAAGCGGAGGCGGCTTCCACCGCCTCCAACGCCCGCAGCACCGCCGCCGCCTTGTTCAGCGTCTCCTGGTACTCCGCCTCGGGCTGCGAATCGTAGACGATGCCGCCGCCCGCCTGCACGGAGGCCACACCGCCCCGGATCGCCAATGTGCGGATGCAGATCGCGCTGTCGGCGTTGCCGTCGAAACCGAAATAGGCCACGCAGCCCCCGTACGGGCCCCGCCGGTGCGGTTCGCGCGCGGCGATGATCTCCATCGCCCGCACCTTGGGCGCCCCGGTGAGCGTCCCGGCGGGGAAGCACGCCCCCAGGGCGGAGAAGGCGTCCATGTCCGGCCGCAGCCGGCCGCGCACCCCCGAGACGAGGTGCATGACATGGGAGAAGCGCTCGACCTTGAACTGGTCCGGCACCCGCACGCTGCCCGGCACCGCGACCCGCCCGACGTCGTTGCGCCCAAGGTCCACCAGCATCACGTGCTCGGCCAGTTCCTTGGGATCGGCGCGGAGCTCGGCCTCCAGGGCGGCATCCTCCTCCGGCGTCGCCCCGCGCGGCCGCGTGCCGGCGATCGGGCGATACTCCACCTCCCCGCCCTGCACGCGCACCAGCATCTCCGGCGAGGCGCCCACCAGCCGGTTGGGACCGAAGTCGAGGAAGAACATGTAGGGCGAGGGGTTGAGGCTCCGCAGCATGCGGTAGACGTGTAGCGGGTCGCCCGCGAACGGCCGGGAGAGACGCTGGCTGAGCACCACCTGGAAGATGTCGCCGACGCGGATGTGCTCGCGGGCCGTCTCGACCATGCGGGCGTGGTCGGCGCGCGTCATGTTCGATGCGCCGGTGCTGGGCCCGGGGACCGGCAGTTGCAGCGGGGGCATCCCCGGCATGGGCCGCGCCAGCGCGGCGCGCACGCCCGCGATGGCCTCTGCGGCGCGGCGGTAGGCCTCCTGCACCGGCGCCCCCTGCGGGGCATCCCCCACGCGGGCGTTGTGCACAATGAGGAGGCGGTGGCGGAAGTGGTCGACCACCACCACTTGCTCGGCGAGCACGAACTCCGCCTCCGGCCAGCCGCTGCCGTCGTCGGGCAGGCGCGGCACCTGCTCCAGGTGGTGGATCAGTTCGTAGCCGAAGTAGCCCACCGCCCCGCCCCAGAACGGCGGCAGGCCCGGCGGCGCCGCCGGGACGAAGCGCGCCAGCAGGTCGCGCAGCACCGGCAGGGGGCTGCCGCTGTAGAGTTCCACGGCATCCCCCACCCGCACCCGCACCTGATGCGCGTCCGCCTGCAGGTGGGCGAAGGGGCGCAGCCCGATGAAGGAGTACCGGCCCAAGCGCCCGTCCTGCTCCGCGCTCTCCAGGAGGTAGGCCGCACCGAGCGGCCGGAGCTTGGCGAACAGGCTGATCGGGGTCTCCAGATCCGAGACGCCCTCCCAGATCACCGGGACCACACTCCCGGCTCCGGCGAGCCCCCGGAACCCGTCCATGTCGGGACGCAGATCCGCCGCCATCGTCCGACCCCCCTCCGCATGCCCGTCTCGGCCCACCGCGGGAAATAAAAAGACCCCTCGCCCCCATGCGGGGCGAAAGGTCTCGCGGTGCCACCCGTCTTCGGTCCGCCCGCGCCCATGCGCGATATCCACGGCGGATCGAACTCTGCCGGCACCTTCTCCCGCCCGTGGGCGAGAGGGCCGATGCCGTCGCCCGTTATCGGGGGCGGGCCGCCGGGCCCATTCTTGCGGGCCGGTCGCTTGGAGGGCCATTTCGGTCGGCTCGCCGCGCCGGGCTCCCACTGTCCCCGGCTCGCTGGGCGGGCAGGCGCCGCCTACTTCTCCTCCGCATCGCGCTGGGGCAACGGTAGCAAAGGGGGCACGGCGGTGTCAAGGGGCGCGGCGGGGGGGGGGGCAGGGCGGCCCCCCCCCGCCCCCCCCCGCCCCCCCCCCCGCTCCGCAGGGGGGCACCCGGCCCCGCGGGACACCCCCCGGTGGCC
>Ga0080006_1138067_pt1 | contig 17339 bp, 16 predicted proteins | sample RS3BMetagenome_FD_69209 | JGI IMG/M metagenome (GOLD analysis project Ga0080006, IMG submission 69209) | Ferric oxide microbial mat and aquatic microbial communities from Rainbow Spring, Yellowstone National Park, USA - RS3B (SPADES... ... | reverse complement strand
CCCCTCCGCGTATGCCGGGTCCTCGATAACCGTGAGCGGCCTCGCCGGATCCAACAGCTGGAGCACTTGGGACGCGGACGGCTGGACCCCGAGCCCGGCCAGCGGCACGGTCTCCGGACCCGGGAGCACCACCATAACGTGGACGCGGCCCACCTACACCTACACGTGGTACGAGAGCGGCCTCCCGAGCGGCACGATGTGGGGCATCACGATCGGGACCACCACGCGGTGGTCCTCATCCGGTAGCCTGTCGTGGAGCGGCCTGAGCGGCACCAACAGCTGGAGCGTGGACACGCCCAGCGGCTACACCGCCAGCCCCAGCTCCGGCACTATATCCGGGTCAGGTAGCACGACCATAACGTTCACCGGCACGCCGCAGATACAGGTGAGCATCAACCCGCAGCCGACCTCCGGCACGGCGCCGCTGCAGGTCACGCTGTACGCGGGCTGGTGGGGCGCGCCGTCCGGCGCCACCTACAGCTACACGATCAACTGGGGCGACGGCTCCACGAAGAGCGGATCCACCACGAGCACGACCGGCACGTTCTACCACACCTACAGCGGCGCCGGCAAATACACGATAACGGTGACCGTGAGCGCGCCCGGCGCCAAGACCGGGTCGGCCAGCGCCACGGTGACGGTGAGCGCGCCCTCGCAACAGCTCACCATAAACTCGTTCAGCGCCAGCCCGACCTCCGGCACGGCCCCTCTCAAAGTGACGTTCAGCGGTTCGTGGAGCGGCGGTTCCGGCGGCTACAGCTGGTCGCTGAGCTTCGGCGACGGCGGGAGCACCTCCGGGTCCGGGTCCTCGATGTCCACGAGCCACACCTACAGCAGCGCCGGCAAATACACGGCGACGCTGACCGTGAGGGACAGCGCGGGCCACACCGCCAGCAAGAGCGTGACCATAACGGTGAGCAGTAGCTCCACCTACACGGTCACGTTCACGGAGAGCGGCCTGCCGACCTCTCCGACCAGGGCCAGTTGGTGGGCCGAGGTCGGCGGCACCAAGAAGTACGCCGCCGCCGGCTACTCCATAACGTTCACGGGGCTGAGCGGCACCCTGAGCTGGAGCGTCGAGAGCCCGGTGACGTACTACAACAGATACGCCCACCGGGTGTACTACTACTACGCCCACCCCAGCTCCGGGACGGTCAGTTCGGGCACCACGATATCTATAACCTACAGCCAGTAGTAAGGGCGGCCGCGGCCGATCCCGCGGCGCTCTGCCCCGGATCTCCCGGAAACGCGGAGATTGGTGGGACGGCCCCCGCCGTGCCGGCGATCCGCCCCGGGCGGGCGACCGGGGCCGGGCCGGGGGAGGAGATCTTGGCGCGGCCGCGCGGTGGTGGTCTACCTGGGGCCGCGCGCTCACGGGCAGCTGGCCAAGCCCGGCTGTCCCCACCAGCTGGGGAGCGGCCCGTTGTTGATGTCCGTGACCAAGCTCCTGTAGGGGAAGTCGGGCGGGATCTCCTGCGGGTAGACTAGGAACGGGCTGGTGCCGAGCACCGTAGCCGGCGTTGCCGGCGTCGCGACCCACGTGTGGTTCCCCACGTAGACGAAGTACTCGAAGGTCTCGGTCGTGCCGACCGGGTACGCCTCCCGGATGCCGACGCTCGCGTTCCAGCCCGGCTCGTTCAGCTGGGAGAAAAAGCCCGGTGGCGAGACCGTGGTGAACCCCACCGTTCTACCAGTCGCGTTGGTCCAGAGCCACCCGTCCGTGTACCCCCAAGTGAACGGGCACACCACGTTGCTGGTCTCACCGGTTCCGGGCGTGGCCGGCTGGCCGGTCGTCCCCCACCACAACCAACTACCGTTCGGCGCTATCAGTTTGATGAACGCCTGCCCGCGCATCGGCAGCGTGTTCGGGTTGTAGACCCACACCCGCGCGCTCCAGGAGCCGTTCGGCCACTCCCTCAGCACCGCGAAGACCGGCGGCTGCTGGAAGTCGCTGAACGCCTGCTGCACGTACCCGCCGCCGCCGGGGTTGGTGCCGAAGCCCGGCCCCACCAGGTGGGTCAGCTGGGGCGAGAAGACCGCGAGGCCCGCCGCGGCCAGCAGGAACAGCCCGCCGCCGGCCAGCGCTATCAGCAGCACCCCCAGGATCGCGTAGATGTACAGGTTGGTGTTCGCCATCCCGGATCCCCCCGTACCGGCCCGCCCTTTAAGGAGCCACACTGGGGGGCCGCGCCCCGCCCCGCCTCTTGCGCGCGCAGCGGTCGCCGGGCAGCCAGCCCTCCTCGAAGCCGCGCCGCAGGGCGCGCTCCACGAGCTCCGAGACGGAGCACCTGGAGTCCACGGCCGAGTGCGCGAGGCGCGTGTACAGCTCCTCTTCGAGCAGCACCGAGGTCCTAACTTTCTCCACACATATCACCTCTGCAAGTATTACGAACACCGGTAGTATTTAAGCGTTCCGCGGCGCGCCGCGCGTCGTGGGCCGCGCCGGCACGCGCCCGCGCGGGCGACTGCGCGGGGGCGCGCGTGCTCACGAAATTACACTGGCTGGCCCCGTCCCCTCGCCCGGGCAGGAGGTTGGCTCGAGGTAACGGAGACCCGCGCGGTAGTGGCATCTTTTAAACGCGTGCTACACGCTTAAGGCGTTGAGGCTGGCCGTAATCGACAGCGATGGCTCGTTCATCGGCGAGGTGAGCAGCGGCGCCCACACCAATAACAGGAACGTCATACCCAAGCTGTCCAAGTACTTCGAACTGGTCTACGTACCGACCACGCGGAGCATCGCGGCGCTCGGGGATCGCGGCGATGCCGAGCGCCTCGCGGGAACCCTAGAGGGGATTCCCGGATCGTTCGGGATGGAGGTGCCCCACGAGGTTATCCGCTTCGTCCGCGAGGAGCTGCCGGGCATGGGTAAGTGCCGGAGGATCGGGAGGTACCTGGAGGTGGTGCTGGCCGCGGCCAGGGGCGCGGACATGCTCTTGGATCCGGACTACTGGCCGCACTACCCGTCCCGGGTCGACCTCGAGATCCTCGGCTGCGCGCCCCCCTCCTCACTCGCGCGCGGCGATGTGTACTACCTCGCTAGGGCGAGCGGGCGGGGGGCGGTCGCCGTCATCCAGTCACTCACCGACGTGCGCAACCGCTTCCCGGGCGAGATCCTCCTGACGTACCTGAGGAGCGTCCGGGACTCAGCGAACCCCGCCGAGGCCGCGAGCCTGCTCGCCGCCGGCCCGGCCCTGAGCCTCTACTGGCGCTCCCTCTCCTCCGGTGCGTTCGCCGCGGCCTTCCTCATAAGCCGCGGGCAGCTGGAGAATCTGCCGCCGGGATGCGCCGGGTGCCGCCTCCTCTACCCGGCGCAGGCCTGGGATCCCGGCCTGAGGCGCTACCGCGGGCTCCCGAAGGGCGACTACGTGGCGGCGGCCTCCAGGCTGGTCGCGCTGAAGGGCGTGCTCGAGCTCCCGCGCATCCACAGGAGGATAATGGATGAGACGGGGCTCAGGCTGGTGGTGGCCGGCAGGTTCTTCGACGAGCCCACCAAGAGGGCCTTCGTGAGGGCCGTGGAGAGGGAGGGGTTGAGGCTGGGGGAGGATGTGGCGCTGGCGGGCTTCCTATCGAAGGACAACTATTACGAGGTGCTCGCGGGGGCGAGGGTTCTCGTCTACCCATCGCACAGCGATTCCTTCTCGATAGTGATGCTCGAGAGCCTCGCCGCGGGGACGCCCGTGGTTGCATACGATATCCCGGGCCCGCGCGGCGTCTACGGGGGGCTCCCCGCCGTGAGGTTCGTGAGGGAGTTCGACTGGAAGGCGATGGCGGCGGAGGCGGTGAGGCTGGCCGAAATGCCGGAGGGGGAGCGCCGCGGGCTGGTGGACGACGGGGGGGTGGCCTCGTTCCTCGAGGACCACTCCTCGTGGGACCGCGTGGCCGAGCGCGTCGCCGAGGGGATAGCGGGGGCGGCAACGGCCCGCGGGGGCCGCCGCGGGACCCGCGCTGCCCCATAGACACGCTGGGGCGGCCCGGTGGTCGCCCGGGCCGGGGGCCAGCCGTGCCGGGGTGCCGGCGTCGTAATACCCGTGTTGTTATTACGCGCTAAGCGGGTCACCGGCGTTGCGGGCCGCGACCGCGGTGGCCGCGCCCGTGCGGATCCCCGCCCCGCTACCCCGGCGCCGGTCGTAATACTAGCGCAAGTATTACTCGCCGCGCGCCGCGGGGCCCGGGCTGGCGCGCGGGCCGGGGTGTCAAAAAATGGGGGAAAGCGGGGGGTGGAACTCAGAGCGTAGCGATGGATGACTCGGGGCCGCCGTGCAACTCCGAGACGGAGTCCGGCAGGTCGTCCTCGGGCCTGCCGGGAAATAGTATCTCCCGGGCCTCGGCCGGGTACCAGGGCGCCGCCGGGTCCACGCTCTCGCGGTGGACACAGGCGGCGCGGACCGCGGCGCCCGGCGCGATGGCCGGGAGGTCGTCGGCGCGGCGGCCGAAGAGCACGACGCGGATGATCCTCGGCGCGCCGGGCGGCAGTATCCTCATTCCGCCGGCCGGGGGCGCGTTCCCCAGCAGGAACCAGGCGAGCGGTGACCGCCCGTCAGACTCCCGCACCTGGGTGACCGCGACGCCCCGTACCACGGCCGGCACGCCGCGGGGTAGCAACCGGGCCTCGGAGATATCGATCTCCAGGGCCGGCAGCACCTCGCGGGGCGCCGGGCCGCCCAGCGGCGCCACGACGGCGCCCTCCAGCACGTCGATTTCCTCGCCGACTCCGCGGCCGGTGCGGCCCGAGGTACGCGACCCGGCGACCTCGAAGACCGCCCCGGGCCGCGCGGCCTCGAGCGCCGCGATGCCCTCCGCGCCGGCCGGTAGGATCACGAGCGCGAGGGCGGCGGCGTAGTCGACCGCCCCGGCGACCGGCCGGTCGGGCGACCGCACCGCGCGCCGGATGCACCGCGGCGAACCGAACTGCGCACCCTCTGGGCAGTTCTCCTCAGCGAGCTTGTACAGGTATACTTCGTGCCCGCCGTTGCGGCGGGCCGTTCCCCCGCAAACCACGACACCTGTTATTTTCCTCATTTTCCGCCGCCCCGTGCCGCCGGGCCTTATAACGCGCTGGTGCCCGCGCGGTGCGCTCCGGTCCCGGAGGCCCGCTCCGGCCGCCGGTGCGCCTCACTACCTCCGGCCCGGGCCGGGGGCCGGCGCGCGCCGAGGCGAAGCGATGCAATCCTCAAGACAGCGCAACGCCCGGGGCCGCGCCGCACCCGAGGCCGTCCGCGCGCCACGACCACCGGGCCCGGGCCGGGAGCTGGCGCGCCCCACAGCGCAGTGCGGCCGGGCCCGCGCGGATCCGCCCCGTTCCGGGAGCACGGCACCGTCCCGGGCCGGTGCGGATCCGCGATCGCGTGGGGGCGCGGCCGCGCCCCGCCGGAACCCACAAGTGCGCCCCGAGCCCGCGGATCCCAAGACCGGGCCGCGTAGCGGTGGTGCGCCGCGCCCCTCCCGACCCGGACCGGGCCACACCGCACCGTGGATCCCGGCTCGGAGCGCCCCGGGCTCCGCCGGAACGTCGGCGCGCCGCCGCGGTCTAGCGCGCGGCCGCGACGCCGTGCGCGCCGCGGTAGATTACCGGGCACGCCACATTACGCGCCCCGGGCCGTACCCCAGCGGCACGGCGAATACTACGGCGCCCCGCCGTAATGTTGCGCCCGGCCCGGTAGTCTAGCGAGCCCGCCGCGTAGTGTCGTGGGCCGCGGTACATCACGCGTGCGCGCCCCGTAGTCTAGCGCGCCCCGCGGTGCTGCGCCGGGCCGCTATCGCGGCGGCACCGCGTACTGTACCGCGCGGCGCTACAATGTGGCGCGCCCGGCCGTAACCTAGCGCGCGGTCGCTACGCTACGGTGCCCCGCGCTACATTACGCGCGCCGCCGTAGACCAGCGCCCGGCCCCGTATACTAGCACCCGGCCGGAAGTATTGCGGGCCGTGGTACACTACGCGCCCGGCCAGTAGCCTAGCGGCTACGTGCTACATTGGGCGCGCGACGCCGTAACCTACCGGCGACCCCACCACATTACGGCGCTCCGCGCTACATTACGCGCCCCGTAGTCTAGTGGCGCGGCGGATATTATGGCGCCCGGCCAGTAGTCTACTGGCGCGCCGTATACTAGACCGATGCGCTACTGTGGCGCGCGGCGCCGTAATCTACCACGCGGCCGCAACACTACGGCGCGGCAAGATTAGCGCGCCCGCCGTACTGCGGCGCTGGCCCGTGATGTAGTGGGGCCGCCGGGGGCTATGTGTGGGCCGGTAGTCCGATGCGCGGCGCGCTCCGCCAATTTAGCGCCACACGTGTACAGTACGCGCGCGGCCCGTAATGTGGCGAGGCCGCGCGGCCCCGTAGAGTAGCGGCGCCACGCGGCCCGGCGGCGCGGTAAACAATAACGGCGCGAGTATACGCACGCGCCGCGGGCGCCTTAAAAGCGCCGGGCGCACGTGGGGGGACGATGAGCACCCAGACAAATAAGATTGGTGGAAACGCGGTGTGGGTTATCACCCACACAGCGGATCTCGATGGGGTGGCCTCCGCGGCCATCGCCATCGAGGGGGAGGGGGAGGAGGCGATCGAACGCATACTCCTCGCCGACTACGGCGAGGAGTATGCGGACGCGGCCGGCCGGGCCGTGGAGCCGGCGCCCGGCGACACGGTAATCATAGCCGACATAGCCTGCGATAGGAAGAACGTATCGAGGTGGGCGTCCATAGCGTCCGGCTGGAAGGCCCGGGGCGCTAGGGTCCTGTGGCTGGACCACCACGCTTGGGATGACGACTGCGTAAGGGCCGTCGGGGATGCCGTCGACCTGCTCACACACGACACGGAGGGCAGGTGCGCGGCCGAGGTCGTCCTGGAGCACATGGGAAGGGCGGGTGATCCCGTGGCGTCCAGGCTCGCGGAGCTGGCCCACGACAGCGACTTCAACCTGAGGAAGGAACCGCTCGCCGACATGTTATCACGCCTGATAGCGTACTATAATTACATCGGAGGGGGAGCGCGCGAGAACGGGGATGACCTGAAGCTGCGCCTGATAAATTCGCTTTCGCTCGGCATCCTGTGGACTGTAGAGATGGACATACAGGCCAAGGAATACGAGAAGATACTCAGGCAAGACTACGATCGCCTGCTCAGGTCCAAGGTTCGCGAGGTGAACGGGTATCGCGTGGTCGTTGGGCTACGCGGCGCCTACAGTGGCACAGATGCGTCGAACATCCTCTACAATCAGTTCAAGTATGACATCGCGTTCATTCTTTCCAAAGAAGGTTGGCTAAGCATACGCAGTGAGAGGGACGACGTTAACACGAAGGCGATAGGCGAGGCGTTCGGGGGAGGCGGGCATCTCCGCCACGCGGCCGGCGGGTCGGTAAGGGACTTGTTCCCGAATCCGACCGAGGAGCAACTGGACGCAATAGCCGATTACATAGTGAGGAAGTTGGACACGATCGATTTCGTGCTCCCCGCCACCCCAACCCCCTCTTCTTCCTCTTGATTTTTTGACCCCCATTTCCTCGCCTTTTCCCGGCCCGGGGGCCCGGCCCCCGGCGCGAGTAATACTTGCGCAAGTATTACCTGCGCGGCCTGCAACGCGCGGTGTAGCGGCCCGGGCCGTGGGGCTTGGCGGCCCGCGGCGCGGTTAGTAGAGTGGCCGGTGCGCTGCACTGCGCGGCCCCGTAGCGTAGCGGGCCCACCCCGAACCGCGGGCGCGGCGTATGGTAGCGCGGCCCCGCGCGGTGCCCTACGCGAAGATGTACTCGTACGAGGGGTACGACCAGCGGGCCGCCCGTTCCGCCGGCACGGTTTCCGCCAGCCTGTCCAGGCCGGCGAGCTTGGGGTTGCGCTTCTTGGCTTCGTCCATCACGGAAGCCACCCATCCTGCCAACCGCCCGGGCCCGCGCGCCGCCACGGAAGGGACGTGGCGTCCCCCGTTATAAGGCCCGCCCCCGCCACGCCGGGGTGCCGGTCGGCGGCTGGGCGCGGCCCGGGGGCTCGACCCCCCGGCGCGGATAATATTTGCGCAGGTATTACTCGCGCGGCCGAGTAATATAGCGCGCTAGCATTAGATTGCCGGGCTACGGTACAGTATATGGGCGCGGCCCGTGGTTTACCGGCCGGGCCGCAATCCGGCGCGCGGCGCAGCAATGTAGCGGCGCCGCGCACATTACGGCTTGGGCCGCGTGGCGCCGCAGTCCAGCGCGGCCCCGCGCCGCGGCCCGGGCCGGGAGCGGTGGATCTTGGGGCGCGCCCGGCCCGAGACGGGGCCGTGGCCTCGCGGCTTGGCCCGCGGCCTAGGGCGCGCTGGCGCGCGATGAAATGGGGATCAAAAAATAGGAGAGAGGGGGAGGGGGCTACGCGTGCGCGATGAAAAACTCGACACGCTCGCGCTGGGTGGGCTCCCAGCGGACGTGGAGGGACGGGCGCGCCGCGGGCTCAAGGAGCTCGACGGTGAGGTCGCCCGGCCCCGCCATCGATAGCAAGGCGTCGAGGATCCCGGCGGGGTAGCGGCCCGCCACCGCGGTGCGGCGCGGGCGCGCGGCGACCTCGGCCGGCAGGACGCGGGCCCGGCCGCTGTCGCCGACGAGCCCGACCCACCAGCCCCGGGCGGCGACCAGCCCGAGCTCCACGACCTTGGCGCTCGGGGCGATGGCCGCGACGTCGGCGGCGATGGTCGGGGGGACGGCGGCGGTGGCGACGGCGCAGTAGTCGCCGACCTCGAGCTCGTCCTCATCACTCACCGGGATGCCGGCGCCCACGTCGTAGTCCACGACGCGGCCGCGCACCTCGGCCGAGTGGCTGGGCCCCTCGAAGCGGATGATATCCGACCAGGCCTCCACGCGGACGCCGCCCCGGCCCCGGGCCGTCGCCAGCGCCCCGTATATTTCGGCCGGCGGCGCGACGATGGCGCGGCCAGGCGCCGCGACTGGGTCGCGCACCGTGACGCTGAACCACCACGCCGGCGCCGTGAGGTCGTCCGCCGCGAAGAGGCGGGCGCCGCCGGGTGAAATCATCAGCACGGCGTCCGGCGCGCCGGCGCGCCCGGCGACCCACACCCCCTCCTCCAATGCTCCGTGCTCCGCAGGGCGGATCACAGAGTGTACCACCAAATCCTGGCTGCTCATTTCCGCCGCCACCGTGCCGCGCCGCCTTATAAGGCACCCGGCCGGCCCGGTAGCCTAGCGCGCGGCGCCGCCGGGCTCCGCCGGAACGCCGGCGCGCCCGGCCCGTAGCCTAGCGCGGCGGCCGTAGCGTACCGGCGCCGTGCCGGAGCCCGGGCTCGCGTGCGTCACTGGGTGTCAAAAAATACGGAAAGGGGGGCCTAACTCAGGGGCGCTACGAAGAACTCGGTGCTCCGGTGATAATCAGCCCAGCGAGCCCGGAGCGCCGGGTTGGACTCAGGTTCGGTGAACTCGAGCGCTAGCGTGCCGTATACAGGTATCAGCAGTTCCCTCATTATCTTGGCCGGGTAGCGGCCCGCGACGGGGGCGCGCTCCGGCGGCGCGCGCACCTCGACCGGCAGGCGGCGCGTGAAACCACCGCCCGCCACCTCGAGCCACCACCGGGGGAACGCCCCGGCCGGCTCCTCGGCGAGGCGGAGCTCCACGGCCGGCCCGGCGGCCGCGCGCACCGCGCCCATGAACTCCAAGTACAATAGTGCTACCTCTGCGACGGCGTAGTCGCCGTCCAGCACCAACCCTTCGTCGCCTACTGGAACCGCGCTCTCGCCGGCCCCGAACGGTACAGTGCGGCCGCGCACCGCGGCCGTACCGCCGAGGCCGCTAAAGTAAATGGCGGAGTCTCCGTAGTAAACACTCGTGCCGTACCGGCCCCGGGGCCGGCCAGCCAGCTCCAGCGCCCCCGCGATCGCCCTCGGGGGCGCCACCAGCGCGCGGCCGCCCGCGGCGGACGGCCACCGGATCGTGGTGGATATCCACCAGGCCGGCGCCGCGGGGTCGTCCGCGGCGAACAGCCGCACGCCGCGCCGCGAGACCATCAGCGTCGCCTCGGGCGCCCCGAGCCGCACCGCGGCCCAAGCCGTCCGGGCTAGGCGCCAGTGCTCCACCTCGTGGAGCACCGGGCCCCTCCCCATCTCCAGATTCCGATCCTGGACACTCATTTTCCGCCGCCCCGTGCCGCACGGCCTTATAACGGGCCGGCCCGGGCGCTCGGCAACACCGGCGCCGGTGTTGCCCCCGCGTCGCCCCCGCGCCGCGGGAAAACGGGGGCCTAGTCCGCGGGCGCGGAGAACACCTCGACGCGGGCGCGCGGGGCGGCGGCGTCCCAGCCGGCGCGGAACGCGGGGCGCCCCGGCGGCTCTGTGAGCTCCACGGTGAGATCCGCGAGCCCCGAGAGCGACAGCAGCTCCGCGAGCACGGGCGCCTGGTAGCGGCCCGCCACCGCGTCGCCGGGCGGTAGCAGTAGCATCCTGGCCGGCGTGCGGCGCACCCGGCCGTCGCCCCCGACCTCGACCCACCACCCGCGGCCGTCGCGCGCGAAGCGCAACTCGACGACGCCCGAGCGCGCCGCGACCGCGGCGACGTCGGCCGCGAGCGCCGACGACGCGTCCGCGACGGCGGCGGGGTCGTAGTCGCCAAGCACGAGCTCCCCGCCCCAGCCAGCGGGGACGCCGGCGCCGGCCCCGAAACCCACCGCGCGGCCCCGGACCTCGGCCGCGGCGCTGCGGCCCTCGAAGCGGACCGCGCCGGGCCCGGCCTCCGCGCGGGTGCCGGCCCGGCCCCACGTCGCCCGCAGGGCCCCCCAGACCTCCGCCGGGGGCGCCGCCACCGCGCGGCCGCCCGCGGCCTCCGGCTCCCGGACCGCGACGCTGAGCCACCACGCCGGCGCCGCCGGGTCGTCCGCGCTGAAGAGGCGGACGCCGCGCCGCGATACCACCAGCACGGCCTCGGGCGCGCGGAGCCGGGCGGCGGCCTCCGCCGCCCTCATGAGGATCCAGTGCTCCGCCCTGCGGAGCGCGGGCCCCCTCACCAGTCCCGCCGGGTTCGGGGAGGACACGGCGTTGCGGCGCGCGGCACCGGCTTAAAAACGCTCCGGCGCGCTACCCGGCCCGGCGGCCGTAATATTAGCGCAAGTATTACGCGCGCGGCCCGGTCGGGGCCGGGGGGCGCGGCCGCCCGGGATCGGCGCCCGCCGAAACGGGGGGCCTGAAAGCGGCAGGTTTATATCCCGGCGCGCCTGTTACTATAGTAGAGGATTGAATTCCGGTAAGGCCGCAGACGCGCCGGCGGCCCCCGCGGCCGGCGCCGAGGCCATCAGCGGGGATTTGCAGAAGGTCAAGTTGGTGAGGGGGAGATACTTCCCCCTCCCCTGGGGCAACCCAAGCGTGGGGACGCCCTACTTAGCCGAGCTTGTAGGACTTGATCAGAAGTACGGCCTTGCCCGGAGGTTCGTCCGGGCGGCCGTGGTCGAGCGCCGCGACGCCACATATTTGGTGGACGTCGCGGAGTTGAAAGTTGGTCATTATTATGAGGAGAGGGTGCCGCAGTCGTGGCGGCACCCCGACGAGCGCAACTATTACCGTATTCTGAACATCGACCTCGCGAGGGGCGAGGTCGTGATAGAGTACTTAGAGAAGAAGGATATCATTATGTATTTCCGCGAGCGTGATTCTCCTATCGGGGGCGACGACGCCCCCGTGTGGTCCGGGGGGCACGCGTCCCCATGAGCGACCGCGCGCCTGCTATTCTGGGGCCGCGGATCACCGAGGTCCGCGACCTCCTAGTTGAGGAGTACAGGGCCCTACTGATCGAGGGCCCCCGCGCCCGGCCCGCCATACTGCTACTGGGGCCGCCGGGCGTTGGGAAGTCGACGGTCGTGAGGGCGGCGGCCGAGGAGATCGCCCGCCGCCACAGGTGGAAATTCGTGGACATCACCTCCGGTGCGCCCGACGAGATCCCGGAGGGCGCGTTCCTGTTCCTCGACCTCCGGTTAACGAACCTCGAGCCGTCCGACCTCACGGGCCTCCCCCGTGAGCGGGACGGCTACGTGAGGTTCGTTCCCGTGCACCAGCTCTACCTGTTCTCCCTACACCCGGGCGTGGTATTCCTCGACGAGCTCACTTGGATACAGCGGGACGATATGATGTCCGTTATTCCCCAACTACTCCTCGATCGCCGCGTTGGATCCACCGCGTTCCGTGACAACGTCCTGATAGTCGCCGCGGGGAACCGCGCTGAGGACACTCCCTTGGCGCGGGCGCTCCCCGCGCCCACTCTGAACCGGCTGGTGATCATCGAGGTCCAGCCGTCCGGCATCGAGGAGTGGGCGGCCTACATGGACTCCGCCCACCCCAATGGGTGGAACCGGAAGATCTTGACATACCTAGAAGCTTTCCCAAGCGATTTCATTCGCTCCCCACCAGCGGGGGAGGGGCTCGAGGGGTACCCGACCCCCCGCTCCTGGGAGTGGGCCGCACTCCTGCCCGAGGGCGCGCCCGCCTGGCGTTACATTGCCCTCCTCGGTCGGGAGGTCGGCCTGAAGCTGTCGAAGTTCATTTCGGTGCGCGTCGACATTATTGCGTTGCTGAAGAGCCCGGCCAAGTGGAGGGGGCTAGGGCTCGAGGAGCACTACATGGCGCTCTCCGAGATCGCCGAGAAGCTACGGACCGGCGACCTCAAGCCGGACGACGTCGTGCCCTTGCTCTCGGTGCTGGAGGACGAGTTCGTGGTTGTCCTCCTCGTGTTGCTGGGGCCCGGCCCGGGGAGGTCCGAGTTCCTCGCCCGCGCCGCGAGGGACACGCGCCTCGCGGCGCGCATGGTGGAGCTCGCGAGGAAGATCGCGGGGTGAGCGGCGTGGGTACGAGTGGCGAGTCCGCCGTCGCGGTAGTGCGCTCGGACGTCGAGGACGCGCGCGTCTGGGCGTGGGTGCGCTTCCCGTTCGTCGCGAGCATCCTCGCGCGCGTCCGCATCGTGGCGGTGAGGGGGCTGGGCGTGGGCAAGATCATCGCCCCCGCGGCGACCGACGGCAACAGCATATACGTCGACGTCGATGTGTTCCCGAAACTCGACCCCGCCGAGAGGCGGGGCACGCTCATGCACGAGGTTCTCCACCTCGCGCTCCGCGATGTGGAGAGGCGTGGGTCGCGCGACCCCGAGGACTGGAACATCGCGGCCGACGCCGTGAACGATGATATACTCGAGGGGGCGGGGGTGCGCCTGCCCCCCGGCGTCGCTAGGTTGAGCGACTTCGGTGAGGTGGGCGCCCGGCCCGGCATCTCCAAGGAGGAGCTATACGACCTCCTCGCCAGTGCTACCCAAAAGATCGGCGCCGGCGTGCTGGGCGACCTCCGGGAGGATCTCCGGGGGGTCGGCGCCGGGGAGGGAGAGGGTGAGGAATCCGGGAGTAATACACCCCAAGGACAGTCCGGGGGTGAGAAGCGCGGGAAGGCCGGTGGGTCGGGGTCTGGCGACCGGGTCGAGGTGGTCGGGGTCGCCCAGGAGGGCGAGCCCGCCCTCGCGCGGGGCGACGAGGGCGCTTGGGCGGAGGCGGTCGCGTCCGCGGCCGCCGCGCAGGCACAGATGCGCAGGGCCGGCAGGATCCCCGGCGGGCTGGACCGCGAGGTATCCGCGGTGCTCCGGCCCGCCGTGGACTGGCGGGAGCTCCTCAGGGTGGCCCTCCGCGAGGGCTACGGCCGCACGGTCAGGCAGGACTGGCGGCGCGAGTCCCGCCGCGTCCCCGGGCTCCCGGGCGCGCGGAGGTTCTCGCAGCCGCGCGCCTGGGTGCTCGTGGACACCAGCGGGTCTATATCACGGGAGGAGTACGACCGGTTCATGGCCGAGGTCGCCGGGATAGCCCGCGGCGCGGACGGGATCCGCGTCGTGTTCTGGGACGCCAAGGTCGAGGGGGTTGAGGACTACCGCCGCGGCCGGCCCCTCCCGGCCGGGAAGGGCGGGGGCGGCACGGTGGTGAGGCCGGCGCTGGAGGAGGTGCTGCGGCGCATGCGCTACGGCGACGTCGTCGTCGCGCTTTCCGACTTCGAGATATCAGACGCCGGGGATCCCGAGACCGAGCGCCTCGCGGGCGAGGTGGCGCGGCGCGCCGGCGTGGCCGTGGCCGCGACCGTGGACAGGAACCCGCCGGCCAAGTGGGGCTGGTGGGCCGTGCGGGTGGAGGCGGCGGGGGCATGATCCTACGCGACGACGTCGCGAGGGCCGCCCGCGCCGCGGTCTGGGCCCGGGCCGCCGGTATGTGGGACGGGTCTTGGCGGCGCGAGCGGTGCGAGGAGATACTGTGGGGGATCGCGGATTTCTTCGCCCACCTCCGCGCCGGGGCCGTGGAGGTGCATGGGAACATTCCCCCGGAGGTGGTCCACCCGTGGGACTGCGTGCTGGACAACCGCTACTCCTATATCTACATGTATTGCCCCGGTTTCACGATCCACGCCCGCGGCGAGGTGCCCAAGACTGCGGTCGAGGCCGCGCTGGCGGAGCTGAGATCCCGGGCGCGGGCCGCCGGTATGGTGGTCTGGAACGATGCGCTCATCGCCAGGCCGGCGCCGCCCGACCTCGTGGGCATCGCGCGCGGCGTGGTGCGCGCTGTCCGCGCCAAGCTGGGCGACCTCGACCTCGCCGCGGTGGTGCGTAGCGAGGAGCTGGACGCCGCCCCCGTCGCGGCCGCGCTCGCCGCGATCGAGGCCGGGAACTGGGTCGCCGATATACATAACTCCCGCCTTTCGATCCCGCCGAGGGGGAGCGGTATGGAGGTCGAGGCGTACCGCCATGCCGTGATCGCGCGCCTCCGCGATGGGGACGAGGAGATGGACGTGAGCATCTATGCCGCGCACGCCCCCCGGGCGATGAGGCCGGCGTTCGCGGCCGCGTACGCGAAGTGGTACGGGCGCCTCGCCGGTTTCTCGGTCGAGCGCCGCTTGGAGGTGACCTGGGCATGAGCTACCTAAGCCCGTTCGCCGCTACGACCGAACGCAACACCGGAGGGGGTGGGAGCGCGAACCTCCGCGAGGACGCCATGATGGCCGCGCGGGCCGCGGTCTGGGCCCACGTGGCCGGCATGTGGAACAGGGTGTTCCCCGAGAAATGGCGCGGGGAATTGCTATCGAAGGACGCGGAGTTTCTCGCGCACCTCCGGACGGGGGCAATCGAGGTGCACGGGCACATTCCCGAGAGGGTGGTGCATCCCTGGGACTGCTACCTCAACGACGGCCACTCGCGCGCCCCCTCGCACACCGATTGCCGCGAGTTCGCGCTCTACCCCCACGGCGAGGTGCCCGCGGAGGCCGTCGAGGCCGCGCTGGCGGAGCTGGGAACCCGGGCCCGGACCGCCGGCACCGTTGTCTGGACTACCGGGTTGATCGCTAGGCCGGCCTCGCCGAACCACGTGAGGGTCGCGCGCGGCGTGGTGCGCGCGGTCCGCGCCGAGTTGAGTGCCACCGGCTCCGGCGTTGCGAGCAACTCCGGGGCGTTGGAGATCCGCGGGGAGCTGTACAACGCCGCTGTGCTCGCGAGCATAGACGCTGGCAACTGGATCGCCGAAGTGAGGCCGTATCCCGACGACCCGGACATTCCGCTCGATATCGCCGGTAGCGAGGTGAACGCCTTGGTATACAGCGGGCACGCGAAGGTCGAGATCCGCCGCGAGAGCGAGGAGATCGTCGTCTGGATCTACCCCACCCGCGCCCCGCGGGCGATGCGGGGCGCCTTCGCGGCCGCGTACGCGAAGTGGTACGGGCACCTCGCCGGTGCCCTGCTCGCGCGCCGCTTGGAGGTGACCGGGGCATGAGGATCGCGCTCTACGTCGACCACCACTCCATGTTCTTGCCGCGCTGGTATACAGCCGTGGAGAGGCTGGTGACGGCGTACTGCGACAGGGTCGGGGACAACGTGTACGAGGGGGACGAGGCTATCGCGCGCGCCGCGGTGGCCGCCGTCCGCACCGGCACGAGCAACATATCGAAGCCGGTGCGGAGCGCGTACTTCAAGCGCATCAGGGGCGCCATCAAGTCGCACTACGCCGCTCCCGCGCTGGTGCCCCTGGCGGGGTTCGTGGGGGACTGGCGGCCGGCGGCCGGGTCCCTACTGCTGGTCGCGTTGCTCCCGGATCCCCGGCCCGCGTCCAACCGCGCCGCTATCGCCCGGCTGGGCGACGCCTACGGCCGCCGCCTGGCCGGGAAGGCCGCCACGGTCGGGGCGTGGGAGATCCCGCCGCCGCTCGCCCAAGCAGTGGAGGCGATCGACGAGGTCGCGTCGCGGGGGTACGGCGCGCGCCTGCGGGAGGTGTGGAACCTCTCGGCCGCGGGCGCGCCGGCGGCCGAGGTCGCCGGGGCGGCGGAGCGCGTGCGCCGGGAGCTCCTCCCGGAGTACGCGCCCCGCGCGCTCGGGGCGGCGCTGGAGGTGGCGGGGGCATGATCCTCCGGGACGACGTCGCGAGGGCCGCGCGGGCCGCGGTCTGGGCCCGGGCCGCCGGCCTCCTGGACGGGTACTGGCGGCCCGAGTGGCGCGACGAGATGCTGCGGAACACGGCGGCGTTCCTCGCCCACCTCCGCGCCGGGGCCGTGGAGGTGCGGAGGAAAGTACCGGAGGAAACCGTGCACCCGTGGGACTGCGTGCTGGACAACGACTACTCGTACATCTACCTCCGCTGCCCCAACTTCTCGATCCACGCCCGCGGGGCGGTGCCCGCGGAGGCCGTCGAGGCCGCGCTGGCCGGGCTCCGGCGCGCCCGGACGGCCGGCACGGTGGTGTGGGACGACGCCCTCGTCGCCAGGCCGGCGCCGCCCCACTACGCCGACACCGCGCGCGGTGCCGTCCGCGCGGCCCGGGCCGCGCTGGACGGCCTCGACCTAGCCGGGGCGCTCCACGTCGACGGGCCCGACGCCGTCCGGGCCGCGGCGACGCCCGCCGCGATCGAGGCCGGGAACTGGGTCGCCGAGCTGTACGGCCACCCGGCGCGCGGCGCCCTGAGGGGCGGCAGCGTGAGGATCGAGGTGTACCGCTGGTTCGCCGGCGTGGTGATCCGCGACGCCGACGGGGAGGTCAACGTGAGGGTGCACGCCGCACGGGCCCCCCGGTCGATGAGGCCGGCCTTCGCGGCCGCTTACGCGCGGTGGTACAGGCGCGTCGCCGGCGCCCTGGTCGAGCGCCAGCTGGAGGCGGTCGGGGTATGAGCTGCCCGTGCCGGCTCGGCCCGGTGCGCCCGAACGAGGCCGCGACCCCCTCCGAGGCGGGGTGGATCTCGGCGCTGTGCCGCCGGGCGGTGCCGGGGCTCGGCGGCGACCTCCTCGTTCCCGCGGCCCGCGCGGTAGTCCGGGAGACCGCCCGCGAGCCCGCGGGGCCGGAGGCCCGCCTGGACGCGCTGGCCGGGGGCGCCGCGGCGGGCGCC
>Ga0080006_1145653_pt1 | contig 17340 bp, 12 predicted proteins | sample RS3BMetagenome_FD_69209 | JGI IMG/M metagenome (GOLD analysis project Ga0080006, IMG submission 69209) | Ferric oxide microbial mat and aquatic microbial communities from Rainbow Spring, Yellowstone National Park, USA - RS3B (SPADES... ... | reverse complement strand
GCTCGATCTTCGCGCTCCCGTCCAAAAATACATGCGAGCGGTCGTCAGCCAGGTGCAGATGCTTGACGGTCAGCAGCCCTGGCACCAAGGTCACTGTGCCGTCGACAAACTTGACCGAGCGCACCGGTGAGCGCAAAACAACCAAGACCGGCCGCGGGCTCATCTCGACCTTGTAAGTGCCCAGGACCAACCTCGAACCTTGACCGATTCGCCCTTCGGCTCTAACGTCAACTTGGCTCGCCCCGTCGAGGGTCTTGACGTAGCGCTGGAGCGCGCGAGCGCGACCGGCGGCGAAGCCGAGCGCGGGCCGGTAGAGTTCGCCGAGCGCGAGATTCCCTTTTAGATGAGCGATGAACCGCGCCTGCGTGGCGGCAAAGTTGAGCTCGGCGCTCAAGCTGCCGTCGGTAAAAGCCGAGTTGCCAAGCCGCGCCTTAAGCTCTGAGACAGTTAGATGATTGTTCTCCAGCGCTAGGCGCGCCTTAACGTCGCTGAGCGCGGGCAGTCCAAGCGGGCGCGCAAGCAAGACGGCTCCTTGAGTCAGATTGGCCGCCAGATGGAGGTTGCGGATCAATTCTTCTTTCTTAATTCCGCCGGCGCCGAGCTTTATGCTCAGATTGGCCTGCTCCAACGTCAAGCGTCCGGACTGAACGTTGCCGGCGTAGTCCACAATTGCAGCGGGGACGGTTTTAAATTGCGCCAAGTAGGGCTTCGCTTGAGCCAGGTTCACGCTGAGGCCGCCGACCTTCAGCGTGAGCTGCGGCGCGGCCGACGCCAATTCGGTCATCGCGGCTTCCCCATTAAGTATAAGAGTGGAATCTTTCTTCAACGCCGCCTGTTCAACGCGCAGCGCCTCACCGGTGAAAACCACCGAGGAGCCGAACGAATAGTTCGCCGCCTCGGTGGGGCGCTTGAGCAAAGCGCTCGTAATCACGGCGTGCTCGAGCTCAAGACTAATCGTTCCCGCCGCGCGCCCGTCGCCGCCAAGCATAACGGTCGCCTGTGCCGACGGACGCGCCTGTATGGCTAAAGCGTCGCGCTTGAGGTTGACCGCGCTTGCGCCCACTAAGCTGATTTTTCCCTGCGCCCACGTATCGCCGGCGCGGTCGGCGGGAACTAGCTCGACGCGGCCCGAGATCAGCGCTCCCGCGACAGCGGATGCAGCCGGGGTCAGGCGAAAGTTGGCCTGCCAGACGCCGCTTGCGCCGTCTTTGCGAGAAAGCTCAAGACTCGCCTCTCTCACCATGGGCGCGCCGTTGGCGTCCACGACGCTTGCGTCCTCGATATCGAGGGCAAGCGTGATCGCGCCAAGCGTGTTGAGGGCCCGTCTTATCTGGTCGGACGCCTGCTTCTGATAATTCACGAATTGCGTCGCGTAGGGTTCAGGATTTGCCGGCGGCGCGGGCGTTGCCGCAAGCTCGACGCGCGGCGCTTCGAGGACGACAGCGGTCAGCGGCAGGCCGCGGTTACCAAGCAGGCTGCGATAGTGGTAGTAGACCGTCAGACGCTTGAAGCTCACAAGCCGGCGGCCGTGGCTTGACAGTTCGCCGTCCTCGATCCGGATCGCGGGATGGATTAAGAATCTGAACCTAATCGCGCGGAAGTTAACATCAAGACCGGTGACCGAGCGCAGCACAGCGACGGCTAGCGGCGTGAACCGATTGCGGCCGTAAAAATAAAAGGCCCAAGCCCCTGCGGTCAGCGCCGCGGCCAGCGCCAGCGCCGAGATAATTACGAGCCATCGCCTCATGGTTTTGCGTCTGCGCAACGGCGCGCGCCGGCGGGCGTAAAGCTTTAAGCTTGGCAAGCTCGCCCGCCGCGCGCTGCAAGCGCTCTACGCGCCTTTGCTGCGCCAGACTTTAAGTATCGCGTTGGACGAACGATTTTACGAGATCAGCGGCGTTTTCCAGTCCGGGCCGCGAAGGACGGGCAAAAGCAAACGGCGAAGGAGAATCGGCAAGCGCTCGGCATGTGCAAGGCGCAGGTCGTGTTAGGCCGCGCCGGCGCGGGGTAGAAATCGTTTTTGCTCGGCGTCAACTAAAAAACGCTGGTGTCGCTCGCCTGGTACTGTTCGCCTCGCGCGTAGCTGGGCCCGATCCCAGGTGCCGTTTTGGCCATTCTAAGAGCGTGCGATCTTTTGCGTGCTTGTTTCCTCAGTAGGGCGGGCCGGCGCGCATGCGGCTTTGCAGGCGCTGCGCTCTGTTCGCCGCGGCTCTTTAGACCAAGGCGCGCGCGACATAGAATTAGCCGCGAGGGGACCGGATGGTTGCAGACTTACCTCGCAAGCGCGGCGCGCCAGCGGGCGCGAAGGCCGCGCTCGGCGCGGTCTGGGTAACGCTGGCGCTGCTTTTGGCCGGATGCGTCACGTACCGCGGCGCGCCGGCCGAAAGCGCTCAGCAGCCGCAACAGATCGAAGCTCTGCTGACCGCCGCCGGCTTTAAGCCGGTGTTCGCCGACACCGCGCAAAAAATGGAGATCCTGCATGGGCTCCCACCCCACGAGATTCGACACTACCCGACCAAAAACGGCATGGTTTTCTGGTACGCCGACCCGGACGATTGCCGATGCGTGTACGAGGGCGACCAGAAGGCCTATCAGCAGTTCGAGCTGCTGAGGCTTCAGCAGCAGGAGCTTGACGAGTACGAGCAGGCGGCGATGACCCAGCAGGGAACGATGCTCTACGCGTTTAACCCGCTGTGGTTTGGGATGCCGATGTTTTTGCCGCTGCCCTACGCCGTCGGTGTGCCGTCCAAAGGCCAAGCCCCCGCGCATCCGGCGCCTGAACGAGCCGCGCCGGCCCCGCCGGGAGGGTGGGCCCGCGCGTCCGCGCCCCTTCCGGTCCGGCCGTGCCCGCATATCGAGGCTCCCCGCCGCACTACACATGGCCCCGGCCGTGCGCGCCGCCGGTTGACGGGGAGCCCTGTGACGACCTGGCCGAAGTCGGGTGGCGCACCGGACGCGAACCGGGGGCCCTCGGGGGGACAAGGGGCATCGGAGCAGTGGCCTCGCCAAAGAGGGCTTTTGCCGCCTACGCCGTCACCGTCAGTTCGAACGACCCGACCGGCGCCCCGCCGGGGGTGGCCGCGCGGATGGCGAACGTGTAGCTCCCCGCCTGCGTCGGCGTGCCGCTGACGACCCCGGTGTCGCCGTCGAACTGCAGGCCTGGGGGCAGCGTCTCGCCCGGGGCGGGCGCCCATGCCAGGGGATACGGAGGGTTTGCCCCCCGGAATCTGACCGTCTCGGCCCTGTACACGACGTTCACCTGTGCCGGCGGGGGCGGCACCACCGCCTGGGAGGCCGTCGCCGGTCGTCCCGGGCTCAGGTCGGGCCGGGCGCCCTGGGTGCCGGAGGCCCCCACACTGTACGCCACGATACTCGAAAGGATGGCGGCGGCCGCGGCGTCGAGGACGCCCTCCACGGCGAGGATCACCACGGCCAGGATGCCTAGGACGCCGATCGCCAGGTGCAGCATGTACCAGGTGAAGTGGGCCTGCGTGCGGGTCAGCCAGTAGAGCATCAGACCGGCGGCGAGCAGGACCAGGATCCCCACGATGATGAGGCCGATGAGGGCGATGCGACCGGAGTGCAGAGCGGCGGGGGAGCCGAGGAGACCGGGGCTCGTCGTGGACAGGGGAGGGACCCCCTCCGGTCAGGGGTGCTCGCTTCGCTCAGCCGTCCATGTCGACAAGAGGGGAATTGGCCGGGAAGGGGCTCGGTCCCTGTCGTCGAAAGGCACAATGGGCGGCGCTGGGATGTGGACATCGCAGGGCCGCATGTGGGCGGCCGGCCGAGCCTGCGTGCCGACGCACGGGCCAGCCGCGGTGCCCCGGCCCTCCACAGCCCCATAAGGCCGCCTGCGCCGGAAGGGGTGGCGGGCCGGCCGTGCGATTAAGGATTGAACCGCCGGATGCCCGCCGGGAGAGCTATTCGGGGGCCATTCCCCGCAGCCCGGGGGCCGGCATGCGCTTCCTTGACCTGGTAGTGGAGCGGCAGGCGCTGGGCAACTGGTGCTGGGCGGCCATCGGCGCCGCCTTCGCCGATTACTACCGGGGAGCCCCGCAGACGCAGCACGGGGTGGCGTCCGGCCTCCTCGGCTATGACTGCTCGGGCTCCGGGGCCGATCCGGCCCTCAGCGCCCGCTGCAATGTGATGGCCATGCTGGACGCCGTGCTGGAACGGCTTGGCTGCTTCAGCCACTGGAGCCCCGGCAAGCCAGCCCTTGAGCGAATCGAAGCGGAAATCGACGCCGGTCGGCCCATCGCGCTGAGTATCGACTGGCGCAGCGGCGGTTCCCACTACGTCGCCGTCACCGGCTGCTCCGTCGAGGCCGGGGACGTGTATGTCGCGGATCCGCTGCACGGGCCGTCCGTGCAGGCGTTCGCGACCTTTCCGCACCAGTACCGCGGTGGCGGGTACTGGCGCGGGACGTACTGGACGGCACCGCCGCGATGGGAGACCCGACCGGATTTCGAACCGGCAACCGACCCCGCCAGAGAGGTGAGGACATGAGCCTGTACGATGTCGCGCTCGGCCTGCAGGCCCCGGTGCTGAACCAGGGCTCTGCCCAACTCTACGCCGACCCGCAGGCCCGCCAGAAGCTGTTTCAGGGGACCAAGAGCGGGCAGTTCGAAGGGTCCGCCTACACCGCCGGTTGGGACATCCTCGCCGCGCCGACGTTCGCGCTCAGCCCGCCCGACGCGGCCCACTGGGGCCAGTCCGTCACCGATCAGGGCACCAACCCGCCCGCCGGCTCGCAGCCCCCCGCCAACGCCTTCCAATTGATCGCGTCCCAGTTCTCGGCGCAGTTTCAGGTGGGGAAGGCGCCACCGCTGAAGGGCACGACGGAGGTGCAGATCTACGGCACCGTGGGCGTCGTCCAGGACCCCGCCTCGAAGGCGTATCTGGCCCGGCTCTCCCCGGTGTCGGTCTGGCTCGACGAGTCGCAGATGCCCGGCTGGACCCAGGCCATCCTCAACCTGATCATCGGCTTCATCCTCAAGACGGCCGAGGACATGTTGAAGGGGTGGGCCATCCCGGCCCTGACCTTCTCCAAGGAGGTCGACGGCGTGACGGTGACGGTCGCCCTGGCCGAACCGCCGGTCGTGGCCGTCGACCAGAGCCGCCTCCTGCTGGCCGCCTGCCTGCAGTCGCGGGGGAAGCCGGTGGACATCAGCGGCGTGCAGTGGCCGGAGCAGCCCCTCTTCGCCCTGGTGACCCCGAACGTGCTCCAGGAGGTCGTCGCCCAGGTCTCCGCTCAGCTCAAGGGTAAGCAACTCTCCAAGAGCGGCGATTACAAGTCGCTCCTCTCCTGGGACGCCAGTGCGACGATCGGGGACCTGTCGGTCACCCAGGATCCCAGCGACATGACCAAACTGACCGCCTCCGTGCAGGCGAGTTTCGACGCGACGCTCAAGCCGCTCGGCATCGGCGGCCCGTGCGCCGTGTCGGCCGCGGGCGGCACGCTCTGAGCCGGGCCGGACGACAGGACGGAGGCATGCCATGAGCGCGTTCGATGTCGCCATCTGCATGAACGAGTCCGCACTCAACCGGGTCATCGCGTCCATCTACGCGCGGCCTGGTTTCCGCGACAGCCTCTTCCGGGGGTCGCGCCAGGTCTCGGTCGGCGGCGTCGCCCTGTCCGTGGGCTACGACGTGCTGGTGCCGCCGACGGTCCGTCTGGAAGCCCCGAGCCCGGCGCAGTGGCAGGCGGCCATCCGGGCCGACGGCAACGCCGCGGCCCCGACCGCCAACGCCCTGGTCGCCCACTTCCCGCAGGTGACCGTGACCAAGTCGCCGGGTACCCCGGCGGCGTCCTCCAGCACCATCACCTTCGACGCCATCGCCGTCGCCTCTCTGCAGGGCGGCCGCCTGGCCATCTCCCCCGTGGGCGTCTGCATCGACCTCTCCCACTCCTCCAGCGACGACCAGATCCTCTACCGGGCGGTGATCATCCCGCGCGTCCTGGAGATGCTGGCCACCCTGCTGTCGGCGGAATCCGTCCCCAACATCCACTTCCAGGGGGTGCGCTTCGGGGCCGCGGTGCTCACGTTGGGCGACGGGCGGCTGGCGGCCGTGGCCAACCTCGACGGCCGCCCCGGGCCGGCGGCGCCGGCGCCGGGCAGCCTGCCTGCCGTCCCGTTCTGCGTGCTGCTCAGCCAGGCGGCGATGCAGGGCGTGGCCGCCGCCGGGACCGCCGGGCTCCGCGGCAAGCACCTCAGCCAATCGGGCGGCGCCAGCTTCGGCATCGGCACGGCCCAGTACACCGCGACCCTCACCGTGGACGGCCTCTCCGTCCAGGTGCAGGACCCCGTGACGGTGAACGCCAATGTCGCCCTCTCCGCCTCGGCGAGCGCGAGCGTCGACGTGCTGGGCTACGTCTGGGACCAGATCAGCGGCGGGGTCACCTCCGCGGCGGGCACCGTGGCCGACGGCATCCAGACGGCCGCCAACGCGGTGGCCCAGGCCTTCTCCAGTTACTGAGCCGGCGAAACGCCGCCGCGCAGGGAGGAATCGCGCATGTCGGACACCTCGGTCGGACTCAGCTACGACACCTCCACCACGTCCGTGGACGTGCGCTTCGGCCTCAGCATCGACGGGACGGTGCTGAAGGCGACCATCCAGAGCACCGGTACGCCGGACATCGTGCTGCGGCCGTCGGGCAACGTCGCGGAGCAGATCGTCTCCGGCGTCGCCTGGCCCCTGGCCCAGACGATGGCCTCGGTCTTTTCCGCCCTCACCAGCACGATCTTCTCCGGCTTCAGTTTCGGGGTCTTCTCGGTGGGTGGGGCGCAGACCGTGATTCAGGGCCAGTCGGTCACGGTGACCCCTGGAAACCTGCAGTTGTCCCGATACGGCGACATGGCGATTGTCCAGGGCGACATCGACGTCACCTGACGGCCCTGGCCCGCGGCCACCACGGAGGGGCTACCCCGCCCCGGCCGCCGGGAGGGCGCATGGCACGAGGTTGCGCATGGGAGGCGGCATGCGATGAGCCTGATCAGTTACGACGTGAAGATCACGGACGCGTCCCTGGAACTCGGGGTGGGGGTGACGCCCGACAGCCTGACCGTCACGCTGGACAAGGACGACATCTCCTTCGACGTGCAGCCCAGCACGGGGACCATCGTCGGCGGGGCCGTCGCCGGATTCATCGTCGGTGGCTTTCTGAGCGCGGGCGTCGGTGCGCTGTTCGGCGGGGGCGCCGGCGTGGGCACCGTGTACGCGGTGGCGGCCCTGATCAAGAGCGGGCTCGAATCGGCCGTCGGGGACGCGGTGGGCGGCCTGTTCCCGTACACGTACTCGCTGGGCAAGCCGCTCGGCTACAGCATCGAGTTGGGCGATCTCGGCGTGACGGTGGGCGTCACTCTGGCCTCCGTCGATCTCGGCACGTACGACGGCATGCTGCTGGCCTCCGGGACGGTGCAGGTGTCGTGACCACAGGGCAGGGGGGCGTTCCCATGGACGATCCGCAGAAGGACCTGATCCCCGGTTTCAGCGCCGCATGGGCCCGCTGCTTCGCGCCGGACGGCCCGCTGGCCGCCCCGTCGCTGCCCGATTCGCCGGTCTATCCCCTGGCCCGGACCGTGGAGATGCCCGCGGGCCATGCCTACTCGACGGGGGCCGTCGGGCTGCGGTTGTTGAACCTCCGTATCGACGGCCTGGGGAATCTCGCCCGGGCGGGCCGCCAGGATGCCGAGGGGCGCGTGCGCGTGTCCCTGGCCGTGGAGGGCGTGCGGATCCGCGGGGAATACCGCCTGGAGGCCAAAGCGGACCCCGTTGCCGACCTCGACTCGGCCGGCAATCTGATGGATCTGCGCCCGGATGCCCTCCGGCCCGCCGCCGCGGGCGGCGGCAGCGGCGGTGACCCGTCCGACCCGGTCCAGGAGGAGTGGCTGGACACGGCCCGGCTGCAGCGCCAGAAGCTGGGAGAGACGGACAACGGCCTGCAATTGATCGCCCTGTACAACCAGCACAACGAGGTCTACGAAGAGGTGTTCCGCACGAGCGCCACGCTGCCCGGCAACTGGCGGGCGGGCGGCGTCACCAGGGCCATGGCCGCCGATACGAACGCGGCCGTACAGAACGATGCCGTCGTCAACAGCGCCACCAAGGACTACGGCAGCGGGGTGACCTACAACAGCAACGCCTTCGTGCAGCAGCTCAACGTGGCCGTGGAGACCGTGGCGACCGATCCGAACTTCGACCCCTTCACGCCCATCGATCAGCAGAACCTGAGCGGTAGGTACTGGGACGCGGCCAAGGCCGCGCTGTCGTTCGGGAAAGGGGTCGGCGCCACCACCGGCAACTCCAAGGGTGACGTCAACGAGATGCAGCCGAGCCAGGTGTATACCACGGTGCATGGACACCAGGGCGGCCTGCCCCCGGTGACGGACGGCGAGGCCAAGGCCGTGTTCGGCAGCGCCATGTCGGCGGGGGCCGGCGGTGCCGGCGCGCAGGACACCCCCGGTTGGATCGTGATCGACGAGGAGGATCGCCGGCGCGTCCGCTCGATCATCGCCCACCGCGCCAAGGCGCGGGCGGAGAACGCCGCCGTCCGGGGGGAGACGCTGTTCGCCGGGGCGGTGGAGGCGGAGATCGACCGGATCGAGACGGTCGTGGAACTCGTCCTGGAGGACGGCGGGCGGGCCCGGCCGGTGGCGGTGAAGGTCGATCTGCCCGCGTTCGCCCTGGACATCGACGACACGGCCTGGACGGGCACCGTGGCCGCCGTCGCCCGGGAGCGGATGGCCGGGATGCTCTTCATCCGAAGCCTCCTGCAGGACTCCCTGCTCGACCGGCTGAACGCGGTCCTGCCGGACGCCGCGGCCCGGGCCTACAACGGGGCGACCGGCGCCGCATGAGACTGACTTCGGGCCGGCCCGCGCCGGTCGCCGCGCCGGACCTCCTGCAGCAGATCGGGACCGATCTGCTGCAGGAGGATCTGGGGCGCTTCACCGAAACGATGGAAGCCGCCCTGTCGCCGCAGCAGCCGTATCTGACCGAGGTGGAGTATCAGCTCTACCGGCTCGGCAAGAAGATCCGGCCGATGCTGCTGCTCCTCTCCGCCCGGATGATGCACGGCAAGGACGCGCCGCTGCCGGAGAAGGCCATCAGCGGCGCGGTCTCGCTGGAGATGCTCCACGTCGCCACCCTGATCCACGACGACATCGTCGACGACGCCATGACGCGCCGCGGGCTTCGGTCCGTCAACGCCGCCCGGGGCGTGGAGGCCGCGATCGTGGTGGGCGACCTGCAGTTCGTGCAGGCGATCCGCGGGTTCGTCGACGCGATCGACACCCAGCGGGACATGGGCCTCGTCAAACTCGTGCTGGACACGGCGTTCCGCATCTGTTGCGGCGAACTGGACGAACTCCAGACCGACCCGAACTGGGATGCGTCCGTGCTGCGCGCGCGCTACATGGAGACCATCGAACGCAAGACGGCCGTGATGTTCGGGCTGGCCTGCGAAGCGGGGATCTCCCTGGTGGAGGCGCACACCGGGGACGCCCGGCGCGGCGGCTTTTACGGCCGCCGCGTCGGCCGGGCCTTTCAGATCATGGACGACCTGCTCGACTTCCTGCAGGACGACGGTCCGGCCGGAAAGGCGCGGGGCATGGACCTCTCCCGCCGGCGCGTCTCCCTACCCCTCATCTACGCCATGGAGGAACTGGGGTCGGACCACCCGGTCTCCCGCTTCATGCGGGGCGGGGGGCGGCAGGATCTCGGCGACCTGGAGGCGGCCGCCGCGGCGGTGACGGCCACGGCCGGCTTCCGGCGCGCCTATGCGGAGGCGCGCGGCCAGGCGCTGGATGCGCTGGAGTACCTCCGGCCCTTCCCCCGCAACCGCTATCGCCGGGCCCTGGAGGATATCGCGCTCTACGTCGTCGACCGCGGCGCCTGACCCGCTACCGGAAGGGAGGCGGATGCGACGGCGATCAAGCTGTTCCAATTCATGTACGAGACGCTGCGGCAGGCGGTCAACGATCCGGGGAACACCAACTACTGGCTGCCGACCGCGCTGGACGGCCTCGACGCCTCCGGCGGCGGCAAGCTCCTGCCGCTGCACGAGGACGACTGGAGCCTGGGCGCGGTCACGGGCGAGCCGGGCGCCACGTTCCGCGACGCCATCAAGACCCAGTGGTGGACGACCACCGGCCTGCTGTTGCGGAAGGACAAGGATCCGCGTTACGCGGAGATGCGGGAGCATCAGCCGATCGCCTGTCCCGACCAACCGTGGCCCGCCTTCGCGCTCTCGGATGTGACGGTGAACGGATTGGACAACGTCTACCTGCTGGGCAACCCGGTGGTGGCGCAGGCCGGCAGCGGCTACAGCACCACCCTGACCTTGCGCTTCGGCTACTATACGGACCGGCCGGGCCTGGTGCCGGTTCAGGTCCAGGGCCGGTACAGCGTTCAGCAGTGTGTCTGTTCCGCGGCCGCGCCCGACGGGACCACCTGCGACGGCTTCATTGCGACCGCGACCGTCGCCGGCAGCGGTGACGTGCAACTGACCCTGAGCGATATGTGGGTGGATGCCGACGTCTCCGTCTCGGTGGCGGGGAGCGGCGCGACGCGCACCCAGCAGATCGTCGTGACCAAGCTCGCGGTGCGCGGGTCCCACGACGCCTGGCCCCAGATCGCCGTGGACGAGTTGACCATCGCCACCGAGTATCAGGGCCTGGCCGGTCTGTGGAAGCAGGCCGCCATCAACGCCCTGACCAGCGATGCGGGGCGCACCGCCCTCACCCAGAACCTGGATGCGGCCCTGAACGGCCCGGACTTCCTGCAGACCGTGAGCGGTCTGATCACCACGCAGTTCGGCCGCATCCTCGATGCCAACCTGGGGCCGGTGCCGGCCGGCGGGCTGCCGGCGGTTCCCGACGCGGCCGACAATCCGGCGGACGCCTACCTGTTCGACCGCCTGCGCGTGGCCCTGAACGATCCGGCCAGCGACTACTACCTGCCCAAGGTCGTGACGGCGAACACCTCTCCGGTGCTGGACCCGCTCTCGGCGGGCGCGCTCTCGCTCGGGCCCCTCGGACAGTCGGGCATCCAGTTTTCCGACGTGACGCTCACCGGCGTCGTGCTGGAGGGGCTCTCCAACATCCAGGCCCCGATCGACAAACTCCAGACCGTGCCCGCGGGCGTGCAGGCCACCCTCGTCGTGGGCGGGCTCAACCCGCCGCCGACGGTGACCGTGCTGCGCGGAGGGGTCCCGACGCCCGTGCAGGTGCCGGCACCGCCCCTGCGGATCACGGGGGGCTTCGCCTGCACCCTGCAGGGGTATGCCACCCCGCTCACCGGCACGTTCACCGTCACGGCCACCAACGCGTCGATCTTTGCCGCCATGAATGCCAGCGGCGCCGATGTCCAGGCCCTGCAGGTGGCGTTTCTCCAGTTGCAGCTGCAGGTCGCCCTCTTCGATTTCCAGATACAGGTGCAGATCGACTCGGTCTTCCAGGACGTCGTGAACCAGATTTTCAACTCCGACGCCTTCAAGCAGAAGGTGTTGCAGGCGATCAACGACCAACTCGCCGCCCGCCGGGCGGAACTGGGAGACCGCGCCTCGGACGCCGTCCGCCACCAGATCGAGGCCAAGATCGGCGGGTAAGGGGGATGGGACCGTGCCCCAGACGTACGGCGCCGACGTGCCGCAATGCCCGCGTTGCCGGAAGGCCACGACCGGAGGCGGGAACATCCATTCGACCCTGACCCTGCCGATCGACTCCACCCCGGCTTCGGAGGACCTCTGCCGTTCGTTCATGGACTTCATGCGCGAGGCGCAGTTGCAGATCGTCAAGAAGCGGAAGGGGCAGTCGCTGCGCCCCTTCATGGGCGGGGCGCTGATCGTCACCGTCAAGGCCCCGGTGGGGCCGGCCCAGACCCTGCGGTATGTGGGCGCCTCGGGGGAGCATGTGCCGACCCGCCGCTGGACCCTGTCCGGCGTGCGGATGGTCACGCGGACCGCCTGGGTCGATACGGCGGCCGATCCGCCGCTGATCGCCGGGTGGAACTACGCGCGCAACGCCGGGGGCGGCATCCCCGCCCTGCGCGACGGCGCCCCGTACACCCTGACCACGACGACCTTCGGCAACTGCGCCGCCCCCAAGATGCTGCGCGCCTTCTACGAGGACATGCGCCAAAACCATGGCAAGCCCGACCACAACGCCCACTGGGGCGTGCAGGAACTGCAGATGACCGAGATGTGGTGGCATCCCGAGGAGACAGCGGGCCGCTACGAGGTCATTCCGTCCTGTGCCGGGTGCCGGCAACTGCTGCCCCAGATGCTCTGCATGCGTCCGTGAGGACTGCCCCGAAGGGGCGGGTCCGGTGCCGAGAAGGGGGATGCAGATGGAGTACGGGGATCTGCGCAAGGCATTGGCGATCATCGCCGGCGAGGTGACCGTCGACCCCGCCCGACTCACGCCCAACCTGGGGGATCTCTGGCGGAGCGCCTTCGGGGACGCCCCGGTCGACATCGGCGGCGCACGGCCCGGACCGGGTGACGGCCAGGGCGGTGCGGTCGTCGTGATTGGCACGTCCCGGTTTCTGCATGTGCCCGACCTGCCGGTGGAGTTGCGGGCCACCCTGGATCCCGCCGGGGATGTGCATGTCTCGTTCCGGTACACCCTGCGCGGCGCCGAGCCGGGCCCCGGCGCCTGGACGTTCCGGGACAGCTTCCCCGATCTCCCGGGGGTGGTGCAGTGGGGCGGGGCGGGCGGCACGGCCGCCCTGCTCGACCAATTGGATCTGTTCCAGACCGCTTGCGTCGTGGTCGACCTGCCGCAGCCGGATGCGGAGACCGGTGTGGCGCTCCTGGCCGGGATCAACTTCGTCAGCGGCATGCGGCCCACCGGCGTCGTCGCGACCGCCCGGAGCGTGTTCGGACAGTCGGACCCTCTGACCCTCTTCGGCACCATCGTCCTGCCCGCATCGCCCGACCCCGTCGCGCCGGTTCCCTCGCTGAGGTACCCGTGGGACATCCCCGCCCCTGTGCCCGGTATCCTGCTGCAGGCGGACCTGGCCGCGCCGGCCACCCTCGCGGGCAAGCTGGTCCTCGACGGTGTGGCCTTTCGCGTCTATTCGGCCGTCTCGGCCGCATGGGAGCGGCAGAACCCCACGTACGCCGCCGTGCAGGGCTACACCGGTTCCCTGTCCGTCCCGAGCGCGGGGCTGTCGGTGCGCGCGACCGCGCAACTGGACCTGGGCCGCAGCCAGCTTTTCCTGATCTGCGATTTCGGGGGGCAGGGGGGGCTGCGGCAGGGCCTCACCCTGGCCGACCTGAGCGATCTGACCGGTACGGCCGGCCTCCTGTCTGCGCTCCCCGAGCAGATCCGGGACCTGGGCTCCGCCATCGGGCGCCTGGCGCTCGTGCAGGCCCAGATCGGCCTGTCCCTGTCGTCCGGCGGATTCAGCGTCGACCTGGTGATGGTCGCGGCGGGCTTCCCCGACGTCCAGTGGAAGATCTACGGCGACGACCTCGTCGTGCAGGACGTGCTGGCGCGCTTCAGCGTCCGCCAACCCTTCGCCGGGGCGCAGGTGACGGTGGAGCTCGCCGGTATGGTGTCGCTCCTGGGTACCCCGGTGCGGGTCGGTGCGAGCAGCGCCGACGGGTTCACCGTATTCGCCGCGCTCGCCGCCCAGGCGAGGATCCCGCTGGCCGCACTGCTGCAGACGTACGCGCCGGGGGTGCCGGCGCCGAGCGACCTCACGATCGACCGTCTGAATGTGACGGTGGTGCCGGGCACGTCCTATGAGATGTCCATGGCCATGGCGGAAGCGCCGAACCCCTGGATCCTTCCCGTCGGGCCGGGAAGCCTACGCGTCACCGACCTGGAGTTGTGGTTGCGCTACGACACCGCCCTGGCCGGGTCGTTCAGCGGCGACATCTCCTTTGCCGACACCGTCGAGCTCAGCATCGACTACGACATCCCCGGCGACCTGACCATCCGGGGCACCTTCCCGTCGGTGCGGCTGTCGGAGATCCTGGCCAAGGTGGTCGACGCCCGGCTCCCGCTCCCGGACGGGTTCGACATCACCTTCGCGCACACGGCCGTCCTCATCCAGAAGAAGGGTAGCGCCTTCGTCTTCCAGGTGGGCACCGATGTGGAGGGCTTCGGGCTCTTCGCCATGGAGGTGCGGCACACCGGCGGGGCGGCCCCGTCGGGCGCCGCGGACGGTGCCGGGTCCGCCGCCGGGTGGGGCTTTGCCGTCGGGATGGACCTGGGCGCGGGCCGGGTCGCCCAACTGCCGGCCCTCGGGCCTCTGGGGCCGCTTGTCGCGGCCGTGGACCTCGATCAGCTGGTGCTGGTCGTCTCCACGTTCGACGACGCGGGCTTCGACTTCCCCGACGCCTCCGCGTTCGACGACCCGGCCATCACCGGCCGTCTGCCGGCCGCGGGCTCGGGCGGCGTGCAGCAGGGGTTCAACTTCTTCGGGCGGTGGAGCCTCGACCCGTCCAACCGCTTCCAGAACCTGCTGCGCGACCTGCTCGGCATCACCGCACTGGACCTGGCCATCGCCGTGCACGTCAGCCTGCCCGATCCGGGGCAGAACAGCTCGGTGTTCGCCGCCATCTCCGCGCAGATCGCGGGCTGGGCGCTTCAGGGGCAGTTCGGCGTGCGCCTGCTGGGCGACACGCCGCAGCTGTTCGTGGCCGGTGAACTGACGGTGGCCATTCAGGGCCAGCCCCGCACCTTCTATGTGGAGTCGACGCTGGTGGACAACGGCGTCTTCGTGGCGGGATCGTTCACCTCTGGCACGCCGGTGACGATCAGCATCGAGGGCGTGGAACTGTTCCAGATCGGCGATCTGGCCGTCGCCGTCGGCTGCGACTTCGAGGGCATCCCTTCCTTCGGTGTGGCCGGCACGATTGCGGAGGGCGGTTTCGCCTCAAGCCTGGCGGTCTTCGTCAACTCGGCCGAACCCCAGAAGAGCCTGGTCGCCGGCTCGCTCAGCGACCTCAGCCTCGGGGACGTCCTCCGGGCCCTGACGGGCGGGGCCGCCTCCGACATCGCCGCGGTCCTGGACATGGTCGCGATCACAGGCACCCGGACCTTCACCATCCCCGGCGACCTTGCCGCCGATCTGGACGGCCTCACCTTCGACCGGGTGGCGGACGCCTTCGCCGCCAACGGCGTGAGCATCCCGAACGCCCTCCCCGGCCTGTTCCTGGTGGTCGGCAAGCCCGGGACCACGTGGTTTCTCACCGCCCTGAACGGCGACGACGAGGTCCGCCACTATGAACTCCGCAAGCAGGGCGACGGGATCGAGGTCACCCTGGAGGCGCAGATCTACTGTGTCCCGGAGACCACGAGCCTCGGCAAGTTGACGTTCCATGGCCCGCAGTTCTTCATCAACGGCGGCCTCCGGCTCTTCGGCCTGCAGGCGCAGGCGACCGTCACGGTCGAGCCGGCGCGGGGCTTCGCGGTCGACGCCCAGATGTCGCCGATCGTGATCTACCGGCCGTCGTTGTTCAGTATCACGAGCGCGCAGAACGCGGAGCTCGGGCCGCGGATCTCGGGGGCGACGTTCACGCAGCCGGACCTCCCCGATCCCGCCCTGCGCGAGGCGCACCTGCTGATCGACGGCCAGGTCCAGATCCTGGGGCTCAAGCGCCAGGTGTTCGTCCGCGCGACGACGGACGGGCTGCTCTTCGACATCACCGGCGACGTGTCGCCAGGGGTGCGTCTGCAAGCCCACGGCCATGTGGGCGGCCTGACCGACCTCGGTTTCGGCGGTGCCGCCACCGTGGGGGTGGGCACGATCGACCTCGGGCCGCTGGGCAGCGTGGCCGTGAATACGGATGCCGGCGTCACGCTCGACGTCGGCTATCAGGGATCCACGGCGTCCGCGCAGGCGGGTGTCCGTTTCGAGTTCGCGGGCGACGCCCATGAGATCGACGGCCAACTCGACGTGACGGGGTCCCAGCTGGCCGACCTGGCGGGCTACGTCTACGACCAGGTCAAGGCCTTTCTGCTCGCCCGCTACCAGGACGCCAAGGCCTGGGTCGAAGACGTGGCCAACAAGCTCGTCTCGGGCGTCGACGACGCGGTGCAGGTGCTGGTGAGCGTCTTCAAGATGACGGAGACGGCGGCGTTGACCCTGTATAACGACGTGATGGAGGCCGCCCAGAAGGTGTGCGCCGTGACGCGGGCGGCCCTCGCGCTGTGACGGCGGCCGGCGGGCCGGGACCGGCGGCGCTGCCGGCCCCGGCCCTCGCCGAGTGGCGGGCGGCGCTCGGCCCGGGGCATGTGCGGGTGGGCGGGGAGGACCTGGAGCGGGCCGGGCAGGCCACGTTCGCCACCGGGCAGCGGTCGCCGGCCCTGCTCCTGCCGGGCGACCGGGAGGCGGTCGCGGCCTGCCTGCGCATCGCCGCGCGCCACGGCGTGGCGGTCTACCCGCTCAGCGGCGGGCGCAACTGGGGCTATGGCTCCCGCGTGCCCCCGCGGGACGGGACGGTGCTCCTCTCCCTGGCCCGGCTGGACCGCATCGTGGCGCACGACGAGGACCTGGCGTACGTCACGCTGGAGCCGGGCGTCACCTTCGCCATGCTGGGAGACTTCCTCTGCCGGCGCGGCTCGCGGCTGCTGCCGCCCATGACCGGCGCGCCGCCCGGGGCCTCTGTCGTCGGCAACGTCCTGGAGCGGGGTATCGGCAAGGGGCCCTACGAGGACATCGCCGCCCGGAGTTGCGCCTACGAGGTCGTGCTGCCCTCGGGTGAGGTCATCCACACGGGGTTCGCCGCCCACCCCCATGCCCGTGTCGCCGCGCTGCGGGCCGAGGGTCCCGGTCCCGCCCTGCAGGGGCTGTTCGCCCAGGGCAACCTCGGGGTGGTGACGCAACTCACGGTGTGGCTGCAGCCGGCCCCGGCCCTGCGGCAGCGGGTGTTCTTCCGCCTGACTGCCGGGGGCGAACTCGAAGTCGCCGTCGACCGGCTGCGCGGGCTGCTGCTCCGCGGCGCGACGGACCTCCAGGTGGAAATCGTCAACGACTACCGCGTGCTGGCGATGCAGGGCCAGTTTCCCTTCGATCGGCGGGACGGGGGGGAAGCCCTTTCACGCGGCTGGGTGGAGGGCGCCCTGTCCCCACTGGGCGGGGCCCGCTGGTACGGCTGCGCCACCCTCTGGGCCGAGGACGGCGAGGAACTGCAGTGGCGGCGCCGCCGGCTGGCGGCCGCGCTCGCCGACCTGGAAGGGGGACTGGATCCGGAGGTGCCGGCGCCGGGTGCGGACGCCGCGGGGAGTTCGGAGGCCGGGATCCGCAGCACGTACTGGCGGAAGCGGGAGCCGCCGCCCGCCGATCCGGATCCCGACCGGGACCGGGGCGGGGTGATTTGGGGGG
>Ga0080006_1166952_pt1 | contig 17350 bp, 15 predicted proteins | sample RS3BMetagenome_FD_69209 | JGI IMG/M metagenome (GOLD analysis project Ga0080006, IMG submission 69209) | Ferric oxide microbial mat and aquatic microbial communities from Rainbow Spring, Yellowstone National Park, USA - RS3B (SPADES... ... | reverse complement strand
CCCCCGCCGGGGCGGTGGCCCCCCGCCCCCCGTCGGTGCAGACCACCAGGTGCACCTCCGAACCCCCCCCCGCCCACCTGGCCAGCGTGCCCCCGGCTGCCACGTCGGCGTCGTCGGGATGGGCGTAGACGGCGAGCACCACCTGCGGGGTGGCCTCCACCAACTCCGCCACCGTCACCCGCCCACGGCCATCGTCAGCGTCGTCGCTTCGGCTCGGTCGTCTTGGTGAGCAGACCGACCTCGCGCTCGAAATCTCCCAGGTCCTCGAATCCCTTGTAGACGCTGGCGAAGCGCAGGTAGGCGACGTCGTCGAGCGCCTTCAGCCGCTCGAGCACCGCCAGCCCGACCTGCTGGCTCGTCGGCTCGGTCGTCTGGACCCGCAGCGCCTCCTCGACCTGCTGGGCCAGCTCGGCGAGCTGGTCGTCGGTCACCGGCCGGTTCTTCGAGGCCGATCGCACCCCTGCCACCACCTTCGCCCGGTCGAACGGCTCCCGCTGCCCCGACCGCTTGACCACCCACATCGGCTGCTCTTCGACCCGCTCGAAGGTGGTGAACCGGCGACCGCAGTTCAGGCACTCCCGGCGCCTCCGGATGGCCGACCCCTCGTCGGCCAGGCGCGAGTCGACCACCCGGTCCTCGTCGACGGCACACCATGGGCAGCGCACACGCCGACGATACTTCCAGCCCCCTCGCCCGAAGGTCGGTTCAGGGCAGCCGGAGCTGCTCGCCCGGCACGATGGTGTCCGACCCCGACTCGGCGGTCAGCCTCGCCACGAGCACCCGGGGGTCGCCCGTCGGATCGAGTCGCACGGCGATCGACCACAGCGTGTCACCGGGGTGCACCACGTAGAGGCTCCCCGCCCGGAGCGGCGCCGAAGCGCTCGGCAGCGCCCGACCCCCGATCACCCCGAGCGGCAGCGTGAGCAGCACCAGGAGACCGCCGACCGCCAGGCCCAGGAGCGCACGCCGCCGGCGCACCGACCGCGAGGCCGGCCGCCGTGCCGAGCGAGCCGCGACCGCCGGGGACGTAGCCGCCTCCGTCGCCGTCCCGTCCCGCGGCGGCCGTCCGATCTCCGGCCCGCGTCCATCCGCCCACCCACGTCCGCCGCCGATCCTCGGCGGCACCGCCGGGAGCTCGACCAGACGAAGCGTCGGCCGCTGGCCCCGACGGCTCAGTTCATCGGGAAAGGCGGCGATGGCCATCGGTGGACCTCCGGTCTCTCGCGGCCACCAAGCACCTTCAACGCCCCTGGTAGCCGAACATGTGTTCGTCCACTTCATCACATCACGAACAGGTGTTCGTCGTCAAGGGCTCCGGCGAACAAATGTTTGCCATCGTGCCTTCGGCCGGTTATGGTCATCGTGACAAACGGGTGTTCGCCGTCAGCCCGACTGAGAGACGGCGACCCGCCGGCGCGAAGTGAGGAGGCAGCGATGGCGGAGGTGCTGAGCGGCAAACGGCAGCTGATCCTCGACTTCATCGCCGAGAGCCTGCGCACCAGGGGCTATCCGCCCTCGGTCCGCGAGATCGGCGAGGCGGTCGGCCTCATGTCGTCGGCCACCGTCCACACCCATCTGGCGGTGCTGCAACGAGAGGGCTATCTCCGGCGGGACCCGACCAAGCCACGGGCGATCCAGGTGCGCTACGACCCGTCGTCGAAGGCCGCGATGGCCACCGGGCCGGTGCGTCAGCTGCCGCTGGTCGGCGACGTGGCGGCCGGCACCGGGGTCCTGGCGCAGGAGAACGTCGAAGAGATCCTCTCCCTCCCCGACCGCTTCGTCGGCTCGGGGTCGAACTTCATGCTCCGGGTCCGCGGCGACTCGATGATCGACGCCGGCATCCTCGATGGGGACTTCGTGGTCGTCCGCCAGCAGCCCGACGCCGAACAGGGCGACGTCGTCGTGGCCGGCATCCCCGACGGCGAGGCCACCGTCAAGACGTTCGGCCGCCGGCGCGGGAAGGTCGTCCTCACCCCGGCCAACACGACGATGTCGCCGATGGAGTTCGAGCCAGAAGAGGTCACCATCTTCGGCAAGGTCGTCTCGGTGCTCCGGCGGCTCTGACCGGCCGACCAAGCACCGCGCCACCCGAGAGCGCACACGCCCGGGCTGGCCCTTCGACCGGGTGGGTGCCCGGCGGCGGCCCGCCTACTCCCAGAGCCGGTCGGTGTAGGTGTCGGTGCCCGGGATCGTCGGGATGAACGGGAGCGCCGCCACCACCCGGCCACGGCCCGACGACTCGACCTGCCGCCGGTGCTCGACGATCACCGGCTCCCAGCACGCCGTCGGGTGGGTGTCGAGGAACCACAGCAGCAACGTCCGCTGGTCGGCCGCCTCCTGCCGGGGGACGTCACCGGGGGCGTCGATCAGCAAAGGGAGCGGCTCGAAGGCGCCGACCAGACCGGCGTCGCTGCCCGGAAGCAGCCCGGGCAGGTGCTCCTCTCGGAGCCAGTGGGTCAGCTGCTCGGCCGTCTGACCCTCGGCCCGGTCGATCCAGCTGACGACCAGGCCCTTGTACGGATGATCGAGGGCGATCTCCACCGGCACCCCGTCCGCCTCCCTCCGGTGCTCCCAGAGGAACCGGTACAAGAGCGTGTGGACGTGATCGCGAGCCTCGAACATCCGCCCGGCGGCGTGGAGCGCCCTCACCTGGCGCACCGCCCAGCGGTTCCAGACGTCGTGATACCCGTCGAGCACCCAGTAGATCGAGACGTACGAGCCCCTGGCCGGCTCGCCGGTGATCTCGCTCGGGTCGGGGTCGCGCATCGCCTTCAGGTCGGCCGTGGCGACGAACCGGCGGCCGGCGAAGTTGTACGGGCCGATCATGCAGCCGGCGTAGAAGTGGTCCCGCTCGTACCAGCGGTTGTAGGCAACCTCCGCCCCACGGTGGGGCTCGACCACCGTCAGCAGCATCGACCCGAGCCTGATCGGCTCGGCGCCGGCGGTGATCTCGAGGGGGCGTGGGCTGGAGCTCTCCGTCATGGTCCCGCACGGTAACAGCGGCCGGGGGCCTGCGGCAGGCTCGGGCGCCCGGCCCCGGCACCACGGTCCGACCGGTCAGGCGGCGCCGCCGGCGAGGAGCGTCCCGAGGACGTGCCGGGCCCGCTCCAGCGCCGCCCGGTCGACCCGCTCGTCGGGATGGTGGGCCAGCAGCGGATCCCCGGGGCCGAAGTTGGCCGCCGGTATCCCGTGCTCCCAGAACGAGGCGACGTCGGTCCATCCGACTTTCGCCCTCGGCGGCCGTCCGGTCGCCGCCACCAGCGCAGCCAGCACCGGGTGGTCGAGCGACGGCGGCGCGCCGTCGGCTTGGTCGAGCCATTCGATCCCGTCGTCGGGACGCCCGCCGACGGCACCGTCGAGCACCTCTTCCACGGCGCGGCGCGCCGCGGCACCCTGGCGGTCCGGCGCGTACCGGTAGTTGAGGGTGAGGGTGGCCCGGTCGGGCACGACGTTGCCGGCGACGCCTCCCTCGACGGCCACCGCCTGGAGCTGCTCGACGTACTCGCACCCGTCGAGCACCACGTGGCGACCCGGCCACCCGGCGACGGCGTCGAGGACCGGGCCGAGCCGGTGCAGCGCGTTGCAGCCGGTGAACGGGCGTGCCGTGTGGGCGCGCACGCCGCCGAGACGCACGGCGAGGCGCAGCGTCCCCTGGCAACCGGCCTCGACGACACCGTCGGTCGGCTCCCCGAGGATGGCGGCGTCGGCCGCCAGCAGCTCCGGGCGATCGGCCCACAGCGGCACGAGGCCGCTCTCGGCTCTCGCCACCTCCTCGCAGGCGTAGAAGCACCAGGTGACGTCGAGCGCCGGCTCGGAAACGGCAGCGGCCAGGTCGAGCATCACGGCCAGCCCGCCCTTCATGTCGGCCGCACCGACGCCCCAGACGACGTCGCCGTCGAGCCTCGGGCCGGCGCCGCTTGCCGGTGCCACGGTGTCGAGGTGCCCGGCGACGAGCAGCCGGCGTGGACGGCCGAGCTCGGTGCGGGCGAGGACGTTGTCGCCGATCCGCTCGACCTCCAACCAGGCGCAGCCCGAGAGGGCGTCGGCCACCCGGTCGGCCACCGCCCCCTCGTGGTGGCTGAGCGACGGGATGCCGACCAGCTCGGCGGTGAGCGCCAGGAGGTCGCTCACCGCCGGCCGCCGGTGCTCACGCCGATACCCCGTGCTCTCGGAGCACGGCGTTCAGCTGCGCCTTGTCGTGGCGCTCGCCCTCGGTCAGCCGGCGGATCACCAGCACGCACGGCAGGAAGAACTCGCCACCGGGGTACTCGCGCCGGCGACTCGCCGGCACCGCCACCGTCCACGCCGGGACCACCCCCCGGCTGAGCTCGACCCCGGTGTCGGCGTCGATGACCGGGATGCTCGGGTTGAGGATCGTCCCTTCGCCCAGCACCGCGCCGCGCCCGACCCGAGCCCCCTGGGTCACCATGCACCGGCTGCCGACCAGGGCGTCGTCCTCGATCACCACCGGCGTGGCGTTCGGCGGCTCGAGGACGCCGCCGATCCCGACGCCACCGGAGAGGTGGACCCTGGCCCCGATCTGGGCGCACGACCCGACGGTGGCCCACGTGTCGACCATCGTCCCCTCTCCGACCCGAGCCCCGATGTTCACGTAGCTCGGCATCAGCACGACGCCGGGTGCGAGGTACGAGCCCCAGCGCGCCGAGGCCCCGGGCACGACCCTCACGCCGGCCCGGGCGAAGTCACGCTTGAGCGGGAGCTTGTCGGCGAACTCGAACGGGCCGAGCTCCACCGTCTCGATCGCCCGGAGCCGGAACAGCAGCAGGATGGCCTTCTTCAGCCACTCGTGGACGATCGTCCCCTCCGGACCGGGCTCGGCCACCCGGACGTCGCCACGGTCGAGCAGGTCCACGGCTGCTTCGACGACAGCCCTGGCGGCGGTGTCGCCGGGGTTCAGCTCACCGAGACGAGCCCACAGCTGCTCGATGTCGAACTGGAGGTCCTCGTGGTCGCTCACCCGCCCGACTGTAGGCGCACCGTCGCCCAGACCGTCTTCCCCCGGTCCGGGCAGCTCCGGGCACCCCAGGCCGACGCCAGGGCCTCGATGATCTGCAACCCCCGGCCGCCGAGTGCGTCGGTGTCGCGCCGCCGCCTGGCCACCATGCCGGTCCCGGCGTCGGTGACCGACACCGTGATCGAGTCGTCGTCGAGATCGAGGGCGACCTGCACGAGCCCGCCGGCGTGGACGACGGCGTTGGTGATCAGCTCCGAGACGACGAGGTCGACGAGGTCGCCGGTGGTCGGCACCCCCCATCCCTCGGTGACGCCACGGCTCCATCGGCGGGCGGCCGCCGCGCTGGCGGGTCCGGAGGCGAACGCCCGGATGGCCTGGTCGTGCACTGCTCTCCCTTGCCGTGGTCCGAGAAGCTGTACCCGGCTACCCGCAGGAAGCTCTACCCGCCAACTCGAGGCTCAACCAGCCGGCGCCGGCTCCTCGCCCCCGTCACCCCCGTCCGGCGCCTCGTCGCCCGGCCCCCGGTGACCGTGTCCGGGGGCGCCCGGGCCGGCCTCGCCCATCCAGCCGGCGGCGCTGAGCCGCTCGCCCACGAGACGGAGCCGTTCGTCAGGCTGGACGACCGCCACCCTGACGTGGCCTCGGCCGCCCTCGCCGTAGAGGTCACCGGGGCTCACGAGCATCCCGCCGTCGGCCGCCAGGGCGCCGGCCATCGCCCAGGCATCGGGCCAGCGCGCCGGCACCGGGACCCACAGGTAGAAGCCGCCGGCCGGCATCGAAGTCGGGCAGCCGGCGGCCGTCAGCACCGAGCTGAGCAGGCGGAGCCGTTCGAGGTAGCGCCGACGCTGCTCGACCACGTGCTGGTCGTCGGAGAGCGCCACTGCGCCGGCCGCCTGCACCGGGCCGGGGATCATCAGTCCGGCGTGCTGGCGCACGTCCCGAAGATAGGTCACGAGATCGGGGTCGCCGGCGTAGAAGCCCGCCCGGACCCCGGCGAGGTTCGAGCGCTTGGAGAGCGAGTGGACGGCCACCACCCCGCGCGAGCCGGCCTGCAGGATCGAGCGGGGCTTCCCTTCCCAGGTGAACTCGGCGTAGCACTCGTCCGAGAACACCGGCACGTCCTTGCGCCGGCCCCAGCCCGCCAGCCCCTCGAGGTCGGTGAGACCACCCGAGGGGTTGGCCGGCGAGTTGGCCCACAGAATGAGCGCCCTCCGGGCGTCGTCGGGATCGACGGCGTCGAGGTCGAGCCCCGAGCCGTCGGGGCGCTCCGGCGGCACCGCCACCGCCCGGCAGCCGGCGAGGACGGCGCCCATCGCATACGTCGGGTAGGCCACCGCCGGGCAGAGCACGGTGTCGCGCCCGGGGTTCCGCAACCGCAGGTAGTGCGGCGTCGATGCCACGAGCTCCTTCGTCCCGACACAGGCGGCGACGGCCGACGGCTCGAGGGTCACCCCGAAGCGTCGGGTGAGCCAGTCGGCGGCGGCCCGTCGGAAGGCCGGGCTCCCGGCCGACGACGGATAGCCGCGCTCGGTCCCTGAGAGGGCGAGTGCCCGGACGACGGTCGGCGGCGGTGGGTCGCACGGCGTGCCGATCGAGCAGTCGACGACGCCGCCTGGCAACGCCTCGGCCGCCTCCCTCAAGGCGCCGAGGCGGTCGTAGGGGTACGGCGGCGGCCGGAACGGCCGGTCGGGCGGGGTCATGCCGGCACCACGAAGTCGGCGAAGCGCGAGCGACCCGCCTGGTCGAGCACGACCTGGAGCGTCGCCGCCTCGTCCCCGTCCTTCTGGGCGAGCACCTCGCCCTCCCGGTGGACCGCCGCCAGGACGTCGCCACGCGCCCAGGGGATCACCAGCTCGACCACCCGGTCGGCCAGCCGCAGGCGGTCGGCCGTCGCCCGCAGGAGCTCGGCAATGCCCTCCCCGGTCCGAGCCGAGATGGCCACTGCGCCGTCGATGGTGTCGGCCAGCCGGTGCGCCTCGGGTGACCGGTCGGCCTTGTTCACCGCCACCAGCTCGGGGACCGACGCCGCCCCGACCTCCGAGACCACCGCCCGCACGGCGTCGATCTGGCCGCCGGGATCCGGTGCCGAACCGTCGACCACGTGGAGGAGAAGGTCGGCGAGCCGCAGCGAGTCGAGGGTCGAGCGGAACGCCTCGACGAGCTCGTGCGGCAGCTTGCGCACGAAGCCGACGGTGTCGGTCAAAAGCACCGTCTCGCCGCCGGGCAGCGCCAGCTGGCGGGTGCGCGGGTCGAGCGTGACGAAGAGGCGGTCCTCGGCCGGCACCCCGGCGTCGGTCAGGGCGTTGAGCAGCGTCGACTTGCCGGCGTTCGTGTAGCCGACCAGGGCCACCTCGCGCAGGCGCCCACGGGCCCGCGAGCGTCGCTGGACGGTGCGGGTCCGCTCCACCTGCCGCAGGTCGGCCTCGAGCCGGTGCATCCTGCGGACGAGCCGCCGCCGGTCGACCTCCAGCTGGGTCTCGCCGGGTCCCCGGGTGCCGATGCCGCCGGCCTGCTGGCTGAGCTCCCGGCCCCGGCCCCGCAGGCGCGGCAGCCGGTAGCGGAGCAACGCCAGCTCCACCTGCGCCTTGCCTTCGGGGCTCCGGGCGTTCTGGGCGAAGATGTCGAGGATCACCGCCGTGCGGTCGATGGCCGTCCGTCCGAGCAGGCGCTCGAGGTTCCGCTGCTGGGCGGGCGTCAGCTCGTCGTCGAAGACGACGGTGTCGGCGTCGACCTCCTCGGAGAGCGTCGCCAGCTCGGCGGCCTTGCCGCGGCCGAGGAAGGTGGCCGGGTCCGGACGGTCGCGGCGCTGCACGACCCGCGCCACGACGTCGGCCCCGGCCGTGCCGACCAGCAGCCCGAGCTCGTCGAGGTTGGCCTCGACCTCCTCGGGGGTGGTCCCGGGCAGGACCACGCCGACGAGCACGATCCGCTCTCGGAACGTCCGCTCGATCAGCGTGCCCGGCAGCTGGGTCGTCACGACGTCGCCACGAGGTCGAGGTCGACCGTCACCTCGGCCACCCGCCGCACCGGGCCGGCGAGGACCACCGGATCCCCGTCCTCTTCCCCGAGGACGACCTCGAGCACCCCGCCGGGGTTGTGCACCTGGACCCGCTCGCCGACGAGCCCCCAGCGGTGGGCGGCGGCGGCGGCGGCGCAGCTCCCGGTCCCGCAGGCCAGCGTCTCGCCGACCCCGCGTTCCCAGACACGCAGCCGGAGCTCGTCTCGACCGGGACCGGTGGCGACGAACTCGACGTTGACCCCACCCGGCTGGGCCGCCTCGACCCGTCGGCCGACCGTGGCCACGTCGACCGAGTCCGGATCCGGACCGAGCAGCACCAGATGGGGATTGCCGACGTCGACGCGCCGGGCGCGCCACCCCTCGACGGGGTGCGGCTCCTCCTCGCCGACGACCACCTCCCCCATGACGACGCTGGCCCACGCCCGTCCCGGTCGTTCGGCCGGCCGGTACTCCACCGTCCGGACGCCCGCGTCGGTCGCCACCGTGAAGCGACCGGACCTGACGAGGCCGGCGTCCACCGCCGCCTGGGCGAGGCAGCGGATCCCGTTGCCGCTCATCTCGGCCTTCCCCCCGTCGGCGTTGCGCAGCTCCATCGTCAGGTCGGCACCACCCGAGCCTGGTCGCACGGTGATCAGCCCGTCGGCCCCGATCCCCAGGTGCCGGTCGCACAGGGCGCGCGCCTCGACCTCGCCGAGGCGGCACCGGCCGCCGCGGTCGACGAGCACCAGGAAGTCGTTCCCGGCGCCCTCGTGCTTGGAGAACGACAGCCTCCGGCCCTGGCTCGTCACCGCTCCAGTTTCGCGCCCTCGGCCGGCCCACCATGCGCCCCGCCGGCCGACCTGTGGCCGTCGAGCGCCGCCGCCAGCACCGCCGCCGCGTCCTCTTCGTCGGCCACCCACCGCACCCTCGGATCGCGACGGAACCAGGCCCACTGGCGACGGGCGTAGGCGCGGGTCCGGCGCACGATCTCGGCGACCGACGCCTCGAGCGCCACCCCGTCCTCGAGGTGGGCCAGCAGCTCCCGGTAGCCGAGGGCCTGGCGGGCCGTTCGCGACAGGCCGCCGGGGTGGGCGGCCAGCCGGCGCACCTCGTCGAGCAGCCCTTCGTCCATGAACCGATGGACCCGCTCCTCGATCCGGCGGTCGACCGACGCCGGGTCGAACGGGAGGCCGACGAGGGCGACCGGGGTCGGTGGGTAGGACTCGAGGCCCGGGCCGAACGACGAGAACGGACGGCCTGAGCCGATGGTCACCTCGAGCGCACGGAGCACCCGTCGACGGTTCGACGGCGTCATCCGCGACGCCCCCAGGGGGTCGAGACCGGCCAGCTCGGCGTGGAGCCGCTCGACGCCACCCGGCGCCGCCGCCTCCCGTTCCAGGCGCGCCGCCACCTCGGGGAACCGCCCCGGGAGCTCGAGCCGGTCGACCACCGCCCGCAGGTAGAGGCCGGTGCCCCCGACCAGCAGCGCCCGGTTGCCCCGCTCGGCGACGCCGGAGAGCGCCGCCCGGGCAGCGGCCTGGAAGTCGCTGACGTTGAACTCCTCCGACGGGTCCGCCACGTCGAGCAGGTGGTGCGGCACCGCAGCCCGGGCGGCCGCCGACGGCTTCGCCGTGCCGACGTCCATGCCGCGGTAGACCGACATCGAGTCGACGGCGACGATCTCGACGTCGGGGCGCGAGAGTGCCACCGCCAGGGCGAGGGCGCTCTTTCCCGAAGCGGTCGTGCCCACGAGGGCCACCATCCTCGGCTCGGTCGGGCCGGCGGCATCGGAGGCGCCGCCGGCGAGGACGGCGGCGGCGGGCCGGCCGCTCAGCCCGCGACCACCGGGATCCGACCGCGGTGGCGCGGGGGCGCCGTGATCGCCACCAGGTCGCCGACGAGGTGGTGGGGCGCGGCGCCGGTCACCCGCACCTCGGCGAACGAACCGGGCGGCGGCTGGCCGGCGGCGGGGGCGAAGTGCACCAGCTTGCCGTGGCTGCTCCGCCCGGTGAGCATCGAGGGCCGCCGACGGCTCGGCCCCTCGACCAGCACCTCCTCCACCAGACCGACGCGCGCCCGGTGCGCCGCCAGGGCCGAGCGCTCGACCACTGCCCGCAACCGCTCGAAACGGTCGGCCACCACGTCGTCGGCCACGAAGCGGTCGCTCATGGCGGCCGCTCGCGTGCCGGGCCGGGGGGAGAAGATGAAGGTGTAGGCGCTGTCGTAGGCGGCCTCGGCCACCACGGCGAGGGTCGCCTCGAAGTCGTCGTCGGTCTCGCCCGGGAACCCGACGATGATGTCGGTGGTGACCGCCAGGTCGGGCACGGCCGCTCGGGCGGTCGCCAGACGGGCCAGATAGCGCTCGGCGGTGTAGCCGCGGCGCATGGCCGCCAGCACCCGGTCGCTCCCGGACTGCAGCGGCAGGTGGAGCTGCGGGCACACCGCCGGCGTCTCGGCCATCGCCGCCACCGTCTCGGGTCGCAGGTCCTTGGGGTGGGGGCTGGTGAACCGAACCCGCCGGATGCCCTCGACCCCGCCGACCCCCCGGAGGAGGTCGGCGAACAGCGGGCGGCGGCGGGTCAGGTCCCGACCGTAGGAGTTGACGTTCTGCCCGAGGAGCGTGACCTCGACGACGCCGCGGCGGGCGAGGCCCCGGACCTCGTCGACCACCTCGGAGAGCGGGCGGCTGACCTCCGGGCCACGCACCGACGGGACGATGCAGAACGCGCACGAGTTGTCGCAGCCCGTCTGGATCGTCACCCAGGCGGCGTAGGGCAGCTCCCGGACCGCCGAGAGCGCCGGCGCGTGCTCGTCGGCATCGCCGATCGGGCCGTCGAGCACCTCGGTCACCGGGCCGTGGCCGGCCGCCTGGCGCAGCAGGGCCGGCGCCCGCGCCAGGTTGTGGGTGCCGAACACCACGTCGACGTGGCCGGCACGTTGGCGGACGAGCTCGCGGTCCTTCTGCGCCAGGCATCCGCCGACGGCGATCTGCATCTCCGGGCGCCGCTGGCGGAGGGTCTTGAGCCGGCCGAGCTGGCCGTACAGTCGGTTGTCGGCGTTCTCGCGGATGCAGCAGGTGTTGAAGACCACGACGTCGGCGTCCTCGAGGCGGTCGGCCGGTTCGAGCCCGTCGGCCACCAGCAGGCCGGCCAGGCGCTCCGAGTCGTGCTCGTTCATCTGGCACCCGAAGGTGCGGATCAGGAACGTCCGGGCCACCACCGAAGTGTAGGGCCACCTCCTCAGCCGACGGCACCTCCTCAGCCGACGGCACCTCCTCAGCCGACGGCACCGTCGGTCGGCACGCCGCCGCCGACCGGGACGGTGGCACCGGCGGCGACCGGGGGCAGCGCTGCCTCGTCGCCGCGCACGAGGCCGGCCGAGTCGGGGCGCAGCACCATCACCCGGCCCGGCACGTCGGCCTCGGCCATCAGCCGGCGACCCCACCGGGCCAGCTGGTTCGCCTCGCGCGACGGGCAGAGGCCGAGAAGGGTCGGCCCCGCCCCCGACCAGCACACCGCCATCGCCCCGTGCTCGAGCAGACCGGCCAGTAGCTTCGGGGCCTCCGGGAACAGCGGGCTCCGGTAGTCCTGGTGGAGCCGGTCCTCGGTCGACTCACGAAGAAGGTGGCGGCTGTCGGCGAGCCCGGCGAGCAGGAGGGCAAGGCGGCCGAGGTTGAAGGTGGCGTCCTCCCGGGTCACCGTCGTCGGCAGCACCTGGCGGGCCCTGGTCGTCGGCAACGCCCGGTCCGGCACCAGTGCCACCACGCCGAGCCCGGGGTCGAGGGGCAGTCGGACCACCCGGACCGACCCGCGAACCGTCGCCGCCGCCACCAGGCCGCCGACGACGCTCGCCGCCGCGTTCTCCGGATGGCCGTCGACCCGGGCGGCGACGGTCAACGGGTCGCGAGCCCCGGCGGCAGCCGCCGCCGCCACGGCCAGCGCCGCCGACGACCCGAGGCCCCGGGCCACCGGCACCTGTGAGCGGACGACGATCGCCAGCCGGTCGTGCCCGGCGACGTCGATCGCGACCCTCGCCGCCAGGTGTCCGGCGTCGTCGGAGAGCCCCGCACCTTCGCCCTCGCTCCGCACCAAAAGACGCGGCGCCGGTTCGACCTCGACCTCGACGTAGCGGTCGACGGCCAACGCCAGGGTGTCGAATCCGGGACCCAGGTTGGCGGCCGACGCGGGTGCCCGGGCGCGCACGGGGTCACATTAGGCCGTGGGCCGGACGCCGGCCGGGGAGCGGACCGGTCGTGCACGCCGGCTCGCCGGACCGCTCGGCGCCGACCGTCACGGTGAGGGTGGCCAGGCACGTGTCCGCCGGGCTACCCGGCGCTGGGAGGCGGCGCAGTCCGAGCGTCCGGTGGACGGCCTCGGTCGGCCACGCCAGCACCGAGATCGGCCGGCCGACGGCCACCGGCACCCGGCGCCCTCCGCCGACCACCGTCGCCACCCGCTGGCCCCCTTCGACGACCACCAGTGGCTCGAGCTCGGCCGCCGCCGCCCGGGCGACCGCCAGACCGAGCAGGCCGGCCCGCAGCAGGACATCCGGGCCCTCCTGCCCGGTCACTGCAGCCAGCACCGTCACCGGCCGCCCAGCGACCTGCTGGCGCCAGGCGACGACGTCGGCACCGCCGGCCGCCGAGGTGAAGCCGGACTTGACCCCGACGACCCCGGGGAGGCCGAGCAGCGGCGTGTACGAGACGAGGTCGCCTGCGACCGGCAGGGTCACCGCCGGCATCCGGACGATCTGGTCGAAGGCCGGGAACCGCATCGCGGCAGCCGCCACCTTGAGGATGTCCGACGGCGTCGACACCGACCCCGGCGAGAACCCGCTCGTGTCGGCGAAGTGGCTCTGGCGCATCCCCAGCCTCGCCGCCGCCGCGTTCATCCGGGCGACGAACGCCGGGACGCTCCCGGCATCCCACCGGGCGAGCGTGTCGGCGAAGTTGTCGGCCGAGTGGACCAGCATCCCGGTGAGCAACTGGCGCTCGGTGAGGACCTCGCCGGCCGACACCTGGGCGCTCGCCTGGTCCGTCACCGTGTCCTGCTCGAAGTCGGCCACGTCGGCCGGGCCCATCACGAGCGAAGGACCAGCGGCGCCGGCCGGCAGCGGATGGTCCCGCAGCACCACGTAGGCGGTCATGATCTTGGTCAGGCTGGCCACCGGCGCCGGGTGCTCGGGTCCCGACGCCGACGCCACCGAGAGGGCCGGGACCGCCACCGCCGCCTGCCCGGTCGGCGGCCACGGCAGCGGGCGGCTCGACCCCGGTGCGACCAGGACCGGCGACAGCGACCCCCGGACGGTGAGCGCCGGCGATGCCGAACCTTCCCAAGGGGCGAAGAGGAGCGCGAGCAGGAGCACCGCCAGGGCGACCAGGACCGTCGCGGCCGTCCGCCGGCTACGGTTCCGACCGGTGGCACCGGGGTAGGCGGCGGCGATGCCCCCCTCACCCTGGCCCACCGGGGGCGCCTCACCCGGCGCCCGGCGGCTCATGCCGAGCGACTGTCCAGCTCTTCGGGGGTCATGAGCACGGCCCTGGCCTTCGAGCCCTCCGACGGCCCGACGACGCCGCGGCGCTCGAGGAGGTCCATCAGCCGGCCTGCTCGGGCGAAGCCGACCCTGAGCTTGCGTTGCAGCATCGAGGTCGAGCCGAGCTGGGACCGCACCACCAGCTCCAGCGCCGCCTGCAGCAGCTCGTCCTCGTCGTCGCCGCCCCTGATCGACGGTCCGGTCCCGTCCTCCACCCCCTCGATGCCGACCACCGGCTCGACCGTCCCACCCTGGCGCCGCCAGTGGCCGACGATCCGGCGGACCTCCTCCTCGGTCACCCATGGCGCCTGGAGCCGACGCAACACGTTGGACGAGGCGCTCAGCAACAGCATGTCACCCTTGCCGATGAGACGTTCGGCCCCACCCTGGTCCAAGATGACCCGGCTGTCGGCCAGCGACGAGACCGAGAAGGCCATCCGGCTCGGGATGTTCGCCTTGATCACCCCGGTGATCACGTCCACCGACGGCCGCTGGGTGGCGAGCACGAGGTGGATCCCGACCGCACGTGCCATCTGGGCGATCCGGACGACCGACTCCTCGACGTCGCGGGCCGCCACCATCATCAGGTCGTTCAGCTCGTCGACCACGACGAGCACGAACGGCAGCCGCTCGGGCGTACGCCCGTCCTCGTCCTCCTCCTCCTCCTCGTCGTCGTCCTCCTCCTCGTCTCCCGCCAGCTCCTCGGCGTCGGCGGGCTCGACGTCGTCCTCTTCCTCGTACTCCTCGGCTTCCTCGTACCCCTCGTACTCCTCGTACCCCTCGTCGTCGTACCCCTCGTCGCCCTCTTCCTCTTCGACCTCCTCGGCGGCCTCGGTGGACGTCCCGGCCCGGGCTCGAGCGCGCGCGGCGACCTCGGCCACCCGGGCACGCACGCTCTGACCCCCGAGCGGGCCGAGCGCCCCGCTGTCGAACGCCTCGTTGTAGCCCGTGATGTCCCGCATCCCGTACTCGGCCAACAGGTCGTAGCGGCGCTCCATCTCCTTGACGGCCCAGGCGAGTGCGTTGGCCGCCTTCTTCGGATCGACGACGACCGGGGTCAGCAGGTGCGGGAGGCCGTTGTACTGCCCGAGCTCCACCCGCTTGGGGTCGACCAGGATCATGCGGACCTGGTCGGGGGTGGATCGCATCAGCACCGACGTCACGAGCGAGTTGATGCACGACGACTTCCCCGAGCCGGTGGCGCCCGAGATCAGCACGTGCGGCATCTGGGCGAGGTTGACCATCACCGACCGACCGGCGATGTCCCGACCGAGCGCCACCTCCAGCGGGTGGGTGGCCTGGCGTGCTTCGGCCGAGGCGAGGATGTCACCGAGGCAGACCAACTGGCGCTGGCGGTTCGGCACCTCGACCCCGATGGCCGACTTGCCCGGGATCGGGGCCAGGATCCTGACGTCGGGCGCCGCCATCGCGTAGGCGATGTCACGCTGCAGGCTGGTCACCCGGGCCACCTTGACCCCGGGTCCGAGCTCGAGCTCGAAGCGGGTGACCGTCGGGCCGACGGTTCGCCCGAGCAACCGGGTCTCGACACCGTGCGCCGCCAGGGCGTCGACCAGCGCGTCCCCGGCCAGGTCCAGCTGCCGTTCGTCGAAACGCTGCTCGCGGGAACGGACGAGCTCGCTGAGCGGCGGCAGCCGCCAGTCGCCTGCCGCCGGCCCCATCGCCACCGCTCGCCCGCCGGTGCCGGCGTCGCTGCCGCTGGCCTTGCGGCCGGTGACCGGGGTCGGCACCTCCTCGTCCGCTTCGCCGTCGCCCTTGCCGTCCTCCTCGGACTCGTCCTCGCCGTCCTGCTCGTCCTCGGCGAGGACCGGCTCCTCCTTCGAACCCGGGCCCGCATCCTCGTCGCGCTCAGCGTCGTCGCCGCCGTCGACCACGAGGCGCAGCGCCCGCCGCCCCGCCGGCGCCTCCTCGACGTCGACCTCGTCCTCGTCGACCTCGTCCTCGTCGACCTCGTCGACCGCCCGGCGGGCCGCCACGCGCTCGGAGATCCCCCGCCCGATGGCGCCGGCCACCACGCCTCCCCCCTCGAAGAGGGTGCGCAACGAGACACCGGTGAAGAGCACGGCGCCGAGCAGCGCCACGGCCACGAGGACGACCACCGCACCGGCGGCGCCGACACCGACGGCCAGCGGCCGCCCGACCGCCACCCCCAGCCATCCGCCGGCCGCCGCCAGCCGATGGGTCGACGCGCCGATCGGCGGGTCTCCGCCGGCCAGCGCCGCCAGCCCGCAGACGGCCAGGAGGCCGAGCACGGCCCCGGCCAGCAGCCGGAACGGCTCGGCCGGCCGGCCGGCGATGACGCCGACACCGGCGACGAAGCACACCGGGGGGAGGGCGAATCGGGTCCAACCGACGACCGCCCCGAGCACCGTGTCGGCGCCGGAGCCGACCAGCCCGGCGGCGCCGCCGTACAACGAGAGCCCGAGCAGGATCCCGGCGGTCGCCAGCAACAACGCCCACAGGTCGGTCGCGTGGTCCGACAGGAGGGCCCCGAGCTGCGACGAGCCGCGCGCTCCCCTCCGGCGGCCCCGACTGCTCCTCGCCGGCGAACGGCGTCCACCCCTGCGCAGTGCCGACCGGTGCGCGGAGCGGCGGGTCGCCGGCCGGCGTCTGGTCGTCAACACAGTGGAATCGAAGGTTATCGCCCGAGCCCCATCCTCCGGGGGACCGGACGACGTCTCGACCAGCGTCGTCGCGGACGGTGGTCCCCCACCACCGGATCCCACCGCATAGCGAACACCTGTTCGCTATGCTGTGGAGGTGCCCCGACCCCCGGGAGCCCGGACACCGCTCCGATGGAGGACCGCCGCCGAGGAGCAGGACGGCGCGCTCTTCCCCGACGAGCGGGTCGCCGCCCACCATGTCGGCGTCGGCGAGTACCGCGGGCTCGAGTTCCTCGACGTCAACGCCCGCACGATCATCAACCCGGTGCCGGCGGCCAGCCGGATGCCGTTCCGCTACACGATCAACGCCTACCGCGGCTGCAGTCACGCCTGCACCTACTGCTTCGCCCGCCCGACCCACGAGTACCTCGGCCTCGACGTCGGCCGGGACTTCGAGCGGCGGATCGTGGTGAAGGTGAACGCCGTCGAGCGCCTGCGGGCCGAGCTGCGAGCACCGACGTGGTCGGGCGACCACATCGCCATGGGGACCAACACCGACCCCTACCAGCACGCCGAGGGGAAGTACCACCTCACGCGGGGCATCGTCGAGGTCCTGGCCGAGGCCGGCAACCCGTTCTCGATCCTGACCAAGTCGACGTTGGTGCTCCGGGACCTCGAGGTCCTGGCCGAGGCCGCCCGGCGGACGTCGCTGCACCTCAGCTTCTCGATCGGGACGCTCGACCGCGAGGTGTGGCGGGCGACCGAGCCCGGGACGCCGCCCCCCGACAAGCGGGTGGCGGCGGTGCGGCGGCTGAGCGACGCCGGCATCCCCTGCGGCGTCCTCGTGGCCCCGATCCTGCCCGGCCTCTCCGACGGTGACGAGCAGGTGCGCGAGGTGGCTCGCGCCTGTCTCGAGGCAGGCGCGGTGTCGGTGACCCCGATCGCCCTCCACCTCCGCCCGGGCGTCCGCCCCCATTTCATGGACTGGCTGGAGGCCACCCACCCGGACCTCGTCCCCGTCTACCGCACCCGGTTCGGCCACCGCTCGTACCAGCCCAAGGTCGACCAGGCCCGCCTGGCTGCCCTGGTCGGGGAGGTCGAGGCCGAGCGGCGGGCGAGCGGCCGCCGGGCGCCCGACCCCAGTCCGCCCCCACCCGGCATCGAGCCCCCCGACCCGAAGGGGGGGGCCGAGCGGCGCGGACGCCCCGGGCCGCCCGCCCCCGC
>Ga0080006_1121558_pt1 | contig 17361 bp, 17 predicted proteins | sample RS3BMetagenome_FD_69209 | JGI IMG/M metagenome (GOLD analysis project Ga0080006, IMG submission 69209) | Ferric oxide microbial mat and aquatic microbial communities from Rainbow Spring, Yellowstone National Park, USA - RS3B (SPADES... ... | reverse complement strand
GTAGCCAACGGGTGGAGTGACAAAGGAATGACGAGCCTCGCCCCTTTAGGGCGGGGAGAAGGTCAGCTTAGGGGTTTGTTGTTGAGGTTGCTTAAGGATGGGGAGTTTAGGTTGGCTGTGGTGGGTTTGCTTGGTTATAGTTATCTTAAGTCCTCTGTGGATAAGTTAACTGAGGCCGTTAATGAGTTGAGGAAAGCCGTTAAGTCGCATGATGGGTTAACTAGATTTGAGAATGTGGTTGAGGGATTAACAAAGGCAGTTAAGGCTTATGATGGGGGGTTGATGGCTCTCGGGGCTAGGTGAGGCGTTGAGTCTGAGGGGGCTTTTGGGAATGCCATGAGGGGCGTGGATGAGGGTATTCTGGGTGTCGCCACGGTTAGTAATTGAGTTTACTTTGATAAGGATGGCGTGGTTTATGGGCATCCATCCCAGGTGGAGATTGATGTAGCGATTAGGGATGGAACACACATACTAATTGAGATTAAGGCAAGCGCCCCAAGCGGCGACACACTGGAATTTCCAAGGGTTGGAAAGCTATACGAGGCTGTCACGGGTATTAAACCGAGGCTCGTCCTAGTGATACCGTTCATCGATGATAGGGGTTGGAGGTTGCTAGGAAGTTGAGTATAAGTTTACCAAAATGGGGGTTAAGGGGGCGGAAAGCCTCGCCCTTCAGGGCGGGGATGAGTAGTCCCTTATAGAAAACTTTTTTTTAAGCCTAAACACCTCTCTTCCTTGATGTCCTCCCCCGATCAATTTCTTGGGAATGAGGAGCGGAGGCTGATTCCCCCCGCAATACCGGGAGGGGGCATCAAAGAAATCGAATTCAAGAATAGGAGGACTAACGTGGTTCGCCTCCTACCAAATGGGTTTCAGGAAAGGAAGCTGAGGAGGCTAGCCAACATCTCTGCCAAGTTGTTTAATGAGGTTAATTATGAGAGGAGGCAGCAATTCTTTCGTGAGGGGAGGGTTGATTTTAAGGGAACATATGAAGTATTATGGGAAGTATAGGGGTGAGTTGGGCAGTGCCAATGCGCAGCAAGTGCTTAATAAGAATAATGAGGCGTGGTCATCATTCTTCTCCCTCCTAAAGCTGAGGAAGAAAGGAAAACTACCTCCCCACATGGATCGCGTTTCGCCACCAAGTTATTGGAAGGATGAGAGTGGGAGGAAGCTAATGCTAGTCGTGAGGGAGGATAATTATGTGGTGGATGAGAAAAATCATAAGCTAATCCTCAAATACTTCAACATGGAAATTAGTTTTACGGGTAGATTAAGGTGGCATGGCAAGCAAGGCAGACTAGAAATATACTATGACGAGGTCGGAAATGCTTGGTACGCCTCAATCCCCGTGGAGGTTGGGGTCGAGGTAACTAAAACGGGAAGGAGGAGCAAGCATGTCGTGAGGGAGGAGAGGAAGAGCATTCAAGTTAAGTCACCGAAGGGGAGCAAAATGGCCTCAATAGATCTAGGCATCAATGTCTTGGCGAGCGTGGTGATTGATGATGGCACGTGGTTGCTTTATAAGGGTGTTAGGGCGAAGGAGGATTACTTCTATCTACAAAATAGGATAGCTGAAGTACAATCCATGTCAGACAAGATGAAGAACCTAGAGGAATATGAGGCGTATTATGAGTTGTCAAGGGAGAAGAGGAGACTATTCAAGAAATTGAGCAGGAGGCTTCTTCACTTGTATAGGAACTTTGCCTCCCACCTGTTGAGGGAGTTGCATGAGCGAGGCGTATCAACCATCTACTTAGGTTACCCCCTCAACATTGCGCAACAAAGGGGTAATAAGTTCACGGTGAACTTGTGGTCTTATCGCGAGTTGATGAATACCATAGAACTGAAGGCTCAAGAATACGGTATTCGTGTGTTTGAGGTCATTGAGTACAACACGTCCAAGTACTGTGCTTATCATGGTGTTGAGGTTGAGAGGGGGCCGAGGGGAGTCGTTAATTGCCCCTTAGGGCATAAACTACACAGTGACTTGAACGGCGCATTGAACATATTGAAGAAGGCTACCGGCATAGTGATCTCAGCAATAAAGAGGCCTCTCTCCTTTATCGTGGATCATAATCGAGTAGCGCCCATAAAGGGGCGTAACCCTCTAGACCTCGGGGAGCCCTCGCCCTAAAGGCGGGGAGGAGGTCAGTTAGAATCAGCTAACCTATTGGCAAGCGCCTCTGCGCCGAAGCCGCTGAAAACTATTACATGTATTGCGCCTATCCTAATAGCTGAGAACGCGGCTATCAGTGCCTCTGGAACCATGGGCATATATATACCAATTCTATCTCCTTTCCTTATTCCCAGATCAAGCAAGGCCTTGGAGAACCTATTTATGCTTCGCCACATCTCATCATATGTGAATCGCCTGATCTCTAGTGGATTGCCCTTATCATCGGTGGGCTCTCCCTCCCATATATACGCCAACTTGTTTCTAGTCCAGCTATTCTCATGGATGTCAAACCAATACGTGTAATTAGTTAATCCACCTACGAAGAATTTATGAATTGGATCCCTGTATTCAACATATTTGCTCCATGGTCGCCTCCAGTACAATGCTTTCTTAGCAATCTCGCCGTAATATGCTTCCGGATCATCCATGGCTTTCTGGTATTCGGCGAAATAGGCGCCGCCCAGGTTTGGCAGGATCCCTTTGGTTGGATCAAATCTAATATTTAGATTATTTTTACTCATAATAATAAATTTATTGCTTAATTTTTAAGTATTATTTTTCAGTAAATATAATATATTCTAACATTATAGAATATTAATGATTATATTAAGAATAAAAATATATGATCAATCATTAATTAACCGATGCGCTGCACTATATAATGGCACATCCAAACCTAGAAAACACATGTAGAAAACAGTGAAAAGATAAGAACTAAAACTCCAATTGTTTGGGGATTAATACTTTTCCATTATTTTAAGAAGAATGGACTGCCTCGAACAATAATTCTTCCTGAACCGCGTGGATGAACCAATTACTTTATCGCTTCCCAAATAACCGATCGAGACGCTGGTCCTGGACAACGCAGCTATCGTGATTACTTGATGCCCCACAGGCGAAGCCTTTTTCGCTGCATCATTTATGTGAAGCGTGCATTGGCTCAATGCTATTGCCTCCATATTGGGATCCCTCGCAATTCCAGTTCCATTTAGGTGGGACCTGAGGGCAAAGTACAGGTAATAAAGCATATCCAGATCCCCTGGCGCGGCTGATGCGTTTAGAACAATGAATACATCGGCCTTTATTGACTCCATTATTCTCTTTAAATCATTTTCAGTCGCATTCCTTTCCAGAACAATCGTAACCACCTCGTAACTTAATGCCCCTAGATCGGTCGTGATCATCATTACTCAACCACCATGTATATATGATAGAAATAGAACCACATCGTTATCCTTGAGCGGCGTCGCTAAATCCTTAAGTAGCCGTATGTCTATATCATTTATCGCTATATATATGTCGGGCATCAATTCCTTTCCATCCATTAATCTAGAAAAAAGCTTCGGATTGCTGGAGCCTAACTTGGTTATTAAGTCCCTAATTGTTGAGCCGCAGGGCACCTCCATGCTAATTTCATTATCTCCAGCAAATATCTTAAGTACTCCAGCAAATCTCAGCCTTATTCTGGCTGTGCACTCCATGTTTTTGGTGTCAGGCAAAATGATTTATAAATCAGTCACTATTAGTTAGTCAACTGTGGTAAAACGATGCATTAACTTCGCTTTGGATGGATTGGGCTACTCATTGCAGATGTGTAGGAATGGGAATGGAAAAATAGTTAGCGCTAAGTTGGCTAGGGAAGTATCCCAACAACGACTTGAGCTGCCGAGCGAAAGTGAGCTGCTAAGCATGATAGAGGTGCCAGCCAATATGTTGGGGTTACTCATGATATCATTACTGGCCATTCCACGCGGCAAAGTTGCCTCATACGCATCCATGGGTAGGCTACTCGGCATAAGTCCGAGACTCGTTGGGTTACTTCTCTCAAAGAATCCATTACCCATAATTGTGCCGTGTCATAGAGTTATTCAGTCAGATGGAAATATAGGGGGCTACTCGGTTCATGACCCCTTCATAAATAATGCAATCGATATAAAGAAGAAATTGCTGAAAATGGAGGGAATCCCAATAATCAATGATAAAGTGCCGAAGAAGTACTTCATAAATTATGATGATCACGAAAAGAGATTCTATGAATTATATAACCTCTATATAAAGCAAATAAAGGAAAGGGAGTAAAAATATTACTCAGCCTTATGTTCCTCTATGAAATCCGATAGCTCTATCTTTGGATAAATGCCCAAACTAATCAATTCCTGCAACATCAATTTAAAGGCATAGGGAACCACCACCTTCGAAACATTGCTCTTGTTGCCATGTATTGGACAGACAGGGCGACCCTTATGGTAATCATACCAAGCAATCATACCACAATCCTCACACACATACATTGTATATTTATCGCTTGACTCCACTAGTCTCTCATGAAGTAGCGCAGAGGCGCCATGAGCTATCAATACGTCTCTCTCCATCTCTCCAAGCCTTAATCCGCCCTCCCTGGAACGGCCCTCCGTTGGTTGCCTAGTTAGTATCTGAACTGGCCCAGTGGATCTAGTGTGTATCTTATCGGCAACCATGTGATGCAGCTTCTGGTAGTAAATAACGCCTACAAATATGTCGGCAACTAGCTTCTCTCCAGTTAATCCATTATACATTACCTCCTTTCCAGACCACCTGAACCCAAGCTTCTCAAGCATGTTCCTAAGGGTATTCTCATCGACCCCCTCGAATGGCGTGGCATCCACTAATTGCCCCGTCATGGATGATACCTTACCGGCTATTGCCTCCAATAACTGCGCAATAGTCATTCTACTCGGCATGCCATGCGGATTAATTATTATGTCTGGAACTATGCCGTTCTCTGTGAATGGCATATCCTCCATGGGGAGAACCATGCCGACGACTCCCTTTTGACCATGCCTGCTAGCGAATTTATCACCAAGCTCCGGTTTACGTACCTCCCTTACCTTTACCTTTATCAATTTATACCCCTCGCTATTCTCCGTTATCAGTATCCTATCAACAATGCCCCTCTCTCCTCGCCTGACCGTTATTGAGGAATCCCTCCTCTCCTTCTTAAGAGCCTCCTCCGCGAATGCACCATAAAACCTCGGCGGACTCGTCTTTCCTATTAGCACCTCATTGCTGGATACCAGGACCTCAGGTATTATTATGCCATCCTCATCTAGGTGGGAATACACATCTGCGCCCTTAAAACCCCTCACGCTTGAAGTTGGTATCTCTATCTTATCCGTCTCGCCGCCGGAGTAACGAATCTCCTCGGTCTCATAAGTTCTATAGAAGATGCTTCTAAACATGCCTCTCTCAATTGATGCCTTATTAATTATGACCGCATCCTCCATATTATAGCCAGTATATGATATTAGGGCAACAACTGCATTTTGGCCAGATGGTCTCTTGCTATAACCAACCAATTCAGCTCCTCTGGTAGTCACAAGCGGTCTCTCGGGATAAATGAGGAGGTGCCCCCTTGAATCCATTCTATATCTATAATTAGACGCCGGCATTCCAAGTGATTGCTTCGCCATGGCCGCCTCATATATGTTCCTGGGGGACTGGTTATGCTCAGAGAATGGTATTATTGAGGCAATTGCGCCAAGCATAATTGATGGATATATCTCCATATGGGTGAACTTGCTTAAATCACTTGTTGAATTAATTGTTACCAATGCATTTTCCTCCTCATCTGCATCCAAGTACTCTATTATGCCATTCTTCTCGAGATCGCTCCACGTCCATATGCCCTTCCTTATATTCTCTATATGCTCCGGACGCAATTTAAGCCTACCATTCTCTATAACCAGAAGAGGACGACGAAGCCTGCCAGAGTCACAGTTGACCCGAACCTCTCGTAATTCATCTATATAAGCTACGTTTATTTCCTTGCTTATCTCATTTCTTCTCCTCATTTCCCTTAACCTAGTCACGAGCTGCTTTGGATCCTCATGAATGCCTATCAACCTACCATTTAGAAGAACCTCACTGCCCTTTATGCCGTTTCTTCTAGCAGTCATTATATCGATAACGCCCATTTCATAAAGCATATCCTCAACCTCCTTCTCATCAACGCCAACGGTCACCGAAGCAAGGAGAGCCATGTTCTTCACAAGTCCACAATTAGCGCCTTCAGGGGTCTCAACTGCACATAATCTACCCCATTGCGTTGGATGTAGATCCCTAGCCTCAAAGTGAGGCTGGCCCCGGCCCAGAGATGATAATACCCTGCGTAGATGACTGATCGTAGATAAGTAATTAGTTCTATCCAACATTTGAGTCACTCCGGTCCTGTTGCCAACCCAATTACCAGTGGATAATGCATGTCGTATTCTCTCTGTCATTATGTCAGCCCTAACTATGGTGGCTAGGTTAGGCACTTTGCCCCTGGCATAATACTTCTCGAGTTGACTTCTCAGGTCCTGCATGAATTGATTAAAAACAGTCTTAAATAATTGGGACATTAAGTCACCAACAAGCCTTATCCTCTTATTAGCCATGTGATCCTTATCATCCGGCTTCCTCCGACCCAAGTAAAGCTCAACTACACCTTTTATCGCTTGCCCCAGTAACAGGGCCTTCTTCATCCTTATCTCAGGATCAGGCGATGTACCTAAGTGGGGCAGGAAGTACTTGTCCAGCGTGGATAATGCGCGTTCAATCCTTATTTCCCTTAATTGGCCTATAGCTATTTTACCACCAATGTAGTCCCGCGCATCATCTATGGTAGCAGCCACTTGGCTGGATTTCTCCAGTGACGCCATTAACTCGTTCTGGATGTCCGGATCATCGCTTATCGCCATTACTATGTCTTGATCCGTTTCAATGCCTAGCGCCTTCATCACTATTGGGAACGGCAACTTTATTGAGAGACCCACTGATTGAACGTAAATCACGCCATCCCTGTGCAGCTCGACAGTGGCCTTGGTTCTATAGCCGGGACCTATGGAGACTATCGTAGCCATATATACCTTGGTTCCACCGCGTTGATCTATCTCATATATTGGCTTATTCAACGATAAATCCTCCTGCGCGACCACTACCCTCTCGCTTCCATTTATTATGAAGTAGCCGCCAGGATCATCTGGATCCTCGAGCTTCCTAGTTATATCGCTGGACTTTAGTCCAGTTAAGTTGCAATACTTGGACTTAACCATTATAGGCATGTCGCCTATGTATACCCTCTCACTTGGATACTCCTCGCCGTTCACCACGAGCATCATCCGCATATACATGGGGGCGGCATACGTCGCATTCCTCATCCTAGCCTCCATGGGATAAATTATGCTTTCGATTCCATCGGATTCCTTTACCCTGGGCCTGCCTATCTCCACCTTATCCACTATCAATGAGATTCCCTTTATGTTCATTTCAGCGCTGCCCATTTCCTTAACCATTCTCTGTAACTTATTGTCTAGGAAATCATTAAACGAATCTATTTGATGCCGCACCAATCCATTCTCCCGTATATAGGACTCAACAATGGTCCATCTATCGTTAATTGATGGAAATGATTGAGAATCATCAGTCCTCATTAAATAAGGAAGTATTAGGTTGCCCTTCTTCATTACTATCAACCCGACACCACTATCCTATAAAAAACCATTTCTCCCGCGGTGGGCGATTTCCTGTATATTCTAACCACATTACCAGGCTTTGCACCGAGCGCCCTTATTAATGGGTCTTGCGACCTTATCCACGGTAATTGCCAAGGCGCCACATTAAGTCCCTTCAATAGCGCTTTAGCCTCCTCCATTGGAACTAGTTCAGCTTTAGGCACTAATTCATGCTCCAAGGCCTTCTGGGAAACCAATTCCTCCTTCTTTTTTCTTGAACGATGAGATGACATTATGTTTACATTGATAACTAGTCTATTAATAAATCTTTTCAAACGTGATCCATATTTCAATTAATTGTTAGTTCCCATCATACGGCAGATATTAATATTTAACTGAAGCGATGAGGCCATGATACGGCCAAGCGCGAAGGTGGTCTCATTCACGAGCGGCTCAAAGGGCGGCGTCGGCAAGAGCACAATAGTTGCCAATATGGCGGCAATATTGGATGCCTCAGTCACAGTAATAGATCTGGGCTTTGACGGTAACAACACTGTGAGCAAGCTTCATGGGATAGATAATGATGGCGGCATATTAGACTATTTAGCAACTGGCGCTAATTATAAGGCGCATGAATCGAAGGAGCATAAGAACGTATCAATAATACCGCCGGGCGACTTATCCCAGAAGTATTTCCTGTTCTTCGGAGTCAATAGGCACATAGTGGCGGCTCGATTCGAGAAATTAGTCATAGATTTATCGAGGAATGGAGTCAAATTAATATTGATTGATTTTCCAGCGAATATGGAGAAGACAATTCACCATACTTTGATTGCCTTCTCGGATATAGTTAACTTGGTAATGGAGCCAAGCGAGTCATCCATTGATTCGTTAACTAAGCTCTATAAGGAAATCATGGGATTCTATGATGGCTACGGCATAGTGAATACCATTGTTAACATGATAGCGATCGATAATGATCCGCTAGTGGACTATGCGAGGAAATACATGAATAATGGCGAAACCATGAAGATACCTTTCGATCATTATGCACGTCATTATACTAATAATGGATCGCTTGCCGTGCACTATAAGTCAGGCTCATTTAGGCCAGCAATAACTGGCGTTACTAAGCAAATAGCAAAGCAGGTGGAGCAATTAATGGGTGTTAAATTGTGATACCGAATAGACAGGAGAGACTAAGCAGGCTGAGCGATGTGTTGGGGGATGAGGTTAAGGAGAATCCAAAGGAGAGGAACTCGGATAGTAGAGTTAGGAGAGCAATGAGGTTAACTCGGGACCTCATAGAGTTGCTGGGAGATGATGAATTAACGAAGAAAATACTATCAAAGATAACCATAGATGATGTAGTGAATGAGGTGAAGCAAGTGGATCCGGAGCTAGCTAATTTTCTACAGGTTTGGCTCTCCATGAGGTGCACGCAATGAGGGAGAGAAAGTTAGATGAATTAAATCAGAAAATGGCGCATGATCTACGAAATATAGGGTACGCCAAAATGGCCAAGATCAAGACTGTAAGCGTGGGTAGAGGTGATTACGCCAAGGGCATAGCCAAGAAATGCGGAAAATTATTCCAACAATGCCTTACGATGCTTAATCAAGTACTGAACGGCTACGATGCTGGAGATGTTTCCAGCCTAGTCGATAAGGGTAATCCAGCTATAATTATTGCATTGCTCTGGAGACGCGATGAGGATGGAATAATGAATTACTTGAAGCAAGGCAAGTACGACGCGGATTGGGTCAGGGAGTCTTATAAAAATCTTGGAGCTAGCGATGATCTAATAGAACATGAATTAAGCGCTGAGAAGCATGGACATAAACTCATCGTCATTAAATTGCCCCGTAGAAAACCGGCCAAGAATGATTTGGACAAAGATAAATATATTAAATTAACGACAATAGATGACTTGCCGGATGAATTATTCAAGTAATGCATCATGAATGGGAAGCTCCGGTTAATCATCCTGTCCCTCGCCGCAATACATGTTGCCGCATTATTTAATGGATGGATAATTCTATTTATAGCGCCGCTGCTGATGATTACTTGGGAATATTCTATTCCACTTCTATTGAATACGATAACGCATAAGGCAATGCCGTTGATCTCCATCAAAAACGACTATGTATATGATGTTGGAGGCGGCATTATTCATGTATTCTATAATGTTGAACCATTATTTAATTCCGAGCGTTTAAGTGGAAGCAAGTACTCGATCCTAGTCACTGAACTCATTCAAAGGCTTGCATTGGATGAGGAAACCATGATATCATTCATGGTAATAAATGGAAATGTACTGATCAGACTTAGTCGGAGCATTAATGCGGATGACATGAATTATACAAGGACTAAGTTATTAATGATGGAGAGAGTAATCAGCGAGTACTTCATAATAAGGCATAGGCTAAGCAATCAGGAATTAACTGAACTATATGAGGCAAGAGCCATAAAGATGAGGACTAAACACCTATTACTGATTACAGCGCCCATGGTCTACTTAATAATATATGGATCACCTGGTCTACTCATTAGCACGTCGATATTGGGTTACTTGCTTTATGGCTTTATCAGAGGCAAATGGGTTTTCTCAGGCCTACCTTTTAATTATGTATCGAATGGCAATGATGAGCTTTTTAAGGATACGGATGATGAAGCGAGAAGATCATTATCGATGGCGCAACAAGGTATAGGCAATTATTGCGTGATTATTCGAAGCAATCAGGAATTAAGCGGAAAAGCGAGGAAAATGTACCATAAGGCAAATGAGGGAAGCGTAGTCAAGGAAATGGGGAAGTACTACTTTGATGCCATCAAGTGGAGAAATGTAATAGACAGATTAAATTCGGGGGAGACCCCCATTAAGTTCATAGTGCTTTCAGTGGATAAGTTAAACGATGGCTTCACTAACATCCTGCCTCCGCCCTATGTATTTAATAGGCCAGATGCATTCATGCATGATGGATTGACGAGGGATTTAATGATTTATTTACCATTCAAGGCATCGGAAGAGAGGGGAAGTAACTCCATTAGGATAGGCAGGGATAGGCAGGGAAATCAGATTAACATGGATGCCGGACTTCTTCCAAGCATGCATGGAATCATAATTGGACCAACTGGAATGGGCAAGACATGGACCATGAAGACCCTCTTGATCAGGATGATGAGTAAAGGCATAATGCCTATTATAATCGATCCACATGGTGAGTACTCTGGATTAAAGGGGGTGAACACGATAGATATAACTAAGCAAATCATAAATATTTTTGATTTAGGCAGTGTAACCCAAAGCGAGAGGATAAGCAGAATCGCCGAGTCCATTTCAACATCTTTTAGAGTGGATGAAGTTGAGCATATCATGGAGGACCTTGAGCTGGCATATGCTGGAGGCGATATTAAAGACACGGCCACCGGCATACGGAGACTGATCAATGCGTCAAACAGCACATTATTAACTAGCATATACGAGAGAATAGGGGAGTCCATCAATAATGCCAAGCATATCAACATAGAGGATGCATGCGATAAACCCACCGTCCTAACCTTTAAGGGAGTCATAACTAGTCCAGATGTAACTAGGTTCCTCATGATGCAGTTGATCGATCACATATATGGTTATATATTAAGAAGCGATCCCGCAGTTAAGCGCGTGCTGGTGATTGATGAGGCATATTATGTATTATCCAGTAGATTAATAGAATTATATATCAGGGGAACAAGGAAGTTCGGATTAGGCATATTCCTGGTGACACAGGAATTAGGCGACATATCGAGCGAGGCCATCCAGAACATTCCATTAAATATAATACTAGCGGGACCCGATCCTTACGTTGCAACAATATCCTCCAAGTACGAATTAAGCAGTGAAGATGTTAGATGGCTTACACAATCATTACCGCCACAAGCATTGGGCGGCAGAGCTAGGGCCATGTTAATAAGAGGGCCATTGAAGAATCATGTCCTGATAGAGCTGGAGAAACAAACCTAGGCTCGAATGGGAGTTAATGAGTGTACTGAAATGGGAAATCACGGTGCCTCTCCATTATTTTAAACATAAATTCAAAACTCCATGCTATAAAAGAATTAATATCTGCCCATCGTGAATGGAGAATGCTTTGGAGAACACTAATAGCCATTCTAATAATGGCTCTATCCATAGCTACGCTGGCCCACGCCAGCGGGAATTATACTAACTCAAGCGGAATTAATCCACAATCCATAGAGAATAACTTGATAATGCCATTCCTAAGCGATGCATTTAACATAATATCCATAATAGGAGGGCTGAGCATGTGGGTTCTAATATTGGCCGGCATCTATAAAATATTCGAATCAAAGCTAAGCATGACATCATGGGGTCGAATGAGCGGATTATATGAGGCAATAAATAACTTTAAATGGATATTCATAGGGATATCCACGTTCTATGTCTTAATGTACGTCATGTTCTATATCGCCAATGGGCTTGGAGCCAACATTAATCCAGGAGCCGAGACCCTGCTAATGATGAAGAAGCTGCTGATCTCACCATTCATAGAGATAGCCAACCATGCAACTTGAGGAACTCGCCATAGGCATAGAGACAAGCATGGTGATAATAATTGGGCTCTGGCGTAAGCAATTAAATAAAAGGGGAATCCTACTCATAGCAGCTTCATACATATTCTTCGCCGTAATGCCCCTCACAATTAACTTAATTAATCCCTCGACGCCGCAAAATCCGATTCTCGAGTTCACATATATGCGTGATGCTTGGCTAACCATATATAGATCCTCCACATCAATGGGATTAGCGCTCGCCGTGGCATTAACTGCCCGCAACATAATAGCCACGGTAATATTGGCTGGAGCCAATGTGCCGATCCAACAGTATTATTATGGCCTCGAGGCGGTGGGGCAATTCCTTGACCCATTATCATTCATAGTATACACAGCCATTCATCTAAGCCAAGTAATGCTAGCCGTATTCAATACAACCATTGAGATAGCATACATAGCGATCAATGTATCCCCCTTCCTCATCGCGATCGCCCTCCCCCTAATGCTGATCGGCAAGACGAGGACCATAGGCGCTACGCTACTGGTAATTGCATTGACCGCCGAACTCTCAACAAACATAGCGGCTGCATCGATTCAGGGATTGAGGCCCCCATCATTTAATTTGAGCTTTGCTATACCGTCCCAGGAACCGATGGATCTGCTATACACGGCTGGAGGCAAGTATTGGCTTCTCACCGGTTACATAGGGCGACATGAACTCATCCTATACACGCCGACCTCCATTTCGCCCGTGCCCAGCGGCGAAATAACGATTAATGCATCATACTACTTATGGCTAAAGGTACATACCAACATAGTGATTAAATCGCTTAATGGCATTCGGGAAGTCATATTGCAAGAGCCTCCCTTTAATCCGGTGATCAATGGGGACCAAGTAGTTGGCGCTTGGGAACTGCTGAACTCCACGCAACCAACATACGTGAATAAGGATGGAGCCGGTTACGTTACGCTAAGTTGGGTTGAATCGCTTAAACCCAATGAAACTCAGCGCTGGATTCTTTGGACTTATGGATCCAACATAACAATAAATGGCTGTAATCACATATTGAATGATAGTGATGTCTACGAGGAAGCAAGAGTGAAACCCCTCCTCAATAAATTATCTAGTTTCTATGAGAATATAGCCAATCAACTCAATATTAATAACTCGGTGATAATGCCCCCGCCGAATCCGCCCAGCGATTTAACTCAACGCATTGCCATCATTACTTGCACTAATAAGGAGAACCAGACGATCCTGACTCCGGTGAGCATAACTATTATGGGTTCTCGGCTATATGGGTGGGGACCAGGAGGCATAGGTAATAACCACGTTAATATAGCTTACACTACTGAGTTGAGTGATTATTATGAAGTGGCTAGCACCGCTAATCTACGCTGGTTAGAGAATCAATTAAGGTCAATGCCAAACATCTTTGGTTTATTCGTGGTTAAGGTAATGATATATTCCGCCACATTATTTGGCGCGATTAATGCGCTGGCCTTCGTCTTAGGAATGCCCACGGCAATCGACACGGCGATATACTCGCTAGTTAATGGCTTATTCTATGAATTATCCATAATATTCTTGTTTAAGCCATCCTATGGCTCAACGTCGATATCGAGAAAACTGATGAAGCGATTAACCGGTAAAAATATAGTTGCAGGAGAGCGACGATTAAGTACCTTAAGGGGCAGATCTAGGCGAGGCGAGCTACATAGGTACTTATTGACCTCTACTAGAATGAGGCGGGCAATGGATGGAACCACATTGACGCTTATGCGGGATGGAGCCATGGGCAAGGCCTACGCCAGCAATCCAAGAAGCGAACGCGTCAGTGATATCACATCAAGATATGTCACGTGGTCCTTAATGTCGAGGAGCCCACGGGATCTCCGTATTAGGTTACTTAATGATACTTATTCATACATGTATGCAAGTAATTCGTCAATAGTTGTGTTAAGGAGTCGAGACTTGCTTGTCAGATTCATTAGGTACGCCATAGCTGCTAGAATAAACGAAATAAGTAAGTCAGAGATAGAGATTCTACATGCTGCTTCAAAAGCAGTGGCCGGGGATTTAAATAATATTAGAAAACTAAGGGAATTGGGATTCATTAGGGATGGAGCAATTAATTGGAGGGGCATAGAAAGAGTTAGGAAGCAATTATCGCAGAAATATAATTGGCTTGGAACCCTTTATGGTGGGGGAACCATTAAGACGCCCAGGGATCCAATACTTCATAACTTAGTTAATGATTATATGATGATCTCAACAAAGAGAGAACCAACAGTTCTTCAAGCTGCTGTGAGGCTTAAAGTGACGCCATTGATTGCAGTAATGATGAATTTGGGACAGGGAAAAAGGGGCGCGCAGCATGAAGCTAATTTACAAAGGCTAATTAATGAGGGAAAAAGGCAATATATTGAGATGAGCCGGGAAGCGGCTCGCATTTCATTTACCAGGGCCAGAACCGGAGAAAAGGATCTAATTAAGGATGACAATTTCTCATTGCTCTACATAGAGCCCGCGAATAAGCTTCTACATGAATATCGGCAATATGTTATTGATGAATTGAAGAATTTGGGGCTAAGGGGAAACACTGTTCATGACTTCATCATGGAATTAAGGAAAAGCGGTGCGCCTGACCCGGATAAGGCCGTGAACCTGATTTCGGAACTGAGGAGAATCGATTCCATGATTAAATCACTGGAGCCCGGGACCCATCGACGGCATAGGCAAGTGAGACAATGAGCGAATTAAGTGGTCATGGATGAAATATTTAAATGATGCAAGTATGGGACCCTACCATGCCTCTAAAGATAGGAGACCAAGCTCCAAACTTCGAATTGCTTGACACGGATCTAAAGAAGGTGAATCTATACGATGTGCTGGGGAAAGGGCAGTACGTGGTGCTGCTCTTCTTCCCTGGAGCATTCACCAGCGTATGCACCAAGGAGCTCTGCACATTCAGGGACAGCATGTTTAAGCTGGAGAAGGCGAAGGCCAACGTGATAGCCGTATCCGTTGACACCCCATTCTCACTAAAGGCATTTAAGGAGCAGAATAGGCTAAACTTCACTCTTGCATCCGACTTCAATAAGACAGTAATAGCTGATTATGATGTCGTGCTGCCTAGCCTCCTTGGTCTTAGGTACCTGGCAAAGAGAGCCGTCTATATAATAGCGCCTGATCACACCATTAAGTACGTGTGGTACTCCGATGATCCTGGAAAAGAACCGCCATATGATGATGTCGTCAAGGCAGTGAATGAGTTGGCTCACTGAATCGGAAATAATCGCTGCATAACATCAATCATCTTTAATCCAGAGCCTGTCATTATATATACAGCCCCAGTGCTGGGCTTAACGGCGAAGACCACTGCGGACGTTGGCTCCACCACTAGTCCAAGCGACAGAGCCATCCTTAAGCCAGTTACCACATCATCATCGCCGGCTAGAACTATGTCCCCACCGCTTTCCTTAATGGCGGCAATTATCTGGTCGAGCCTAGGCGGTTCACTGACCATAATGCCCTCGGGCAGCGTGGCCCTATGGAAACAATTACGCCCAGTTAAGGCCGTGAATGCGGAGCAATACCCCTGGGCCTCCACTGCAATTAACCTAGGCATGTCCTTCATTAAGCCCTCCTCAATCATTTCCTTGAAGCCCTTATATAGACCGAGGAGGAGGGTGCCGTTACCCAATGGCAGTATCACTGACTCCACGGCTTCAAATTGATAACGCAACTCATAAGCTATTAATTTAGTGCCCTCCAGGAAGAATGGATTCCAGGAGTGGCCAACGTATACCCCATCCCTATCATTTAATGCCAACCTAGCTGCCTCTGATCTGCTTTGCGCCTCAACTACATCAGCGCCTAGGAGCCGCATTAAGCTCTTCTTAGATGGAGATGCAGTGGCCGGGACATATATCCTTGACTTAATGCCTGCTCCCCTACTATACGCAGCTAGCGATACTCCAGCATTACCGCTTGAGTCCTCTATCATTAACGCATCCATTATTGATGCGGCTATGCTCCATCCCCTATCCTTAAATGAGCCAGTTGGATTCAGAGCCTCCATCTTAATTATGTAATTTCCAGCATTAATGAGGGGCGTAAAGCCCTCTCCAAGATTTATGGGTTTCTCAACTGGAATCACCTTAAGTAGTTCCCTAGAGGTGGCGGCTTTCGGTTTTCTGGTCTCAAAGTCTAGATCAAGGGGATGACCACAATGAGGGCAGCGCCACATCCAAGTCATGGCTGGCGTGCTGAAGCCGCATTTACTGCATCTATACTTAATACCCCTCTTCACGTTTATTAAGTTAAGGGGCATATTAAGCAAGTGGATTTGCTTATTTATAATTTAATTGGATACGCCTTATGCTTGCATCAATTTTATCCTATCGGGGGTTTAAGGGGATGGGGTAATTCACTACTTTAGGAAGTAGTTCTCATACTCCTTAACATACCTAACGCTCTCCTTGACGCCTAGGAATAATTTCCTAACGTACTCTATCTGACCTCCTCCCCGCCTTGAGGGCGAGGGCTCCCCGAGGTCTAGAGGGTTACACCCCATTACGGGCGCTACTCGATTATGATCCACAATAAAGGAGAGAGGCCTCTTTATCGCTGAGATCGTTATGCCGGTAGCCTTCTTCAAGATATTCAATGCACCATTCAAGTCGGAATGAAGCTTATGCCCTTTAGGACAGTTAATTACGCCTCTAGGCCCCCTCTCAACCTCCACACCATGATAAGCACAGATACGTGAAGTGTTATACTCAATGACCTCAAACACACGAATACCATACTCCTGAGCCTTCAGTTCTATGACCTCCATGAGTTTACGATAAGACCACAAGTTCACGGTGAACTTATTACCCTTATCCTGCGCAATATTAAAGGGATACCCCAAGTAGATTATGGATACGCCTCGCTCATGCAACTCCCTCATTAGGTGAGAAGCAAAGTTGCGGTAGAGGTGAAGTAGTCTCTTGGTTAGTTTCTTGAAAAGCCTCCTCCCCTCCCTATTAAGCTCATAATACGCCTCATATTCGTTGATATTCCTCGCCTTGTCTGACAAGGACTGTGCCTCAGCTATCCTCTTCCCGAGGTAGAAGTAATCCTCCTTCGCCCTAACACCCTTATAA
>Ga0080006_1123702_pt1 | contig 17367 bp, 23 predicted proteins | sample RS3BMetagenome_FD_69209 | JGI IMG/M metagenome (GOLD analysis project Ga0080006, IMG submission 69209) | Ferric oxide microbial mat and aquatic microbial communities from Rainbow Spring, Yellowstone National Park, USA - RS3B (SPADES... ... | reverse complement strand
CGATCCTACGAAATGGATGCTAGTAAGAGTTAAAAAGTAGTTGGTGGGTTTATGACGATAAGTGAAGATGTTTACACCGCCATTGCAACACCGAACATAGCACTTATAAAATATTGGGGCAAGCGAAACGATGCACTTATATTACCACACAATAGCTCAATAAGCATGACACTTGGCGAGGAACTTAACACAAAAACAAGCATCATGTTTACTGATAAGCTAAAAGAAGATGTTTTTTACATTGACGGAGTAAGGCAAGATCTTTCAAATAATGATATAAAAGAGAGGTTCGCCGTAATTGATAAAATTAGGTCTATTGCAAATACCGATTTGAGAGTAATAGTTGTCTCAGAAAATTCATTCCCGGCATCTGCAGGATTGGCCTCAAGCGCGAGTGGCATAGCATCGATGGTGTTTTCGGCTACGAATGCACTAGGCTTAGATCTCGACCTTAAATCTATGTCTATAATAGCCAGACAGGGCAGTGGAAGTTCATGCAGAAGCCTTGCGGGTGGTTTTGTAAAATGGGAGAGGGGCACAAAAAGAGATGGAACTGATTCTTATATAAGGCAGATAGCAGATGCTAACTATTGGCCAGAACTGGTTGATATTGTAACTATAGTTTCAAATGAAAAGAAAAAGATCTTATCAAGAGCTGGAATGCGTGAGACAGTCGCTACAAGCATACTTTATAAAGTTAGGCCGCAGTATGCGGAAGCTGCATGCATCGAACTTGAGGAAGCAATAAAAAAGAAGGACTTTGAAAAGCTTGCTATGCTAACAATGAGGGATAGCAACAATATGCACGCTGTAATGCTAGATACCTATCCGCCCTTGATTTACCTAAACAGTACATCATTAGAAATAATAAATGCAATAACAGATTTAAACGAGCGCGAGGGCGGATTAGTCGCAGCATATACTTTTGATGCTGGTCCTAATGCACATATAATAACGCTTGAAAATTACGAGTCTAAAGTTATGCCTGTTTTAAAAGCTATTCAAGGTATAATTGACATTAAAAGAACTAAAGTAGGTAAAGGTCCGAGAGTAGATAAAGAACCTGTTAGAAATTTTGAAAAGATAGTAGGAGATTTAATAGAGTGAGCGAAAATTCTACACTTTTAGTGTGGGAGAAGGAATCGCCGCCTAATAAAACATGAAATAATAAATTTTATTTAGTAAACATAGTCCTATAAATTCTGCACTAGTGATAAAGAAGAGAACGGAGATGCTCAAAAGAGTATTCGTCATTTTGCTAAGCTTTGGCTACTCTTAAAAATTTTTTCAATGAAAAATTATACACAGAAATAGCTTGTAAATGGTATCAATATGCTTATTGAAGCTGGTGCACCAGGGAAAGTTCTTTTGATTGGAAGTTACTCTATACTTGAAAAGGGTAACGTAGGATTTGTCACAACGATAGACGCGTATGTACACGCATTTATAAATACGCTTCCCGAGAATGCACTAATTTTAAACGCACCAGATTTAGGGATATCGGCAAAAGGCCATATAAATGCTGAAAAATACTCTATAGAGATATCAGCACCTAAAGAAATGAACTTAGCAATAAAGGCTATAGAGATAACATTAAAATATCTATGGTCTGAAGGTTATAAGACAAGCGGTTTTGAGATAACAACAAAAAATGATACGACATTTTCATACGTAGTTGAAAGGGCGACAAATAGAGTCTCAAAGAGTGGTATGGGGAGTAGCTCTGCAGTAACGGTCGCTATAACAAGTGCAATACTGAGCACCTTTACAGATAAGGTAGAAAGAGAAAAAATCCATAAGCTATCGCAGCTTTCTCACAGCCTAGCAACAGGCAAAGTTGGAAGCGGGTTTGATGTTGCAGCTGCAACATACGGAAGCATAAAATATAAAAGGTACCCACCTGAGCTGATAAAAAATTTTCCAAATGATTATTCCATATACGACATTAGAAAGTTGATAAATACTGAATGGGACTATGAGATAGAAAGAGTTGAATTACCACATCTATTTGACAGTCTCATTGCGAATTTTCCTAACAGTGCAGCAATAACAACAGCAATGGTAGGCAGCGTGAGCGATTTTAAAAAGAACGATCCGGATGAGTACAATAGAATAATAAGAAGTATGAATCGCCATGCCTTAAAAGCTATAGATGCTCTTGAGAACATAGCGAAAGATATAGACATTGAATACAATCTCAAAGTTTTCAAAGATGAATTTGCCTTAAATAGAAAATATTCAAAGGAGCTTGGTATTAAGAGCAATACAAATATTGAAGACGATGAATCAACAAGGCTTATTGATGAAAGTGAAAGAAATGGCGCCTTCGTTGCAAAGCTACCTGGTGCTGGTGGTCGGGATTCTATAGTTGCATTAACGCTCAGCAACAAAGATACTAAAAGGCTTTCAGATTTCTGGAAGAGGCATTATATGCTAGAGCTTTTGGATGCGAGGATGTCAAACAATTCTGTTTATATAAGAAAAGATTCCGGAGCCTGATCTTGCTTTTTCTTTCATTAGTTATACCATTACTCTTATTGGTTTTCCATAAAGGTAATCTAAAGCAGGCTTGATTCTTGCAACGTGTGAGCGACCATAAACTGCGAGCGGACTTTTGCCAGATTTAATTGCCTTGTCTATCTCATGTATTATGTTTTCATTACGAATGTCACTTACATAGAATGCAATTTCATTAGTCAGGATTGCTTTTTCCGGATGGATTGTAGGCAAAGCGGGGTCTGTTAAGGGATCTAATTCATCACTGTCATAGTTTGAGAATATCAGATTGCCCCTTCGCCTGAATAATGGCTTGCCTTTTAGCTTACTCATCTCGGCATTTAGTTTTGGTATTATTGTATTGAAAATGTAATCTTCTCCGAACTTTTTCGCTTTTCCATCTCCTAATTGAACAGCAAGTCTCTGCATGTTCATAATTTCGTTGGCATTCACAGCTTGCGTTTCTACCTCCCATGACAACTGTCTTACCACGTAATGCAACATTATTTGGTATTTAGTGAAACCTAGAGCATACAAATCTTTTATCTGATTTTCCATTGTCGGTTCTGGAGATATCACCTCTGCTCCTTTTTCCTTTGCAAGAAATGTTACTCCTGAAGATTCACCCATATCAAATGACTTTTCCAACGTATCTCCACAGAAAGGCGAGCCATACCTAGACCTTTCTACCATTAAGATTCGTTTATTTCTTGGAGTTTTCATAAAATAATTCAGAACCTGTGATTTTATTCCTTTTATCATTTCTTGCTTGGCCCCCCTTGTCTTTTCAATATGCCATGTTCCTATCAAAGTTATGGCACTTTTTCTGTATCTATAGTTCAAAACCAGTAAGCTGAATTTTTTATGAGTGCCATTAAGCTTTCTATATTCATCGCTATTGTAATCTGCAAACAGCTTGAATGCAGCTTCAAATCTCTTGTTCATGAATCAAATTTTGTTACGAAGCAATATAAACCTACAAGCACAGTCCTTAGAGAATCGAACTTTTAGTTAGATTCTGCGCCTAAGAGTACAGCCTGCACCTATTTTGTCGTCGTAGAGGAAGTGGAAACGCTGGGTGCGAGAGATAGGAGAAAAGTTGGGCGCTTAAACGATATACAACGATCACTATGATATGGTTTTTGTTTCTTTTCTTAAATGTGCGATTTATTTTGATTCTCCCAGTTTATTAAAAGCAAGATAGCTCAATAGCCACGCTGCAAATCCTATTAATGGTTGGATGGCAAAAAGAAATGCAAAAACTGTGAAAATTGGCAACAACAGTACAGACAAAAATAACACGTACCCTGAATATTTGAAGAATCCTACCTTTGATTCTCTTCCAGCACTATTAAGTGAGACTAGATAGGATCCGGAACTTAAAAGCCATAGTGAAAGAACCGCAAACCCAGAGGTTATGCCAAAATTAAATGCTAGCATAAGACTAGCAACTATGCCTAGCAGGTAAAATATAAATCCAAGGATTGCAAAAATTGATATGTTATTTTTATTGTACTTCCTGCCTAATTCATATAATGCACGAGTTACCAGGGCTAAACCAATTACGGTTGCTAAAGCATAAGCAATCGCATAGCCTACGAAAAGTGATTGATTACCACACTCTGCTGGTGGTGCATAACAGGTTTCTGCTCCATCATAGATAACATAATAGATAAAACCCATATATCCAATTAGGGAAAGTAGAGCTAATATACCAGAACCAATTGTTCCTATTTTCGCGATAGTTACCATTACTCTTTTAGTGCCACTCAAGTATATTTAAAACAGATGTTTGAGTATGCATCGCTTGTGCAACTTGGAAATGTATGGAATCGGACTTTTAGTCAGATTCTACATCTAAGAGTACAGCCTGCACCTATTTTGTCGTCGTAGAGGAAGTGGAAACGCTGGGTGCGAGAATCGAACTCGCGAAGGCCATTTCTAGCGCGATACGAAATCTTTTATATGCTTGACAAAAGGCAGTTTTACATTTTTAATAATATTCATATCTGCAGTATACAAAACTGCATTTTGAATTGAGGCAAGGGCTACATAGATCGCGTCGTAGATGGTTAGAGAGTATTTGTGCGACATTTTAATGGCTTCCTCCAAAAGATTTTGGCTGGGCTGCATGACAGTAAAATTATATTCTTGTATGGTTTCCGCTACTTTCTTGAGTTCTTCTGAGCTGAATTTCTTGGAGGTGTTGAAACGAACGCCGTTGAGAACCTCATAAACTAGCAACGAGGGTACAGCAATCGCAATTGTCTCAGATGCATAATCGTTGATAAGCTCTAATGCTTTGTTTGTATAAACTTCATTCACAAACAATTTGACAATTACGCTCGCGTCAGCGACTACCCGGGCCATAGCGCTTATCCCTCCAATATCTGATAATAGAAGTGGTGTCATGCTTGCTTTTCTTTTGAGTGGCGAGAAGTTTGTACGTCTGAGCTATTGCTTTGGCCAGGTTTGCCTTTCGACTTATTTCTTCGTTAATGAAATTCCTTATGGCGGCTGACCAATTGATTTTCGCATGCTTCATTCTCTCCTTAGTGGTTTTATCCACCTTTACCAGTATTGCGCTCTCGTACTTCATGCGATTATAGGTATATATGATATATCAGGTATATAAGTATATGTGAAGGAGCCTTTTTGTGTCACTTTTGGAAACGCTGGGTGCGAGAATCGAACTCGCGAAGGCCATTTCTGGCCAAACAGCTTAGCAGGCTGCCGCCCTACCACTAGGCGAACCCAGCACATGACTCTATTCTAATTTTATCTTTAATACGCTTTCTATAGCCCTGCGGCTCTGGCCGCGCCTTCCCTGAGCAGCAGGGGGCGTCTCTAGAAACATCCAGTATCGCAGAAGGTTTCCCGTATCGGGTCTTCGCTCTGCCTACAGCTACGTCCACTTTGCTGAGAACCGGTTACGATTTTGCTATCAAGCTCTGCATCGGTTCAATCACGTGCAGCAGGAGCCGGCTTTGCCGCAGACGCGCAGGCAGGGTTTGCCACGCCTCTGCTCAGCCCTGTATCTTCAGAGCATAGCAGCATATATTTAGGGTTGCTCCTTCCGGCCTGGCCCGGTTCGTATATGACGCCACCACTGAAGGCAAGACGTCGACGCTTTTGGCGTAGGCCCTGCATGCGTGAATGCAACGCAACCGGCATGCGGCCCACCGAAGGGGATTTGTGGACGGGAAACCCCTGGCTTCCCACCTTCCCGCTGCAGTAGAATAATGCGCTTTGTATTTAAAAGCAGATGCCATCGCATGCCTTTGGATGGCTTTGGGTGCTCAGCCAGGGGCGATGGGACTACCCTAATCGCTGATCTCGTTGACTATCGCGAGCGAGCCCATCACTACAGCAGGGAGGCTAACGAATACCATGGAGACGGAGGCCACCACAGCGTTTCCGGTGAGCTCCCACGGCAGGCGTATGGCCAGCACCTCAACGCCGATGATGCCCCCGACCTTGAGCGCGCGCCAGAGTCCACTTCTCCCTCTACGCACTGAAGCCAGCTCGTCACCGTTGTGTTTGCTCTCTTTCACCTTTGCTGCTCCCGTTTTTTACACCTAGGTCCTCGCCCGCCTGTGTTCCCTGATTGGCTTAGATATGGCAGGTTAGTTTGATGCGATGCCTTATTAACCAGTAAACATTCATAAATAAATGTGATTCTTTTGGATTCGAGCTATGAGCAACTGCTGGACAGGGCGTTCGCTCAGCTGCCTAGCCTCGCTGCTGAGAAATCTGACTTCAAGATACCTGAGGTTGACTCGATAATACAGGGCAACAAGACAATAATCAGGAATTTCTCGCTGATCGCAGGCATGGCCAGGAGGGACGAGAATGATATCGCAAAATACTTGAGCAAGGAGCTTGCGGCGCCTGTCAATGTGGATGCGCAGAAGCTCACCATAAGCGCTAAGGTCCAGGGCGCGCCGCTTAACGACAAGGTTAAGAAGTACTTTGAGACATATGTCATATGCAAGGAGTGCCACAAGCCTGACACACACATCGAAGGCACAGAGAGAGGATACGAAACGCTTGTGTGCGAGGCGTGCGGAGCAAGGTATACTGTAAAGAGGTCTTGATTTGGCTTGGCATGGAGGCAGGAGCGGTGGAGGAAGGGACAGGAGCCAGGAGCCGGTGTACGAGCTGAAGATACCGCAGCAGGGCGAGGTCGTTGGGGTGGTGGTGCAGGCTGTGGGCGCGTCCAAGTTCAGAATAAGGTGCTCGGACAACTTCGAACGCATATGCAGCATACCTGGCAGGCTAAGGCGCAAGTTCTGGATAAAGGAGAATGATCTGGTGCTGGTCAAGCCATGGGTGGCGCAGAGCAACGAGCGCGGCGACGTGATCTGGCGCTACAGCATAGGGGACAGGGACAGACTGAAGGAAAAGGGAATCCTTGTGCCGCAGTGACATGGACCGTTTCAGGTACAGGCGCCTGGCAAGACATAGTAGGACTTGCCAAGGTTCGTGTCAAATGACATATAGTATGCATAGGGCGTTCCTTGCCCGCACTCGTGCACGCTATTTCCTTGCCATGTGACTGTATAATTCAGCGTTACGTTTTGGTTAGCATGGAGAGTAATTTGCGTTGGGGAACTGGGATATGGAGTTGGTTCGCTGCTCGGCGTGACTTGAGTCGCAGGCAAATCAAAATAGGGAGGCGTGATAGAAACGTTTACGTTAGAAATGTTGAGCGTGGAGAGATTGCGTGGGTTCTCTAGCCAGATTGTAAGCTTAGTATAAACTCCGCTTATTTCAAGTGTAGAATGGAGTGTAGAATAGGATAGGAGATATGGGGAGACATACAGGTTTGCGTATAACTGCGAACCATTGAAACTGACAGAAATATTGTGGAGTCCGGGGCTTATGCTCGCGTTGGATACGATCCAATTCAGATATCTGGTGCTTTTGACCGTCTGGTTGTCCAGTTTAACTGAGACGGAGTAGTTACCATTGAGATCGAGGTTGCCAAGGTTCACGATTAATGTATTGTGAGCATAGCCGATGAAGTCTATCTCGGCTGGAATCGACTTGTTAAAAAGCATCTCGTAAAACTGATATGATTGGTATTGAGCTAGCGACATTAAGTATAGCAATGATTGAAGTGAGGTGGCCGTGCCATTGTATTTAAAGCGACCAGCTTGTGCGGCTAGCTCAAAGGTGGCGTTGAGGTCCGAAGAAATGACGGCCCATTCTGGCATTACTCCTGCGATAGGTGCCATTGAGAGGGCTGGCGCATATGTCGTGCTGGTTTCAAACCCGTTGCCGCTGGAGGTGCCGATGGGGTAAGAGCCGATTCCTACATACCGTGGCGCACTCACATTTTCAGCTGTAAAAAATCCGCTGGAAGTCAGATTTTCTTCAGAGGAGGCGATGAGCATTATGTTTTCTCCGATCAATGTCATCAAGTAGACACTTTCAAGATTTGTTGTGTTTGCAGGCTGCGGAGAAGAAGGCGTAAAAACTCCAAGTGAAAAAAGGGCATTAAAAACCAGTCTCTTTACAGAAGGATCGCGCGCAGCCCAGTTCTGAGTGGGTGAGATTAGCTGCTGGAAAGCTGTTTTGTTTATGAACAGCGAGGACAGTATGCTGTTCACTGTTCCGGGATACGATAGGTTATAGATTGGATTGTACAAACTGCTTGGGAGAGTGTACCCCGGGGGAGGTGTGCTGAGAAGATAGCGCACGTTGGTTCCGTATAGGCTAATCTGGGACCTGAGCGCATCGAACGCCATCTTGTTTGATGCAGAGTAGTTTGTTAGAAAGTTTGATAGCAGGTAGATTACAAGAACTATGAAAATAAGCGCAATCGCAATTGCTATCGCAAATTTAAACTTATGGCTGCTTTCTGCACCGGTCTGCATTTCTGGTGCACCCATGAGAAGTCTTCTGTGAATGGTCTTAAAAGGGTTTGGATTCGGGTCATCGGATTATAGAGTTGAGAACATCTCCAGGATCCTTTTCTATCTCGTATGTTTTACTGAAGTAGTGTAGTATGTTTGAAACGTCCCTGTGCAGATACCTGGCCGCTTCGGGGTGCTTGATGAGAACCGCCTGCCCGAAGTCTATCATGTAGGGCACTTCGCCGAGCATCAATATGTTGTACTCGCTTAGGTCTGCGTGCACCAGCTCTGCTTTGTAAAGTTTTCTGGTATCGTCTAGTATCTGATCCAGAATCTTTTCCGGGTTCTTCACAACCTGCTCCCTGAGCGTCTTCGAAGGCTTGCCGCCCTCTCCTATAAACTCCATCGCGAGAACGTTGCCGCTGAACGCGTAGGGGCGCGGCGCGTGCACCCCCGCGGATTCGGCAACAAGAAGGTTGGCGTATTCCTTCTTGCACCACTCTGACACTACAGCGAAGATGCTGCCCTTCACCCTGCCGAACCTCGGATCCCCCTCGATGTACCTCATACGGTTCTGGAACCTCGCGTTCTCAAGCCTGAAGATCTTCATTGCGACGAAGTCCCTGTCTATCTTCTCTCCCGCATCTGCAAGGTATACGTCTGCCTCCTTGCCCCTGGCTATTATGAACTCCATGCTCGCGACTACGCCCTTGTTGAACAGCTTGCCTATGCGGAGCACAGTCCTCGTGTCGAAGACTCCCTCCTCTATCTTGAGCTGCTCCTTTAGCTGGTATTCTTCCTTGCTCGGCTGCTTCTCCTTGCTCCTGCGTCTCGCCATGCTTACTTATTTATTTCTGAGCAAGCTCAACAATATAATATAGCACGGGCTAGTTGGTCTCATGAGGGAAGTGAAGATAATAGTGGACAAGAGGGAGAGAAACCTTGACATACTGGAGGGCCTTTCTGGCTCAGGCATACTCCTGAGCTTCGCGCAGCTGCCTGTGGGAGATTACGTGCTTTCGGAGCGGATGTGCGTCGAGCGCAAGACTGTGAGCGATTTTGAGAGCTCGATAATGAATGCAAGGCTCTTCGACCAGATAGGACGCCTGAGCAACACCTACAGGAAGCCGATACTTCTGCTCGAAGGAGAGGAATCTGAGTTTACCCTGAACCCAAACGTTGCCCTTGGCGCGATAATAAGCCTGTACAGCGACTTCAATGTGCAGGTCATAAGGTCCAGGGACACTGCGGAGACGGTGAGCATGCTGGCCGGGCTTGCTGAGCGCGAGCAGGACGAGGGGCGGGTCCCGCGCATGCTTGGCTCCAAGAGGGCTTTCACTAACGCGCAGTGGCAGCTGCTGATCCTCAGCTCAATTCCAGGCATAGGGCCGAAGCTCGCAAGATCGCTGATCAGCCACTTCAAGACGATAAAGAACGTTGTGTCCGCTGAGCCTGACGCCCTGATGGAGGTAGACAAGATAGGGGAGAAGAAGGCAGAGAAGATATACGAGATACTCAATGCCGAGTTCTTGGATGAATAGGATGCGCGCTATATACTTTGCGACCACGAACAGGGCGAAGGTGATGTCGGCAGAACGGATGCTCGCGGGTCACAATGTTAGAATAGTGCAGGTCAGGACAAGCATAGAGGAGCCTGAACATACCAATGATTCGCGGGAGATTGCGAAGGCGAAATGCATAGCGGCGCTGGTAAAGGTACCGGGGCCGGTGATGTGCGAGGACGGCGGCTTCTTTGTAAGGGCGATGGGCTGGAAGCCTGGGGTTAGCCTACACAGCTATCTCGCAACTCCGAACGCGCTTGCAATGAAAGGTGCTGATAAGCTGCTCTATGACATTAGGGAAAGCGCAGACAGGTATGCATATTCCCTGAATGTATTGGCGTACATGGAAGCTGGATGGAAGGAGCCCGTATACTTCGAATCCAAAGTTGAGGGCGAGATAACTAAAGAGCTGAGGGGCGAACAGAGGGAAAGGAACTGGTCACCAGTAGATCTTGTATTTGTGCCCTCCGGCTACACCAAGACACTGGCAGAGATGAGCGACGCTGAGTACGAAATCTTTTCCGAAAAGGTGTCTGCTTTCAAGAAGCTGTCAGAGTATCTTTCTGGAAAGCAAAAAATAAGCTTCTAGCAACGAGCTAGTCGTTGAGCAACTCAGTTATGGCCACATTGCCTGAAATCTTTGGGTCAAGCGCAAGTCTTTGCTGCTTCGCGCCCGTGATTCCGTTAGCCCTTGCGAACCTTGAGAAGAGCGCCTTGCTTGAGGCGAAGACAAGAAACTTCCCTTTGTCTTTGGCCCCGCACTCCCTCAGCGCCTTGCTTATGTTCATGGTGCCGCACATCATCAGCAGCATCTCAGTCTGCATGCTGCCTGACCTGGCAGCCCCCTCCGCGAACCTTATGGCAGCGTTGACGTAGGCAGGCAGCGCCCTTGCAGCCAGGCGCTTGCTGTAATCAAAGAGCAGGACGACTCCTTTGCCTTTGGAGATCGATTTTGAGCTCTTCACCATCTGCTCTATCTCCTTTTTGCAGCTGCAGAGATAGATGACAGGCCTTGTCTTGAACTCGGGAAATCCTCTGTGCGATCTCGGCACCGGCATCAATAAAACCCTTTCCTTGTAATCTATATAATACATCCTTTGTTTGGGGTATCATGAGCCAGTTCGGTGCACAGATGCATGGCAAGTCGGATCGCGCCTCTTCTGGCAGCGGAAAGCTGAAGAGCAAGATGAGGGACAGGCGAAGGAGCGAGTGCGGAGGATATTTCGCCGCCTCAAAGGCAAGCGATAAAACTGAGCTGTACCGTGTGCGAACGCGAGGAGGAAAAACCAAGCACGCCGTCAAGTATGCCGCTTTTGCAAATGTGCTGACAAAGCAGGGATACAAAAAGGTTAAAATCACAGGAGTTGTTGAGTCCAGGGACAACAGGAATTTCGCAAGATTGGGCATAATCACCAAGGGCGCTATAATCAGCACCGAACTGGGCAGCGCCAGAGTGACCAACAGACCGGGACAGGAGGGGAGCATAAATGCGATGCTTGTCGAAGGGTGAATTGAATACCTGCTAGAGTCTACGTGCTTGATTCCTCGGATGCGCCAGCCCTGAAGAAGATTCTTGAATACGATCCGTATCTTGACCAGAATCTAATACCAAAAATCCCGAAGGAGTGGGACGACGCGGAGTATTTGAAGAAGCATCCTGAGCTGGAGCAGCAGGCGGCTGCGAAGAAGAAAGAGGCTGAAGAAGCGATGGAAAAGCTCAGGAACGACAAAGAGATGAACGTGATATTCGCAAGGCAGGACTACCAGCTCAGGGACGGCATCTCCCTCGGCCTTGACAGGGAGAAGAGCTACCTTTACCTCAGCGCCGACGAAGCCTTCCTTGACGCAGGAGAGGCGAAGCTGAAAAAGAGCTTCAGATCGTTGCAGAGGGCCCCAGAAGACATAGAGAAGCAGGTAATTGAGGAGATCGAACAGGAGAGGCAGAAATCAGACCTGGGCCTCGGATTTGTGTTCAAGTTGTGAGTCTATGCACCTCCTAAGCGTAAACGACCTTTCAAGGGACCAGATGAACGAGATATTCGACATAGCAGATGAGATAAGCCTTGGAAAGACGACCACCTCGCTGAGGGAGGGCTCGGTTCTGGCGCTGCTCTTCGAAAAGCCCTCGACCAGAACCAGAATCTCGTTCGAGGTTGCGATGAGCAGGCTTGGCGGCAGGTCGATATACATAGACACGAGGACGTCGCAGATGTCAAGGGGCGAGCCGGTGTCTGACACTGCAAGGATGCTCAGCCTCTACGTCGACTTCGTCGCTGCTAGAATGTACCACCACGAGGACCTTATAGAGCTGGCCAACAATTCCACAGTGCCTGTCATAAATGCGCTTACCGACCTCGAGCACCCGACTCAGGCAATGGCGGACCTCTACACAATCTCCAACGCAAAGAGGAAGATAAGGGGGGTGCGCATCGCCTTTGTGGGCGATATAGCGCAGAATACTTGCAACTCGCTTATGCTCGCCGCTACGAAGCTGGGAGCGGAGATTTCGCTCGTTGGGCCCAGCGACTACCCGCCTAATCCCGAATACCTAACCAGGTCGAGGGAGTACGGCGTTGTGGATATCTTCGACACAATGCAGGAAGGGCTTGCGGGCGCGGATATAGTCTACACAGATACCTTTGTGAGCATGGGCAACGAAGAAGAGGCAGAGAAGAGGAAGAAGATATTTGCCAAGTATCAGGTCAACGCAAATGCGCTCAAATATGCAAATAAGGATGCTCTGGTGATGCATCCTTTGCCGGCGTTCAGGGGCCAGGAGATAACTGCTGACGTGCTGGAGGGATCGAGGAGCATAGTCTGGGAGCAGGCGAAGAACAAGCTGCTGCTCGAGCAGGCAATCCTGATATACCTGTCCGAGAAGAGCATGTAGGCTAGCTCCTGATTTTTGATTTGCTGGCTCCGGAATTCACCTCTAGGGCACCAATCACCCCAGTGATGCTTTCCAAGAAACCTATTTATTATTGGCATCCTATTTACTGCAATGGTTCCATGGCAGATTATCCGATAGTTGAGAGGAAGTACTTCATAAGCGAGAAGATAGACGAGACGCCAGATGTGCTCATAATAGGCATGAGGCCTGAGGACGGCAAGCCGAACGCCTTCGACCCTGGCATGTTCATGATGCTGTACGGAATTGACAAGCAGACAGGAGAGAGGCACGTGGGAAGGGCGCTATCAATAGCGTCTGACCCGTCTTCTATCAACATGGAGTTTTTCGTGATAAAGAACCCTACGCACGGCGAGCATATAGGCAGATCGCATTTCTGCGACGCAGAGATCAATGATGAGTTCATACTCAGGGGTCCGAACGGCCAGTTCAGATTCGACCCTTCCAGGGACAGCAAGGTGCTCTTCATAGCAGGGGGCACGGGGCTGGCGCCCTTCATGTCAATGCTGAGGCACATGCGCGCTACCGGAGCTTCGGCAGACGTGATAATGCTGTACAGCGTCAAGTATCCTACTGAAATAATAAGAAAACAGGAGCTCGAGGCGCTTGAAAGGACTCTTAAGATGAGGCTGGCTGTAACTGTTACAAGGCCAGCACCAGGAGACGGGTGGACGGGGCAGACGGGGCACGTGGACGCCGCGATGATACAGAAATATGCACCCGACTTCTCTGAGAGGATGAGCTACGTCTGCGGGCCGCTACCTTTTGTGAAAGCGGTGAAGGACGCGCTTGCGCTGCTTGGCGCGCAGCCGAACAGGATAAGTGCAGATGTATGGGGCTAGCCGGCTATCTGACGGCTTCAAACTCAAGTTCAACCTCGGCATCGCTCGGCACGTCGGCCTTGTACTTTTCCCTTATCTTCTTTATAGCCAGCTCCTTGAACTCAAGCATAGTTGCCTTCTCGCTGGCCTCAACAACTACAGTATAGCTGAATTTGTCTCCGCTCAGAGTCACCATGTACTTCTTCTTGCCATCAGTTGCAGTGCTGGCCGCAAAATCAGCTGCCCTTCGCGCCTGATGAGACGCTTTCTATTATGTTCTCGCACTTCTCCACCAGCTTGACCACGTCCTTGAGCCTCGGATTTATCTCATAACCCAAATCGTAGCCCCGCTCAGTGCGTATGTGGGTCGGCTGCAGCACGTTGAGGTTCATTGATAGGTTTCTGAGAGTTATAATAAGCGTCTTCCTTGTAAAGCTCTTTCCCAGTATCTGGTACAGCTCCCTTGTGGTCCTTGGCGACTTCTCCATGAGCAGCTTCAGCACAGCAAAATTGGGCCTGCTCATCACCTTCCTGATCATCCAGATGCCGTCTTCGCCCTTCTCCCTTCTTGCCATACGCAATAAATTCTATGCCAAGTTATATAAAGATAATTAAACTTACCTCAAAGCCAAGCTGTTTGACCAGAGTATACCGCGCGCCTGCTCGCGGGCAAAAAGTATAAAAACATTAAGCTACCTAAACTACAATATGTTTTACTTAAGTAAAAGCTATAGAACTTTAGTAAAAACATTAAGACTGGGGCAGAGCGGCGGAGCAGCCAAGGCCCAGTCGGCTCTCCGCCTACGCATGGGTTTTTCTGTGAACCTGGATGGAGGCTATGATATAGTGGAAAGCGTGGGCGGTTTGGTACCGAAAGCGATAGCTAAGGCAGGACACGAGTACTGGTACATTGTTGGCGCAGGTGTCGAGAAGCTCAGTAAGCTGGAAGAGAGCTACGCGGAGGCGGCGAAGGGCGCGGTGGTGAAGGAACTATCTGAAGGCGAGAGCGAGATCGGGATCGGACTGTTCGATTCCGCGCGGAAGATAGCTGAAAAAAGCCTTGAACAGCACATGAGCGCCGAAAGGGCTGCATTCATCTCCTACCTGGTAGCGCATGACACAGTAGGCTACGGCCCGCTGAGCGCGCTGATGGAGGACAGGAAAAGGATAGAGGAAATAGAGGTGAATGCGCCGTCTGCACCAATAAGCGTCTTCCATTCCGACTATGGAAGATGCGCAACGAACCTGAGGTTCGCTGACGAGGAGGCGTTCAGGCACAGCCTCAACAGGCTGATCTATGAGGCAGACAAGGAGCTTGACGATGACACGCCGATAGTTGACGCGCAGGTTGGCGATGCGCGCGTGCATGCGCAGATGGCGCCGTACGCGCAGAGCGGCGCTGTGGCTTCAATCAGGCTCACCGACAGCAGGATAGTCGGATTTGACTATCTTGTCAGAAAGGGAACTGCGAATTTCGATGTCCTGGCTTATCTGTGGCTCGCCATGGACTCTGGGCTTAATATGGTTATATCAGGACCGCCGGCAAGCGGCAAAACCACAATGATGAGCGCCCTTTTCGGATTCGTGCCAAGAGCCGAGAAGGTTCTCACTATAGAAGAGGAGGTAAACGAGCTGAAGATAAAGCTTGACATAAACAACAGCGTAGCGCTCTACGGCTCCGGGGCCGGAGGCAAGGCAAAGACAAGGGACCAGGTGATAAACGCGCTGAGGCTGAGGCCTGACAGGCTCGTGGTTGGCGAGGTGCGCGGAGAGGAGGCGCGGGACCTCTTTTCCGGAGCAAACCTTGGCATACCTTTCATGACCACAATGCACAGCAACGAGGGCGGCATGGAGGTGATAAGGAAGCTCATGGTCAGGCCGATGAACGTCGAGGCGCGCCTGCTAAACTGCCTGGACCTGATGCTGCAGATGAAACATGTAGGCATATCGAAGAGGGTGCTGAACGAGGTGCACGAATGCAAGTGGCTCAGCAGGGCCGAGACCGAGAGGCTCGGGACCGTGATAGACGGGAGCGATTCCGTAGACCTGCTCACCACTGTGAAGGGAGGCAACCTTGACCCTGGGGCGCTAAAGGGTTCAAAGGTGATTTCCGCGTATTCGAGGAAGAGCGGGCTGTCCAACAGGCTCGTGCTCGGAGAGATGGAGAGGCGCGCCGAATTCCTGAGGGTGCTCTTCGAGAGCTGCAAGAGCTCCAGGGAGATGCTTGAAAAGCTGCAGGGATACGAGTAAACTGCCAGTGAATGATTAGAGGCTTAGGTTGCGAGGGATAAGATGATGAGGTGGGTAAGCAAAGGCAGACTGCTTGATGCGGCGCTGACCGAGGCCACGGCAGTGGCGCTCGGATTATTCATATACTTTGGGAGCGGCGCAGATGGCTATTTGGCTCTCTTCTTGCTGATAGCCGCGGGCACGCTCTCGATAGCCTGCATACGCATCCTCCTACGAATAGGCAGAAAAATGCACTGCGAAAAAGTCTCGAAAGACGAGCTTGCAAATTGGATCTACTCGGCGCTCTGCCGCAGGCGCGCGGGAATGCACTACACGAAGGCTATGGCTGTTGCGGCAGAAGGCATAGCATATCCGCCGCTGAAGGAGAAGGTGGTGTCCGCGCTCAAAAGGCGCATGATGCATCCTGGCGGCGCGGATGAGGCAATGATTGGGGACAGGAGGTGGGCCTTGGGGGAGCTGAGGAAGAACGCGAGAAGGGTTGAGTCGAATCGGGCGGCGACTGAAGAAGCTGCGCAGAGATATGCGACGTTCAACATGTTCATCTCCACAATACTCCCCTCTTTCATGGTGTTCGCTTTCATAGGAAGCAGCGTGCTTTCCGGGGGCTCGCTGAGCCTCTCTGCATTCGCCGCTGCACTCTTGCTCGGCATTCCTGCGTTATACTCGTTGGGGAACGTGCTTATGTGGAGGCGGTTGCTTGCTTAGGCTGATGGGAAAACAGAGTATTCGGGATGAGGAGGTGCTGGCATTTGCCTCAAAGCTGTCGCTGCGCTACAAGGGGAGGGGGTCGCTGATGAAGGCGTTTGAGGAAGCGGCAAAGGGGAATGCGCACCTTGAACGCGTGGCTTCAAGGCTAAGGCTCTCGTGCTCAGCTCATGATGCTGCTGAGAGCAGGCCAGAAAACAGAAATCTTGACGAGCTCCTAATGATTGTGGAGTCGGGATTGAGGAAGGGCTACAACATAAGGCGGGCCCTTGAGCTCTTCAGGTCAAGGCTGGAAAGCGAGATGAGGCAGAGGGAGAGGTTCAGGGCGAAGACGGGCAGCCCTATGGCACTCACCTATATGGGAATGTGCGTTTTCTTTCCGCTCTTCGCAGGGATAAGCTCGGTGATACTGACAAGCGCTGTGGGAGGATCGGGCTCTATCGGAGCGCTCGCCAACGGCTTCGTTCTGGTGTCGATGCTTTACCCTCCAATCATACTCTATCTCTCGTCTGCCTTCGCCCATCCTGACAGGCCTGCGCTGCAGAATCTGCTCGCAGTAGCGCCGTATCTCACGCTTGCGTCGGCGATCACGCTCATAACAAGGAATTATCTATCCGGAATGCTATAGGTAAACTACCCACCGCTAAAGCGCGTGGGCTTTCCATCAGAGTGATTCGCATGTTGCACAGCAACGTTGGGCAAACCAACTTCATCGGACAGCAAAAGGCCGTTTACAAGGCCTTGCCTATTGGAAATCTGGAGAG
>Ga0080006_1125215_pt1 | contig 17369 bp, 19 predicted proteins | sample RS3BMetagenome_FD_69209 | JGI IMG/M metagenome (GOLD analysis project Ga0080006, IMG submission 69209) | Ferric oxide microbial mat and aquatic microbial communities from Rainbow Spring, Yellowstone National Park, USA - RS3B (SPADES... ... | reverse complement strand
TCCAGATGTACGGTATGTTGGAGAAATGCGATATTGATGCCGTATTATTGCTTATGCTATGCAGTACCGAAAGCATCTGTCTCAGCACATCGGCTATCTCTGTGGAATTCAGAGCATTAAACCGTTCTACCGTAGTGCTTGCTTCATTGAGAACATTTTCCATACTCTTCAACGTTGTTTCGATGGTTGTCTTATAAGAGTCCAAAGCAGGCTTTAACTCCTGCAATGACTTGTTAATACTTTGCAGAAGTTTCATGTTCTCGAGTGCTATGGCCTCCGGTGTCTTCTTAGTGCGTCTGTCCTTCAGCCACCGTATCGGATTCATGTTGCTATTTATGAATCGAAGCCATATAAAGTTCGTGGGAACTGAACTCATTGCAAAATAGGGTCAAAGGATATAATTTAGTCCGAATTAGTCCACCTACCGTGTTACGACCTTGGACACCTGTTGCCAGAAGATAGCTGAGCTACTTTGCCAAGGCGGTCAGTCTGCCCCTCGCAGCCTTGCAAAGCTTGTCGAGAAGACAGGCCTAGCTAGGTCAACCGTACTTTCCCATATAAAGCATCTTGAAGCAAGCTCGCTACTGACCAAGGAAGAAATACTACAGGGGAAAGTGGGCAGGCCCAAGATGCTGTATAAAGCCTCAACGAAGCTCCTTGAGATGATTAAGACTAAATCGGGCTAAAATATCGCTTTTTGCAATGAGTTCCAAACCACATGTATTCAAATACCTCAGCTTTGTTAGTACAATCGTATGCGAGTGGTGTTACAAGATTGGCACGGACGGAAATGATGAAGTTGGAGAGGTGTTGAACATCCTAAGAGAGCTGACGACTACCAGACTGGGCAACCGTCTGCAATGAAGATTCTCCACCTGCGCGAGCATCTCGAACTAGTCATCGAGATCAAAGACAGAGGAATAGGTAATCCGTCGGCTCGTAAATTGTATCGGCCAGATGCCTGGCGGCAGATTGGCCAGAATTGGAATGCTGTCGAGGCAGAGACAGACCCATTCCGTCACAAGCTCGAAGGAAATGTTGCCAAGGCGGCAGGGGCCCTCGTGGATGTGAAGGAAGGATGAGAGCCGAGCACAGGAAAGAACCGGTTGTCTCCACTACTCTCCAAGATCAGGACGGCAGGGCTGAGAATGGTTCTTGGGATTCCCAGTGACAAGGGCGAGTATCTACGCTGGGAACAATTCTCGGTAGCAATTCGCAAATCCAAGGAGCTCGATGTCAAGGTGGAAGTCTATTTGATAGATCAACCTCGAAAGATGTCTGGCAGCTACTCTTTTGGATCGTTGATCGTCGCCAGGATTTCTCCCTCCTAGTCCGTGATACTCCGAGGACAGCAACCTTGCTATCTAGCTGGTCAGTCTTCCGTTTTCAAGCCTGACTATGTTTGTCACCTGCTCTTCGAGCCCTCCAACATGACTGACGATGAATATCTGACTGAAGAGGCGGGACAGGTTTACACTGAGGTACTCGACTATTCCTGAGCGTCTGATTTCATCGGAACTACCCAATGGTTCGTCAAGCCACAGGAATTGCGATGTCGCCCCTTTAACTTCAGGAAGCAGAGCGAGGGCGAATGCTAGACGCATCGCCAACAGGAATTGGTCCTCGGTTCCCCCGGAGAACACGTCTTTGGGGCGGTACTCTCCAGCCTCAGGGTCGAACACCTGGACTCCGAAATCTTCGTCCAGCAGTACCGCCTTGTACCTGCCAGACGTCAAACTCGGGAGGATCTCTCCCATGTAGGTCTCGACACCAGGACGGAACCTCACTCTCCTGGACTCGGCGGTCTTCTCGATTCCGTCCTTCGCCGCCTTTACGACTTTCAACCTAAATTCAAGCTGCTTGACGAGCTTTCGCTGCGCATCAAATTCTTCCTTCACGCCCTTGTGTTCGACCAGGAATTGGTTGTTCTCAGCTATGCTTCGCTCGTTCCCCTCGATCTTCGTATTGTTGCTTGTTATTCTGTTTCCGGTTTGTTCCCTGTCTTCTGTCGTGCTTCTCAAGAGTTCTTTGGAGAAATCGACACCCGCAGGCAGCGTCGGCAGCACGAGACCCTCGGCGGTCTTCCTGAGAGCTGCAGCATCGGATGCGACGGAAGCTTCGTTGAATTGGCTGCGAAGCTCTTCCAGCCCGGCTGTGAGCGTTCTGACGCTTGACTCCGCGGATCTCTTCGCTTGGACATCCAGCAAGTATTGCCTGCGGATGGCATCCGCCCGCTGGAGTAGGCTCGCTTCGGGTGCGACTTTGCCGTAGCGGGTGAGCCCGCCTAACGCAAGGCCAAGTGCATTGAGCAGGTCCTCTCGCTCATGTGTCTGGTTTGCGAGTTCTTCCTGCACACCCCGCAATTCCTTCATCTTGCCCTCGTAGAGTTCGAACTTGCCGAGGAGGCCCTCCAACCTGACTAGGCGACTCATTTTGGAAACGTTTCCTGCCAGCAGAACTAGGATTATCGCACCGACAACAACTGCAATCCAGGTAAGGACCAAAATCGAAAGGATGAAAGCTACCAAAGCGATTGCGAAGGCGGCAGCGGTTCCCCCTGCGTAGGGCAGAAGCAACTTTCTGGATCGCCTGGCCCTTTCAATGGCAGTCTTGTCGTAGCCCTGAAGTTCACTCTGGATAGGCTTGAGTTCTTCAGCTTTTGTTCTCACGGAATCGTTCAACTGCGAGATTCGGGCATCGGCGGCCTGGACTTTCGCTGCGGTATCCGTGATCTTTGTGATGTCGTCTTCAGATGGAAGGTCAGAATACTTCGCGAGTTCGTCTTGAGCCGTCCGCAGCTGACGCTGGTATGTCGACACCGCAGACCTGTAGCTGTCTATCTGCTCCTGCTTCGCCCTTGCTTGGTCCAGGGCCCTCTGCCGTTGAGATGCCACTTCGTCATACTTGGAGAGCTGTCTCTGTAGAGCATTCAGTTCGTTGTATCTCGCCGTCAGACTTGCAGTCGCGGAACGAAGCTTTCCGATCTCCTCGTTCAGCGCCTTGTTCTGGCTCTCCTTCCGCTCATACTCTGCGAGGTCGCGGTTCAGCTGTTCGAGCTTGACCTTTTCGGAATTTATCCGCCCGGGTCTTGTTGGCCCCGTTCCTTCCAGGTCCTTCTTCTCTTCGTTCAGCGTCTCGATGGCCTCGTTGAAGCTTTCAAGATGAAGAAATGCGTTAATCACCTTCCATCTGTCGCTGCCCTGCTGCACAAGCCTGTCGAGGTCCTTCTGAGCCACTATCGTGCTGCTCACCATTTCGTCGAATGAGATGCCCCCCAGCAAGGAGGTGATGGTCGCAGTAACGTCTCTGCTCTTTGTCGCAATCACTTTCCAATGATCATCGCCCAATCGCTCCTCCAAGGTCGCCTTGTTAGTCCCCGTTCTCCGTATCTCCCTCGAGACCTTGTAGTGCTTCTCCCCGACGGTGAACTCGAGGACGACTGTAGCCCGGCTTGTCGTGTAGGCGATTAGGTCCTCGTCCTTGACGTGGCCTGGTGGTCTCATCACCTTGGCGTAGAGAGCGTATAGGATTGCATCGAGGATTGTCGACTTCCCCGCTTCGTTCAAGCCGGAGATGACAGTGATTCCATCGCTGAACCTCAAGGGAGCGTTGAAATCCAGTTTCTTGAAATTGGAGGCATACAGCGAGACCAGCTTCACCACGCACCTGCCTCCCGCAACTTTGTCAGGCTCAACTGCAGAGCTTCTGCCAAAACGGCCCTGTCGTCTTCGCTCGAAGTCTCCATCTGTTTTCTGAAGTACTCTTCGAGTTCCTGGAGAGGAGTGTCCTTTGGACCCTTGCTTGGCCTTTCCCCAGCCTGCACCACCAGGTCGTCCTCGTTCACGAAGCAGTGGAAGACCTTCCCTTCGCAGAAGGAGATGAGCTCGGAACGTCGATACCCCGTGAGGCCTATTGGCGTGGCTGTGCCACGAACCTTGATTCTCAGCACCGTCTCCTTGTCGAGATACTTGGCGGCCTGCTCTTTTAGACTCTTCAATGGCTCGGGCGTGTTTGGGAATTCGATTTCCGCAGTCCTGTAGGGGCGAGCGTCAGTCTTGATGAACTTCTTCGAGAGCAGGCCGCCCCTGTCGAACTCCACCCAGACGAACCCTTTTTCGTCCGCCTCCTCGGCAAAGTCGACCCGCTCCGTACTGCCGGGGTAGATTACTTCCGTCCGGCCAACGCTCTTGGCTTGGTGGTTGTGGAAGTGGCCGACCACGAGCAGGTCCAGCTCTCTTGGGATTGACGACGGTCTGATTATGGGCTCGTCTCCCGTCCAGCCAGAGAATCCTTGAACCGGGGCGTGAGCTAAAACTATGTTGAAGTCTCCTTCGAGCTTCGTCTGGATGGCTGCGAGTGGGTCGCTCCCTCCTTCATGGAGGGGGTTGTGTCCGACACCCGTGATCGAAGTTAAGCAGGTGTCTAGCTTGAGGGTGACGGTCTCGGGTGAGGATGGGTTCGCGAAGTAATGCATGTAGCCCGAATTGCCGTAGACCTGAAGTGGCGACACTCCCTCTTCGATGCTCTTGGGGGTGTCATGATGTCCGCTGACCGCGAAAACCTTGACCCCGTGCTCTGAAAGGGCCCTAAGATCGTTCATGACCGCAGCCCTGACCGAATTGCTGGGCCTCATGATATCGAACAGGTCACCGCCAATCAGGAACAGCTCCGGCTTCTCTTTCTTGGCGTAGTCGACGACCTCCTCGAAGCACTTCAGGTAGTCGCGTTTCCTCTGGAACCTGTCGGGGCCGAACAGGAGCGAGGTTGCGTCCAAGTGGTTGTCGGCAGTCAGGATGGCTCTGACTGTCAGCTGAATTCGCCCCTGAAGGGCTCACGCTTCTCCTTCGAAGCGGCGGAATCCGAGTCTTCCCGAGCGGCCTTCCGGGCTTCCTCGAGTTTCTTGACCACGTCCACGTCCGCTCCCCCTTCCATTGTGGTTCTGGCGCGGACTTTAACCATCACTGGAGCCCTAGTAACTTCTCCTACAATCACGGATTCGCCAGGATTCAGCCCTGGCAGGTCATTGAGGAGGTCGGCGCTGAGCCTTTCCGAGCTCTGTTCCACTGCGTTCTGGTCCTCGGGATTGGTCAGTTTCATTATCAGCTGGCTGTTACACTGCGAAAGGCTGTCAGGGTCCACCTTGGAGGGCCTCTGGGTGATCAGGCACAGAAACACGCCGAACTTCCTTCCCTCGGCCGCTATCTTGTTTACTATCAATGAGGCGTACGTTGTACGCATCGGCGGGACGAACTTGTGAGCCTCTTCAACCATCACGAATATCGGGAATTCGTAGGTCCCTCCCTCCGCCGCGTCGTATGCTCCCTGAAGGATCTTAGAAGCGATGTAGTTCATGGCCCTATCTTCCAGCCCGGACAGGTCGACAATCGAGACGTGCGACGGCCCTAGCAGCGACTCAATCTTGGTCGTTGTCGTCCCGAAGACCTTCAGGTGTATAAGCGAGCGGACGTACTTGGCGCCGGCGTGGGCGTGCCCCTGCCACTCCTTGTCTGGCTTCCCATCATCCTTGACCGCCCATGTCGGGTTCTCCAGCTTTTCAAGAAGGTCCTCTGGGGTGTACATCTTCTCTTCCAGCAAATCCAGGGCCTGCCTGATCGCTTCCCGGATGTTCCGGGCATTGTCTGGGACACCTGCGACATCGCAGACCTCTTCGTACGAAAGTCCAGAGAACGCGATTTCATAGTTGGCGACATTGCCAACCTTCTTTTGGCTCCTGCTCGTGCTCGAGGGGTTTCTGAACACTGTAACCCTCTCAGAGAACTCGTGCTTCCTGCCGTCTGGAGTGAGAGAAAGGTGGACGTAGTCTGCGTGAGGGTCCAGAACTATTATCGTGGCGCCCTTTTTGATCAGTTCCTCGATCAGGACGCCGGCAACGTACGACTTCCCTGCGCCGGTCTGTGCTATCATCGCCAAGTGCCGGCGAAAACCGTTCAGCGAGAGGCAGACTGGAACGTCGCTGCGCGTGATCAACTCGCCTATGAGGAGTCCCTCTTCCGGAGGAAGTGAGTAAAAACGGGATAGCACATCGTCTGGCGCCACAAATACCGAGTTCCCCGGCGTTAGGGCCCTTCTCGGCTGGAGAATTCTCCCGTCAGACTGAGTGAGGTAACCCAGGACCCGCGCCTGGCCCCAGGTCCGGATGTCGGCTATCTGGGCGGCGACGATCTTGTGCAGCGCATCTACGTCGACGCCCTTGCCGAGGGCCTCGCTGGCAGAGATGATCTTTTCGACCTGCGCCACCACAGGGACCTCTACTAGCTTACCATCGACGAGCTCCTTCGAGAAGACCATGACGTACTCCCACTTCGGCGGATACTCCTCGTTCTGCGATGCGAAGTAGAACTCGTTGGAGCTGGCTTCTCCGACTATGAGGCCGACCTCCTTCTGCCTAGGGGTACTTGACACGCCTATACCCTCTCGTGTGTATGATTGTAAAGTCGAGCTCCTTCTCCAAGACTGAGCTGTATATGCTGTCCATTACATCCTTGCTCAGCCGCACCTTCTCGTCAACCCGCTTAAGCCAGATGTTGTAATCCTTCAGGCCCCCGTACCCACTCATCAGGATGCTGATTATTGGGTTAAGGTTCACCAGAAGGTCCCTGCCTCCGGAGAACTCGGAGATCGTCGTGTCGCGAGAGAAGACCCAGCTAGGCACGTCTACCCGTATGGGAGTGTCACGCTTGTCCAAGAGCACGTGGAAGGAGATCATCGTAGGGAAGCTCAGAATGTCCGAGAGGACTTCGCAGGCTCTGCGCATGAATGCATGTGGGTCGGGAGACTCGAGCAGACCCTCTTTGAAGTGCTTCGAGACATAGCTTTCGGGGCTGCGCTGTATCTCTTCTACTCGGGCGTGTGACCTTCTTGCGAGGCTTAATTCAATCGGCATTGTGTGCCCGGGCTGCTCGACGTAGGCGCGAATCAGCTGGTGATCCGTCCTGGCGGCAAACGCCTCCCACATGATCTGCTCGACTTTGCGCAGCCTTTCGCCATGCTCGGCCTTCAGCTTCTTGAAGGATTCGAATGCCTGGTCGGGCATGTCGAAGACGTCCTGGAATGTCCGGATTATGGCGAACTTCGCGGGCTGCGGGATATCCAAGACCTTGAGTTCACGTTCGAGGATCTCGCGGAGCAGGTAGTCCCTCAAGAAGCTGGAGCGGCTATCCTTGCTCACTCCGAGGAGAAGGATGTTCCTTTCCTTGCTCAGCGAAAGCAGCTTGTGATATGTATCGAAATAGTCGACCATAAATCCACGCATCCCTTCAGCGGGCTGGTCTCGGGGCAGGTGCGAAAGCCTGCCGAAAAGGGACCCATCCATCAACACCGCCACATTGAAGAGGTCTCCCTCTTCGATCGCCTTCGCCGCCGCCTTGAACTCAAGCCACTCCATCTTTCGATTGACAAATACCTCGATGTCGGTGGACTTTCCTTTGCTCAGGAACGCGTCTACGTCAACGGTCTTGAAAGACTCCTTACGGTAAATCGCGAGAGCCCGAGCCACGTAGAAGACAGCTCCAGATGCGAAAGGTCTGATTCCCCTGCTACCATCTACGGCGACGACCTCCTTCTCGAGTGGCGTCACCTCGACGATGGGGAACCAGTGACGGCGCAAGGCATCCCCAAGCTCTGAATCAAGCTCGGAAGTCCTTCCCTGCATGATCTTCTGTCGAAGTTGAGCTCGTTTCTCTCTCACCTGAGCGATCAGCTCATCGAGATACTCGGGAATAACGCCCCACCAAACCCTAGCCAACCTCGATTTCTTTTATATAGTTTCATAGAACACGATTTTGAGTATCTGCGACACCATCCTTTGCGCCGGGGTCACCACCCGGTCTATCATCCGCGAGTGAGGCGCAAAGTACACCAGCAGAGACCCCACCACCAAGCGAGCCGGGAGCGCGGGGATTTCGTAACCTGCGCCCCATTATCCGGTCGTCCGCGCATGACCACGCGCTCCGGAAGGAGTGGTATGGAGGTGGCCGGGGTGCAAAAGAAAAATGGAGGGGGCATACAAACAAGCCGCAACTCTCTACCGACACGCGGGTGAAATGGTCACAGGGTGATGCGGTGGTATCGGCAGTGCAGACAGAGGGTGCCAACCGGAGCGAGCCTGACTCCGCCAGTACCTATCCGCTTCTGCGCGTAGAGGGGGAGGAGGGTCCGTCTGGCGACACCAAGCCCCTCCTCGGATATCTCCTCGCCATTCTTTCCCCTTCAGTCCTGCTGTGAGGTAGAGCTCGTCCATCTCAACCGTGCCATTCGGCTTCTGGACTATCTTCCAGGCATAGATGCTTCCCCTGAGCTTCTTCGCCATATAGAAGACAATCTTGTACGATATGACAGGCGTCTTCGATGCTTCGAGGAGTGATATCTTGTACTGCATCAGGAAAGCGAGCATGAATCAGACTCTCAGAGAAATCTTGCTCCCCTCGAAAACCGTTCCTATCTTGTCTCCGAACCCCGTGTTGCATGCCTTAATACTTTGAAATGGCTCTTCGATGCACCACTCAGACTCGTGTAGCGACCTGCACAACCACTTGCATTCATTGGAGTGCCTTCCTCAGTATCCCAGAGAGTTCTTTGACCCAGACTTCGCTGGGTTCGTCGATCGGTGCAACATCAGCTCGCCGGTGGCATAGGGATTCAACGTAGGCATTAAACCACTTTCTAGCAAATTCATCGGGTTTGCATTTTGCCCGTTGGAATTGAGTAGTAAGCCACTTCTCGAAGGAAAGGATTACCACTTCTATGCCGAACATCCCAGTTAGCTCTCTGATTTTCGCGGTGACATCGTCTCTCATGTCCGGCTCAGAGTCTATGACAAATCCAGCAGTCACTATTCCCCTGTGAGCGGGAATCTTGTCCTCTAGTTCGTTCAACTCGTCATACAAATAGGGCTTCCGATATTTGGCATCTCAAGCTTCGATTATCGATCCTGCAGGGTCTAGGATTTCGATATCTCAGATGTCCTCGGCCTTCTTGTTCGCAGAGCGCATCTGAGAAAGGGGTCGCAATCTGCCTCCGAGTGATCCTTCCTCGGCTAACGCTTGGAACACGCTGTGCAATGCGATTTCGAACAATCTGGCTGGATTATCAGACCTTGTGAGAAATAGGTCCCGGCAATGGCTACGGAGAATATGAAGCCGAGACCATGTATTAATGAGTCGACGCCTGCCCCTGCCCCGAGGAACTCACCCGGTGATGCTACAATCACATAGACTAAGGGAACGAACATGAGCAAGTCAAGACTGGAGCTTAGGCACCTCTGTCCAGAGAAGCAGGCCCTAATCCCGTGACTGTTTATCTCTTCTCCCAAGCCGCGAAGGGCACTAATTATGACCAAGCCTATAACGCCGTAGGCCACTCCGGAGGCCCCGAAGGATGTTACATTCGGAAACATCACGAATTGGATAACGTCTGCCGCCACGGCCGATGCGAACGGAGTGGCGCAGAAGAGTGCGACCATATGGCGTTCGCTCCACCGATGATTGTTAAGAAGTATGGCCATTAGAACTACCTCCAACGCGAGACTCTGCATGTTCACCCTGAGGTGAACGAATGACCCGTGAACGAACAACGAAGTGACAACACCCCAAGGATTCCTACCATTAAGTGATAACGCCTTTAGTGATACCGGCCAGAGCGTTTCAACGACATAAACAAGGACGCAGGTTAAGATGAATGCGCTGTAGACCGCCACAAGCACCCGCGTCTCGGCCCATAGACGACGAACCCAAGACACTACCCGGGCCAAACTGAACCGCCTCAGTGTCTGACCTCCTCTCCCAGTAGCTTGTCGTGGAGCAGCTCACAAAGGATGAGGTCCTCGACGCCATGCGTCTCCACTTTGCCATACTCGTCTCGTTCGAAGAGAAGAAGGACATCCCGGCCCGTGCAGGAGCAGTCCCGTTTAATACCGCACTTCGAAATCCAGCAATTCACGGACTTGTTCTGTCCCCCAAGAAACTGTAACAAATCGAACCAGTATCTGTTATGCAGCTCCCGATGCGTGGAGCAGTCCATATGATGATGTGCGGGCGGCCTCCCAGTTACAGATAGGAAGTCGAAATTCAATATGTTGAACTCCGCCACCTCATCATTGCGGAGAAAGTCCGGAGCTTCGATGAAGCTGCCAATGATCTCTGGTTCGCTTGTCTCACAAGCCTTCCAAGGCTGAATGCGCTTTGCATGGTTAAGGTGAATCATGACTATCCGACGCTGGTATGGGTTCGAACCAAGAGTTTCGATATCAACGAACGCCGTCATACGGACCCTCTCCTGAAATGTTTCGACCCGAAGTCGCCTGGACTCCAGACAGACAACCCTTCGTGCCAGGATGAGAACTCGGCCACAGAAGCCCCATGACGGAGTGCTGTCGTCCTCATGGCGTTGTCGAAGGTGAGAAGGATGGCACCGGACGCTATTGCAGAAGCCACAATCAGGTTGTCTGGGTAGTGGACTGGAAGGCGTAAAGCGAGCTTTGCTATTTCTGGGTCGTGATCTTCGAATATTTCATAATGTCCGGATAAGCCCAGTTCCGCGGCTCGCTCCTTTAGCCCTACTCCTTTCTTACTGAGCTCCTCGACTACCGTCCTGGGGATGATAAAACGACATTTTCTGTCATGCGTTTCATTGACCTCTCGGATCATCTTTTCGTTAGCTAGCATCAATACACACGTGTCAAGCAATACGGGCGCATTGGCGAACGTCTGTTCTGACAAACTCTTTCGAGAGAGGGTTAAGCCTGAGCCGTCTTAGGACCGAAAGGAGCGAGTTTGTACCTCTATGCTCTAGAGGTCTTGGGGTTTCTCAACAGGAGGTCTAGGTGTGAGGTCACGATAAATGTAGTGAGAAGCAATCCCAAATCCCAGGAGGAAAATCCCTGTGACATAGGCGAGGTAAGGGCTAACCAAGATCGCCCCTAGCACCGTGAAACTGTAGGTGGTGGCCACATAGAAGACAAGCATGGTGGCACCGGCGACCATCATGAGGGCCTGCATTAGCCTGCCCCACAGGAGGAAAGAGAACTCAGCGCGGGCCTTCCTTGTGGCCTCGACATAACCCTCCTTCTCTACAATAAATCCCTCCCTTGTGAGGAATTCCCAGTCTGGGTAGAAGGCACCGTCAGATGAGTATCCAAACATCCTCTTTAGCCTTGTCTTCGCCAGAGCAGAAGAGTCGTCGTATACCCTTCCTTTGCTCACAATGTAGTAGAGCATCCTGTACCGGTTCATCTGGAGCCTCTCGAAAATCGTCTGTCTCTGTGGCCTGGGTCTTTTGTTTGTTCTTGAGCCTACTGCCTCTTCCTTGTTGGCGTCAGTGGCCAACATGAGGAGTGGGATTGTCTTTGTTTATAAAGGTCGCAGAGGGGAAAAATCTAACCGAGTCTCTTTTGCAAGCTGGAAATACAGGATATCATGGTTTAGGAGCCTGCACCAGAATGCATAGTGTCCTAGGTGCACCCAGCTAATGATTTCAATACTTGGAACTCTAGAGATGAATATGCAGCCTCTCCGAAGAGCCATGGACTCTGGAGGGTTGGCAGTTACAGCGAGCATGGTTGGAGCCGACTTCGAGCCAGGTTCGAGTTTCGAGAGTACTGAGCCGATTGGCATCCCTGGCCCGTCCTTCTTCCTGTGCCGGCGTTCAGGTCGACGGCACGGAGCACACCAGGCTTGATCGTGCCCCTATGGTGGCCCGATCCACGCTCAGGAGCTTTGCGACGGCACTACTTTCAGCAATTCCTCCATCTAAGTAAAAATCGAAAAAGAAAGCAGAAATGTGCAGAATTCGCAATGCCCCTCGCTGTGAGTGGCATTATATACGGCCGTAGCTATCCTGTCTTCGTTCTTCGATCAGCGGAAAGCAAATCACTGTTTTGCAAAAATCGAGAGTATCCCAACGAGGTTAAGGAAGCAGATTGGGGGTTCACGCGGTAGATACTGGGCTCAGCTGACGGAGGAGGTGGTCGAGGCAATGGGGATAGGAGTAACCATCGACAAGTAGAAAAAACTCTTTGTATAAGAGGTCAGCCATGAAGCTTTGGGGGCATTTGGAAAGGCCGAACCATCTGAAGGGTTCTGCCGGTGGCGTTTGCCCTTGATTGGGGGCGAATCTTGTGCATAAAGTGTCTATCATCGCCCCCCTTGGGACCAGTCCGCCGGTGATCACAGAGTTCCTCCAATACGTTGACGAGGTTTTGGACCAGAGGGTTACAGACCTAACGGTCATTACCACAAATGAGCCATTGGTCCTCGAAGGATTGGAGTTGGTGAAAACCGGCGTCTCTGACCGCTACCCTAAAGTTCACATTCACGTTGTTGAATTGCCTTATGACGACGTGGATTCGGAGGAGAGGAGCACGGACTTTATTGGTATTGCCGCACGGATTCTAAGGGACCAGAAGGAGAAGCACGGTGCAGAAGTTGTGCACTTGTGCGTGGCTGGCGGCAGGAAGGAGGTATGCATTATCCTTTCGCTACTGGCTCAGTTCTTCAACGTCAATGGCGTATATCACGTTGTCATGCCTGATGTGAAGACTTTCAACCAGCAGCTGGAGCTGATAAGGCATGAAGCAAAAGAACTCGCAAGCGCAGAGGATAAGCTCGCCTATTACAGGCAGAAGAGGGATCTGTTGGAACCCGTCCTGTTTCCTGATCTCTCTACCTATAATGTTATTAAGATTCCTGTCGTTCCTTACCCCATGCACGCTCTTATCGGAATGAAGCAGGTGCTGAAGCAGCGAAAGTTTCCTTTACGGTCGATCGATATGGATATTGTCTCCCAACTTCGAGACCTTGGATACATAAGGCTCTCACGGAACTACGCGTATACCTCTCCAGATGGCGAGCGTCTGCTACTCATTATAGGGTCGGTTGTGGACTGATGTCGTCTCTTCGGTTAGGATACTATAGCGAGGCTTCGGTGGTCCTGATACAAGCGATATCTCCCCTTCATGTTGGGATGGGGAGAGGTGTAGGTGTCGTTGATTTACCCGTGCAACGTGATGCTCTTGGCTTTCCCACGATCTTCGCAAGTAGCTTGAAAGGGGCCTTGAGGGCTACCTTCAATAGACTCGTAGGCAAGGATGGTGAAGCTTGCACATATATCATCTTCGGTCCTAGTGATGGAAGAGATGAAGACTACTATGCTGGTGCCTTTAATCCTCTCGACGCCAAGCTTCTACTTCTGCCAGTTAGAAGTCTGATTGGCGTCTATACTCTGTGCACCTCCCCTCTGTTGTTGAATAACTTTCTCGTATATCTAGAGTCATCTACTCATGCGGGTGCGGATGAGCAAGGCCTGAAGGGGCTTCTGGAAGCTGTAAAGGCAGTGCTGACGAAGATAAAAGAACTTCCTTCTAATAAAGAAGAAGTTCTTGTGGGTGAAGATGTAAAGGAGAAGCTTAGCCTGAAAATCGCTGGAAGGGATACTGTAGTCTTTGCTGATGAGTTTAGACTGTCCCTGAGAGAGTTGCCCACCATCGGAGAACTATCCAATAGGCTCGGACTCGAGGAAGGTTGGAGGCTTGCCGTCGTTCACGATGATTTCATGGTTAACTCCCTGCTTGAGAGGAGTTTACTCAGGCAGACCCGTGCAGCCTTGGAGAAAGAAACTAAGAAGGTGAAGCGGGGAGCCCTGTGGACGGAAGAGGACCTACCTACCCAAACAACTCTTTGCACAGTCTTCTTCTACTCTGATCCTAGGACAAAGATAGATGCTTGCCCAAAGCTGAGTTCAAAGCCTAATGCGACTGGGGTGAAAGAGCTCTTTGAGAAGACAATCATCAACGGTCTTGGCTTCATGATCTTCGGCGGCCATGAGACTGTTGGCAGAGGTGTTGCAAAACTAAGGAAGGTGGGATAGAAACGCCCGAAGGTAGAGGATCCCCGCAGGAGACGATCACCATAGCGATCAGCTGCATCGAAGCAGTCAGAGATCTTGATGCTAAGATAGAGAAATTCGGCCAATTCTATCGAGCTAGGGCCCGTAGAATCGCCTCCATGGTGTATGAAACGGGGCTACTCAGCACCATAGGCTACCTCTATGCCAAGGCTACCAGGGATGTGTATGAAAAGGTTGTAAAGGCTAACATGTCAGGAACAGGCAGAATAGATCCTCAGCTTCTTAGAAATGGGCAAGGGAAGCTTCCAAGCAAAGAAGAACTCGCCCACGCAGTGTACCTGAACCATGTTCTCACTTACATTTCGAGTGAGCTAGGTCGAGATGGGCAGGAGAAGGATCCCATCGGCCTTGTAAGGACGTTGGCTGAAAATCCCATAGAGCTTGAAGCAACAGAGTCTCTGCTGAGGCCTTTCCTGATAGAGCTGAAGCACTTAGCAGAGGCAGTCCTTGAGGCGGAGGAGTGATGGAGCTCGATATAGACCGCCTCAAGGCTGAGGCTCAGGCAATAACAAACAGTGGTCTGATAGCCAGAATCGATCTGACGAACGTAACACCTACCAGAATAGGAGGCTATAATGCACGGCCATATTCCAAGGAACTTGACCTACCTGAGGGATTACGAACCTCTGAGGTCAAGGGCATTTGGAGATGGTGGCTTCGGGCAACTCTGGCGGGTGCACTTTGGGATCTCGGAAAGGAGCCGAATAAGACAACCATTAGGAAAATGGTAAATGAGATACTGGGATACACAGCATCCGCCTCCAAGTTCACCATAACTAGCTCCTATGCGTATTCAGCAGCGAAAAAGCTTGATGACCTAGCTAAGATCCCGAGGATGCGTCTTATCCTGATGCAGAGGCGAGACGAACCTCAAGACAAGTTCGATATCCGCTCTGTTGAGGAAAAATCTCTATGTCCTCCTGGTTTCCTCAAAGCGACCTTATCCCTCTATGAACGTGCAGGTAAACCGCTTGATTGGAATATCAGGAGAGTCGCTTTTGGAACACTCCTTTTAGCACTTCTACTTCACGGTATTGGCGCCATAACTCGGAGGGGTTTTGGACATTTCCAACTTGAAGTCAAAGAATGTCTTGATAAACTAAGGGACTACTCAGATAGCATCAAAGCCGTTAATGAGGCTAGGCGCAGGGATGAGATGCAAGAAGGGCTTAATGGTCTTTTTAGTGAGGTGCTTCAGGATGCTAAGCAAAGCTTACTTCAGAGGAATATGCTTACTGGGTTGGGTCCTCGGCCTTCAAGGCTACCACCATTCCCCTCGCTTTCCAGTGACTCTCGAATATTCAGGTTACGGATCGTGGATGTCAAAGCCTCTGACGAAACTTTCCTCTTGGAGAAGCTAGGGAAAGTAGCTATGAAGGTTGGTTGGAAGAGAAGCTTGGGGCTAAATGGGGGAGAGGTAGGAGGAGTATTAGACACGTGGATATTGGGGCTTCCCAGGGAGGTTCGAGGAACGGGATACGCCAGTCAGGCAGGGAGAAGGCCAAGCGCCATAACTTTAGCGCCTGTGAAAAAGTTACAGCAAAGTTTCTTGGTGGCTATCTACGGGTTTCTATCCTCCGACTGGCCCATTGGAGGTCTCCAATGGACGAGAAAAACAAGAGGGCGAGTAGAAACACATCGAGTTGAAGACATCTCAGGGGCTAGTCACCTTCTCACCACCCTTAATCGCATACGGGATGATAGTGTAGGAAAGCGCATTAAAGAATGCGTAAGGCAAAGAGGTGAAGCACGGATAGAGTGCGCCTTCAATCTAGCATTCGGTCTCATTGAGAGGCAGCTAACTGGTAGTCTTCCATGAGCTACAGAGGCAGCAACACACAAGATAGGTTCCCAAGATTCTCCGATGATAGGCAAACGATAAGGCTAGGATGGATTGACGAAATCTCTAACCGATTTGTTACTGATCGATGGGCAGTTGGCACGCCCAATCTCTTTAGTCTCACGAATATCGCTTCGCTGAAGATCAGGTGCCTCGGCAAAAGCGAAGCTTTGGTTAGGAAACTGATAGAGAGACTCACGCAGTATTCATCCAGAGCGGATTTCAGCCTAGTAAACAAGCATTTGAATCAGATCAAACAGGCCTATTCCTCTCTTAAGTTCCCAATCCTTGATTTAGAAGCAAAGCTGACTTATAAGGGGCTGGTTGGGGCTTCGTCTAGCTTCGGACAACTTGCGTTTGACGTAGGGTTATCCTTCGATCCTCTCCTAAATGTCCCCTATATCCCTGGCTCAAGCATCAAAGGGGCTGTTAAAGCAGCGAGTATATTGAAAAAAGTAATTCCTGATAATGAGCTGCTAGAGGAACTCTTTGGTAACGACTCCGTTGGGCGCTTAGACTTCTCGGATGCTTATCCTGTAGAGGGAGGCGTGAAGGGGTATATCCTCATCCCTGATGTTCTGACACCACACTACAGCAAAAGAGGCGAAGACATTCTCGGAGAAGACCAGGTTATGCCAACTCCTATCTCCTTTCTATCCATAGCCCCAGCCACCAGGTTCAGATTTCTTATAGCGGATAGGGCGCAGAAAGCCGATCAGTCATTCTTGGAAACGTTACCCAAAGCTGTCGCCGTCGCCTTCTCACTAGGGATTGGTGCAAAGACAGCCCTAGGCTACGGAACCTTCGAACTCGTAAAGGCATCCGTCGAAAAAGGTGAGTGAGATGCCTAAGGATGATTTCTTCAAGAAGAAAGTAGCGGCGCTTCTACACGACCCTCCCAGCAAACCTTGGATCATATCCGGGGGGCTCACCTGGCTAGGAGGACATGAAGCAGATGCGAAGTCACTAGCAACTCAACTCTTCGGAGACGAGATTGGCCATCTTACCGACCACGTAGATGTAAAGCGATCTGATGAGCTAGCAGCATCATTCGACAGATGGGTTCTATCCTTCCTGATGGGAGGCGATTATGAACATCGTGCTTTTGCTACGAAGGATGTGAAGCTCTTCAACCTATTCTACCGTGAGAAGCCCTACGAAGCTCCCCTTCAACCACCTCCAAAAGACCAGTTACAATACCGTGGGCAGCTGGGCAGATTTGTCAACGACATACGGACCATTCATCAGCAAGTGTTAAACAAAGGAGGATGGCATTTAGCCTACAACACCTTCTACGCTATCTACGAATACCTGTGGTGCAGATACTTTGGCACTCCAGGCCCCGCTGACACCCGAATACCAACTCACACAGTCTTTGAACATACCTATGCAACCGCCTCGACCCTGAATATAGTAGGCAGCGAGAAAATAGACGGCTATATGGTATCCATCGATCTCGGAGGAGTCCAGAACTTCATCACAGCATCGAGAAAGCTGCGTGATCTATGGGCATCAAGTTGGCTCACCTCTTCTCTTGCTTGGTCGATAGTCTCACCTTTCGTTGAAGCCTTTGGACCAGACATCTTAGTTCTCCCCACGGCCAGAGGAA
>Ga0080006_1258696_pt1 | contig 17375 bp, 13 predicted proteins | sample RS3BMetagenome_FD_69209 | JGI IMG/M metagenome (GOLD analysis project Ga0080006, IMG submission 69209) | Ferric oxide microbial mat and aquatic microbial communities from Rainbow Spring, Yellowstone National Park, USA - RS3B (SPADES... ... | reverse complement strand
CCCATCTTTTGGGCATAGCCCACATCGGCGTGAGAGATCATCCTTTATCAACAAAAGTTTGTTGCAATCAGATATAAAAAGATTTCTATCAACGTGAAAAAGGATTCAGCCCTCACGGAGTCCCTGAGACTCGGAGACCCCTTGATCCTCCTGAAGGTGAAGTACCAGAATAGGACGCCCATTAACATTCCTACTATCAGAATTAAAAGACGCTCTAACACTGTCCACGAGTATGGAACACAGATTTTAGCTCCATTATCTAATGAAATTGTGCATAGTTTTAATAAATAGGTCATACGCTTTTCTTCGGTTGAAGAAATAAACCAGTTTCGTCTGCAAGTGAACGCATCCTCCCTGAGAGGCGAAGCTTTCCATACCTGATGTATACAACTGTATACAGGTTATGGGTACTCATGCTTGGGTACTACCTGAGGTACTATCGTGGAAAGCTGGAGGTAGAGTTCAAGCCTTTGACCTGACGTCTCCCCACCCCTAGAAGGGGCTAGGCTTTCCGCCCCCTTAACCCCCAGTTTCTGTAAGAGGACCTGGATCCTCTCACCCCATTTGGTTCCAAGGGGGTCAGACCTTCAGGGTTCCACGACTGGATTCTCTCGTGCCCATTCCTTGTCCTGCTTGTCACGCCGCCCACGGGAGCTCCCTGTCAGGACGTGGGGAGGCTCATCGAACCCCCCACATCACTCCTATGGTTCATTGTGGGGTTCCCTTCTATACCACGATGTAAGGGGAACCCCACAGGTTTGCTATACTGAAATCATTGGGAATCTCGAATGACATCAAAACTTCACGGTTTATCGGAAACTGTTGACAGAGGCTAGAGACAACATGTGACCGGGAGTGAAAGATGATCCATTCCCACAACGATTTTCAATAGTTCCACCTTGAAGCCGGTTCGGACAGAGCCACCACATACGATCCCATGAAGTGTCCTGGTTCGTTTTCAAGTATTGGAGTAGAGGAGTCCCTGTATATTTAGAACTTCAACGAAAAAATATTTTAGTAACCCCTTCCTCTTTCTCCCATGAGGCGGAACCTGGTAATAGCGGGAGGCGTGGTCCTAGTTATCGGACTGATACTGTTCTTCCTGATTGGACCCTACTTGGCTGCACCCGCGATAACTAAATTCAGCGAGAAGCTCAACTCCACAGCCTTGAAGGCGGCAGACCTCCAAAGCGGACAGACGTTGAACTTGGGCCAAGTGAAGCAAGGACAGGCCTTCGTGTTCAAGTACAACGACAGCGCGGGGGTACCCCTGAGGTTGATCATGAACGGTACAGCGCAGATCAGTAGAATCAACAATACCTTCCTGTTAGTGGGTTTCTCCACTTCCTCCGGAAACATTTCGTTAGCGAACAATTATACCATTCCTCTCCACGTAGTCTACTCCAACGTCTCCCCAGTGGAGATCAGCGGGTTCCTGGGGGGCATCGTGGGGACCCTGGTGGGGCTGGTAGTGAGCATAGCTGGGCTGATAGTTATTGCTGTTGGAGTGATCCTGAGGCCAAAACCCAAAGCCCTATGAGTGAAGGGTTGGAAAGAGTCCCATCGAACTCCTCCACACTCCTCCTCGTCGAGTTGGGGCCTCACGGATTAAGGGGTAGGACTTGATTCAGATATGATGGGTTTACAACTCTCGTCCCCATTCCCCCGCAGCCTCCCGCCCTAGTAGACTTCCAGCCACTACGTGGGGAACCCAAACAGTTCAAATATGTCCTAGTGGTCCATGTGGGACGCGAGGATCCCGGGGAGCACTACGGGATGAGGACATGGAGATCTCCTACAATCCAAGACCTTCCTGTCCTTCACCTCCTACACCCAAGTGACGCTTCAGGTTCGGCCTTCGTCATGGCAGTCCTCCTCTACTCCCTCCTCATGCAAGGTCACGAGGGAGACCTTCAGGTTCCTCCTGGCCTTGCTTTTCATTGAAAACATGATAGGTTACCTGGGTATACGGGAAGATGAATTGTCTAAATTGTTTAGCTTAAATTCTGACTTATTTCCAAGGAGGTAATTTTGGATCTAGCATCACGGGAGGGTAAGTTCACAACGCTAGTTCTCATGAATTCACTGTTAGCGACTTGGAGCTAACCTTTCTCCCCTTAATATTAATACAACCCACTTCCTTGAAACTACGAGGCGACCTCTGGTCCGCGCGAATCCTGCCCTAAAATATAAACTATATAACTCTTCGTATTCAATATTTTCCATATAAATCGTTCTTAAATAAAAATTTGAACAATAAGAGATAAGACGGATAACTAGGGTCTTCAGGTCATAATTCGCTACTCAGATAAATTATCTCTCCCTAGAATACGATACAGACAACGTAAATTAATGAGGCTATTGAGGTAGTAGATGTTGATGGACAGGCAACCTGTTAATTTACCTAACTCGTGACCACACCATGAAAAGTTACGCCGCGAGTAAACACTGGCTTACACCCATTTTTAAGCGGTAGACCTCATGGGGGATCATGAGGCGGCTGATACCATGGTTAGTCCTGATGATCTCACTCTCGCCCGTTATATTCGCAGTCCAAGGGAGGCTCACCTATTCCGACTCCCCTTTCCTCACTCCACGCTACCAGGCAGTCGAGGTCGAGAACGTACTCAACCAATACTTCAACTTCACTCCCTTTGACTACATATACGTGATCGTTAATGGGACCTACAACTCATCCCTGGAGGAAGTCATGGAAGCACTCCACTACCTACAGGGGGCCAAACTAGTAACCCCACAGGACTACCTCTCCCAGGAGAACTGGACTTACACTAACTTCACCGAGGAAATAGCCAGGAGGGGAACAGAGTACCTCCTCCCCCTCCACTACCTCTACGGTAACCTCTCGGAGCTCAGGGATTTCCTGCTCCTGAACTTGACGGAGTTCCAATATGAACTCAATGTGACTTACGGCCTTCCCCTGAACCAATTCCATGCCTCAGGAGGTAGGGCATCCCAGTTCCTGACCCTTTACCATTCCTTGGGTGGTGAAATGATCTACGCTGCCAGGAACGCGAGCCTCAGGGTGTTCCGAAACCCCTTCGTCCTTTACTTCTCTTTCAACAACTACAGCAACTCCTCCCTTACCTTCAGCTTCCTCAGGGACTTCTCCGATTTCCCAGGCCTAGTGGAGATCCTCACGGGAGTTCGGGTCCCCCTGGAGGCGCTCCAAGATCCCTCTACCTATTCCCTCTCCCAGGCTAGACGGATACTAGGCCCTCCACCGATTACCACCTCCAATTTCCACAGGGATGATCTCTGGCTCTTCGTGATCCAGGTCCCCCAGAACGAGAGCCTCCAGGACGTATCGAACTTCATGGCCAACCTGAGGGGTTTGGTCACGGGTCATTTGCCTATCTACGCAGCCTCTGAGTCGGCCACTGCGCGGGACCTCAAGGTGATCGACGTAACTACGGTCTTACTTCTGACCTCCCTGCTCCTGATCCTGATCAGGTCCCCGGTGCCCATCCTGATCCTGATCCTCAGCGCTCTCTTAGGGCTAGAGGTGGCTTACTCTGCCTTACTCCTCCTCTCCTACTTGGGCTTCCCCATATACTACATCTCCGGCCTCGTGGTTCCCCCCATAGTCTTCGGCATAACAGTGGACTACTCGGTCCTATTCCTCTACAGATACTTTGAGGAGGTCAGGGGTGGAGACACCAATCCCCTGGGGAAGGCCTTTCGCACTGCAGGTAAGGCAGTCCTACTCAGTGGATTGAGTATAGGGGTGGGGTTCTCCTCCTTCATCTTCACCCCTTCCCCCCTGCTCAGGAACGTGGGAGTGGCGCTGGTCCTCTCCTCCCTCTCCCCCCTCCTCCCCTCCTTGATCTTCACCAGGGAAGCACTCGCCTCGATCCCCTCTCACATCCTCGCTTTCCCCAGGAGGGAGGTCCCCAATCCAGTTGATGTGAGGCAAAAGTACCTGGAGAGAGTATCCCGCTGGGCCACAAGGAGGAAGTATCTGGTCGTGGGGGCGCTGGTGGTGGGGGCGGCGATCTCCTATTACTTCTCCTCCATCCACTCCTACAACGTGAACATCACGGAAATAGTGCCTAGTAACTCCGAAGTGGTTGAGGGGGAAAGGGCCTTGACTAACCTCTTCAACTACAGCGTGGACTACATCCTCCTGAAGGGTAATACCCCGGCCGTGCAGGTGGAACAGAGGCTCCTGAGGGACGGCGCACTGGTCTATGGTCCCTCTGCATTCGGAAGGACTATACTCAACTTCACGGTCCCCAGCTATAACTCCCACGGATACACCCTGATCGAGGCCTACATCCCCTACCCCACCTTCAGTAACGGGGCTGTGAACCTAACCGAGGTATTGATAAGGGAGGGTTACGCAGTGGGTGGGAGCAATGCGGAGAGGGTGGACGTGGTGGAGGACACCGTGAACTCCTACTACTCCTTCACCCTACCCCTGGCGATCTTGGCCATAACGGCTTACATCGCGCTCTCCCTTGGATCCGTTGTGGTTCCCTTGAGACTCAGCTTGACCCTACTGGCAAGTTCCTTGGTGGGAGTGGGACTCCTCTATGCGGTCTTCGACACAGTATATTGGCTCTCCCCACTCATAGTCTTCGCCATGATGTTCAGCCTGGGCATAGACTACGACATGTTCATAATCCTGAGGGTCCTGGAAGAGAGCGGGACCGAGGAGGAAAGGGTGATACGAGCCATAAGTAAGACAGGATTGGTGGTCACAGCAGCCGGGACCATACTGGCTGGCGCCTTCCTCTCCTTGACTGCGGCGCACATGAGGTTCCTCCAGGAGGTAGGATTCTCGGTAGGCATATCGATCCTCTTCGACACCTTCGTTGTCAGACCAATCGTAGTCCCAGCGGTGATGAACGTCTTGGGGAAACACAACTGGTGGCCTGGTTACGGAAGGTCCTCTCGTGGAACTGGGAAGGGTTAATGAGGTCGAGAAGGCGTGAGGCCTACTCACCAGAGACCCTGTCCGTGAGGGCGGAGTAATTCACTCGTACCAAGTCCTAGACTGCTCCCTTAGGAAGGAGAGGAGGTAATAGGGGCCTCCTGCGTTCTTCCCGGTCCAGCCTGAGTGCTTCCACCCACCGAAGGGCTGAACGCCCGGCATTGCCCCCGTGGTGGACCCCACTGTCCTATTGGCGTAGATCACTCCAGCCTCGATCCTCCTGAAGAAAGTCTCGATTTCCTCCCGATCCTCGCTGAATATCCCCGCGGTCAGTCCGTACTCGGAGTCGTTGGCCATCTCGATCCCCTCCTCCAAACTGGAGATGGAGTCCACTAGCAATATGGGCACGAAGAGTTCCCTCCTCCAGAGCCAGTGATCCCTGGGGACATTCACCGCAACTGTGGGTTCCACGGTGTAACTCCTCTCCTCCTCAATCACCTTCCCTCCACTCAAGATCTCCCCTCCTGCCCTCCTTATCTCCTCTACGAACGCCTTGAACTTCCTCACTGCCTCCCTGTTTATCAGGGGGCCCATGAACGTGTCCCTGACCGTAGGGTCGCCCACCTTAACCTCCCCTATTCTCTTGACCAGTCCGTCCAGGAACCTCCCGTAGACGTCCCTGTGGACGTAGACCCTTGAGGTGGCGCTACACTTCTGTCCACCGTAACCGAATGCCCCCCTCACGATCCCCTCCACTGCCTTCTTAAGGTCAGCCTTTGCCGTGACCACTACAGCGTTCTTTCCTCCCAACTCCATTACTACGGGCCTCGGTTGGCTGGATATGAAGTCCTTGGCCAAGCTGTGACCCACCTCCCTGGAACCGGTGAAGGCTAAACCCGCCACCTTGGGGTCTCGGGTGATGAAGGACGCGAAGTCTGCACCCCCGGAAGTGACGTAGTTCACAACCCCCTTGGGGAACCCGGCCTCATCCATGATCTTAACCAGGGAGAAAGCGGAGAGGGGAGTGTCCGAGGAGGGCTTGAGCACTGCGGTGTTGCCAGTGAGCACTGCACCCAGGGTCATGGTAGCGGTTATGGCCAGGGGGAAGTTGAAGGGGGAGATCACAGCCCAGACACCGTAAGGTCTCATGACACTGTATGGGTGTTCGCCCTTATACAGCCTTGACTCCATCTCCCTAACATAGCCCCTATTCTCCTGGAGTAAGTGAGCGTAGTAGCGGAAGTAGTCGATTGTCTCGTCCACCTCAGCTACGGCCTCAAACCTGTTCTTCCCGTTTTCAAAGGTGATCTGCGCTGCCAAGCGGAACTTTAAGGCTGAGGCGATCTCGGCTGCCCTGAAAGCTAACTCCACCCTTTCCCTCCAGTCCCAGTCCCTCCACCACCTATGGACCTCCCAGGCTTCATCGATCGCTCCCTTTACCTCCTCTTCCCCCGCCAACTGAAACGTGCCAAGCTTCATGGAGGTGTCGAATGGAACTCTCACCTCAAACTTCCGCTCCACTACCATTTCCTTTCCCCCGATCAGGAGGGGATACTCGGAACCCAAATAACCCTTCACTTCCTCCACAGCCCTCTCGTAAAGGGAGTGGAATTCCTCCTCCCTGATCCTCTGCTGGGTCCTCTCGTTCAGGAAAACCATGATCTCCGCAGCGCCTACTTCGTCTTATTCTTTATCCTTCCTTGACCCAACGCTCCTCCAAGACCCTCCCCTGTTAAGGCCTCGGAGGAACTCCGGCACCACGCTGGATCCAGCGGTCTCGGGCTGATCGGTTAAGAGAGGGAAGCGATCAGCTTACTGATCCCCCCTCAGCCCCTGATGGACCCTGGATGCAATAATGAATATGGAGGGAGGACTGACCCTAGGCGAAGGATTGCCGTCGTCACTATTTCCGATAAGCCATGAAATTCATATTTTGCATTGTTTATCGTTTCTAATCCCCTTAACTCTACCTTATGAATTTCGCAGTCCACTCAATAGTTTAGAACACTACAGTGAATCCGAGGAGCGACGTGAGAGAAGAGCAGGTTCGATGAGATTCCCCATGTCCTCGAAGGGAGCTCCCGTGGGCGGCGTGGGGAGCAGGACAGGGGAATGGGGACTAGAGGTGAACGCTCGTAAAACTCTGAAAGTCCGACCCCTCCTAAAGGGAATACACCTTTAACTGTCCTCAACCCAATTGAGGTATGCGGGTCGGGGTAGTAGGTTTAGGCATCATGGGCTACAGGATCGCAGCCAACTTGGCCAAGGCTGGGCACCTGAACTCCGTCTACAACAGGACCAAGGAGAAGGCCTCTAGGTTCTCCTCAGAATATGGGGTGAAGGCCTCTAGGGATTTAGGGGAATTAGCTTCCACCTCCGATGTGATCCTAACCGTCCTCACCGATGATGAGGTGGTCTCCAGGGTGGTGAGGGAGCTCTTACCCAACCTAATGGGGAAGGTCTTGGTGGACATGTCCACTATATCCCCCTCGACCAGTGTTTCCCTGGCCAAGGCAGTTGAGGAGAGGGGAGGATCCATGCTCGATGCGCCGGTCATAGGCACATCAGTTATGGTGGAGCAGAGGAAGGTGACCGTGTTGGTGGGGGGATCTGAGGAGGTCTTCAAGACTGTATTGCCAGTGCTCAGGGAGACCGCTGAGAACGTGGTCCGCGTGGGTGGGAACGGCATGGGACTCTACGCTAAGCTGGTGAACAACCTGGTCCTCGGTGTCTACGTTGCTTCCCTAGCAGAGGCCTTCAATATGGGGATCAGGGCTGGTTTAGATAAGGAACAAATGGTCGAGGTTCTGGACAGACTGAGCAGTATCAGGTCGCCGACCTCTGCCATAAAACTGCCTAAGTTGCTCAATGGAGATTACAGTACTCAGTTCGCCTTGAAGCACATGAGGAAGGACCTAGAGATCATACAGTCAGAGTCCAAGAGGCTAAGGACCTTCACAGTCCTCTCCGACCTCGCCATGCAGCTCTACAGGGGGGCTGAGGGTTTAGGACTCTCGGAAATGGACTTCGCGGCGATCCTGGAACTCTACAGGAGGCTCACCGAAGCTCCTTGAGCGATGCCCGATGTGGGCGATTTCCTGAGGCCTTAATACTGTTCTATGAGATACGTTCTCAGTCCGTTTGTCCCTATGCTATCATTCCACACGTTCAATCACGATCGAGTATGGAGACTCAGCCCTCAGCCACCAGTTTCAGGACGGCTCGTGGGACCTGAGCCCAAGGGTTTGGGCTCACATCCCCGTGATCCCACCACTTTGGCAGAGCCCACATGGGTGTGGGGATCACCTCTTCATCGTCAAAAACGGAGTAAACAATATAAGAATTTCTATTAACATGAAAAAGGATTCAGCCCGCGCGGAGAGAGCTAAGTTACCTCTCTGCTCACCCTTACCTCACCACCGAACTCTGAGACTATCTTACTGGAGACGATCTCCGCCGAGATCAAGACCATGGGAACACCTATCCCTGGGTGGACGTATTGGCCGACGAAGAAGGTATTCCTCAACTTAGAGCTCCTCGTCCTAGGCCTGAACATGGCTGTCTGCCTCAGGGTGTGAGAAGGGCCGAAAGCCGTCCCGCGGAAGGCGTTATACTGGACCTCGAAGTCCGCCGGGGTGAAGACCCTCCGGAACTCCACCTCCCCTGAGCAATATTTCTCAAGGAAGTGAGCCTCCACTTGACCAGCCAAGGTGAGGTAATCCGGATCAGCGTGACCCGATGGGACTGGGATCAGGAAGAAGATCGCCTCCCTCCCCTCTGGGGCAACTCTGTCTGATCTGCTCCTCACACTCACGTAGTAGGACGCACTACGGGGATCTGGGAGTCGGCCCTGGAAGAGCCTGGAGAAGTGATCCCTCCAGTCCCCCCTTATGACAACGTTATGATGAGGAGTCGCTGCCCTACCCCTTAGGCCCAAGTAGATCAAGATCGCTGAGGGGGACAGCTTGAGTCTCTCCCAATAGGACTCTGGGTAAGACCTATGCTGGGGGGGAAGGAGTTGGGTCTCCACGTGGTGGTAGTCAGCGTTGAACACGAAGACGTCAGCCTCATGCTCCCCCTCCTCGCTGATCACCGCCCTGATCTCCCCAGAGCCCACCTTGACTCCCTTCACCTCCCTGTTGAACCTATACTCCACCCCCAAGGACTGCCCAAGCCTCATTAAGGCCTCCACCACGCTCCCGAAGCCCCCCGAGGGGTAGAAGACCCCTTGCCCGAAAACCGGGTAGTTGATCATGGCATAGAAAGCGGGGACCCTGAAGGGGTCTCCTCCCAGGAATACGGCGGGGAAACCCGTCAGGTAGAGCATCTCCTGCGACCTGAAGTAAAGGGAGTTGAGCCAATTCATGGAACGGAATGGATTCAGGGCGAGTAACCTGAAGGCCACCCTGGTGTCCAGGAGGTCGTGGAGGGCGTAGTCCCTGTAGAGGAGTCCCAGGGTGGAGTAGTAAAGGTCTCTCACTCTCTTCAGGTACTTCAGGAAGCGATCGTATCCTCCAGGTTCCAGTTGATCCAGGGCCTCCCTGTTGTCCTCGAGTTCAGGCCTCATCTCCACCTCCCTAACATCCGTGGAGAGCCTGAAGGAGGGGTCCAGGCGGATCAGGCGGTAAAACTTGTCTTGGGAGGTATCAAGGAGGGAGAAGAAATGCTGAAACACCTCGGGCATTAGGTACCAGGAAGGACCCATGTCGAAGCTATAACCCCCTTCCTGCATGACCCTAGCCCTTCCGCCGGGCCGATCTAACTTCTCCAGCACGACCACACTGAAACCGTTCTTAGCCAGGAGCGCTGCGGAGGCCAATCCCCCTATGCCCGCCCCCACCACCACTGCCCTCAAGAGGTGCTCCCCTGGATCGTCCTTCTAGGGATCTCGTCGAGACCTGGTATGATCAGGAGGAAACCCCAGTTCCCCTTACCCCTGGAGTGGTGTAGGTCGTGAACCCTTATCATGGCGTTCAAGTACCTGTTCCTGGAACCCCACTTCCTCAGCTTGGCGTGCCTATTGTGTATAACCATGTCGTGGATGAAAAGGTAAGCTGCACCGTAGGAGGCCATTCCCACCGCGACCGAGAGTGAGATCAGGTCCCCTGAGATCAGCCAGTGGGCCACAAGCCCCGCTGAGACCACAGCGAATATGGAGGCAAAGGCGTCGTTCTTCTGGAGGGGCGAGTTAGTGGGCCTGTGGTGATCCTCGTGGAGGGGCCAGAGGGGGCCATGCATGAGGTACTTGTGCATCCCCCTTGCTATGAACTCCATGCCTATGAAAGAGGCTGCCCAGACCTCGACGGGAACATAGTCCATGGGACAACGCAATCTCTGGGATTTATGAACCTATGTAAAGTTAGAATTAACACATCTACTTAACAACTATTCAGATCTCCCCCTGAGGGACTTAATGGATAAAGGATCAAACGACTTACTGGAGATATTCAAGAGGGGTAGCATCACTTACTTCAACAGCAGTAGGCTCTTCCCCAGGCGGATTAGGGAGGAGGTGACCAAGCTCTACGCCTTCGTGAGGCTGGCCGACGACATGGTGGACTCGATCCCCCAGAGGGTAGAGGATTTCTACAGATTCAGGGAGGACTACGAGAGGGCAGAGAGGGGGGAAGAGGTTCAGGATAGGGTGATCAGGGAGTTCGTGGAACTCAAGAGGAGACGTGGGTTCAGGAGGGAGTGGGTGGAGGGCTTCCTGAACTCCATGGAAATGGACCTCCACAAGAGGGTCTACGAGACAGAGACTGAGCTCCTGGAGTATATGCACGGATCCGCTGAGGTAGTGGGTTTGATGATGGCCAGGATAATGGGTTTGAGCCCCGAGGCTGATCCCTATGCCATGATGCTGGGGAGGGCCATGCAGTATGTGAACTTCATAAGGGACCTGAGCGAGGACATAGATATGGGCAGACAGTATTTGCCACTTCAGGAGGCTAAATCCTTCGGTTTGGAGGATTTGACCAGGTCAGAGATTCAGAGCAAGGAGGAGAACTTCAGGGACTTCATGAGGTCCCAGGTGCTGAAGTATTTGAGTTGGCAGGGGGTAGCGGAGAAGGGTTACAGGTATATCCCCCTCAGGCTGCTCGTGCCGGTGAAGACTGCTGCCGACATGTATAAGTGGACGGCCAGAGTGATCTACGGGGACCCATTCATAGTGTTGAGGAGGAAAGTGAAGCCAAGGAAGGAGAGGATAATAGCGGCTGGGCTGATCAACGTCCTAGGTGTGCGGATCTGGCGCATTACTCGTACCTAATGGTGGACTCGCTCATAGCTCTCCCGGGCCTGGTGAGTTTGGCCTACGGCAGGCTCAGGAGGATCAGGAGGGTGAAGGCGCTTCTAGGCTCCACGCTCCTGACCTCCATTCCCTACCTCATTTGGGATCACTTCGCAGTGCTCCAGGGTTCCTGGACGTTCTCGAGGTCCAACACCTTGGGACTATACTGGTTCGGCATGCCCCTGGAGGAATACCTCTTCTTCCTGTCTGTCCCCCTGAGTTCCCTCCTCATATACGACGTGGCGCGCTGGGTCCTGGGGAACGCGCAGATCAGGGTCCCCAAACTCCTCTTCCCAGCCTCTTCCATAGCCCTGGCCTCCCTGGGGATCCTGAACGTGGCTCACAGCTATACCTCCACCGTTCTCCTCTTCACTGCTTTCATATTACTCCTGACGTTCTTCCTCCAACCCCATCTACTCTCCTCAGCCTCCTTTTGGATCTTCCAAGCCCTCTCCTACATTCCCTTCTTGGCCTTCGATCACATCCTGGTGACTCTACCCGCTTTCACCTACGGGAACGGGGCGATCCTAGGGATCAGGGTGTTCCAAATCCCCCTGGAGGAGTTCGCATACTCCTTCTCCCTGTTGGACCTCTACTGTACACTCTACAGTTTCTTATCCTCCAGCGACTCGAGATCCAGGGGGTTGGGGCATGGGAGAGTGCCTTGAGGAGCTATACTGGAGTGATCGTCTGGACCCGGTGATCCGCTTTTACTCCCACTTCAGGAACCCGCAGGAATTGATCCTGTGGATGAAGGGAAGACACAGGGGGATACTGAGGGTCGAGGTGAGGGAGGGGGACGGGGAGATCGCAGTGGTGATCCCCACCCCCAATCTCCAGGGGGAGAGGGCTGAGAGGGCTAGACGACTCTTCAGGGGCTTCCTCACGATCCTAGTGGAGAGTAGGGGGAGAATGTTCAGCTACGCTGTCAGCGTGAACGCAGGGGTGAAGGAGGCACTGAGGTGGAACCCCAGGTGGATAGTGGTCTCTAATGACGACGTGCTCCAGGTGGAGGGCTTGGGGGAGGTGAGGGAGAGAACCGAGTCCCTGAACCACAAGAGGGAAGCTATCATCTACGCTAGGGAGGGAAGATACCACTCCTACTGGGTCCACCTAGTCAAGGTCAACAGGTCCTTCCCTCACCTAATGAGGTTATACGGCCTGATTAGCGGGGACAAGAGGATCTGGGTCCAGGGACTCCTCAGGACCAAATACGGTGAGAAGCTGAGGGCTGAACTGGAGTCCATCCCCCACTTCATGCTGGGCCGCCTCTCCGCCCTGAGCTTGGCCTTGGCGGGGGAGAGGAAGTGCGATTTCCTGAACTTCGGTTCCTTCGGCATCTTCTCCAGGGGAACTGTGAGGGAGGGAGAGCTAATGGATCCCACGTTCATCAACTCCCATGAAGATGTTGAGCTTTCCCTTAGGGTGAGGGAGAGGCTAATCTCGAACCTAAGGGTAGTAGAGGAGATCGGTGGATCCCTGGGGTTCTCGGAGCTCAGGTTCGCCAGAATCTTCGCTAACTCAGTCTACATGAGCTGGTTGGGGAGGACTGTAGACCTCTGCCTCAACTGGAGGGATCAAAGGGTGGAGAGGATCTGAGTCCCGTGAAGCCGGGTTTTCCCCATGAAGGGATCCAAACGCGGGTCCTTAACCTAAAACTCAAAACCTTAGGAAAGGCTATTGGTCAATGACGATCTATTACCTGTTCTTCTACCTCCACATGCTGGGGTTTCTGGGTTGGGCTGGAATCACCACTGGAGCCTACTACCTAATGGAGTTAAGCGGGGGTTGGACCACCGATTTGATCAGGGCCTACTGGAAACTCCTATACCTGGAGCTGGGTTCCTTAGCCTTACTGACCTTGAGCGGCGCCGAGATGTGGTCCCAACTGGGTTACCCTTCATGGGTTCATCCCGCCCTCGCGATCTCCCCCCTCGTCGCTCTGGCTGAATACATACACCTCACCTCAGTGAGGAAGATGATGGATCGCCCCTCAGCCCTTAGGAGGAGGCTCAGGTACCTGTCGTGGTACTACACGCTGATCACACTTTTCATAATCTACGACATGGTCTTCAAACCAGACTGGTTCTAACCTCATTTGACCACGAGGACTGGGAAAGGAGATCTGTCCAGGAGGGACTTAGAGACGCTCCCCAGCACGAGTCTCCTCATTCCCGTGAGTCCTCGGCTTCCGCTGACTATGAGGTCGCATTCCACGTCTCTGCAGTAATCTATTATCGCTTGGGCCACATCATTACAAAAAATGGGGGTTAAGGGGGCGGAAAGCCTCGCCCTTTAGGGCGGGGATGGATAGCCCCCTTATATTTAAATACTTCTTTATCAAAATTTCATTAATGGCTAGGAGGGGTAATAAAGCGATCAGAGCTACAGTTTCGATGAAGATCGCCCTATCTGAACCCCTCCTAGCCCTCGTAAACAACTACGTAAAAGCACTCCGTTTCACCCTATTTTGGTTGAAAGACAATGTCCCGGATCCTAATGAAAAGGAAGTATTAGGGAAAGTTCACGAGGAGTTGTACACGAGGCTAAGGGAGGAATACAATCTTCCATCAAAGGTCGCTGAGGACTGCTACCGTGATGCCCTCTCAATATACAAGGGATGGTTTAATAATCCTAGAAAAGGGCGTTTCCCGAGAGTATATAAGCCAACAGTTTGGCTGACACCAAAGGCAAGTTATAATCTTGACTTCGACAAGATGACCGTTAGGATTGCAAGTGTTGGTGAACTTTCAATCTTAGGTTATCCTAGAAACCTCAAGGAGTACATGAGTTGGAGGATGAGGGAGGCTAGGTTAGTGATCAAGGGTGGTAAGGCTTTCTTAAAGGTTGTTTTTGAGAAGGGGAAAGAGAGTGTTGAGCCTAGGTCAAGTATTGCTGTAGATATTAACATGGGCGAGGTTGTTGTAGGGAAGGACGATAAGAACTACGTTAGGATTCCAACTCGTTTGCATGAGGTTCATCATTGGAAGTCTTTAGCTGAGAACCTACAGAAGAAATATCCAAGGAGGTGGAAGGGGAATAAGAGGATCTTGTATAGAGTCCGTTCTTTCCACCAAAAGGCTAAGAAGGTCATGGAGGACTTTGCTAGGAAGGTTGGGAAGTGGGTTGTTGAAATTGCTGAAGATTTTGGTGCCAATGTTGTTAAGTTAGAGAACCTAAGGAACCTAATCAAGAACGTAGATAAACTACCTAAGGAGTTTAGGGATAAGTTGTATCTGATGCAGTACCGTCGTTTGCAGTATTGGATTGAGTGGCAAGCTAAGAAGCATGGCATGGTCGTTAAGTATGTTAATGCTAGTTATTCTTCAGTCTCATGTCCGAAATGCGGTAGAAAGATGAAGGAGAAAGGATATCGTTGGTTTAGATGCAATTGCGGTTATGAGAATGATCGTGACGTTATTGCTGTAGTTAATTTAGACAGGAGGGGGTCTCTGACCCCCTCGACTGCCCCTCAAATGAGAGATGTAAGAGCGAATCGATGAGGGGAACCCTCGCCCTTTAGGGCGGGGAGGAAGTCAGGTACCCCCGACCCGTACCTCTCATTGAGGCACGGGCTATGTTAATAGACGCGTTCAAGTCACGGTTGTATACCATACCGCACTTAGGACAGTGATACTCCCTTCCTTCAACGTGGGTAACATACCCACACCTGTGGCATGTTTTTGACGTATTCTTAGGGTTAATATATCTGACCTTAGTACCCTCCAACTTAGCCTTGTACTCCACCATCTTCTGCAGTTTCCTGAAGGGTAAGGAGTGAAACCTCCTATTGAGTTCCTTACCCTTCTTGAAGTTCTCTCTAATACCTGTGAGCTTCTCCATCACTATCACAGGAGAAGGGAACTGTTTAGCGTATTCCACAATCTCTTTAGCCATCTTGTGAAGCTCGTGGTTTACGATCCTTCTCTCTTTACCTCTCAGCCTCTTAATCACGTCCAACCTTTTCTTCTCCTGTAGTTTCTTCCTGATATCGAAGTACCTGTGCCTAACTTCCTTAATCTTCGACCCTTTGAAGAAGGTGCCCTTCGTCGGTTTACCGTTAACTAGTGCGACTACTGTAGCTAAGTTCCTTTCACCCAGGTCTATTCCTATGGGTGTTTGTGGTTCATAATCCTTGAAGGGCTTTTCAAGGGTGAAGTAGGCGTACCACTCTCCGTCTCTCTTTACGAGTTCAACTTGTTGTAAAGACCATTCCTCGGATAGGGCATCGTCTATCATCTGTCTTTCTCCGAACTGTACTGGGCACCACACGCCTTCTCCGTCTAGCTTGAGGTACAACCAATAAGGTGTTAACTTAGTGTCCCTCCTCACAAGTTTGAAAGCACGGTAGTTCACTCGTATTGATACTTTACGTATGTTGAATTCTCTTCCCTCATTAGCCTTAACCAGTTCTACTGCCTTATCTCTAGCAGTCTGCGTGAGCGTAGAAGACAGACCGAACCTCCTTCTCGCCTCTTCATACGCTCTCCGTTGGAGAAGATTCTTATCCTTGATCCCGAAGGAAGCGAAGAATTTCACAGCTTTTAGATACTTCTCTAAAACGACGTTTAGTTTATGTCTTTTCTCTTTGTTAGGGTTGAGAATCTTCCCTTGTACTGTTACTTTAACTCCTGCTTTCAGGGAACATCCCAAATCTTTTTAATCCTAAATTCATATTTACACTCAACTCCCCGCTCTCACGGACGGGGTTTCTGGTGTTGAAAGATGAAGACCTCCCTTCAAGAGCTCAGAGAACTCTTCAAACCCAAGTTGAGACCCATTCACTGGGACGACGCCGACAACTCCCTGATCCTCCTGGACCAGTCCGCTCTACCCTTCCAGACCACCTATGTGAAGTTGAGGGATCCTGAGGGGGTGGCCTCGGCCGTAAAGTCCATGAAGGTGAGGGGAGCTCCAGCAATAGGGATAACCGCTGCATATGGTATGGTGTTGGCGTTGATATCCAGTGACCCCAAAACCCTGGATGAAGCCTTAGGGGTGCTGTCTAAGGCCAAACAGGTCTTAGATAGGGCCAGACCCACAGCAGTGAACCTCAGCTGGGCCACTTCCCACATGCTCAACCTCTCCAGAGAGGCGATCCACGAAGGGAGGGCGAGGAATGTAGGGGAGTTGCTGCAGGTACTCAAGGAGGAGGCCAAGAGGATTTTCCAAGAGGAACTGGACGCGGAACTCCAGATGGGCCTGTATGGAGTGGAGAGGCTTAACGACGGTGACACCGTGCTCACCCAATGTAACGCTGGGGGATTGGCCACCGGCACGGGTTTGGGAACAGCCCTTGCACCGGTGAGGGTGGCTCACGCCATGGGCATTGAGGTCTCTGTGATCGCTCCTGAGACGAGGCCTTGGTTACAGGGCAGTAGGCTTACAGTTTACGAACTCATGGCAGACGGCATTCCAGTTACCCTCATTGCTGACACCGCCGTGGGTTTAGTCCTGTATAAGGGTGAAGTGCAGCACGTCATGGTAGGGGCAGACAGGATACTGGGTGATGGACACGTTTTCAACAAGATAGGGACGTTCAAGGAAGCCGTCATAGCCCACGAGTTGGGTGTACCGTTCTACGTCCTGGCTCCAGTCTCCACCTTCGACCTGAGGAGCAGGGTTGAAGACGTCGAGATAGAGGAGAGGGATCCAGACGAAGTTAGGACAGTCAGGGGAGTGCCCATAGCCCCTGAGGGAGTCAGGGTCTACAACCCAGTGTTCGACGTAACCCCACCCAGGTATGTCACGGCCATAATAACGGAGAGGGGAGTCATACTCCCTCCCTTTGAGAGGAACGTGAGGAGGATTGTGGGGAGATGACCTACTAGAGTCTCTCCTGTAGTTCTGACGAGGAGCACTCGGTGGATGAGTAGTCCATAGTTAGAGAGGTTGGACTTTCATTGAGGTTTCATGGCTTTATTCAACCCTCGTCCTCACACCCTATTTTCCTCCCCACGCCGTCTACGGAGCCCCCTGCCGGGACGTGGGGAGTCTCATTGAGCGACTTCCTCCACCTCACATTGCTCATCGACTTCATTGTGACACCCTCTAATTTAACTTTCTGGGGTTTAAGGGGGCGGAAGTCCCCCTCCGTGAGGATGGACAGCCCCCTTATAGGAAAGATGATTTTATAGTTAACGACAAATAGGTGCATAGACCTAGGCTGTAAGAGCTGGGCCTCGGGACTGG
>Ga0080006_1240262_pt1 | contig 17379 bp, 14 predicted proteins | sample RS3BMetagenome_FD_69209 | JGI IMG/M metagenome (GOLD analysis project Ga0080006, IMG submission 69209) | Ferric oxide microbial mat and aquatic microbial communities from Rainbow Spring, Yellowstone National Park, USA - RS3B (SPADES... ... | reverse complement strand
ACCGTGGAAAGCTGGTACCGGCCAGCAGATCACTCATGCCCACACCCTTCCCAACCGCCCCAACCACGCCGAATCAAGCCCGCGACAGCACGACATCACCGATCCACGGATTGAGGCTTAGCGCCTTTGCCCATCACCCGAATCCAGCGGGCGCCGATGTCGACATCGGTGACATCGAGGGTGAGTAGCTCCCCGGATCGTAAGCCGGACAACAACATCAGACCAGCCAGGGACCGGTCCCGCCACGTCCGCAGGCTCGACAACAGGTCCGCGGTCTCGCGGCGATTCAGCGCTCTCGGTAGCCGGCGCGGTTCACGTAAACGCAGGGCCGATCGCCGCTTGGGTCGGACCAAGTGGCCGAGCAGGCCGTTGCGTTCTTCAGCGCTGACTCGCCGCGCTTCACGTCCGGTCGGGATCGGGTTGCGCAGGTCGGGTTCACGCAGCGCGCGGAAGGTGAACAAACCCGTCAGGGCAGCCAGACGGTGATTGATGGTGGTCGAGGAGTAACGGTCCAAGCGCCTGCCGGTCATCGACACAACATTGGCGGGGCGTCCCGCGATCGGTGTCTGGCGGCAATATCGCATGAAGTCGAGCACGGTGTCGGTGGTCACCGACGCCAGGTCGACATCGACGGTGTCGAGCCAACGGCAGAAGGCGAGCAGGTCGTAGCCGTAGGCACGCAGGGTTCGGGGTGAATAGTTCCGATCGGCGAGATAGCCGAGGTAGTCGTTGACCAACAGGTAGTTGCCGGCGCCGGGCCCTGACAACATCCAGCCGACTTCGGTGCCTGCTTCCAGACGCAGCTCACGCTGATTCGCCATAAGACAAGTGCAACCCCGCCGCCCACCGCACGTCAAGCATTTCCGTTGTCGGCGTGTCATTTACGAGCATCAATACATGCTGATTAGCCGGTTAACAGGCAGATACCGGTCGCGCCCATCGAACGGCGCAGCCCGTGGGCCGCGCAGGCAGCCGCCATGTCATGGGCGGTGTACTGGCTGCCCCGATCCGAATGCAGGATCACGCCAGCGCAGCGGCCAGCCCGCACGAACACCGCCCGCTCGACGGCGCAGGTGACCAGCTCGGTGCGCATGTGGTCATCCACAGCCCAGCCCAGCGCCCGGCGAGAATGCTCGTCGCGGATCGCACACAAAAACATGTCGCCTTCTCCGCAGATCAGATAGGTGATATCCGAGGACCACACCGCATCGCAGCGGCCCTGGTCAAAGCGCCGCCCGACCAGATCCGGCGGGAACGAGGCCGCCGGATCCACCACCGTCGTGGTCTTGAACGCGCGGGGGCTGATGCCCTCGATCCCCAGCTCGGCCATGATCTTGGCGACCGTGTTCGCCGAGACCCGCTCGCCCTCGTCGTGCAGGTCGGCGGTGATCCGCGGCGACCCGTAGGTGCCGCGCGAGGCGCGGTGATGCGCCAGGATTTTGACTTCCAGGTCACGACGCCGCTGTGTGTGGTGTTGGCTCACCTGCGGTGCGGGTGTGCAAGTGCTTGTAGTAGCCCGCCCTCGACACCCCCAGCAGCTCGGCCATGCGTGTCACGTCGTGGGCGGCGCACTCTGCAGCGATGAGCTCGAACCGGCTCACCTTCGATGCGCTGCCGCAAAGTACGCCGAGGCTTTTTCCAGGAACGCGATGTCCCTGGCCTGCTCGGCCACCTGCGCGCGCAGCCGCACCAACTCTGCACGCTCATCGGCCGAAAGTTGTTGGCCACCACCAAGGTCCGGCCGGGCACCAGCCCCGGCCGCGGCCATCCGCCGCCGCTCATCGCGCACCCACCCATGCAGCAGGTTCTCGTGCAGATCCAACTCGCGGGCAACATCAGCAACACGCCGATTCCCATCAATGACACGATGGGCGGCCTCGACCCTGTACTCCGGGGTAAACGATCGCCGAGGTCGTGGCATCAGGACATCCTTCCAGGGACCACCGTCCCGCTATCTCAGATGTCCACTACTTCTGGGGAACCTCACCATTCATCGCGTGCACCCCGCGGCATAAAGCATCCACCACACCTGAAAGGCAATCATGAAGCGATACCTCGCACTCGGATACGGCGCACTAAGTTATCTAATTTTCCTAGTCGCCTTCCTCTACTCCGTCGCCTTTGTAGGCAATTTCGTCGTGCCACGCACCGTCGACCACGGTGTGGAGGCGCCGATAGGAGAGGCAGTTGTGGTGAACGTGTTGCTACTCGGGCTATTCGCGATACAGCACAGCGTGATGGCGCGGCCGGGATTCAAGCGTTGGTGGACACGGTTGGTACCCAACAGCATTGAGCGCAGCACCTATGTTGTGTTGTCGAGTCTGGTCCTACTTCTCCTATTCTGGCAGTGGCGGACAATGCCAGCGGTGATCTGGAACGTCACATCGCCGTCGGGCCGGATTGGGCTGCAGGTGCTGTTCTGGCTCGGTTGGGCCACGGTCCTGGCGTCGACATTCATGATCAGCCACGTTGATCTGTTCGGACTTCGCCAGGTGTATCTGGCGTGGCGTGCAGAGCCTTACACGGCCACCGAATTTCGGGCGCCGCTGTTGTACCGAATTGTGCGGCACCCTCTCATGCTGGGCTTCGTGATCGCGTTTTGGGCCGCGCCCACGATGACGGCAGGGCATTTACTCTTCGCGCTGGCCACAACCGGCTACATCCTGATCGCGCTGCAACTGGAAGAGCACGACCTGACGGCCGTCCTCGGCGATCACTACCTCCAGTACCGCCACAGGGTGCCGATGCTCATCCCCGGCCTTCATCGGCCTGGCCGCCGCCGTGCCGTAACCGAGACAAATACCAAACCCGCCTGACGACTGCGGCCTTCGGATAAGCCGACTTGTGCCATCACCGATTTGCCGGCGTTCCTGGCGCAGGCTGCTTTTGGCCGACCGCGCGACCTTGGCGGAGCTGGCGCGTGAAGTTCTTGGTGATTGCGTCGTGTCGGCTCGCAGGTCAGCGCCGCATCGGTTGGGAGCGCGGCCGGTGGAATTGGCGGCAGGGTGTTCGCAGCGGCCGGGTTGGGAAATAATTTCGCCGATGTGTGTGCCCAGCCACTGGACCGCGCCGCAGAGCAGGCAAGCATCGGCAAGTAGGCAGTTGTGAGCGGTGCAGTCGAAGACCCAGCCTGGCCCGCGTGTCTCACGAACGTGGCGGATCCGCCATCACTCCGTCATCACTCGTGAGATTCCGCCACGATCCGTGAGAACCTACAGAACTGTAGGTTCTCGCGTTTGGCTGCATCTATGCGCACCGCTGACCTGGGCTGTTGCGAACTGTCTCACGACTGCTGCACCGCAGTTTGTCTCACGAGCCGCTTCCATTCCTACAGCCATCCCGCTGAGACACCGAAATGACCTGGGCCTTTATGGTTCTCGTGCCGGAGATGACATCGGTGGTGAGAAAATGCAATCAAACGTGAGACTCCACATCGTTGTAGGTTCTCACCGCGTCGCACATCTGGCGGCGGCCAGTATCAGCGCATTTCGCGTTGTCTCACACCGCCTGGTGTCCCGTTTGTCTCACGAACCGCCTCAATTCCTACGCCGCGAAGGCACGGTCACAGCACGCCGACTTGCTCACATAAGCCATCACCGCACGACGACGGCGACACGCCGGCCCAACGAGTGCGAATGCAAAGGATGATGCACCCGCGCGTCTCATCCTGACCCTGCGAAGTACCCGCCAACGCCGACGGTGAGGCTCGGGCAGGTTGCAGGACATCTACGATCGCGTCCGAGTTCGCGGCATGACATTCCTCGGCCGTGATCTTGTGGGTACCACCTCCGGCCCGGCGCTGGGACCGAATCGGGTCGCGGTGGGCTAACCGATTTCTTGGATTCGGTACAGATCGACCTTCTCGAGCTTGTGCCCGTGGTTACTGGTGAACGTCGTTATGTGTTCGCTCTGCTGATCGTGTCTAAAATGCGCCGTCGAGTCCGTCCATCGTTCGACAAAGACGAAGCGCCGCGGGTCGGCCTCATCTGCGTAGAACTCGTACCGTAGGTTGCCCTCGTCTTTCCGAGATGGCGTGACCAACGACGCCAGCACACCGCGCATCTCGTCCTCGGTGCCCTCGTGCACGGTGACCACGGCAACGATTGTCAAGTCGCTCATCGTCATTCGGCTTGGTCGTAGGAAAACTGAATGCCAGCGGTGCCACCCGTTTCGATGAAAGCTCGATAAACCCCGGCAACGTCTCCTTACCCGCCCAGCGGGCAGAAACGCGTGTAGTTCAAAACTGACGAGCTCTTTGTGCGGATCGACCCGAACCCCAGGTTGCCGACCTGGTCGCACGAGCAAAAGAGCCAGGCGCCAACCGCGCCCGGAAGGTGGACTTCTCGCGATCTTCGCACGGGAACTCAGAGAAGCGCAGTCGACAAGCACGACGATTACGACGACATCCTCGACCCCTTCACCCCGCAGGCAAACGCGGTGGTGCGCGCGGAGTTGGCCTGACTGGAGAACGATGCCGATGTTCTAAGTCAGTGCTTTGGGGGCCAGGGCACCGAACACCATTGTCGCTACCGTGTGCCGTACTTCAGCCCGCGATTGAGGATCGCCAGCAGTCGTCCGAAGAGCCGGGTTCGCCGGGCCTTGTAGGGGTGCATGTGCAGGTCGCGCCGCGGGTTGAACCGCGAGATGAGCAGTGACTGGTGGCGACAGTATTTGCGGATCCCGCCCGGGCCGTGCCGGTAGCCGACTCCCGAGCCGGGTGTGGCGCCGCCCATCGGCAGCTCCAGGGCGGTGTAGTTAACCAGCGCGTCGTTGATCGTGACGGCGCCGACGTTCACCCGGCGGGCCACGGCCTCAGCGCGCGCTATGTCGCGGGAAAACACCGCGGCGCACAGCCCGTACTCGGAGTCGTTGGCCAGCCGGATGGCCTCCTCGGCGTCGGCGACCTTCATGATCGGCAGGGTCGGGCCGAAGGTCTCTTCCCGCATGCAGGCCATGTCGTGGTCGACGTCTACCAGGACCGTGGGTTCATACCAGTAACCCTTGGCCGCTCCGCGGTGTCCGCCGGTGAGGACCTTCGCTCCGCGTTCGCGCGCGTCGGCGACATGACGTTCGACGGTGTCGACCTGCGGCGGGAACGTCAGCGATCCAACGTCGACGGTGCCGGGTCCGGTCGGTACGCCCTGGCGAATCGCACGCACTTTTTCGGTGACTCTAGCGACGAACTCGTCATAGATCGGTGCCTCGACATAGCAGCGCTCGATCGAGATGCACGTCTGGCCGCAGTTGAACATCGAGTAGTACGCCGCGTGGTTGACCGCCCGTTCGAGGTTGGCGTCGGCGAGCACGATCATCGGATCCTTGCCGCCGAGTTCAAGCGATGCCGGGATCAGCCGCTCGGCCGCGCGCACCGCGACCCGCCGGCCAGTGGCGGTAGAACCGGTGAACATGATCATGTCGACTTCGTTGAGCAGCGCGGCGCCGGTGCCGCCGCGGCCGGTCGCGACGGCGTACACGTCGTCGGGCAGGCCGCACGTGGCCAGCCCTTCCGCGAGGAGCAGCGATGTCAATGGCGTGATCTCGGACGGCTTGAGGATGACGCTGTTACCGGCGGCCAGCGCCGGAATGCAGTCGCCGAAGGAATTCGTCAACGGGTAGTTCCACGGCCCGATGACGCCGACCAGTCCGATAGGCCGATAGCGCAGTACCAGCCGCTTGCCCTTGACGAAGACGGACCGCGAGTGGACCCGCTCGTCGGCCAGGTACTGCGGCGCCTTGTCGGACCAGAACCCGAACGCCGCTGCGCCGTAAGACATTTCAGCGATCTGGGCGTCCTCGTAGGTCTTGCCGGTTTCTGAACAGATGGTGTTGATCACCCGGTCGGCGTTGTCGATCAGCCAGCGCTGCATCCGCCGCAGCACCTCCCCACGGCCGTCGAAACCCAGCGCCTCCCACGCCGGTTGCGCGGCCCGGGCGCGCCGGGCAAGCTCGGCGACCTCAGAGGCCGTCATGTCCGGAACCTGCCCGACGACCTCGCCGGTGGCTGGATTCTCGACGGGGATCTGTGGTCGGCCGCCGTCGCGGCTTGTCGTCGGTTCGGTTGCGGTGCTTACCATTCCGTTCTCCTGAAATTCAGCGAGCATGGGTGGCGTCGACGGTGGACTCCGTCCACCACCGCGGTATTCATGGTGACCGTCATTTTCCGGCGACCTCGGCGTCTTTCTTGGCGACCTTCTCCCGGTAAATCGGGAACAGCGGGTCGGCCAGCGGAACCAGCTTGTTGAGCAGCCCGAACCTTCGGGCCGACCTCGAGGTGATCGCCCGCCTCACGGAACATTCCGCCGATATACTCGTCGACCTCGTCTACATTCCTGAAAAACATTGTCCACAAATCCTGTTCGTTGAGTTTCTATTGCAGCTGCGACGCTGCCGGCGCAATCTCGACGACCGGAAGCCGCAGGGTGCCCGGGGCGCCCTCGGGCACCACGGGGTTGTTCGGGGCCACGGGTTGTATTCGGCGATAGCCTTCGCCCTGGTCGGCTCGAAGGTCGACCTCGCCCTTGTTGGGCCACATGGCGGCGGCGCGCTCGGCTTGGGCGGTGATCGTCAGCGACGGGTTGACGCCGAGGTTGGCCGATACCGCCGAGCCGTCGACGACGCTGAGCGTGGGATAGCCGTACACCCGGTGGTATGCGTCGATGACACCGTGCTCCGGGTCGGAGCCGATGGCGCAGCCGCCGAGGAAGTGCGCGGTCATCGGGATGTTGAACAGCTCTCCCCAGCTGCCCGCGGACACGCCGTGGATCTTCTCGGCGATTCTGCGGGTCGCCTCGTTGCCGACCGGGATCCAGGTCGGGTTGGGCTCGCCGTGCCCCTTTTTGCTCGACAGGTGCCGCCCGCGCAGCCCGCGCTTGGTGAACGTGGTGATGGAGTTGTCCAGGGTCTGCATCACCAGCAGGATTACCGTGCGCTCGCTCCAGTTCTTCACCGTCAGCACCCGCAGCAGCCCGACCGGGCTCTTAGCGGCCACGCCCAGAAACTTCAGCCAGCGTGGCCAGCGACCGCCGCCGTCGGTCATCAGGGTCTGCAGAAAGCCCATCGCATTCGAGCCCTTGCTGTAACGCACCGATTCGATGTGGGTGTCACTGGTGGGATGGATCGAGGAGGTGATCGCCACACCGTGCGTGAGGTCAAGGGCCGGGTCGACCTTGTACTTCGAGGCGCCCAGGATCGACTCGGAGTTGGTGCGGGTGAGCACGCCGAGCCGGTCCGACAGCCTTGGCAGGGTTTGGGTGTCGCGCATCTTGTGCAGCAGGTTCTGCGTGCCCCACGTGCCGGCCGCCAGCACCACATGCTGCGCGGTGAAGGTTCGGCGCTTCTTACGCAACAGTGCACCGGTGCGCAACGTGTCGACATTCCAGGTCCCGTCCGCGTCTTGACGTAACGATGTGACCGTGGTCAGCGGATGCACTGTGGCACCGGCACTTTCGGCAAGGCCCAGATAGTTCTTGACCAACGTGTTCTTCGCCCCGTACCGGCAGCCCGTCATGCATCCGCCGCATTCGATGCATCCGGTGCGCTCCGGTCCGGCGCCGCCGAAGTACGGGTCGGCGACGGTCTTACCGGCTTCGCCGAAGAACACGCCGACCGGAGTCTGCACGAACGTGTCGCCCACGCCCATGTCTTCGGCGACGGCTTTCATGATCTCGTCGGCCGGGGTCGTGTGCGGGTTGAGAACAACGCCGAGCATGCGTTTGCCCTGGTCGTAGTACGGCGTCAGCTCGTCGTGCCAGTCGGTGATGTGCGCCCACTGAGGGTCGTTGTAGAACGGACCCGAGGGTTGGTACAAGGTGTTCGCGTAGTTCAGCGATCCGCCACCGACACCGGCGCCGGCCAGGATCAGGCAGTCACGCAGCAGGTGGATGCGTTGGATGCCGTAGCAGCCAAGCTTCGGTGCCCACAGGAATTTGCGGATGTCCCAGCTGGTTTTCGCGAACTGCTCGTCGGTGAATCGCCGACCGGCCTCCAGCACGCCGACGCGGTAGCCCTTCTCGGTCAGTCGCAGGGCGCTCACGCTGCCACCGAACCCGGATCCAACGATGAGGACGTCGTAATCGTGCTTGGTCATCACGCCTCCACCGGGATGGCTGGAATTGCGATGTCGCGTTTGAGGATCTTGCCGGTCGGGCCTTTGGGCAGTTCGTCGACGAACCAGATACGCCGCGGGTACTTGTAGCCGGCGACCCGGCTTCTCACGTGGTCGCGGATCGCCGCAACGTCCGCCTCGGCGCCGGGCACCAGGGCGATCGCGGCGCCCACCTCCTCGCCGAGCAGGTCGTCGGGGATCCCGACAACGGCCGCCTCGCGGACGGCGGGATGTTCGTAGAGGACTTCTTCGATCTCGCGCGGGTAGACGTTGTAGCCGCCGCGGATGATCATGTCCTTGGAGCGGTCAACGATGAAGTAGTAGCCGTCGTCGTCGACCCGGGCCAGGTCGCCGGTGCGGAACCAGCCGTCAGCGTCGATCGCCGCGGCGGTCGCGTCCGGCCGGTTCCAGTAGCCCTTCATCACGTTGTGGCCGCGGATGGCGATCTCGCCGACACCGTTGTCGCTCGCATCGATCAGCTTCATCTCGACGCCGGCGACCGGTGTCCCGATCGACCCCGGCTTGCGTTCGGCGTCGGGAGGGTTGAACGACGCCACCGGCGAGGTCTCACTCAACCCATAGCCTTCGAGCACCGGGCAGCCGAAGGCTTCTTCGAAGCCGCGCATCACCTCGACCGGCATCGCGGCCCCACCCGATATGCACAGCCGCAACGACGCGGTGTCGGGGCGTTTGTCGCTGTGCAGCATCGCGGCGAACATCGTTGGGACGCCTTCGAATACGGTGACGTGGTCGCGCTCGACGATCTCGAGGGCCTTGGCCGGATCGAACCGGGGAATCAAAGTCAGGCAGCTGTCCGCGGCGATTGCGGCGTTGAGTCCGGCGGTCTGGCCGAACGCGTGAAACAGCGGCAGGGCGCCCAGGATCACATCGTCGGGGGTGAGCTGCAGCATGTCGACCACGGTGGCGACGTTGTGCCGCAGGTTGGCGTGGGTCAGCTCGGCGCCCTTGGGTGTGCCGGTGGTGCCCGAGGTGTAGAGGATCACCGCGGTGTCGTCGTCATCGCGGGCGACCGGCTCTGTGAGGGCTTCGGCGGCACCGATCAACTCCTCGAACTCGCCCGGGGTGACGACGATGCACTCGGCGCCAGCCGCGGCTGCCCCCGCCTGGGCGGCGGGCGCGAACTCGTGCCAGACGATGACCGCCTTGGCCTCCGGGTTCGACAGATAGAACGTGGTCTCGCGTTCCTTCAGCAGAACGTTCATCGGCACGACTACCCCGCCCGCCCGTAGCACGCCGTAATAGGCGACGGCGAAATAGCAGACGTTGGGCAGCATGATGCCCACCCGGTCACCGGGCCGTAGCCCACGGCCAACCAGCAGGCCGGCCAGGGCAGCGCTGGCCGCATCCAGCCCGGAGTAGGGCATTTCGATTTCGTCGAGGCGCAGCGCCACCCGCTCGGGGTCGCGGCGGGCGGTCTCGATCAGGTTGAGCGCAAGGTTGGTCATTGCGGCGCCTCCTTGGTGGCGGGGTTTGGGGTTCGGGTGCGGCGCCGCGCTTTGGGCCCGACGAGATTGCGCAGCTCGGCCAGCTCCGCTTTGGTGTGTTCGATCAGGACCCACACGTCGGGTACCAGGTCGCGATCGGCGACCACGCCGAAGTCAAGCTTGTCGCGGTAGCTCAGCACGGTGAGGTTCAGCCCGACGCCGTCCATGATCATCGACACCGGGTACTGCGCTTGAAGCTGCGCGCCGGCGAGATACATCGGCGCCGGCGGGATGAAATGGTTGGCGTCCTGCATCAACGTGGCCGGGGTGGCGTGGTGGCGATCCTTGGCCGAGCGCACGACGTCGTTGATCCGCGCGACCCGCTGCCGGGCATGCGGCTCGTCGGTGGGCAGCAGCACGATCATCTGCGAGACCCGGTTGCCGAACGTGCCCGCTTGTTCGGGCGTGCGCACCGACACCGGGATCATCGCCAGCAGCGGCTGGGCCGGCAGGTCGTCGCGTTCGGCCAGCCAACACCGCCGCGCACCAGCGGTCAGGGCCATGATCACATCGTTGACGGTGACGCCCAGCGCGTTCTTGATCGCCTTGACATCGGCCAGCGGCAGTGAGGCGAACGCGAAGCGGCGGTGTGGCCCGATACGGCGGTTGAAGTGAGTTCGTGGCGCCCGCAACGTTGTTCGTTCCAGCACGCCACCGTCGCTGCCGCGGGCCCTGCTGACCCGTGCGCTGGCGGCGGCAAGCTGACCGATCCCGGGCACCATGCGCAGCGTGGGCACCTGGTCCAGATGCGGCAGCGCGCGCATCGGTTGCCGCGCGACACCGAACAGCCCGCGCAACAGCATGCCCGCCTGCCCGGGTACTGCTTCGCCGTGGCGTGTCTCGGCCGCCGGGTCCACGGTGCCGCCGGTCGGGTCCGGGTCCAGCAGCACCGACAGCAGCTCGCCGCCGGACACGCCGTCGACGGCGGCGTGGTGCACCTTCGTCAACACGGCGAGCCGCCCGCCGGGCAGGCCCTGGATGAGATCCATCTCCCACAGCGGGCGGCCCCGGTCCAACGGGCGGGCCTGCAGGCGCGCCACCTGTTCGGCGAGTTGGCGGTCGTTGCCGGGCGCGGGCAGCGCCAACTCCCGGAGGTGGAAGTCGAGGTCGAAATCGGGGTCCTCGAACCAATAAGGTGGTCGAGGTCCAGCGGCACCGGCGCAGTCACCACCGAAACGGTCCCAGCAGGCCGATCCGGTCGGCAACAAGTGCCCGCACCGCTTCGAGGGTTAATGCACCGCCGGGTGCGGTCGCCGGATCGTAGACACTCAGCACGCTGACGTGGCCGTGGGTGCGTCCGTCTTCAGGGGCGAGGAATTGCGCGTCCAGACTGGTGAGCTGGTGCATAGCTGCTCACCCGAAAACCGGGAAGCTGCGGCGTTTGGCCAACCGATCCACGCCGTCCTGGATGGAGGCCTCGACCTCGTCGTAGATCTTGTCGACGTAGGCGGTGTCGTCGGCGCGATCCGGGTCGGTGTCGACCCGGATCGGGTCCAGGAACTCGGTGCGGATCTTCGCGGGCAGCGGCAGGTGCGCGGGCAGGATCTCCACGGCGAGCGGGAACGGAAAGCCGGCGATGATCGGCATCGTCGCGCCGCGCAGCCGCTTGCCCAGACCCGTCCAGCGGGCGAGGAACCGACCTTCGGAGAGCACGAAGACGGTGTCGTGGCCGCCCACCGTAGCCACCGGGACGATTGGCACCCCGGAGCGGATGGCTTGGCGCACGAAGCCCTTGCGGCCGAACAGCATTGCCTTGTCGCGCTGGCGCCAGTGCCGCATCGAGTCCTGCTCACCACCGGGCCAGACGATCACGTCGTGGCCGGCCGCTAAGGCGGCGGTCACGCCCTGACGTGACGCCGGGATCACCCCGACGGCCTTGAAGTAGTCGCCGAGCAGCGGCGCGGCCATCAGCACGTCGTGGGCGGTGCCGTGCAGAATCCGGCGGCCCTCGAAATGGCGATACCACGAATGCACCAGCGTCCAGGCATCGATCGTCAGCGCGCCACCGGAGTGAATGCCGATCAGTAGCGAGGGTTCGTCGGGGATCCGGTGCCAGCCGTCGATGTCCAGCCGAAAGTAGTGGTCGCACAGGAAATTCCAGATCGGGTTCTGGAAGTACTGCATGAACTGCTCGTTGGGACCGTCGGACGTCATCGCGGCGGCGACGCGGCGCGCGACCAGTTGTTGCAGCCAGCCCTGCGGCGCTTTCTGTGTGCCCGATGCCATCGTGGTCTCCTAGGCGTCGTAGTCGACGGACACGGTCGGGCTGGTCGGATGCGACTGACAGGTCAGGATGTAGCCGGCGTCGAGGTCATCGCGTCCGAGCGCGAAGTTCTGGTCCATCTCGACGGTGCCCTCGAGCAACTTGGCCCGGCAGGTTCCGCATGCGCCGCCCATGCACGAGTAGGGCGCGTCGCTGCGCACCTGCAGCGCCCCTTCGAGGATCGAGTCGCCGGGGACCAGGTCGAAGGTCTCCTGCTGTCCCGACAATGCGAAGGTCACGGTGGCCGGCTGGTAGCCACGCTTGGGTGCCTCGGCTTTGGCATAGCCGGTGAACAGCTCCAGATGAATCCGTTCCGCGTCCACGCCGTGGTCGATCAGCGTTTCACGCGCGGCGGCGGTCAGCGGCAGTGGACCGCACAGGAACCACTCGTCCACGGTCTCGGGCCGAAGGCTCGTCGCGAGCCACCGCTCGAGACGGTCCGGGTCGATCCGACCGCACAGCTCCGGGGTGTGCAGCGGATCGCTGGACAGCACGTGCAGGATCTCCAGCCGGTCGGCGTAGCGCGACTCCAGCCGGTCCAGGTCATGGCGAAACATCGTCGACTCTCTGGTGTGGTTGCCGTAGACCAGGGTGAACCGGCTCTCGGTTTCGATCTCCATCACCGTCTCGAGGATCGACAGCACGGGCGTGATTCCGCTGCCGGCGGCCAGACCCACATAGTGCTTTTGCGCCAGGGGATGCAACGGGGTGCCGAAGCTGCCTGTCGGTGTCATCAGCTCCAGCACGTCGCCGGCCTTGAGCTCCTTGGCCACGAACGACGAGAACGCGCCGCCGGGGATGTGCTTGACCGCGATGCGCAATTGGGCGCGGGTCGCCGGCGCGCAGATCGAGTAGTTGCGACGCACACCCTCGCCACCGAGGTTGGTACGCACCGAGACGTGTTGGCCCGGCTCGAAGCGGAATTCGTCGCTCAAGTCCTCGGGCACCGCGAAGGTCACCAGGGTGCTGTCGGCGGTGATCGGATCGACCGCGGCCACCGGGATGCGACGGAACTCCGGATGCGACGCGCTCGAGCGGACCGGCATCCGCACCGGCAACACCCGACCCAGCTTGCGGTTGAGCTCCTTCCACTCCCGGAACTCGTCTGGGTTGAGCTCTTGCCCGAACACGGTGTTGATCGCGGGGTTGCGCTCGAGGTAGGCCTCCTCATTGCGCCGCCACGTCTTCACATACCGGTAAAACGGCACCGACGGGTGCAGGTGGTGCACCAAGTGATAGTTCTGCGACAGCATCAGCGGGGTGAACAACCACTCCATGCCCACCCTGGCCCGGGTCGCGCGGTAGCGGTCGCTGCGCTGGGTGTCGGCCAACCCGTGGTGAGGCAGCCAGTCAAACCACCACACCAGGACGATGAGGCCGATGCGTTGCGGGATCAGGAAAACGACCGCCAGCGTCCAAATGTTGCCGGTGACGATCGCGACGATCAGCCCGGCCACACTCAGCGTCAGTAACAGCAAGGTCTCGGCGACCTCGGCCGTTGGCCGGCTGCGTAGCTTGCGGAGGATGAACCCGCCGTACAACACCTCGGGAACCGGCCAGCGCAATGGCATCTGCCACCACCGGGAGTGCGACGCCCATGCGTCTGGGTCGTTGGCGTCGTCGTTGGAATGCCGATGGTGCTCGATGTGGATGAACCTGTACGTCGGGAAGGAGATGATCGGCACGACGAGCAGCATCGCCAGTCGCCCGAACAGCCCGTTGACCCATTTGGCGGTGCTGACTGCGGCGTGGATGGTGTCGTGCAGCACGGTGAACATCACAAAGGTCACCGCGGCGTTCACCGGTATCGTGACCCAGGCCGGCAGCCAGCCCTGGATGTAGCCGACCGTCGACACCACAAATGCCGTCAGGGCGACGACGTAAATCCCCACGGTGGGCAGCGCAAGCTTGGGCACCGGTGCGCCAGGATCCGGAAGCGCATGACGTCCGGCCGGTTCCGAGCTTTTGCGATCTATCGCATCGATGGTCGACATGTAGACCCTCAATTCGGTTCGCGTCTCACGATGCTTGACATCGGAGCGCTGCTCACAGCGCGCATGCAGATAATTGTCTGACGCCGGCCGTCCGGGGTCTAGGGAGCCGGCTCCGAGATTTGTGGAGATTGGTGTGCCGTATTTTGGTGGGCACTACAAACTCATCGTCGAACGCTCGAGCGCCCACCAAACCTCGAACAGAACCTCCGTGTCACGCAGGTTGGCGCCAGTCAGTTCTTCGAATCGCGCCAGCCGGTAGCGCACGGTGTTTTGGTGGACGAACATCCGCGTCGCGGTCCGCCCGACATGCATGTCGCAAGCGAGATACGTCCGCAGTGTCGAGACGAGTTCGCGAGCCGAGCCATCCGGGGCCAGCGGTTCCAGGTAGCGGTCGCGCAGCGACTCGCCGACGTCGACGTCCATTGCCACAGCCGCACGCAGCCCGAGCGACGCTATGTCATACGCACCCCGAAACCCGCACGCCAGCGCGGTCATCAGCGCACGCGCGGCCAGGTGATGCGACTCGGCGAGCCGGTTCAACGGACGGGGTGGACCATAACCGACCACCCCGTCGACATCTTTCGGTGGCGGCTCGCTCAAAAAGCCAACGATGTCGCCATCAACAAGAGCGTATAGCCCGCAGCAACGCTGCGTCGGGTCATCAAAGCCCAGCGCCTGCTCGAGTTTGTGCACAGCGAGGCTCTCGCCCGCTCGAGCCCGGAGGGCAACGTATTCGCTGGCCGGGTCGAGACCGAACGCCTCAGCGCTAATGCGTAGCTGGGCTGCTGGTACCTCACCGAACAGGATCCCACGTGCGAACGCCGCGCGCCGGCCCTGCTCCGCGTGCGCAAGCGCGAGTTCAGCCTTCCGGTGCGCCCCGGCGGTGGTGACCATGGCGACATCGGACCAAGCCAGCGCCGACTGGACGAACTCCAGCACTTGGGCGTCGTCGATGCCCAGACGCTGACCCACCTCGCGCGCGTAACCGACGACGACCTCGATGCCGATGCGCCAGGCACGGAGCATCTCGGTGACCGGGACGCCTTGCTGCGCCCGTGCTTCGCCGACAGCGGCCAACTCCGCGAGTTCGGCCTCGTCCAAGGCCGCACGCCCCGCGCGCGCCGACCGTAACACCCGCGCAACCTCGAGCCCCACTTCGTCATCGAGCGCGTCCCGAGGCAATGTGCGGTAGGCGGGAAGCTGTGCCTGCATGGCCTCGCGGACACGTCTGGAAAGCTCTTTCTGCTCGCCGAGCAATGTGTCGAAAAGCAGTTCCCAAGGCTTATCCACGGTTGCCACCTCTCCGCGCGCCGACGAGGATGTCGATGATCGGCTTGGCGATCATCCCGGACACTCAGCTAGCCCTGATACCGTCTTCTTGGCGGTGGTGCGCGGTGGTGTAGGTCCTCGGATTCGATCGCCTGTCACCGGTTGCGACGTGCGCCATTCCGATTTGTCCCAATGCGCTGGCACACCGGTTCGTCTCACTAATCGCATCACTTGCTTATGCGGCGCTGAATCGTCCGCCAGTGGTGTCTGCCCTTGTCCGGATTTGCTATCCCGCTCGGCACCGCGCCTCGCCCATCGCAAGCAACATGTACCCGTTGTCACGCGGCGGTGCGCCATTGCGGGCCATCGAACGGTGACGGCCCGCGGAGCACCCCTCCAGCCGCAGCAGCAGCCGCAAATGTGGATTTGTCTCCGGTGGGTTTGCCTGCACGACGGTGAGACGGGTTTGACCGCCTGACATCACGGCGCTGACATAGACGAGCAGCGGGTCCGGCACGTAACCCAAGTGCAGCCAGCGGTGGGTGATTCTGATCGCCGACGGGTTCACTGGGTTGTCGTAAACGCGCTCTAATCCCAGGACGGTGTCGCGAGCCAACGTCGAAATCATGCGGCTGGCCGCGTCAGTGCAATAGCGGATGCCATGCGCCAAGAAGCGCGCCGCAGTGCGCCCGCTGACCTGATCGATCTGTGGTAGCGCAATGAGCTCGATCGTGTCGCCCTCTCGATATCCACCCGACGCTGTGAGGATCTCCCACGAATCGGCGTCTTCAGCCAGGTTCAGGCTCGCTAAGTACTGTGGCCTATCGGCACGCTTCGCGCCGATCACACGCTCGGCGAACGCGGAAAACAGGTGGGCGCGATGGTAGCGGCGGTGAACGTCGCTGAATCCAATCAGCGGCACAAACGACGGATGCTGCAGTGCCGCCCGCAAATACGCGAACTCGAAGCTGCCATCTATGAGTTTGTCGAGGAAGCCGATCGCCCGGTACGTGCCGTCAGGGTCGCGTCTGGTCACGATCAGCCGCGCCACCGTTGCCGGGGTCTGAACTCCATTGGTGCGAATCAGAAGACCGCTATGCGTCATGGATCAGCCGCCTCCGATTCACTGCGAGAACTTCAGTAACGAAACTACGGGTCACCTCTGACAAATCCGGTATCGCTTTCACAACATCTTCGCACGCATGGCCACTGACCTGCGATATTTGCCGAATCCAGTGGCCGCGCGCCGGTGAGCTTGCCACCTGCAGCGCCTGCAGGGCCAGCTCGACCAGCGTCACCGGACCCGAGTCGGGAACCGAGACGCTTTGCCACGCTGGCACCACACGTCGATTCCTTCCTCGAGCGCCCGCGCGTGGACTGTTTCGCCGTAGCCGCTGCCCAGCGCGCTGCCGTGATCGAAACTGTGCGCCAGGCGCATGACGCCGCTCGGTGCCTGAACCAGCGCCCAGTTATACGCGTGTCGGTCGGTGTTGACGATCCAGGCGTCCAACGCGAGATAGCCGGCGAACACGTCGAACGCCGACCACGACTCGTACGCGGTTTCGGTGGCCCGCCCAGCCCTGCAAGCGCCTGCTCGATCGCTTCCAGGGTGTGCCCGCGGCCGGTGTCAGCGTCGAAGGCGTCGTCGAACTCCTCGAGTCGGCTCGCTCCTGCGCTGAGCACCCACCCGCTGGGCCGCCCATCTCGGCTGATCGAGCCGCGGACCGATTGGTTATCGCTGAGTTGCACCGACAGGGCCAGCTCCGTCGTTGCCGCTGGCACACCCATCAGCCGTGCCACTTCAAACGAGATCTTCTCCGCCCAATCGTCACCGCGGACCAGGATGTCCGGCGCATCTCCACGCTGTTGGCGCTCCTTGGAGAGGCTTGCCCGATGTGGAGGGCAAGGTCGATATGGCTGCAAGGCGGCAGGTGACCAACAAGCTGCGAGGTCAGTACCGCAGGGCATCGAGGGCGGGCAAGGGCGAGATTCTGGATCGGGTGGTGTCCACCACGGGGATGGGTCGTTCGACGGCCCGGCGGATGCTGAGTGGCCCGAGGTTGGCGGAGCCGGCCGAGCAGGTCGACGGGCGCAGCTTCCGGGCGCGGGGCTTCAGCGACGATGCCAGGGCGCTGTTGGAGCATGTGTGGGCGTTGATGGGTATGCCGTGCGGCAAGTACCTGGTGGTCATGGTCGAACTATGGCTGCCACTTTTGGCCGCCGCCGGTGATCTGGACACGCCGT